>Ga0180438_10002006_pt1 | contig 34459 bp, 26 predicted proteins | sample SS_ome_12_FD_132455 | JGI IMG/M metagenome (GOLD analysis project Ga0180438, IMG submission 132455) | Hypersaline lake sediment archaeal communities from the Salton Sea, California, USA - SS_3_D_2 metaG | ecosystem: Environmental > Aquatic > Non-marine Saline and Alkaline > Hypersaline >... | reverse complement strand
AATATAGCCCGTGTTGGGAATTACTCCGTTAGATACATTATATAAACTTCCATTTATCTCAATATTCATTTCAATCGCTTCTGGTGAGAAAGATTTTTCTGTTCTTTGAACTAACTTATGTCTGAAAGGTTTACCTTGAGCCTCAATAGACCAACTAAGTCCGTCGAATTTGGATGTATAGGTGAAATTATGTATAGAATTTGCCTCATTCAAATACCAGTTATATTTTGAATTATCACTGGGTAAATATCCTGTACCATTTAGTACTAAATAGTAATAGCCTTTTGAAAGAGAGATTGGTTCAGTGAATTTTTGTAAATACCAATTAGGTACACTTGATATATTAATTGGAATTGAATTCCCGTAAATAGTACTATTAGGCCAATGATTCACCGCATCGTAACCATTAATTTGAACATAAACTGGGCTTTTTGGTACTAAATCTAAATATCCATAGATATATACTCCTAAAAGCAATAGATCTTGCGTTATATTAAACTGAACGCCATATCCCTCTACACTTTTATATATTGATTTAAAACTTGATCCTCCTTCTTCAATGGATACCACTTCTTCTCCTAATTTTATACTTGAAAAATTTAATTCAATCCCTTTAACTTTCCATTTTGCCGAGGATAGACTAATATTAATCAGATTCACATCAAGATCTTCATGTTGAAAATTAGAATATTCTATAAGAGAAAAATTTGTAAACACACGCAAAGAATTTCCATTAGTTTGACCCGAAACAGGGTTGGAAATTAACGAGATTACATATATGCTACTGATATTGAACAACGCTAGAAAAATAAGAACCTTGATTCTTTTATTCATAGTATATTTATCCTAATTTCGATGATTAATATTTATTAAACTTTTGAATAAAATTTGAATACAATGATATTATCTCCATTAGATTAAAAACATATTATAGAAAAGACTATTTATCCCTAGTATCCTTTTAACAATAGTAAAACTCCTTACTTTTAAATTTAGTGCTAATTATCTCCCCAGTTTTCATGGGAAAAATGGAAAATAAAAAAAAGAAAAGATAGTTTAATATTAATTGGAGATTTGGATGAATTATTCGTAATATATTTTTAATAACATATTTAAAAGGAAGAGATAAGAATTTCTTTAAAACCTGAATTGCTTGCTCCAGTTCAAAATTGGAAATCATTGTATAACCTAGATAATCTAGCAGATGCTATCTATTTTGGAATAAAGAATTTTAACATGCGAGCACAAGCTAATAATTTCGATAATAGTGAACTTAAAGATGTAGTAGATTATTGTCATGATCAAACGCCTCCATTAAAAGCATATCTTACCACAAATATTTTAATCTATGATAGTGAGCTTCAAGATATTGAACATTTATTATCAGAAGCTAAAAAAGTACATATTGATGCAGTTATTGCTCATGATTTAGCAGTAATTAGGTTTGCAAGAAAAATTGGGGTTAATTTCCATGTTTCAACTCAATCTAATGTATCTAATATTGAAACAGCAAAATTTTATGAAGATATTGGTGCTGAGAGGATCATATTAGCCCGTGAATTATCATTAAATCAAATTAAATTAATAAAACATCATTTATCAAAAAGTAAAATTGAATGTTTTGTTCATGGTTCAATGTGTACCTCAATTTCTGGAAGATGTTATTTTTCAGCTACAATATGCGATTCAGAAGAATTTTCTGCAAACAGGGGGAATTGTGTTCAACCTTGTAGAAGAGAATGGCGCGTGTTCGATGATGAAGATCACGAGTTTATATATGATGGGGAAATGTTTTTGAATGCGAAAGATCTTTGTATGATTGAATACATTCCAGAACTTATAAAAGCTAATATTGATGCTTTTAAAATAGAAGGAAGAATGAAGGATCCATCATATATTAAAACAGTTACCCAATGTTATCGAGAAGCAATAGATGCCTATTTTGAGAATACTTATTCAAAAGATAAAGTTGAGGTCTGGTTAGAGCAGTTATCTAAAGTTTATAATCGCGGATTCCATACAGGATTTTACTTTAAAAGACCAACAATAGAAGATATACAATTAGAACAGCGAGGAAATGTATCTCCTTACAAAAAAGCCTATCTGGGCAAAATAATCTCATTTGATAAAGCAAGTATGACTGCTAATGTCTTAATTGAAATAAAAGAATTTAATTTAAGAATTGGAGATGAAATTATTATTGTTGGAGAAAAATCATATCATCATCAAAAACTAAAACATATGGTCTATAAAGGTGAAAAAATAAAGCATATCTTAAAAAAACACTATGAAAATCCATTTAAAATCAATATGAGAATTAAAAAAGAAGTTTATCCCGAAGACAAAATTTATATCATCTATAAATAATGATATAATGGTTTTTAATTAATATTAAAAATGATTTAAAGAATGACTATATTTTATGGAGTTTGAAGGAAAAAGAAGAGATTTAGTTGAAAATTTAAAAAAACGTGGAGTTCTAAGTAACCCTAAAGTAATCAATGCTATGTTAACAGTTCCACGACATAAATTTGTTCCTGAAGCTGCTCAATCCTCAGCCTACATAGATTCTCCTCTCTCTATTGGATCAGGTCAAACAATAAGTGCTCCACACATGAACGCCATGATGTGTGAATTATTAGATTTGCATGAAGGGGACAAAGTATTAGAAATTGGAACTGGATCAGGTTATCATGCAGCGTTATGCGCGGAGATAGTAGCTCCAAAAGATTCCATAAATCCCGGGCATGTATATACAATAGAACGGCATAAAGAATTAGCTAATAACGCGAAAAAAGCTTTAAATGAAACCAGTTATAGCACTCAAGTTACAGTAATCCACGGTGATGGAACATTGGGCAACAAGGAAAATGCCCCTTTCGATAAAATATTGGTCACTGCCTCTTCACCAAAAAAAATACCACCACCTCTTATGGAGCAACTAAAAGATAATGGAATCTTATGTATTCCTGCGGGATCAAAGGAATGGGGTCAAGATCTGTATGTAATAAAAAAAAAAGGAACACATTTTGAAACCAATAAAATCACAGGGGTAAGATTCGTTCCGCTAATCGGGAAATTTGGATTTGATTAATTTTGCTAGCTATTTAAGTTACCCTTTTTTTATAATTTCTTCTTTCCTTTTATCATTTGCTTGTTTTTGGATATATCCTAAAAACTTATCATCTTTTTTCATATCCTCTTCCTTAATTTTAAGTCCAAGCGTTGGTTTAAACACTTTTAATAGAATTATGGGTATTATAATATAAGAAAAGAAATAGAGAAAAAACAACACATAAATGCCTAAGTCTATCTCAATAAAATCAGATCTGCTTATTGGGATCAACAATGAAAGCCCAAAATTGATTGTTTCATTATGGGGAATCCCTTCTGATACAAGTTGGACCTCAACAACTCCGATGCATGAAAAATTTACATCTTTTTCAAGCGGTATATTAATAATATTGGTTTTATTTTCAACAAAAGGATTAAATTCGTAATAATTGGGGAAATGCGATTCAGTATCCACATAATAAGATAAATTAAGAGTTATTATCCCATTATTTTCTACATCACCAGAGGCTATAGCAGAAAAGGATGTGCTTATGGTATATCTACCGTTTACTTCATAAGCCAAATGCATATTAGCTTTAATTCCCCCCGACCCATCACTGTAATTTATTAAAAAATCATCTTCTCTTTCATAAATTCCGATTTGAAAAAAACCCCTAAAGTTAAATATAATTGGGGCAATAGCAAACAATATTATAATAGATGCAACCGTTGTAACTATAAAAAGCCTATTTCTTTTCTCTATAGATTTAATTATTTTTTCCACTTTCAACAAGGTAATTAAATTTAATACAGATGATGTATCTTAATAAATTTTTTTAACCCGTTAATAAATCGGTTGAGGGCTAAGATATGTAATTATATTATAAATTAGAACTCTTTTTTTCAAGTCTTTTTTGCATCAATTTTATTCGGATATTTTTCACAAACTCGTTGTTCTTTATTTCTTCCCTGACAGAACCATTTGAGTACTGATATCCGTTTGCTTTTTTGTTTTTATAATATCCCATAAAAGCCAAAAATAGAAATGGTTTATATCTCTATTATATAGATAAAAGGTTATAGATATATATAAAATTAGTTAAAATTTCTAATGTTCCTATGTGTGTTTCCACTTTTCGAAGATGAAATTAGTATTTTGAAATCGTTAGATGACTAAGTAACGTAATTTATTTCCATATCCTATTGGATAAAACACCATTCTATCCTATGATATTGAAAATTGGGATAAGATTAAAATACTATCTTTAGTTCATGTATAAAGGATTGCTTATCAATAAAGCTTCAAAATTCTTAAAAGTTTTTAGTGATTCAATAATTAAGTATATTAAATTTCTGAGTTTCCAATTAACATATAAAATTAATAATTATAGTGAGTAAAATGCATTATTTTGATGAGAATTTAATTCAACAGATTTTTAATTCAAATGAATTCAAAGGATGGCTCCTTTCGAGAAGATGGTTCGGAGATAAATCAAGATTGTCGAATTTAACATTCAAAATTAAATTAATATATTTTAACATTATCGCTGAAAGAATATTTATATCAATAATTCAAATTCAAACCCAGTCATATATTAAATCCTATTTTCTCCCTTTAATTCAATATGATAAAATTCAGGATATCCTCGAACCAACGGAAAATATTAGAGACAATATCATAAAGTTAATCGATAATACCTATAGTAAAATGGTTGCTTTAACGGTTCATGATAAACCAAGTGAGGAAATTATTTCTCTTAACTTAGTAGAGGCAGAATATTGCGTATTTTTCTGGAAAAACATGTTATTTGATAAAAAGATTTCAGAGACATTTCCAAAATTATCAATGGAACTTCTCCTTTACACTGAACAATTCGAAGATGAAATGAACATGACTAAAGTTCAAAATTTAATTGAAGCAAGTCTTTATCCAGACAGATATGAATATTCAATAGAACAATTGGGTGGAGGAAATACTAATAATTTACTTTTCTTATTAAAACTATTTAATAAAAGGAAGTCTGAAATAGATCCTATTACATTCATTATAAAATCGTATAAAGAATTTACTGAAAGGTTAGAACCAAAAACATTATATATTCTTGTGAAAAATAATTTTCCTAATGCCCCGAAAATTTATGGAACGATTAAAATAAATGGAAAAGAAACAATAGGGATTCTAGAAGATATTCCTAACATAGGAAATATAGGAGACGTATATTGGAATGATTTAAATAAAATGGTAAAATCTGTTTTTGAAACAATCAAAAAAGATGCTTCAATTTTGAATAATAAAGAATTTATTTCAAATTTAATCAAGAAAAACTGTACAGAATCATTAATCGTATCTGAACAAATAGGATTGCAGATAAAACATCTTCATGAAGCGCTAATATTACCTGAAGACCCCCAATATGAAAAAGAATTAGTCAATAGTGAAAATTATTTAAATTCTTATACAAATTGGCTAATTAAAATTATTATGAGTATCGAACAGAGCATTGGGCAAAGATCAGAAAATGCATTTTATAATTCTCCAAAAATAAGATCTATCCTTATAGATATTAAAGATATTATTGAAAAATTTAAAGCTGAATTCAAAACCCAATCCATTGAACTACAACCAATCCATCAAGATTTACATATGGAACAAATATTATACAACAAGGATAATCAACATTATAATTTTTATTTTATTGGTTTTGAAGGTGATCCACAGCTTAATTATAGCGAAAGAATGAGTAAGTTTCCAATTGAAAAAGATTTAGCCTCATTTTTAAGGTCTCTAAGCTATATTAAGTTTAACACGATGATAGAATTTATCGAAACTAATTTAATTGTTCCAGAAAAATTTGAGGTGCCGGAGGAATTATTGTTTAGTGTGTATTTTAGAAAATCTGCAAAAATTTCTCAAACTCAACTCTATTTAGAGAAAATAGTAAGCCTTGTAAACGGGTGGGAGGAACGATTAATGAATAAGATCTTTGATAAAAGCCTTCATTTGAACTTTCCTTTGATTAACTTATTCACTATTGAGCGAGCTATGCATGAGTTAGATTATGAATTACTCTATCGACCAAGTAACATGATAATTCCTATTCTTGGGCTGAAAGAAATAATTGATAAATATTAATTTCCATCTAATTTTTATTCTACTTTAGATATTTTTGCTATTTCAAATGAATAATGCGAAGAGGATCTCTCTATTGGAGGCCCCATATCCTTTTCATATTGATTTTGAAGACTTTTACTTCCCTTCAATTCATTTTCTACATATCGAGAATTATATTCTTTTTGCTTCATTATCTGTAGTATAAAAGCTTCTACAAACTTAATTGGTCCAAATTCTTTTGTGATTAAAACATAATTGTCATTATCTATCAGTTTTGGAAAAAATCCTAAAGATTCACATAAATTTAAACTATAATGTATATCATTTAAATAACCTTCAATTCTTGAAATGTCATTAACAAAGCGTCCTAATTTATTTCCTAAACTTATTTGCTCAACTTCATCACTTTCTTCAAGTACCTTACGTAAAAAACTCCTTTTGACTATTATTAGGTCACGATCATTTAATGATTTTATTGAGTTTTTCTGTTTTATGAAATAGCGAGACATTTCTAAATAATTCCTTATTATATCTGCTTTAGATAAACCAAACCTGCTTTTCATTTTATCTAAGTGATCATTAAGGCGATCATCAATTCTTATTGTAATTACTGTTGTATTTGAGTTCAATTCTTTACTCAATTAAAAAACCCTACTACATTTTTATTTGTTTTATTTGTAATAATATGTAATAAAAGTAACTATTTAATTTTTTTGTAAATAATTGAATTTTTTTTTTAAAGAAACAAGTTTATATTTTTGTGTTTTTTCATTTGGTTCAAAAGGGAAAATCTAAAAAGTTGATATAAGTCTCGATTACTAAATCTGATAATTAATTACCCTATATAAAAGATCTGAGCTTTATTCTTAAACTTAAGAAAAAATCTTACTCAATATGTTGAATTATTACTACATAAATATATCATTTTGTGGGAAAAAAATTCGCTTTAAAACTTTATATATTAAATAGATGCGCGTTTAAGTAAAGTAAAAAGCTACATAATATGATTAGGAAGATTATTTTTATCAATTTCAGTAATTAGAAAACTATAAATATTATTTCCCAATTTATGCTTAAAATCAGAAAGTTTTATCTAATTTTGAGAATTTTATAAAAAGGGATTTTTAAGATATCATTTGTAGTATTATGTTATATATGTAAGATATTGACTACAAAATAATATAGAAATAGACTTATAAGCATAAATAAATTTTGTTTTTATGTATCCCAAAATAAAAGACAATATAAAAAATTAATTAAGGGTTGAATAATTGTAATGGAATTGAGCGAGACTAATTTAACGGAAGCAGAATTAACTTCATCAGAGTCTAAAAATTTTGAAAGCGAAGATTCTTTAGGATTAAAGTTTTTAGAACAGGGAAAAGCATTAATATCGATTAATGCTGATGATAAATTCGAATTAATTATGAAAGCTTTATCCTCAAAAACGCGTAGGGACATTATTCGTGAGATTCAGAACCATAATGATGGTTTAGATGTATCTGAATTGGCAAATCTCCTGAATAGTCCAATAAAAAAAAATTCTTCTATGACTGAAGCAAATATATCAGCTCAAATTAAAAAGTTGGAGGAGGCGGGTTTAATTTATTGTGATTATTGCTCTGGACAACATGGTGTTCGTAAAATTAGTAAATTAAATTTAAAAGAATTAATCTTAAAGTTTTAAAACTAATTTTATCCTTTTTTTTTTACCTATTAAAAAAAATCCTGGAATTTTTTAGTATGGAATGTTATATAAAATGAGAGATTAACGTATTTTTAATAGTTTCGAAATGTCCTAAATTTACTCTTAGAAGGTCTTCAAGCGTCTCAGTCAACCCAATGGTTTCAATTTTTTCAGTTATTTTAAAATATGGACTAGTTTTTAGTTCTTTAACTAAATTTTTATTACTCTCTATACTTTCTAATAGAAAATCAGAGCCTTTTATTTCTTCTATATTAAGTACTCTTTGGATAATCATTAAAAGCATGGTATCAAAGGTGATCCGAAGAATTATCTCTCTATCAAATTCTCCTTTTTTAGAAAACAAATAATCTTTTAATAGGCTTATAGATTGTTGAAAGAGTTGAATTGAACTTTTTCCAAGTTCTTCTATTTTTTCTTTTAATTTTTCTTGTGCAGTAGCAGTAAAGCATATTGCAGAGACAGTTTGATATTCAGCTATGAAATGAATTAATCTTGCTTCAGCGTTTAATTTAGTCTCTTTAGATTCTGCTTCATCCAGCAATTCTCCTATATTTTCAAGTGCTTGTTTGAAATATGTTGAAATCTTATAAAATTTATCCCCTGCTGCTTCAAACTCTTTACTTATTAATAAATGTTGAGCTTTTTTTTCTTCCTGTTGATATAACTCATCAAATTTATTCATCTTCATTACGGCTTTTAAGATTAATCTTTTTCCAAGATCTTTGGTTAATGATGACCTTTCATACATTTGACCAGCTTTCAAAAGTAAAATTGATGCTAGACTTAGATATTCATCCGGATCCGTTTTCCAAAGGTATTCAGAAGCTTGATGATAACTCTCCCCCGAAAGTTCCCAATCTTTCATCTTGAATGAAAGATTTCCCAATTGGATGAGTAACTTAGCTGAAATCTCATCTAATTTTAATTCTTCTGTTTTTCGAATTATTGATTTTAAACGATAAACTGCTTGGATATTATTTTTAAATTGGGAGATAATCTGGATGATTCTAGTGTATAACTCATCTAACTTGATATAACTTCCGAGATCTAAATATATTTGTGCTGCTTTTTCATAAAAATCTATAGATTCCTTTCCTTTTCCCTTATCGGCTAAAGTTTCTGCTTTATCAATTAATTTTATCGCTTCAACTTCTAATTCTTCCTTATCTTCATGATTAAACATATTTCGGCACTACCCTTTTTAAATAAGTAAATATTGGTTGATTAATAATTTTCTATTTTATTTCTTGAAAGTGGTAAATATACTTATTCTAAGAAATAAACAATATTTAAATGTTGATTTAATGATAATTCACAAATAATGCGTAATAATATAATAAAACAAATATGTTATATATTCTCCATTAATTTAATGTTATGACTTTTAAGTGTTTGTTTAAATTCTAATGCTTGGTAAACGGATGGAAAACAAGCTTTAGCATCTTCAATCGCCCCATAAAAGATAAAATTTGAAAACCACGAGATAATAGATATTATACTAGCTTTACGATATTTCGTATGAAATCGTTCATTTAATCGTGGTGAAGAATATTTGAAAAGAAATAGAGTAGGAGCAGTGCCTACAGGCAAATTTATTGAGCGACTTATCATTTGTTGGGCTTCTATAATATGTCCTAAACTTTCAATATCAATTACACCACCATCGACCAAGACTCTTTTGACACCAACCCTTTTTAAACCTTCAAGAATACTAATATTATCTGGTTGATTTTTTTCTGTAATATAAGCAAATCTTTGAGTAGAACTCATAGAAGGAGCGCCCAAAATCAATAGAATCACAGAACTGATTCGATTTTTCTTTATTAGTTCAACTTCACTTTTATTTTTTAAATTAGAGATAGAGTTATAAATGTAATCATCAGCTGATAAACCACTATCATTTAAATATTCAATACCTGCTTTTCTGGCTTCAAACGTACCTCCTAAAATAAAAGGTGGCTCATAGTTGTCTAAATAAAATTCAAGATATTTTACCATGGCATCAGAAGAAACTGCCGAGATTTCAATTAATTCGGGCATATTATACTGTTTAGCCAATGCTTTATGTAAATCTATTCTTTTTTTAGCCTTTTCTTTATCGAAAATCTTCTCCTCTTTTCTATCAACTATTGTTTGTCCCTGATAAAAAATAGTTCCAATTAAAATGGGGGGCAAATTAAAGCTTCCAACACCTAATTTAACATTACCATAATTATAACAAGATTCTTCAGACATTTTGTTTAATTTTATCAAGTGGTTTTAAAAATATATATTACCTAATACTTAATAAAACTAGTGATGATAAAAATTCGCTCTCAAAAAAGAGAATCAAGTAATTTCTATATTAACACCACAATTTTTACATCGACTGTCTTTTAATTCTTGAAAGCACTGTTCATGATATAGCGTTTGGCAATTACTACACCGGATAATTTTTTGACCCTCCTCAAAAATAAAGTTACATACAGGGCAAGAGCTAAATATTCCATCAGTATCAAGATCTTTGAATTTTAAAGTTTCAGCTTCCGATCTTTCGGGAGTTTTTGAGGATGAGGGCATTCTTATTCTTGGTTTAACTAGAGAGGTAAGTTTCTGGGCTTGTGTGACCTCTGTTGGAATTTTTAATAAATAAAAACAATGAGGACATCTAACAGTTCCTGCTGATCTCATCTTGTTATCTTTCTGAGACTCTGCCCATGAATTTAAACAATGAATATGAAAGGGTGTTTGACAGTTTGGACAGTATCGACCACTCACATAAAAAGAACTTTTGGTAAAGGGATTTGTATCTGAGAAACATATTGAACATTTTTTATAATCAGCTAACCCTCGTATTTGTAATAATCTTTGTTCTTGATCTTTTGTTAGATCTTGAACTCTTAGTAAGTCTGCTGCAATCTTCCGAAGAAAACCAGGATTTTCGATCAATGATTGGCGAGTGTTTCCATATGTTTTAATGTTAGAAATCGCTAAATCATGAGCAGATTGGTATAAGGTTTGAGCATCATTATTATAATAATATTTTCCGCCTGTTAGGTCACTTATTCTTTTAAGGATATTTTGAGTGGACGTTTCTCCTAATCGAAATGAATCTATTTTAATATTTAAACCTTGAGCAAGACGTGCCATTTTTAAGGGATCTATTGAGGATTTTGAGTAATTTCCATCTGAAATTATGAGAATTCGGGGTGCTTTTGCTGCTATTTTCCGTAACTCAGAAATCAATAATTTTATCGAAAATCCTAAAGCTTCGCCCATAGCAGATTCACCTCCCATTGTTAATGAACTTAACGATTGAAACAAATTATCTTTGATATCAGTAAATTCTAAAATCTGTTTTGGTTTATCAGAAAAGGCAACGATCGCAAAAAAACTTGATAAATCATCAGCAAATCTTTCACTAATTAGTTTTTTAACCGCCTCAATACTACATATTAGACGATTTGGTTGATAATCAGTTCGATACATTGATCTCGATGTGTCTAGACAAATCACTATATTTTCGGGAAGCCGTTCAGACAAGATTATTAACCCTTTTTATAGTTTACAAGAGCCCTTAATTAAGTTTCTAACAGTGATATATAAAAAGTAAAATAAATAATTATGTTTTTCACAAAACTAAAGCTTTATTAGTTAGATATTTCATTATATATAAAACCTTTATTAATTAAAAAAATATAGATATAGTATTGAATTTAAGAATTATTGATACTAAATCCAAGATGAACTATGTCTGAAGATGAGACAAAAAGCGTAGTTATTAAAGATTTTTTTAAAAGTTCAGTAATTATCAATGAATTAGATGAAGTGTTAAGATTCAAACCAGAGACAATAATTGGTATTGATCAAGTTTCGTCTAACGCCCTCATCGAAAATAATATTAAGGATATTGAAGATTTAGCTAAATTATCAGTTGATGCCCTACCAAATATTAAAATTATCCCTAAAGAAATTCTAGCTAAATGGGTGAGGATTGCTAAAGTAATTGAGAAAACTATTCGAGAAAAGATGAAATCTCATAAGAAATTGCTTATGATTGGTCTCGATAATGGGGGAAAGACGAGTATTTTAGCAGTTATTCAAGAACGATTTTCCATAATTAAATCATTATTACCAACCAGAGGAGTAAAGCGCGAAAAGTTAGACTTTTTTGGATATCCAATTTTGAGTTGGGACCTTGGTGGCCAGGTTCAATACCGTGAAAAATTATATTTCAATCGTCCTGAACTTTTCTTTACTGAAGTCGATATTGTCCTTTATGTAGTCGATAGCCAAGATTCAGATAGGTTTCCTGAATCCGCTAATTATTTTAGGGAAGTATTGAATGCTTTGAAAGATTTGAATGAACATCCTCCTGTTTTAGTAATCCTATCAAAAAGTGATCAAGATTTCCGAACGACGTTATCATGGAGAGACAATGTTTCCACCGTCAAGAAAAAATTTGATCAAATTGCAGCAGAGTTCGGTAATATTTCTATCGACTATGCGGATACCACTATTTATCAAAGAGAAACTATTATGCATATGTTTAGCGTCGCTTTAAAGAAAGTTTCTGAAACATCTGAGATTGTTGAGAATATTCTGGAAGATTTTACTCACACAATTCAAGGAAAGGCTGCAAGTTTAATCTCTATGGATGGACTTATTTTTGGCAATTTCACAGATTCGGATATTGATGAAGCATTATTAAACAATACTGCCTTAATAATGCAAACTCTTTCAAATTTCCATAATTCAATCGGATTGAAAAGAGAAAGTACCATTACTCTGGAGTTTCCACTTAATGGATTTACAATTAGAGGAGAAAAATTGTTTGAGTACTCAGAACTTAAAATTCCTGTTTATTTATGGGTACTCTCGGAGAATCCAGATTTAATGTATGAGAAAATTGATTATTTCAAACTACAAGTATTACCTTTAATTAATTTATTTATTTAATCCTATTTTTTCAATATAATCTGGGTTTAGCAAAATCTTTTCAAGCTTAACTTAATTCTTCCTTAGCAGAGAGTAAAAATTGGGTAGATTTATCCATCATTTCAATAGCTTGGTTCAATTTATTTGCAACAGATTCTAAGCCTTTTTCCTGAGCAATATCGCGCCATTTTTCATAGTTCTCTTTATGTGACTCATTATGATTTGCCCAATGTTCACATAATTTAACTAATTTCAAAATATCTTTATCTATCATATGAGTTCACTAATATTTATAAGATAATAATAAAAAAAAAGAACAAAAAAATAAAAAGGTAAGCTTACTTATGTTCGGCATAAACGCTTTAATAGAGTTGGATCCACAATTTCTCTAGGTTGCCAATTCTTCTCTTTGAGATATTCTGTGATTTCATCCTTTAAATTGATAGGAATATCTGCTTCAACACGAATGAATTTTTCTAGGTCATTTGGGATTTTAACGCCTTTATATTTTCTCTCTAAGTCAATCCAATGTGATAATTTAATCATTCTACCTTTTGAATTATCAGCTGGCCTTAATGCTAATTTAGCAACTAAACAAATTGCTTGTTCAATGGATTCAGCAGTAGTTAATAAATGTTCTGGTCCTGGTCCAACTAATTGATCAGGAGTTCCATCTCTTGCATTAAAAACTTTCCAAGTACTCTCATCATCAGAACGCCCAATATACATTCTACGGTACTCTGCAGCATGAGGTCCAACTACAGCAGGAACACCTAATCCGTTTGCTCCAGAAGCGATACTTGCTGCTTTTTGGGACATTGCGCCCCAAGCTACACCAACAGCGCCTACACGATTTAGGATATAATCCGCGATTTCTTCAAAATTGCCTCTTAAAGGTCTTCGAGCAAATATGTTTGCCACTTTACATGCAGCACCAGTAATGTGTGGATTTGAGACACAAGAACCAACGTTTACTAAACCACCTCTATCGAAATCTCCAGGGAACCTATCATAAAGTGTTTTTCCATCTTCGTCTTTTACAAGACCAATATCCATCGCACCACAACCAGAGACTACTACAATGTAATTTCTAATTAAAAACTCTTCAGCCATCTTATAAAGTTCTTGAATTTCATGTCCATAACTAGCACATCCAATAATAGCAACAATTCCAGGAATTTCTCCTAATACAATAGGAGCACCAACATTTCGAATTTCTGTGTCTTGAATTGGACCACGTCCAACTCTTACGTTGAACTTTTCGTTTCTAATTTTCTCTCTTCCAGCGTACATTAATAATGTTAAGGGCGAGACATTCTTCATGCAATCTGCCTCGCATCTTCCACAGCCTAAACATTCATCAAAAATGCTTTCAAGTACTGAAAAATCTCCTTCTTTCGCTAGCCTTACTCCTTCGACAAGAGGAAGATCATTGGGACAATTGCGTTGACAATTACCACACCCGTTACAGTGATAAGCCATATCAATGCATCCTTGTTCATCTGGAACTCCACTTCTAGCTTTTCTTATCGGATGGATCTTTACAGCTGTTGCTGCAGCAACTTCACCTGCTTTTACAGGGTCGAGTATTAAAACTCCAGCCTCTTTACCACTGACTAAGTCGTTTATTATTTCCTCAGCAGGATCGTCTGTTCTGTCTTTCAATCCAGCCATATTTTTTTCATTTGTAGCGATAAACGGAGCACCAATTAATTGAGCCTGTTCAAATGTTCTTAAATTGACGCATTGTTCATCAACCATTACCACATCCGCTAATCCTGATCGTATAAAGTGCATCTGTCTTGACATTGAACCAATAATTTTTGCCCCATCATAATATCTAGTTAAATCATGGGCAGTACAGCATATAGCACCAACTTCTACTTTATCTTCGATACCTTTTTCTCTTATATAATCAACTAATTCAATACCCGGAGCCACATTGTGTCCAATCATTAGAATTGTAGCTTTATTCTCAACATCCATGGTTCCCATACCTAATTCTACAATAGGTACATCAGCTTCTCCCATTGGGAATCCATAAGCAGCAATTTGTACCGCATCTGAAATTTCCATACCAACAGAATCCGCTAATCCCGCAACAAAACTTTTGTTTTCATAGTCTAAATAACTTGACTCTTGACCGGTATGTCCTGCTGCAAGAACATGAGTAATTGTATAATGGACCCACTCCATGGCAGTCTCTAAATCCTCGAGTGTTTCTGGCTTCATGCCAACTAATAGTCTTGTTAAAGGCATTTCCACGGCAATATTATTACCGTAGTTAATGGGTATGTTGCCATATTTTTCTTTTAACCAATGGAGTAGATGATCTCCGTGAGCACTATGACAAGCAGCACCAATAGCGCATGCAATTTGAACAATACGGGCCTGTTGAGTCTCCATGTTGATTCCACATGCACCTGTTCGTCCCTTGGAAAGATTACATTTACCATATGTACATAAACAGCACATATCGCAAATAGGCATGTAGTATGGCTTGTATCTTTCCATTAACCTGAAAAACCAATTACGAAGGGTGGGTATATGCGGTTTTGGGTGCGGTCCCATAGGTTCCCATTCTGATTCGTCTCCTTCACTCTTAAATGCACCAGCAGTGAATTCAAAGCCTTTAATCGTGCCAAGAGGTCCACTATATGAATCAATCTTTAATTTTGTACCTTTTTTGCTCATATTTGTCACAAATATTTTTTTTTATGAATTATAATTTATTTTATCTTTGGTATTATTTTAAAATTTATATTTCCTAAGAAGAGTACAAATTTGAGAATTTAAAGGTTAATCGTTATATAATAAAAAGCAAAGATGGTAATTAATTTCAAAGTATTAGTGTGAAATTTCATTTAATGAGGTGCTATATTCTCAACAATGCTCTTTTTTTATAATTAAGCTGATTTTCCCTTGCCAATTAAATGGTAGTTTAAGATACTTTAATTATAAAATAAACAGATATGTAAAAAGTTATAGTGATGCTAAAAAGTCTGAAACGGCTTCATCAGAGATTTCTTCATCAACCAATTTATCATCTATCATTTCACCGATTAAATCAAATTTAAACGAACATTTCTCTCCACCCGTTAAGATGCATTCTATTTCTTTTCCCTCAGCCTCTATTCCTAAAACATCTAAAAACCCTGCAAATACCCCTTGATAAAGAAGACACAAATTTTTTGCCATAATGCTCTCTTTATCTTCTGTTGCCAACGATTCGTAGACATTAACTATTAAATGATCTTTTTTAAACATTCCTGTTAATGCTCCATACCCTAGCAACATCAATACTTCCAGAGACCCTAGGAAAACCTCCTTTTTGGTAGCAATCGTTTCTTTACTCCAGTCTTTATTGTAGAAGAATTTTTCCATAAATGTCTTACCAAGTGTTTTTCCTACCCATATTAAAATATCATCAGCATTAGTGCCAGCAAATTCGCAAAATTCCATTATTTCGTTGGGTCTGAGCATTACCAATCTCAAACCTTTCTTTTTATCTCCTAAAAATAGTTGACCTTCTTTATCTTCAATATTAATTTCGAGATCTTTTTTAAGTCGTTTAAACATAATTCAATCCTTAGTAATGTTGGTAAATCTATTATAAATAACCATTAAGAGAATAACTAATATAATAGAAATTTAATCGTCTAGATTTATAAACTTATGGATAAAACTTAGCCAAAAAGGCGAGTTAGTTTATACGAAATTAAGAACGATATTTACAACTTCATCAATATGATAATTTGTTTTTACAGACGTAAGGATAAATTTCCAATCGATATTAGCTAACTTTTCAAGTTCAAAAAAATCAATTATTTCATTTTCAATTCTTTCAATTTGGTGATTGTCTGGATTATTGATATTCTTAATTAAATCGACTTTGTTTCCTAAAATTACTAACAGAGCATCTGAAAAATCATATTTATTGATTATGTTCCACAGTTCTTTCTTAGCTTCTTCAAATCGAATTTGATTAGCCACATCAATCATATAAATGATAATATTTGATTCTTGAATTCCATTTAACCACTGTTCTCTAAAGATAAATTGACCTCCCATATCCCAAAAGGAATATACTCCACTGGGTTTTTGAAGATATTCAATGTTAAATTTACGTGTAGGTGAATAGTAATTGTCGTTAAACTGCCCAGTTTTTATTCTTCTTATGAAGGATGATTTACCAGCGTTATCAATTCCGAATAAAAAAACTTTTGCAGAAATTCCCGCAGGATGGATGGAAATTTTAGGATATTTATCAAGGATTTCATCCCCATATCTACGTATGTCAATAAATAACGTAATTAAGAAATTTTCAATTTCCATTTCATCTTCAAAATAACAACACTTTTCAGCGTTCAAAAGTTCATTTGCTAGATCTTCAAAAATTTCTTTATAATCATATGGGTTATCATCTTCTTCAAAGATTAACCCAATAAGTATTGTTGAATTGATGCAAAGTGTAAAAATATTATATTTATCGATATTTTGAGGTACAGGTGAGCTAATGGTAAACTCTTTACAAATTTTTTGAATTAAATCCAATTTCTGATTATTGTTATTATTTAGATTGTGGGGTTTATATTTTTCTCCCTTTTCATGACCAGATATAATTTTTTGGATGAAATTGAGATCTTCTTTCCTTGTTAAATCTTCAGGATAACTATATATATCAAGATGGTTCAAATTTTGGGGATTTTTTCCTTTTAGGAGAAATATTTTTGTTAGCAAAGAATTATCTCGATGGTGTTTTACCTTAATGTGTAAAATTAAGAGTATTTAAAAAAAGTTTGTAATTAAGCTATTATTAAGACTTTTATACATTTTGTTCTTTAATTATTTGAACCGGGGTTTCTAGTCAATTTCTAATAGTTGTTTAGGTAAAAATAAATTTAGGACTCTTTATTCTCATTTTTCTCTGCTTCTTGATTGGAATCATTATCTATAGTTTCTTTTTCATCAATTCCTTTCGTTTCGGAGGATTCTTCAGAAGGCTTTTCCCCTACAGGCGTTTCACAAATAGGACATGTAGTCCATCCGGGACGTAAAGAATATCCACAATTAGAACATTCGATGAGACTTTCATCAGGTTTCCATTCTGGTATGTTAAGCGCGCCTCCTCTCCTTTCTTTTGCTAATTCTTGTAATTGCTCTTCTGTCCAAACTTCCATTCCTTCTGGAATTCCAGACCCTCTTTCCTGAGAGAATTTAGCCAGATCATCTACTGTCCAAGTAGGTAAATTAGGTTGGGAAGATAATCTCTGTTGTGCTTGTTGAGCGAGTTCTTCTGAAGTCCATACTTTGAGTTCTTGGCCCCCAGGAGTTCTGATTGCTCCAGGTCCTTGGGAGGTATCTTGCACAGAAGCGGTCGCTTCGTCCATAGATATAGCCGGTACATTACAACTCGCGGCAGATAATTTCAATAATGCCTCGAAACATTCTTCATATTTAGTATTTTCAGAGCTCTGATTTGTAACTACAATCAAACTTTTTTTATCTGCGGGTAACGGTATTATAATGCTACAAACATTAATATCTGATATTGCTTGTTCAGAATCTACATCTGGTGAAATTTTATTCATAGAACTCATTAATTCAGAATCTTTCATGAAGAAATCACAAATAGGATCACCATGCCGCTGATAGCCTTCATGATATTTTGCTAATTGATTTTTAGTTAGAGGGGAATCGAATGATTTTATAATAGCGTTAATATATGGAAAATTATGAGCCTTTGGTATGCTTTTCGTTTCATCTATCTTAAAACCTCCAAGATCTAAATTTCCCATTAATGGAGCAAATAGTGGTTCTTCACCCTTTATTTTTCCATAAATTGTGGTCCTACCAGTAAAGCATTTTACCTCACCATAATAAGCTATCTGGTTATCATAAAATTGAACTTTACCATCATAAACAAGAGTGGGAATAGTGCAAAATATTACATCCATCCAAGGTAATTCTTTTACTGGAATTATGACAGTACAAGTTTTTATTATCATTTCAGATAATTTCTTTAAATAATCCTTTAGATCTTTTTTAATATCCTTATATTTTTCTCTTTCTAATTCTTTATTTGCTTTATTCAATAATTCATTAAACTTTTCCTCATTCTTTTTAATTGAGCCACCCAACGCTTTAAGTTCTCCGACGATATTATCTTTTAATATAAATGTAGCATCATCAATAACCTCTTTTTGAAGTTCTGTTAGTTCCTCAACAAGATATTCGCTAATATCAAAATTTAAACTATTTATGAACATATCAAACAATTTTGATTCTGACAAAATATTTACCTTCGCAGATTGATTTGTTGTTTTTATAAATATATCAACTTAATGAATATAAAAATTTATTTGAAAATCATTTTAATTTGTTTTTACATAATTTTGAAACTATTCTTCATAAATGATCAAGAATGACTCAAAATTGTTGCATAAAATTGTCCAGATCTCGTTTGAAGAGAGGGTTCCATTAAATTTTCTTTTTAATTGTATAAATTTTGAAGTAAATAATTGATTCCTAACATATTTTATAGAGAACGATTCTTCTTGTATTTTCTTCGAGATCTCTAGATATCTCCTCGATTAAATTGCCTAACGCTTTAATCCATATCAACTTAATTTATAAATTCTTACTTTTTAAATTCATAATTTTTAGATTCAAATGACAAATATTTTATCATAAAGATATTAGTATATCCTATGCCAAATAATACGAAAAAAACGATCGAGGTTTATTTTATAGATAAAATCCCTTTAAATGTTCAAAATTATTTAATTAACAATTTAAGCCACTTAGAGAATGTAAAACTTAATTTTATTGATAAAGTACAAGAAGAATATATTTTAGAGAATATCTCAGAAGCGCATATTATAATCGGATGGCGACCAACATTAAAAATGCTAGAAAAAGCGGATAATTTAAAATTAGTAATTAACCCTGGGGCAGGAATTAGACATCTTTTAGATATTTTTCGTGAGATTAATAAAAAACGTAAAATTAATCTCGTAAATGGACATGGAAATTCCTATTTTGTGGCTCAACATGCGGTTGCTTTGTTATTATCTCTAATGAATAAAATTATACCTCATCATGAGTGGATGAAAGAAGGAAAATGGAGGACTGGAGACAAAGAAGGTACCTCAATTCCACTTAGATTTCGGAAAGTAGGATTATTTGGTTATGGTGCTATAAATCAGAAAGTGCATCAGATGTTAACTGGATTTGAAGTTGAATTTTCCATACTTAGAAAACATTGGGACAAACAAACTCAAGAACTGATAACTCCTGCTAAAAAGTATCAATTTTGGCAATTTCATGACTTTCTTAAAGAAATTGATATTTTAATTATTGCCGTACCCGCAACCACTATTACTGAAGGGATAATACAGCAGAAAGAATTAGAATTATTAGGCCCTAATGCTTTGATTGTCAATGTTGCGCGAGGTGAAATAATAAATGAAGCAAATTTATATAATTCTTTAAAGGAAAATGTTATTGCTGGAGCTGCAATTGATGTGTGGTATAATTATGATCCACAAAATAATGAAAATGGTAAAAAATATCCATATAGTTTTCCATTTCACAAACTTGATAACATAATTTTATCTCCCCATCGAGGATACTCCCCATTTAGCGATTTATTACGATGGAATGAAGTTATCGAAAATATTTCACGAATGAGTCAAGGAAGGAATGATTTTGTTAATCTCGTATCCTTAGAGGATGAGTATTAACTTTACATGTATCTAATGGTATTTGAAAATAAATCGGATTTTTCATAGGAAGAAGATGAAAAACATTTTTTTCTTCAGATTTAAAAGACTCACACTTTTTGTTTAGCAATAAACAAAAAAAATTTAAATTATTTTCAATTACTTTAAAAATTTTTCAAAAATAATTTCATTTTACGCTCTAAAGCATTATTTTTTACAAAAATATTTAGAGTATCTCCCAATAACCTTAAATTCTTATTTAGTCAAAGATATATTAAATCGGGTAAAATTTGAATTTTAAAAATATATTAACCCACTAAAAAAAAAGGTTTATATATCATTTAGCAATAAATAATTATATAAAAAAAATTTCAGAAGAAAAAGGTTAAGGCGGTTTAAGCAATGAAAATTGTTACAGTTAATGTTCCCGAAAGTTATATAGATGCAATTGAAAAATTAATTGGAGATGGAGGACTTTATCCATCTAGGTCTGAACTAATCCGATGCGCAGTTCGAGACTTTCTTTTAAAAGAGCTTAGAAACGCCAACGATTTATTAAGATATAATGAAGCAGAAATTGAGGATTTTGACGATGAAAATTTCGTACGGGTCCCTATGGAAAGTGTAAACGAGAAATCAGAACCTGTTCGAGAATTTAAAACCTATAAAATTATAAAACGATTAGAATATTAGGAAGGAGTTGAATCCATAAAGGATTTATTAATTAAAGTTGGCTTTTAAGCATTCTTTTTACTTTTCTTTTTTTTTATTTTAAGAATGATGTAAGGTATAAATAAAAAACATCATACTTACATTTGTGTATAAGTGAAAAAAAACATATTATAATGAAAAAAATATAAACATTATCATATTTTATATAAAAATTCATTTATGTAAATAAAATTATATCTAAAGAATATTGCTTCTATCAAATTAAGATTATTCATTTAATGTTTAAAAGTATAATAATCTAGATATCTATTAATAAGAAGGAAGGTGAGTTTTGATTTCTAACGAAAACTCAAACTTAGATAAGAATAGATATGAACCAAAATTCATGGAATGGGGTATAATTAATCACGAGAATTTTAAAGGAAAAACAACTTATGACTTACCAATAAAAAGGTGGGATCCATTATCTACTATTTCCATAAAAAGCAATGAATTTGGACTTCATAGAAACGAAAAACGCTTTTATGGTCATTATGCGTATTTATCTCCTATAAGAGGAAAAAGACCTGCTGGGTTTAAAACCCAATCTGAGGAGAAAATATTGAGTGATTGTTCAAAAAAAGATTTTACCAAATACAAGGATGTTTTTACGGGAGTTGTAGAGGGGGGCCCTGTGTATGATGATTGGGGAATAATGATCGGAGATGGTTTTACTATAGTTATTACTGAAGATGATAAAAAGAAAGACAATCCCTTTCATGAAATACCACATCGAATTGAAAAAGTATCTAATCATACACATGCGTTAACATTAATAAATAGATATCCCTCAATGGCGAGAATTATTGATGCTGAAATCGAAAAAGATATTTCTAAGCATCTACCCCCTCATATAAGAATCGCTAAGGGAATTAATTTGGTAACTATCTCCCGCGATTTTTATCCTTCTTCTTGTTTAAATCACATCCCTGAAGAAGTTCTAACGCATATTTTTCTATCAATGAAAGAAGCAATATTATATTGTATTTTAGAAGCTATAGAAAAAAATTATTACGATATTCCTGTAAGTCCCTTTTTTAATATTGGAGAAAAAGCAGGTGGTTCCCAACCAAGGATTCATAGCCAAGTATACATAGATCTAAATGGTGATGGCCATGGTTCCCGTTTGGAGGGTTATCTAAGAGCTTTTAAAGAAATGGGAGATAATTGTCATCTCTGTGAAACTTCGCATGGTAACACCGATCGTATTATTATGAAATCTAAATTTTGGACATTTTACACATCAGGCAGTCCTGTAAGGAACTACCATATACGTTTTCATCCCAATGAACATATTCGAAGATTTAGTAACCTAAAGATAAACCAAATATTAGATTTAGCAAGAATTCTTAAAACTATTTTTAACGCTTTAGATAATCTTAAGGTTGAGAAAAATCGAAATATTATTTTTAATTGTTGTCCTTTTGGGTATGATGCGAACTTCCATTTATTTGGGGATATAATCCCCCATGAAATAATTGGAGGTGCTGAAATGGCTGATGATATGCGAGTAGCACGAAAATTACCACATATAGCTGCTGCGGAAATAAGGGAGCATTTAGAAGACTAATTAGAATTAATTTTAAATTACTTAAAGATATATACCAATATTTTGATTTAATAATATTTAAATTACAACTAAAATTAGATTAATATCTGCGATTCGGCATAAATTAATTGATAATGATATGAGGAATTCATTTTGAAAGAATGGTCTGCGATTATCTTAGCTGGTGGAAAGGGAAGTAGGCTTATGCCATTAACGTCCGAAGTTCCAAAACCATTAGTAAAAGTAACTAACAAACCTATGGTAGATTATTCTATCGCCCATCTAATTTATGCAGATATTAAGCATATAATTCTTGCTTTAGCATATAAAGGGAATGAATTAAAAGAATATATACAAAAAGTATGGACTCAAGATAAGTTAGGAGATGTTGAGCTTGAGTGTGTTATTCAAGAAAGTAAAGGAACTGCGGATGCATATAGATTATTACTAAATCGCTTAGATTCGGAAAAGATAGTTGTGAGTATGGCGGACATCGTTACCAACCTCCCAATGAAAGAATTTATGCAATTTCATACTGAAAAACAAGGAATTTCTACCATTTCTATGAAAACGAGTGAAGGCCATACAAGTCAATATGGTGTTGTTTTACTGGATAATAATCGAAAGATATACCTTTTTTTAGAGAAACCAGCACCTATGGAGCTTTATTTGAGTAGTATGGCGCAGAGAACGGATCTATTTTTGCACACGAATATAATTAATACTGGGATATATTGTTTTAATAAAGAGATTGGTGAAATTCTTCATGAGACGAATTTAATGGACTTCGGAGGTGAGGTTTTTCCTTTCCTATTAGAGAATAATTATAATTTATATGGGTTTGTAAAAAATTATTATTGGCTTGATTGTGGAAACACTCGTACCTACATTTGGGCAAATTGGGATTTATTAAGGAAATATTCCTGGCCAATTACCCCAAATGGAGTGGAATATGATAATGTTTTTGTAATGGGGATTATTAATTCAGGACAAAATGTTTTGATTGAAAAACCTACTTGCTTTGGCGAAAATGTTGAATTAAAGAATAGAGTACAAATTAAATCACTCACATCAATTGGAACAAACGTAAAAATAGGAGAGGATACAATCATCGGAAAAAGCGTAATCTGGGATAATGTAAATATCGGTCCAGGTTGTAACATCAATGAATCTATAGTTTGTAATAATTGTGAAATAGGCGAAAATGTTGTATTACATAATGCTGTGATTGCTCCTAATTGTAGAATTAGTAGTAACATTCAGATTAGGGATAAAACCTTAGATTTAGGACAAAATATATAATATTAAAACAAAATCGAAATTTCCTCTAACTTATAAAATATGTTTTATGTAATTAACTTAAAATCCTAATAAGTTTTTCAACTTTAAAGTTAGCATTCTTGCTGGCTTCTAAGTATTTAGTATAATTTTTCAAAATTCCCTCAATGTGCAATTTAACATTAATTTTGATTGATTCAATAGTATTAACAAATTTGGTTATTGAGAGCCATCTTACAAGCTTTTCAAATGATTCAGCATTATACCAGAGGATTTCTTGATATCGATTAAAATTGAGATACTGTTGAACTTCTGGATCCATAAGTACAGCAATTATGCTTTCATTTTCACTATGTTCCTTTTCTCTTTCTAATTCAGCCCAATTTTGATGGGTTATTAATAACTTTATTAGTGAAATTGAATCTAGAATCTGTTTGGTTTGGTCGGTTGCCAGATTTTGGAGGACAAGTTGAATATATTTAGATAATCGCCATTCATCTACCCAACTTCTAGTTCTCAATTCGTAATTTGACTTAGATACAACTTTTCCTAACAAATGAATTAATTCCCATGAAATTAAAATACCCCATTCGAAAGAGGATGCTGGAAGTAATTCTTTTAAGGGTAATATTAAACTTTTATCAATATTGAGTTTATCTAATTCATTAATGTATTCTAATGACTTCTTTAATTTATTGAGTATAAGATCTTTTATGTTTTCTAATTTCTCGCTACCTTTTGAGTAGTTTTTAATAACATTTAGTAATTTAATTAAAGATAAATCAAGTTCAAGAAAGGTATTTTCACGTTGCTGGTCGTTTAGAAGATTATTGTAAGTTGTTATACTGATGATCTCTTCTATTGGCTGATGAATAGGTCTATAAATGACATCTGTAAGGGTTTCATCTATATTAGGAACACCCTTTCCCCCTAAAAAGGCATACAATTGAGCATAATGAAAAAATTTATTGTCTTGAACAATTCTAAAGTCTGTGAAAACAAATAGCTGATAAGCATGAAGCTCAACATACAAACCTTTATCAATTAAATCTCTATTTCGCCGAATATACTCCAAACCAGACATATAATCCTTAAAAATGCAGTATCCCTCTTTTGTTAAATCTAAACCTTCTGCTAGAGTTTTTTGGACTATTTTTTTATCATCTCCGCTTTTTATTGCATAACCCACTGAGTTTTTAATAAATCCCTTTGTTTCGGCATATTTATTATGATAAATAACTAGTCCACGCTCATCATTAAATTTATTCGAGTAAGCAAACACATCCTCATTTACGATATTTCCTTCCCAGAAATCATATAATAAGAAGTTTTTTACATCTGCAAATAAATATCGTTTTTTCATTATGGGAAAAATTGTCCTTTCATGATGATGGAACAGACCAAGATTAATCTTTTCATTCCAGTAAGCTTTACGATACTCCATTCCATACTTTTCATAAAAACCTTCTAATTGGCCATGTCCGAACATTGGTAATCCTGGCATAGTTATCATCATTCCACAGATCCCGAAATATTTATCACCATCACCAAATTGTTTAATCGCAGTCTCTTCATCGGGATTATTCATAAAATTTACAAATCTTTTTAATATTTCAGGATCAAATTCTAACGTATTCTTCATAACAGCTCTATATTTCATGTTATCTTCATCACGCAGCATATTCATAAAGGCAGAATTATAGACTCTGTGCATGCCAAGCGTTCTTACGAAAAAGCCTTCAAGCAACCAGAACGCTTCTGCTAATAATAAAGTATCGGGATTTTCCCTATTAATTGTCTCTACTACCTCACGCCAAAATTCCTCAGGAAATGCTTTTAAGAACTCTTCCCTTGTCATCCCATGCTCCGCTCGAGATGGAATGGCCCCTCCAGTACCCGGTTCTGGAAACCAAAGTCGTTGAAAATGCTTTCTCGTGAGAGTCATCGCAGCATCAAATCTGATAATGGGGAACAATCTTGAAACTTCTACTATTTTCTTAATTATATTTTTCCGAACTTCTGAATTTAAAAAGTTAAGCTGGGCAGTATCATTCCAAGGAAAGCTGGTTCCATCATTCCCATGGTAAATATAACGAACATCTCCGTTAATATAATCAATCCGTTTAAATGTCACTGCTGCATCTGTACGAGAAAAATATTTATCTTCTATGAAAATTCCTATATTAGAATTTCCGGATAAATTTTCACCAGAATATGTATATGATGGATATGGTGGATAAGGGAGTGAAATATACCAATCTGGATGGTCTATTATCCATTTTGAAACAATTCCTGTATGGTTTGGTACCATATCGCTAGCAAGTCTTATACCTTTTGACCAAGCTCTTTTTTTTAAATCATTAAAGGAGTCTAGCCCACCCAGATCTTGAGATATTGTATAATCATAAATTGAATAGGCACTGGCTTCCGCTTCAGGATTTCCACACCAACGCTTAATTGTCTTTGAAGCTTGACTTCGATCCCAAATTCCTATAATCCAAATTGCATTAAAACCCCAATTTTTTAATGAATTTAATTCCTCATCTGGAATTTCATGCAAATTCCTAATAGGACGATTATACTTTTTTGAGAGTTGATCTAACCACACATAAATATTTTTGGAAATCATCACAGTTTTTGGCATCCAATCTTTATCCGGTGTGAAATTTTCTGTTTCGAAGAGATCATATTCCAATATTTTAGATTCTCCTGGACCTAAACCTCTCATCATTTCTTCTTCTCTTATTAGATCTAATGCTAATAAGATTCGGTATGTGTATTCTCCTAAAATGTCACTCCAATGTTCTTGGATATATTCTAATTGAGCTTTAATCGAATATGGATGTTTAACAAAAGGCTCCATTAGAAAGTCTATTAAATTTTGATTTTTCGATTCAAGAATTATTTCTTTTTCAAAATAATCAACAATTTCATCAACAATTTCTTTATAAGCAGTATTTTTTTCTAATAATGAATCGTCAAATAATTCAATGAAAGGTGAAAAAGCGGGATTATTGTTTTGAAGCCATAGGTTAATAAATTCATTTAAAAAATTATCCTTGTTTTTCTCACCTGAAGTTTGAGTTTTAAGGTACTTTTCGACATCAATCCCTTCTTTATAAACACTTTCTGGAGGAAATTCTTCAAATAATACAGAGGTAGTTTTATTAATTTCCTCTATTCCTATCTTTTTAGTTAAATTTTTAGACAGATTTTCTAAAAAATCAGGTTTTTCCTGTAAATTAGTATAAAATTCAATAATATAATTGTTTATTTCACTCAATAATGCTACTGCATTAAATTGACTAATGCTAATTGCAAGCTCTGGAAAATTAACAAGATTTTTCCGTTGATTAATTTTTTGGACAAATAGACGAATAGAATAAACATCTCCTCCAAAAAGGATATCACCTCTTTCAGAAAATTTAAAATCTTCAAATTGATATTGATTCCTTGCTTTTCTAGAAATTTTCATTTATAAAACTCATTAATTTAATTATAATTGAAATTAAAAATTCAGCTTTTATAAAACTTAAATTGTATTTTTTTTAGAGAATATTTATTATAATAAGAAGAAATATCTTAATAGTTTTAATATACAATTGAAATTCTTAACATAAATAAACAATTAAAAATTTAACTTTTGTTTAGTTATATAAATTATATTATCCAATAAGAGAAATTGAATGAAATTATATGTCTCGAATTCAAAATCTTGATCATCTCTATAAAAATGGTCGGATTATAGGGAAGGCAAATTACATCTTTACACCAGAGATTGCTAGTTCAATAGGTGCAATACACGGAAGTATGGTTAACATTGATGAGACGGTAGTCATAGGTCGGGATTATCATAATGATAGTCGGATGTTGAAACGAGCTTATACTTCCGGAGTAATGAGTACAGGAGTTAGTGTTTTGAATTTATCCGACTGTACGTACCCCTTACTACAATTTACAATAAGAAGATTTGGAGCAAGTGGGGGGTCATACTTTTCAGGTGGACATCTCTATAGTGAAGATGTAGGAGTAAGATTTGTGGATGCAGGGGGGATAGAATTTTCTCCTCTAGACATTAAAAAAATTATAGAATCTTATAATTCTTATCCAAAACAGATTAGAAGAGTTGAACCACGACGTATTGGGCAAATTATCGCAATACCCCAAACTCAAGACGTGTATATTAAATCATTAGAGCAATTTGTGGATAAAAAGTCAATAAGTAGCGCTAATTTAAAAATTGTAGTTGATTGTTCGTTTGGTCCAACTGGAAAGATAACTCCTTTGCTTGTAAATGAAATAGGAGTTGAGATAATTGCATTAAATACTCATTATCGCGAAAGATCAGATGTACCGGTACCTAGTATTAATACAATTAAAAATACCGCAGAAATTGTTAAAGCATCACAGAGTCATCTAGGAGTTTGTTTCGATGTAGATGGTTCTCGAATCCTAGTAGTGGACGAAAATGGTTTAGAAATAAGTTATGAAGATTTATTTATGTTATTTGTTGCTTATGATAAGAAAATTCAAAATTCTAAACCAAGTACAATTATAACTACGCCTTCAATTTCTCCTGTTGTAAAAGAATTTATTGAGGACTCTGGATTTCCAGTTAAGCTCATCCAAAACGATCCTGGTGAGATTTCAAGGCAAATACGTGAAGAACGGGCGTGTTTTGCAGCAGCGGATACACTAAAGTATTACTTTCCCTCTTATGCACCGTTCTCTGATGGAAACTTTATACTGCTCAAGATCTTAGAAATAATGAGTGAACAAAAAGATCTCATAAGCTCATTAACGCGAGGATTCCCCAAAGGAATAAAAATTAATCGTTCAATTCCTGTTTCAGATAAGATCGTCGAAACAATTCATAATCGTCTAATAGATTTTGCTGAGGAACATGGATTCAAATATCAAGATATTATTAATGAATTGAAAATTATTGGGGATGGTGTTTATGTCAATATAAAAGTGGCATTGAATCGTAATGCGTTAATATTATCTGCTGAATCTGAAGATAAAACAAAATCAGATGAAATTATGAAAGAACTATCAAAAATTATCTCAAAATTAAAATAATTCTAACTAAATTTCGATTAAGTACTAATTTATTTAAAGTGCTTTTTTTATAGCCATTAAACATTTAAAATAGAATATCAATATATAATTAATAATGAAAATATATTTATTCCAGAGGAAGTAATTATCGTGGCATTGTTAGATATTAATTCAATAATAGTTTTAGTTACTCTATTTGTCATATTCGGCATCTTTCTATTTTTTGATCTATTCAAGAGAAATGAGAAATATGGGTATTTAGCATATCTAGTTGCGTTAATTCCTGGTAATTTCTTGTGGTTTTTAAATTTTGATGTTCTAGGAATATATTTAATACTCTTCATTCTATGGGATATATGCTTGCTGCGCGATCTCTATGGAGTGACTTCAGAAAAAAAAGAAATAAATGAGTTTATTTTATATTTGCTTTTGGGAATAATAGTTCAATTAATTCTTACTGCTGTACTTCCAGTTTCATTTCCAGCTCTTCAAACTAATACTACTGTATTTTGGTTCTTTTATCTCCCAGACATCTATACCGATGCTTTTTTAATTGAAGCATGGGTTGATTTTGGAATGCTATTTGCATTTAGAATGTCTGCCTCTGTACTTATTGGTTTGGTTATCGTTCCATTATTAGTCGATCTTAAAGGAGAAGAAGTACCTTTACCGATATTCATTATAATAATTGGATTGTTTATACTACCATTTCTTTATTTAAGCTATATTTGGTTACCTCAAGCCATGGCCGTCTTAACATTTCTTATGAGTGTACTTTTATTTATTGTACTACTACTGATAACTAAGAGCGGAAAAGAACAAATTAAGAATAAATGATTTTATCTCTCTTATTCCTCTATTATTTTTTTTAATTATTTTTATATATATATTAATAAATTATCAAAATTATCAATATCTTAATTAAATACTAATTGATGTTGGGAGTATGGCAAAAAAAAGTAAAGATTCCGAAGGTCTTTCGGAAGATAAAACTATTAAAACCGAGATTACTTATAATTTAAAGGATTTGCCCGGTGTGGGAGATACTACAGTAAAAAAGTTAATGGAGAGCGGAGTAACCTCAATAAGAACGCTTGCGATGTATCCTCTCTCAAAATTAATAGATGAAGTGGGTATTGGAGAAAAAACAGCACTGAAAATAATTAAAGCTGCGCAAGATATTGAAAAAATGGGATTTGAAAGCGCAGATATCATATGGGAAAAAAGAAAATTGTTGAATCACTTAACCACGGGAAGTCAGAACTTAGATGATTTACTAATGGGAGGTATTGAACCCGGATCCGTAACTGAGCTATTTGGAGAATATAGAACTGGTAAAACACAGATTGCTCATCAACTATGTGTTAATGTTCAATTGAATTATGAGGATGGGGGTCTTGAAGGCAACGCCTTATACATTGATACTGAAGGAACCTTCAGACCAGAACGTATCATCCAAATGGCTGAAGGAAAAAGTTTAGATCATCGTAAAATTTTAAAAAATATTACAGTAGGGAGAGCGTTTAATAGTGATCACCAGATTTTATTAGCCAGAGAGGCATCAAAAATCGTAGATGAAAAAAATATAAAGTTAATAATAGTGGACTCAATTATAGGTCATTTTCGCAGCGAATATGTAGGTCGTGGTACATTAGCAAGTAGACAACAAATGTTAAATAGCCATGTTCATGATCTATTAAGATTAACTGAAATGTATGATGAATTAGCAGTGTTAGTTACAAATCAAGTTTCTTCAAAACCAGATGTCTTTTATGGAGACCCATTAACGGCCACAGGAGGGAACATTATTGCGCACGGAACAACAATCAGAATTAGGCTGCGTAAAGGAAAAGGAGAGCAAAGAGTAGCAAAAATAGTTGATGCCCCACATTTACCCGAGGGAGAAGCTATCTTCTCTATTACTGAGGATGGAATTCAAGATTGAAAGTTTTTACTTAAATTAAATTTTCATCGATAAACTACAAAATAAAAAAGGGGTATGTATTCCTAACTCTGGAATATTTTATAAGAGAATCAATAGTTTATAGATTAAAAATTAAGATTTACATCTACTTTTATACCGTCTCTAACACTCTGAGTTACAGTGCAATAATTTTCAAACATTTTCTTACATTGTTCCGCTCTTTTTCGCGCATCTGGATCTTTTATAATAGAATCAATGTTCACATCAATCTGTTTGACTCTTAAAAATCCTTTTTCATTTCGAGCTAAAGTCACTTCTGCTTCAGCTTTCAGATCATTAAGTGAGAGCGCCCTCTTTTTTAAACAAAATATAAAGCTCGCACTTAAGCACCCTAAAATAGCTAACCCTAACATCCTTGAGGGATTTGGTCCTAGCATATCTACTTCATCCTTATTAGTTTCATCTATATAACAATCTTTTACTTTCATTGTCCCCAGATCACATTTAAAAATCATTTCTTCCTCTAATTTAATCCCAACTCTGGTTTTTATCTCTTCAGACATTTTTATAAATTCTTTAATATGTTATTATTTGAGGTATTTTTAATAATTATTATATTAAAAACACTGGATTACTTCTTAAACCTTTTTAATTTAACCAATAAATATTACATCTCTAAGGTTTAGTCACTTGGAATTTTTGAGGTTTCTATTCTCTTTAAATTAAAATGCCTTGATAAATGGAAGTACAAGCCAACAAAATAAAAAGCAATCAGCCAAATATATTCAAGCGCAAACATAGAAACAAATAAAAGCATTAATGTGAATAACAAAAACTCAATACTAAGACAATATTTATTACTATAATATTTAGCATCAAAGAAAGATTCAGATTTTTGATATTTCATCAAATAATTAGGTAAATTTTCTAACTCTTCTTTAGTTATAAGAAGTTTCAATCCTAATAACTTTTTATTGAAGTAGAAAAAATTAGTACCCCAATCAAGAGTATCAATAAAAATGTGGATTGCATATGTAAATCCACTTAGAAATAGAACGGGCCAATTAATTAACAATCCTATTATTATAATAAGGAGACTTGGAATAATTGAATGGGAAATTAACATTCTATGATTATGATCTTTAGCATATTGTGAAAAAAACACATCAAAATCGCAAATAAAAGAAAAAGTTACTGTTAATGTAAAATCTAGTAATGAAAAATTCAGGAAATAATGAAATAAAGAACTAACAATGATCCCTATAGCAAAATGACTATTTATATGCATGATAAATAGTTTAAACTAAATCAATTTATATAATTTCTACTGTTTACTCTTTTTAAAACTTTGGTTTTTCTCTGGAATCCCGCTGGACCGTTCTCTTCTACTAAAAAGGAAGCTGCAGCAGAAGCTAAATATGCCGATGCTTCAATATCAGGTCTAGAACGATTAGAAGTCATGAATTCATAAAGAAAAATGGCTAGATAAACATCTCCTGCTCCAGTTTCATCAATTACCTCAACAGGCTTGAATGCAGGAACTCTTATTATGGGAGCCTCCTCTTTTTTAATCATAGAACCATTCTCTCCTAAAGTCATAATGTATATACCTTTATTTTTAAACTTTTGAAAATATTCCATTACCTCACCTAAATTTTCTTTTCCAGTTAATAATTGCATTTCAATTTCAGAACCTTTTAATATTAAACGATCACCTATCAATTCAATAATATTATATACTTTTTCTAGCAATTCTTTATTCGAGATATAAGAAACTTCACCTTTTTCATTTATATTTCTTATAAATCCCTGTAAATCAATTCCTATATATGAATTGGGAAATTCTAAAACAATTCTAGAAACATATTCATGGGAAATTTCATTACATAAAGGTGCTAATACTATAATATCTGGTTTATTTATCTTATAAAAATTTGGAATATCATCAAAATTTAAATTAGGGCTTTTAGATTTAAGGGTTAAAATTCTTGAATGGTCTAAATAATTCAGAACAAAATTAGTATTAAGGGAATCAGACCATTTTATACCATTCAGATCAATATTTTTCTTATTGAACTTATTTATAAATGATGCATAAAAATTTTTTTTCCCAATATTAGATATTATTCCAATATTTACATGTTTTGTATAATTTCTTAAAGCTAATGAACCAAATGTAACAGTTCCACCCAATGAGGGTGTATTTGGTTTATTAAACCTTATAATATTATCTATTGCTAAATGACCAATAAATAATATTGAGATAAATTTTGAGTTATATTTATACATATTTTCGTTTCATAATTTCTTATCCTACATAAAATTTACTTTAACCCGCAAAAGCAAGGCTTTTAAACCAAAATATGGCTAAATAGTAATGAAACTGAAAATTATTCAGTAGTTTTTCAAAAAAAAATTATGTTTTATTTAACTTATTACTCAACTCAACTATTTTTTGATCTTTTTCTTTAACCAAGAGTTTCAATTTATTAATTTGATTCTGCAGATTTTCAATTAAACCAGACATCGAACCTGAAGAGCCCGTAGTTTGGTTTGGTTGAGATAACTTTAATTCAGTAATGATATTTTCTTTTTCCCTTAATTTGCTCTCAAGATCCATAATTTTATCTTCTACTTGGCGCATAGCTACTTGGGATATTTCTATCTCCTTATTTTTAAGCGATTGTTGAATTTTCTCAAGATCTTGCTTTAAAATTTCATTTTCATTTTTCAATACTTCAAGATCTGAAGCATTAAATTGAATTCCTTTCTCTTCTAAAGATTTTTTTAATTGGGATTTCTCTTCAGTAAGCTTTTCCACAATTTTTTTATATTTATTCAAATCAGTTTGTAAATCTTGGCATAGCGTTTCAAGCGGCAGAGTTGCTCCTTCAGATGAAGGCGGTTTAATAATCGTGCTTTGTGTTGTAACTACTGGTAGAACATAATCTACAGGCATACTCTTAATTTTTTCAATCATTTGATTGTTTAAATTTTCATTTTCAAGTTGCAAATCCTTGATCTTCTCTTCAAGAGCTTGTATATGAGTATTTTTTTTGGATAATTCTCCTTTTAGTTCCTCAACTATAGTATTATTTAAATTTACTTGAGTGGATTTTATTAGATTTTGAGTATTTTGAAACTGTGAGATACTTTTATCTTTTTCTTTTATTAAATTATCTTTTTCTTGTAATAGATTAACCATACTATTTACTTTATTACTAAGATTCACATTTTCTTGTTGTAACTCGTTAATTCTAAATGTAGCATCTGTGAGAGCTTCTTCTTTTTCTAATTTTAATTTTTCTTTTTCTTGTATAGCAGAATTTAAAATCTCTTCTGATTTTGTTATTAACTGCAGATTTTCTGCAATTTTCAACTTTAAAATTTCATTTTCTTTTTGTAAATCTTCAATTTTATT
>Ga0180438_10002005_pt1 | contig 34464 bp, 60 predicted proteins | sample SS_ome_12_FD_132455 | JGI IMG/M metagenome (GOLD analysis project Ga0180438, IMG submission 132455) | Hypersaline lake sediment archaeal communities from the Salton Sea, California, USA - SS_3_D_2 metaG | ecosystem: Environmental > Aquatic > Non-marine Saline and Alkaline > Hypersaline >... | reverse complement strand
AACAGCGATATATAGCGCATCGCCATCAGTGCAAATTCCATTCACGTTTTGGATTGCGTTATAAACTATCCTAGTCGAAACGAAATATACGTTTTTTAAAGCACCAGCATCATCAACTTTGTATGCGCCGATGTAAAAAGACGTTCCAATCCAAAACATTTCGCCGTCCCAACAAACTGCGTTACAGTTCCATGGGCTTCCTATTGCAGCGCTCCACACCTGTTGATAGGTGCCCGGGTCGTACAATGCCAGAAAGCCAGCCATTACCTGAATGAGATTTGTTTTATCTTGAAGGTGTCCAGCGAAAACGTTGCCGAAGATGTGGTTCCACCAGCCTGAACTCTTATGCGGAAAGTGTCAGCAGGTATGCGAATCCTCAAACACTCGCTTCGTCCCGAACTCCCAACAATCGTGTCGTCATATATCCAAAGGGACTCCCAGCCATCCCTGATTGCGTAATAACTCACAGAGTCGTCAGTTCCTTCTATGTAAAACCGCAAGTCTGTTGGCGAGTTCCCCTTGGTAATGGAAAGGAACACGTCAGCATAAAGGCAACCAGTTATCCTGCTGATGTCAGTGCTTACCGTGTTAGTAAGCACGTCGTTATAACTTGTCGTGATAGTCCCCACAGATAGCCATGAGTTCTCAACCGCAGCACCAACATACATGGGGTTGGTTTCAGATACGTTGGATGTCTGTAACTGGACATACGACGTCACAGGCCCAGATACTGACATCACACCTGACAAGGCGTTATTGACCGTCCCGGACGTGTTAACCGTTCCCGTGATCCCAATAGGACCAGACACATCAACAATGCCTGACGTGCTAACCACTCCGGATATGGCATTGTTCACAGTTCCAGATGTATTGACGGTTCCAGTGATCGCAACAGGCCCCGAAACATCCACAATGCCCGAAGTGCTTACAACACCAGAGATAGCATTGTTGACCGTTCCAGACGTGTTTACCGTTCCGGTTATCCCTATGGGGCCAGAAACGTCTACAATACCACTAGCACTGAACACTCCGGAAAGAGCATTGTTCACAGTGCCTGACGTGTTAACCGTTCCTGTAATGCCTATAGGGCCACTAACATCAACAATGCCAGAAGTGCTCATCACTCCAGACACTGGGCCAGATATGCTAACAGGGTCTTTGCCTGGATTTGTTGGTCCGTGGCTCATAGTGTCACCATTATGCTATTTCGCTTGGAAACATGTTAAATAACATCAGCTTACTTCTACGCCGAAAAGTGTCACACTAACAGCACCATCAGGAGACGACGCCCTAACCTCGTCCAACGCTCCAAGCGTCATCCCCACCGTGGCAGCAAACGTGTCATTAGCCGGAAGCGCCACGTCATAATAGAGATACTGCTCGTTAGCCGACGCAGCAGCGCTTACTGCCGCCAAGAGCCTAAAGGTTGTGTCTGAACTGTCCCTGTTACAGATATAAGCGGTGCTAACAATAGCCTCCGTTGCAGCTGGTGCCGAGTACACCGTTATGGTCGCACCAGACGTCAACGAGGCTTGGCCAAGTATCTTGTTCGTGTTCGCCATTATCCACCCATCAAAAGGAAGCTGTCCGATGGTGCATAGGTGCCACCACCACCTCCAGCACCCGTTGCCGCAGAGGTCACTCTTCCCATGTAATCAACTGTTATGTCAGCCGTTTGATATGTACCAGGCGTTACACCGGCCGATATGATTGCAACATCGTCCGCCCCAACAATGATGCCTGAGCCAGCCCCAACATTAAACGTTCTGTCAGCGCTTAGATCACCACCACCGGTCAACCCGTTACCAGCAACAAGACTCCTTGTTGTCGGCACGCCAGTCTGCCCCGTGGTAGAACTCCACTTGACACCATACGTCGATGCGCTGCTGACTTGAAGCACATGGCCTTCTGTTTCACCTATGGGGATACGAGCCCAAGAGACTCCATCGAAGCCGAGAAGATCGCCCTTTTCCTCAAGAATGGGCTTGTCCGCATGGGCGCGGACACTCTTACGCAGGATGAACTTAGCCACTCAGTTTTGCCTTCCACCTTTCAACCTTGTTGCGAAGTTTCTCTATCTGCTTCAGTTCCTGGTCTGTCCATTCATCTTTGTCTAATAGGGCGTCCAGTGACTTTTGGTCATCGTATAACTTGCGATAAAAGTTTTTGACTGATGGATCTACTTGCAGCTTCTTGTTTTTTAAACGCCACTGATTTCGTATCGACACACCGTCAGCATCAACGCGTTCTGGCATGTCTGCTTTTTCTATATCGACATAAGCATCGGGCAACGTGGGGTCTTTGAGCTTCATCTTTTCCCAGATTCGGTTTGCGAAGTCTTGATCCGATTCCCCTTGCTTTCTTGCATTGGGTGCAAACGTTACAACATGCACACTTCCGTCTGGCATTTCATAAACTCTGTTTTTAATCATACCCTTGCACCTCCTACGAGCACAGCACAAATGGACGAGTCCACCAACGTTCCGGCCAAGTTATAAAAACGCACTTGCGTACTGTCAGCGGCTCGCGTTGAAATACTTTGACTTTGAGCGTTCCCGCTAACACTTATGAAATATCCACCACTCGCAGCAAAATCTACATCCCAGTTCATTGTATAAATTCCTGCGCCACCATCTGTAATGGAATCTAAATTCCAACTTTCATTGATCGTAACTGGCGTGTCCGTTCCGGTAAAATGCGCCCATCCAGAAATTGCCGATTTTGACGATGGACCAGTCCACGACGTGAACCCGCCGATTTCTAAATTTGTACCGTCTGCGCTCGCCTTTATGTACTCAGTCGTCCCAGCATCGAAGTAGATCGCCCCGCCGTCTGTTGCTGTATTGTCTATCCTAAGCGACTCTCCATAGATGTTCTGCCACTTGTTGGTTGTGCTTCCCAGATCTAACGTGCCGTCTGCATTTGGCGCCAACCCAGAAGCAGCCTGACCAGTGAACGTGATGGTGTCACTCGATGCGTCACCTAAAGCCACGTTGCCGTTACAAGTCAACGCTGAGATTGTCAGATCCTTGGTGCCGTCCGTGTATCCCAGCAGCAGATCGTTCAGATTCTGCATCACCTGGTCGGCATCTGCTGCAGTGCCGTTTGTCAGTGTGTAGCTTAACGATGGAGCAGCCATTTATCTTCCCCCCTCTGCAAGAGGCCTGCGAACTAACGGCGTTGTTGCTGCCACAGCCGGTGGACCAGCCAACTTTGCTGCCGTTTGTACTGCCGGCATCTGCTTCGATGCTGCAAACGCAGCCCTAGCCAAACCACTCTTAACGGTTCCAGACTCCATGATTTTCTTTCCTACAAGAGTTGCTGCTGCGGCTGCTGGCCTCCCCTGGGCCAACTGGTTGCTGACAAAAATAAGGTCAGTCAAACCAAGCTTTCTGTTTCCAGCCATTCTTTGAACGGCATCTTCGACACCAATTTCTGCTGTCTTTGCAGCTTGATAGGCCTTCTTGGCGCCGATAAATCTTTTGGCCAACCCCTTATTTTTAATAACGGGCTGAGCTTTGGTAACAGCCTCATCAACAGCGTTCGATACAATCTTATACGCCTCTCTAAACAGCTCTTTGCCTGGCAACTCTTCTCCTAGCTTCCAACCACGCTGTCTCAATGCCTGTTTTAGGTTTTGCGCTGCAGCAAAAGTGCTTTCATCTCCTATGTTAAAACGAATGGACTCGGCAAGTTCTTGAAACGGATTCTTGATGGCTTTAAACAACGGATCTTCAAGCAACTCGCCTATAGTTCTCTGAGTCCCAGGCATCCTTGAGCTTGCTATCTTGGTTATAAGCTGCTCTGAGTTGAGAGCTTTGAAGCCAGCCTTATCAAGAGTTTTCAATATGCGCCCAATCTGGCGACCGGCTTGCATCTTAAGATTATCAATGTTTTGGGCAATCTCCGAAATCCCGCCTCTTATGATCCCCTTTTCAAGCAATGTCTCTACTGATTGGTTTACCTTGTCCAAACCACCAGCCTTTTTGATAGTAGACTTGATAAACCCCACAGCTCGCCTGCCATAATCTTGTGCTGCGTTTTCAAGGCTCTTGGGTGTGCCAAACACCTTGCCAATGCCATAACCAAGGCCGCCACCTATCAAGCCAGCGCCAAGCCTTCCGCTAAAGCCTTCACCTTCTCCAACCCCACCTGTTGCACCTATAAGCAGCCCAGTCTGCCCTGGGCGCCTTGCAAGCGTCCTTGTTACAGCCGCAGCTGGCCTTACGACTTTAGACAGCAGCCCAGTCGCAGGGGCTGCCACACCCCTCGTTGCCCCAGCAACCCCTAATGGGGCAGTGGTGCTTATGCCGCCAAGCATTTCACCAGCCATGAATGTTTTAGGACGGGCTTCCCTAGTCTCTTCGATCTCTTGTCGATTCTCTCTTATAAGCTCGCCAAGAGGCTTGCTGAGTACTCTATTGGCCACCTCTGACTCGCTCATAAACGGCATCTTTTGTCTAACAAGCGCAATGGCCTTTTCTGCTACAGCGCTAAGCTCGTCACCAAATCCAAACGTAGCACCAGACGCAAAGCCACGCCCCAGAGCTTCGCCTGTGGACACTTGCGCAACCTTGGGCATTGCTTCCGCAACGCGAGTCTCTTGCATTTCTATTTCACTTGGCGCCGTCTGAAGCACCCTTCTTGACGCAGCAAGTTCTTCTTCAGATGGAGGGGCCAACAACGCCCTTTGTTTGGCAGTAAGGCTTTCCAGATTTATATCATTCGCCACTGGCCTCTCTCCTCCTGTCAATTATCTTCTTCGCTTGATCGTACTCAAGATTGTACTGCTTAGAATATGCCTCGATGTCAGGGTCCCTTTCCTCCTTCAGGAAGTCTTGCGGCCCAGCTGGCAATGTTCCGACCCAACCTTTCAATGTGCCGTTCTTGGAAAAGTAATTTGCAGCAGACTCTTTGGCTTTGTATGCACTTTCAACTTGATTAATGAGACGATTGAGTCTCTTAAGGTTCTCATTCTCTTCCAGAGATGTGTTATAAGCTCGTTCGATGAGTCTCGTACCTTCCTTCTCTGTAAATGCCGCGCCCAATACAAGGCGAAGGTTTCTTTGCACAACCTCTTCAACAGCCTCTTGCATTGAAACAGATTTTGGGTTGGTGATGGTTCTAATTCTTTTCGGGACACTTCCAATAATCGGGCCAGTGTAGTTTGACTTGCCCTCTTTCAACTTATCTCTTACGTCCTTAAGCTGATCTATGTTCTTTCTGGCATCAGCAAAACCACCGCCAGCAACAAACTCTGAATAATCTTTGGCAAACGCCTTATCGATAGCCAACTGACCCGGTGTCAGGTCAAGCTCTCTCTCTTCTTTTGCTACTCTTTTCTCCTCTTTCCCCTTTTGCAGGGCAAAGCTCATAATGGGCAACAAGTTCTTCGCTAGTTGGCCTTGCGTCCTTATCGACACAGAAGACCCGGGTTCAATGCCCTCAAGCCACTTCTTTTGCACATCAGTCAATGGTGCCTGATCCTCTGCAAGCTTTGACATCTGAAGTCTTTTCATAATGGCAGCAGTGTCGTCTTTTATGGCCTTGAACCTTACTCCAGCTTCATGCTGAGACGGGAACACGTCAGGCAACGCCATAACCCCAGGACCCTCTTGGGGCTTTAATCTGGTTACCCCTATCAGACCATCCCTTCTAGTGGTCAAGGCAGCCGAAATAGGATCTTCTGCCTGTGGCACCATTTCAGTTTTTCTAACTGGCTCAAGCGCCTCTACCTTCCCAGCCGCCTCGATTTTCTTCAGCTGCTCATCTGCTTTCCCAGCCCTAGCATCCTTAATAAACCCAGCAATGCTAAACGGGATCTGCAACGCTGACGTTGCGATCTGCAGACCCAAAGCTATCTTCTCCAGGTCGTCCTTCTCTCTATTGGGGATCGGCTGTACTGAGATAATGGCCATTATGCCCCTCCAAATTTCTGCTGAGCAAACCCTAGCGTCTTAGCTAGTCTCTCTTTCTGGTCTGGACTGAACAACGTGGTGCGTTGCAAAGCCTCTGAAGCTTCAGTAACCCTGAGCTTTTGAACGCCAGGATCCCTGTTAGCAACACTGACAAGAGGTGACTGGGGTGCTGGACCACCCTTGTCTGTTTGGCTTAGCCCAAACTGGGCACCAGCCGCAGCCGGTGCCAACACAGCTTGCTGTGGACCAGGAATAGCCGCCAACAAGCCTAGGGCGCCAGATGCAAAGTCTGCAAGGCCGCCCCTCCCAGGTTTTCTAGGGATAACAGGTTGAATAGCCATCACACCACCTATGCGTATTCATATCCAGTATATGGACCATACATGTTTTCACGACCAACAGGCCTCACCACTGGTTGTGAGCTAAGACCCAGCGTCTGCAACAAGCCACTAAGATCGCGCCACTTCCTGGGGTTGACCAAATCAGACTCTCTCAGAGCCAATGCTGAGTTGATAAGGCTGATCTGTTTGTTTAGATCAAACTCTTGTTGGAACTGCCTCTTAGCCTCTGCGAACTGTTCTTGCTGGAAGCCGAACTGCTGCTGTGCTAACCCGTACTGCCTCGAGAACTCACGCTCCCGCTGCGCTCTCTCCTTCTCAGCCTCACCCATTGCAAACTCACGTTGCTTCAAGGCTTCCTGCTCAGCAAACGTTCTCTGCCTCTTCTGTTCCTCTCGTTGCTCTAATGCACCAGCCTCCGCAGCTCCAAGCTGAGACAACTCAGTGCCAGTCTGCATCATAATGTTGCGCCTCTGCTTACCAGCCTCCTTGGCGATCGCACCAGACCCACCAACACCAAGAACAACGCCAGCCCTCTTTAGTTGCTGCTGCCCTTGCCTTTGTACGTCAGCGGCTCTCATCTTCGCGCCTCGTCGCGCTTCAGCAAAGCTACGTTTAAGCTCATCAACAACAGCCATCTCTTACCTCTCTGATTTCAAGTTTGCAGATAAAATGGCCCTATATACCGAGAAGGCTTGGCCAACAGTGTCATTGTTGTCAAAGCCAATCTGGGCCAGCTTAGTGTGCAAAATGCCCAAGGAATACCTAAGCCTCTGTCTCTCGTTACCAGCAGACCAGTCTTCCTCTCCCCAGTTGAAAGCTCCCCACAAAGTGCCGCCGGGCGTTAAGTCAATGTTGGTCGTGTTACCAACACCGCCAGCCCCGCCTTCTCTCCACTTAAGGCGCATATTCCATGCACCAAGCAAGCCATACCAGAGGTCGGCCTTCCTCCAGGTCTTCACATGATCCTCGATCTTTTTCTCTCCACCAGCCTCAGCAGCCCAGAAATAGCTGTTTATGGCCTCACCAGAGTCGTTGTAGACACCGGCAAACAGCTTCCTGACATACCCCGTGGCCTGGGAATCTCCTGAGTACAACACACCGTCATGCACAACCCATGTGTTGACGTTGATTCCATCCCATGGATACCAAATGCCAGGCTGACCCTGCTTAGTAACCCTGGTGTCGTCATACACAAGGATATGAGCAGGAAACGACGTGTCCCCGTCTTTGGGGAAGCTGAAGTAATGCTTGTTCTTATAGGTAACACCTTCGATTAGGTCGAAGTGTGCCGTTTCCATGTTGAAGAACTGATTCTCGATCTTATCTGCGATCTCATCAGTTATGACAAAACCATCTGTGGTCATGGCAGAGTCCACGCCGGTCATAATATGAGCCCCAGTGGGAATCTCGTTGTCCTTGCCGAAGTACAAGATGCCATCCCTTGTCTTGGCCCAAGCGTACTTGGACACAATGCCCCTTGGAATCTGCGTCTTATGCCTCTGCCAGGACGTCGGTGCCGTGGATCCATTGTAAAAGATGATCCAGATAGAGTTGTCCTTGAACACAGCCAATAAGTCCTGCATTGGCACCAAGGCCAAGATGTCCTGACCATCCCCCTTGCCCATGTTGAACAGATTCAGAGCCTCAGAAATGAACGGGTTGGCTAGCTCCGTATAACCCAGGATGGTCTTGTCTGAAGTCTTGTTGTCAAACCACAGCCTCTCCTGATCCGCAGCTACCGTGTTCCACGGATTGGGCGCCGTAGCATCATCAACGTCTGTCTGGGTGGACTCGTCACCCACCGCTGTCGTATCCGTGTAGGTTGTTGTGCTGTTATCAGCAAGCTGGGCTATGTAGTAGAACGGCCCATCTGAACTGGTCGACCTGTAGATGTTTCTGGCATCTACGCCAAGCGACGTAGCCCCGACTGGAATGTCTGTAAGGTCTACAGCAGCTGTGTTGGTCAGAACAACACCAACAGAGGCTGACCCAGCCTCACCTTCCACAACCTGCGAGTTAACATAGCTGACCTTGTAGTAATAAGTGCCAGCTGAGATGGGACCAGAGCCCCCGGAGGCCCCGGTGCACGCCGACGGTGTACTAATACCTAGTTGGTAAAAGGCGTCACGATCAGAGTATTTCCAGGGCCCGCCGGTCCCATCTGAAAACATAAGAAGGTTCTGATAGACCGTATAAGCAACCTTAACTCCAGATACGAACTGGCTCTGAGCAGACGCAATAGTGACAAACGTCGTGCCAGATTTGGCATACATGTCACCACCAGCCCACACAACCATCGAGCCATTATAAGAAGCTGCCTGGTCAATAGGGGCAGAGCCAATGGCTTGTGTGTTAAGAATGGCAGAGCCATCCCTGGTAGCGACTCCACCAGTGTCGTCGAATTGAACGTTAAGTAGATCAGGGCTTTCAGACGGATCTAAGTCACCAGGACTAGCCTTAGTGTTCCACCCACCGTCAAACCGCTCATAATACCATTTGACCTTTTGAGGATTGGCCACCGATCATATAATCCCATACTCCGTGGTGTTCACATCCTCTTCTGAAGTAACCACTTGATATTTGCCGCCTGTTCTATACTGACGCTTGTAGTCATAGATCGCAGGCAAGTCGTAGTTTCTCCACTCATCAAGAAAGAACTTGGCCCCCTGGTAATCCTTATCTTTCATTAAAAGACGATAGACGATCTTGTTTATCATCCTATGGTGCAGGATCTCTGGGATAGCAATCGTCGTTGCTGCGCTGACATCCTCGTGCCGGCTATAGCCAAAGATGGTCAGCGTCTTGGCCTCGTCTGGTGTTGGAACCAGATAGAGCTTCTTGTTCCAGATCACGAACTTTCTTGGCGTTCCCTCTGGATCCGTTGAGCCCTTGTCAATATCCCACTCACGGAAGCCGATCTTCTGTAGATCGTCACCGTCATAACGCACACGCTCAACAAACTCCATCCTCGTTGGATAGTCGTACTCTTGCGTGCTCGCAACAGTGGTGATCGACGTGTCCTCTGTCTCGATCAGGCCAATGATCGCCAAGATTTCCTGACACACCGCCTCAATGGCCTTGTATATCTCGGAGCTTGAGATGAACGTATCAGACTCGAAGTCACCCAATCTCCGTGCCTCGTTTTCAAATTCGCTAACGGTCACTTTTAGGTGGCCTCCCTCGCCTACGTGGCATCGGGGACGTCGGATCTGGCGTGGCCTCACCAACTGTACCAGCATTTTTCATCTGCGTTACAATTTCATCATGATCCTTGTTGAACTCTGCAATCTTCTGAGCTTCGATCTTTTCTTTCTCGGAAAAATCTGGGTGTATCTTCTCTGTCCTAAGCATCTTCGGATTCAGAACCCTACCTTGGCCATCTTTCTTGATCGGCGTCCCCTTGCCCAAAAAAGCCCTAGCTTCAAGAAAGTCCATAACGATATACCCCTTGGCTGGGACCCTTATCGTCTCTCCCTTGAAGTCTTCCACATAGTCCTTGTCATCATCGTTCCAGACCTTAGCCTTCCAGTTGACCACCTCATGGGTGGTTTGAGTATACGGCTGTACCATCTCTCCTCCTAGCCGGGCGTTCCAATAGCATAGAACATAGCGGCAGCTGTTGATGTGTTTGTTGTTTCAATCTTGAAATGTTCCGCATATTGCAGCGGAGGACACTCCATAACGGACCCGCTGACTGTGTTGCTTAGGCCAGCCTTCCACGGAAGGCCGCCCGTGCCAACGCCGGCCGGGTTGACGATAGAACCCTCATAATAGGTTCCGTCAGCCGCACCAGCAGCACGGACAAAGATCGCACAGGTCGCTGTAATGCACCAATCTGACGTTGGTGGCACCTCAAGCGCTGTAAAGCGCCACTGACCAGGCATGGCAAAGTTGGAAGTAAGCGTTGAGTCAGTCGTAAGTGTAATGGGAAATCTTGACACAGTTGCCATGATTCAACCCCCTAACGGCCATAGGCGACGATCTCGTATTCATCCCCGCTTGTGGCATTAGATACTGCCAAATAACCATTCGCAGCCGTTCCAGCCGCCAGCTTGTTCTTGTTGATGACCCAACCAGCGGCAATGCCAGCGGACAGCGTTGTATAAGCTACCATGCTTTTCGGCGTCGCCGTGAAAAAGTGAATGTACTTCAAGTTGGTGTTCACATTCTGTGTTGCCGCATCAGCAGTGACTTCCAACGCCACGGCCCGCGTATCGCCACCAACCCAATGTTTCCTTGTGGTTACTGTATACGCCATTGTTAAACTCCTAAAACAATATCAGATCGTCTTCATGTTTGGTGTTAGAAAAATAGTCGCTCAGTTTGTACGTCTTTTCCTCTATTTTCTCGCCCTTATCGTTGATCTTGTGCCTGTAAATAACGTCGGCCATCGTATACTGCACAAGCGCTTCTTTTAGTTCCTGGTAAACGAACTGGCTGATGTTCCCGTCACGATAAGCACCTAAGATGCCATCTGAACAGTTAATCCAAATACCAGGAACCTTGCAGGCAATGTACTCAAACCAGATCTTGAAGTTGTAGTAACTCTGCCAAGTATAACGCGGCATACCAAACACGTCGAAACAACGTATCGCGTTGCCCACATCGTCGTACTTGCTGCCCCAGCTATGAAACTTCTTGTCATGGGAAAAACAGAAGTCAGCTCCAACATACATGATCGGGTTTGAGCCCATGATTACCTTGGCCGTATACATCGAAGCGCCAAGGGCGTTGCCACCGCTAGAGATGTAGTGGGAAAAGCGTTCAATCGCGTTCAATTCCTTCTGAAACTCCAGATTGGGAATCAAGCAGTTGAAAATGCTCACCTCTCCCTGCCACAAGTCTAGCAAGCGTGGATCCGTGAAACTACAAGCAATGAGGTGCTTGTCCTTCGTTGTTTCGAAGTAATGTTCACGTTCCTTCGTTCCGGCTTCCACCATGTCATCAATCACCACCGCGCCAGCATCAAGCGTTAGGTAGTAATCAGGGTGCCACTCGTTGTCCTCGAAGTAGGCATAGTTATGTAGACAGGAAATGCTCAAAATATCTCCCGACTCTTTCAATGCCTCCAGCGATCTACCAACAGATGGCCCGGCCCCGATAACGATAGCAGGGCGGTGTCTGTTCTTGCCTTGCAACTTGCCATAAGTCACATTCTCGAACCCACCGTACTTATCCCGAATGGATCTGTAGTTCTCCAGCCAGGTATGCTTCCAGGACTTCACCGTGATGTCATCCGCAGAACATGCTTGTCGATACATGTCCTGCTCGGCCTGCGGTGGCCTGCTAATAAGTGGCTGGTACTCCCTGCCAAGTGAAAGGATTTCCTTAGACATTATGCCTCGATTGTCATGGCGTACTTGAGAGACTCACAGTCGATCAAGAAGTCGCCACTAAGTGTGTCGGTTGCTCCTGTTCCGTTGCTGTTTCCAAGGTTGATGCCGATTGCAGCGGTGTTGGATGTCAGCTTGGTCAAGGCGCCATTGGCAGCCACAGCGATAGCTGCGTCTGTAGCAATGGAAACGTTCGACACAAGCAGCTTCCCAACCTCGCCCTTGGTTGCTGCCCAGAAGTAAGTACCGGTTGTGGCCGTATTGTGAGCACCAGGAATGACGCCAAGCGTATCCGAAATGACTTCGGTTGTTGTCGAAATCGTGATGCTGTAGGGGCCACTTCCGCCGCCTACTGTCTTGAAGCAGTAACCTGGCCCAATCTGGGAGTTACCAGCATTGTAACAATAACGATAAGTTGTTCCACCATCAATGCGTTCCATGCCAAGTGCATAACCGGAAGGGATCGTCGCAGTTACGCTCGACACGGAATCACGAAAGCTAACCCTATATCCATAAGGCGTTGTCATGATTCACCCCCTTAACCAGTCAATGCACTGAGAAGAGCCTGGTAGCGAGGAGCTGAGCAAACCAGCTCACCAGCCCACCAAATCTTCGCATAGTTCACGTTGTTCTGCGGGACACGCAGGAACGGCTCAAAGCGGAAGTTCTCATCCTTGTGTGTACGCAAATCAATGTAGTTCTCATTGAAGAAGAACCAGTGATTCGCAGGTACATGACTGTCAATCATAACGGGGATGCCGTTATACAGGATGTTCTTAAACCCGCCACGTGCCGTGTCGCCATCGCTAAAACGCTGCTGCGGCTGTAACTGGCCATAATATGCGTTGTACAGCGTGCCGGTCGTAAAAGCGACAGTCGGCATGTCATTATCCTCACTCGCAGCCTCAAACTGAGTCTGCAAGGTCGGAATCGTTAGCGTTGTGCTACTAGAGTCTACCTGGCTTTGGAGCCATGAATAGGTGGATTGAGAAATCCCACCATAGGTCGAACTCGTTGAACAAAACACTCTTGCCCCAGTGATGGACTCGCTATCCGTACCGTCCGAGAACAAACCAGTACCAAAGCGATCACGCATGGACCGCTCAGCTACCTGAAACTCAGCCTTAACAAGATCGATCACCGCCGCATCGCCACTGTTCTTCAAAATGTCAGTGCGAAGCACAGTAATCGACTGATAGCCAAACTTCGGGTTGAACTCCAACGCAGTCTTTGTATCAACTGCGTCAATGGTCAGGTTTGCATCTCCGGAATACCACCCACCACTTGTATTTGTGGCATAGATGATCGGCTGCATAATCTTTGTGCCGCCACTATAGGTTGGCATCTTGCCTTTTTTCTTCATTCTCATGAAGAAGGCATTGCTGTCGAAGATGTTGTCCACCAACTTGGGCACATAATATTTGCGACTGATCGCGTTAACATTATCCCAAGTAAGTGCCATTGTTAAATTACTCCGTATTCTTGTTTAAGTTTCTCTGTCATCTCGTCCCAGCTTTGCCTGGTGTTGACTTTCGCCTCGGTGGGACCAGCTGTTGCCCCAACGTTGATAACACCGGCCTGCTTGGACTTCTTGATCGCCTCCGTCGTTTCTTTCATAGCTCCTTCTTTGGCTGTCTTAATCAACTGGTTGCCATAGAGGTCGAAAAACGCGGCTTTGAACGTGGGGAACCCATGATCCGCACCATGTTTCAGGATGCGAGTTTTGGGGGTTAACCCCGACTCATCTGGACTTTCGAAGTCAAAGAACTCAAACTCCTTCTTCAAGGACGTGTACTCCTGATCGATGAGTTTCTCTTCTTCTTTAACCTCGACTTCGCTGAACTTGCTCTCGAAACTCTGGATCTTCTGATTCATAGACTCCAAAGTCTGAGTAACCTGGTTCAGCGTATTAGCAATTTGAGGACTGATCTCCTCATCACCCGTAAAGGAACCTCGATTGTTGTAGGCCTCAGAAACATGCTGCCACCAGTCGGGATTCTGTACGGCATGTTGATCCACAGCATGATATTTGTCGTATAGACGAGATGCTTCCTCATAACGCTGCTTCTCTGCTTCCCACTGTGCCTTCTCTTGTTTGAAGGCCGCTTGGTTCTCTTGAAGGTCATGCCTTAGCTGATAGTGATTAACTAGCTTCTTTAGAGGGACTGGTATCGTATCCCCCCGGTAAGTTATGGGGACCTCTGCATCTAGATCGATGCCTGATTTCTGTTGAGCCTGCTGTTGTTGCCCAACATCTTCACCAGTCATCACATCCGTCTGTCCAGTATCACCCGTAGGGTTGGACGAGAACAGAGAATCCTGACTTTCTGTAGGGTTGATAACCCCTTCATCCGGCATACTGCCTCCTTAACCAATAGGAACTGGTTGTGATGTACCTGCTGCCTCAACAGGCTGGGTGCCCTGAGCCTGTCCCTCTGGAACGGGCCCTTCTGGTGCCCCAGCGCCCCCCAAGACCTGAACGCCTTGATTGAAATAGGTAAGGGCTTGAGCGAACATCTCAGACGCTTTCTGTGCGGCTGGGTTCTGAGATCCTCTGAAGCCCTCAACCATTGCTTGCAAGGACGCCCCAAGAGTCTGAATAGCCTCCATAGGATCACCCTGCGGTGGTGCTTGTTGCTGTTGTGGTTGCATTTGTTCCGGCATCTACGTTTCCCTCCCGGCCATTCGTTTCATGGCTTCTCTTCTGATTCTCTTTTTCCTTACCTTTTCCGGCAACTTAACACCTTTCGGTGTAGCTTCCTCGAACTCCTTGGCGATCTTGGGATGCTTGGCGTGCATAAAGCGACGCTGTGCTTGAGATACGAAAGGCATCACTTCCCCCTCTTCTTCAGCATCGTATCCTCGTCGGCTAATATCTTGTCCACCTTGGCAATGCGGCGTGTTAGGAATGAGTCTGCCTTGATAAGACGCTCAAAGGCTTTCTTCCTAGCCTCTTTCTTCGTGTCGGCCTTACTTTTTCCCATGCTTCACCTTCTTCACTTCAGCTGGCGGCGCCGTAACAACCGGCTTAGATGTCACCTTGGGAGCCTTCTTCTTAAGCTCATCCAGCGCCCAACGCAACACGTCGATGCCGACATCAGCAGAGGAGGCTTGAGTAGCCTCTAGTGAAACAACTAGATCCTCAAACTGTTTTACTGTCACTGTCCACCTCCTGCTTGCTGTGCCATGGCCTGCTTCCTCTCCACGACACGACGTAAGACCTCTTCCTTGTTCGGCCAATCATGGGCCTTTAAGACCTCTTCCTCGTCAATAATCCCGTTATTAAACAGGGTGATAGCAGTTGCAGCCTTCTGAGCTTTAACAAACGGAAGAGCGCTACCGCTTGTCACAGATACATCAGGCATCCCCTTAACCAGCTTCTTGTCAAAACCCATGTTGGGGCCATTGGCAGCACGCTTGATATGAGCGTACTGCTGGTTGCCCTCTTCTGTAACAAAGAACTCAAAGAACTCAGGGAAGCCCTGCTTGTTGGTGATCCTGAACACCCTGGGCACACCATAGAACTGCATGATCCTTGATGCCACCATGCGTCCAATCTCCCTAATGGCCTTATCCAAATTCCTATTCTTAAGCCTAATCCTTGTCTGAGCAGCCTCAATGAAGCCCTCAAGCATCAACCCTGACGTTACGCCGGGCTGTACTGCTCCACGAGTCGTGTCCTGCACACCAGACACCAGGTTGCCAAGACCAAGAAGGTTGTCCAAATAGGACATGATATAGCCAGGCATCCCCTCACCAGCGAACCGCTTAACCTGGTTAACATCGGTTGCTGTGATCTTAAGGCCAGGCTCGTTGGTTACGTTGTCCACTTCCACACCAGACGTTGCCCCGAACAGCCAGATGGGGTTGCCGCTCTGCTTCATGGTATCTGCGATATAGCAAGTGGTCGTGTTGACCAGCCTCTGAATCCCCTTAACCTGGTCAATCTCACCCATTCCAGCGTACTCACGTGGCAACCCATGATCTACCAGCTTAACCACTGGGATCATGCCATCCTTGTATGGCATCTCCTCATCACGAAGGATGATGTTGTTGGCTATGACAATATAGCGACCATTTGGCCACTTACGCTTGGTCACAGTCCTCTTGTTGCCGTCGTCGTCCTCAAGACACTCCTCAATGGTCGTGTTGTCTCTTAGCCAGCATTGAACCTTCATGATGGGCTTATCTAGCTCAGTCATCTCCGGTTCTGGCTCGGGTCTTCCAGCATCCTGGGGGCTGTGAAAGATGGTCTTGCGGTCTTCATCCCTACCAACACGGTCCATCAGTGACTCAACGTCTGAGTGCAGCAGATGGGCCTGCTCTGGATACTGTCTTTTCATCTCCCCTAATGGGACAGGCTCAGCATGGATGAAGTAGCGACCAAACGGGTTGATGTCAGGCACTGACAGGTCCGGGAAGCAGTTCCAAGGCGACATGAGCTTCAGCTCGACGTCGCCCATGCCATCCTCTAGCTCTGGATTCCAGAACACACCCATATGACTATAGTCATAGATCATGGAGTCGATGATGGCCTGTGTCAGAGTGAAGTCCCAACTGTACTTCTCCCAAAGAGAGTCGTTGACCTGAGTTAGGATCTCTGAAAACTCACGGTCATCTGGCTCTGGTGGCTTGTATTCAGTCTTGGGGCGGTTATCCGTCATGATTGGCACAAGAGTCTGGATGTATGCCCAACATATGTTGATGGCCTCGCTACAGCGATATGATGGACGTCTACGACTCCACTGCCTACCTAGAAAAAAGTCTCTGTTCTCTTGAAACCGTCTGAACGAGGTCTGAAGCCTCCTTTTAGAGCGAAGCCAAAGCTCGTTGACCATCTTGGCTGTATCTTGCTGTTCCTCGCTCTGCTCGGTTGACCTGGGCTCATCACGGACTTGGGCGTGTAAGTCTACAATTCCGATGCCTTTTTCCATTAATCAAACTCATTCAGCGATGGGTATGGCTTGCGTTCTGGCTTGAGGTCATCTGGATGGTCGTCGTTACCCATCTCGACTACATCCATGCCAGTCTCGTCATTCAGCTTCTTGATGTTCTCTTGTACGTCGCTTGGCTTGTGTATCCACTTGCCGAGCCCATGATTAAAGTAAGGAGAGAACGTGGTTTTGATGTGGATGCCGGGAGCTTGTCGGGACTTTAGAATGTCATCTATCTTGCCCACTTAGTAGTCATCCCAACGCTTTTCCTGCCGGCTGGGTCTGAGTAGTCTATCGACATTGCGCGTAAATGGGTTGGACGGTACCTTATCGGCAGTCATTCTACTGACGCCCATGTTGTATGTCAAATGCAATGTACCTACTGTAACGTATCGCTCGCAGTCCATCAGGTGGTCATCTTCAGCGACGGGGTTTTCCTTCTGGTTCTTGCCCTCGACGTCCTTGTCGTAGTGGTAGGTGGAGTACTCGTCTTCTAGGTGTGGACAGCGGCCTTTAAACACAAAGTAGTTGTTGGACTTGATGAGGGCATAGTGGGCCTCTACACCCGACATTATCTGCTTATGTTGGGGCGATGCCTCATGAAAGCCGCAAGCAGACAGGCCGGCACGCTGTAGGGCCAATATCATAGCTGGGTTGGAGGGGTCACAGAAGAAGGTCTTGATGTTGAACACGCTGTGCTTGGCCTTGGCGGCGTCTAGCATCTCATCTGGTGTAAGGCCGGCCTTCTTGAACTCACTTACCGTGTAGTGACGTCCTTCTGGTGTGACGGCTCGTATAGTCATGGCAAACGGGTTACGGTGTCCCCAGTCCACCCCGGCATAGTGTATGGCGTCTTGTAGGTCATGGGGCTCTATGACGTTGGCGTGGCTGAAGCAGTCGTATACCAGCCCTTCCATCTGTTCATGTTCACCGCCGAACCGCATGGCGAAGATCTTGGGTGGCAGGAGGGCTCGGTTACGCTCGTACTCTTCCTTGGGGTAGCTTGGGTTCTCAACGGAGGCCCACTTACGGTAGAAGATGTCCTCTCTGTCTCCCCGTTCTGCGGGGTCTATGATCTCTTTCTTGACGAAGTTGAGCGCATAGGGGGTGGTAGTACCTAGTACACGGCCTTGTAGTCGTGCCAGCCTGCCTCTGACGTTATAGTAGAACAATCTTGAGCACTTCCCCAGCTCATCCACCCACGCTGCCTTACAGTCGGGAATACCTATGACCGAATCTGGGTCAGTAGAGGAGCGGAAGTATATTTTGCCGCCTGTTTTCAGCTTGAAACTGTCTGTTTTCCCTTCTGGTGCACCATAAACACTGGTGAACACTCGGTTGAAGGCGATCTTGGTTGATTGTTCCATGATCTTGTAGGTTGGGGCGCCTACGACATAGTTATACGCATAGTTCTGATCTTCACAGACTTGTTTAGCGAGCCACAGTGCCCCCATGAAGCTCTTGCCACCTTGTTCGCCTGCACAGGCTAGTATTTCCCTGTACTTCTTATCGGCGAAGAACACCTGTCCCTGTTTTTCGTGGAGTTTGATGGTGCCTACGGTTTTAGGCTTAGATAGGTAGTGAGGCTTTTTCGCCATTAGCGACCACGTTTACTTGGGTATTGGACTGGACGACGACTTCTGGGGAGTCTTTCCAGTTTTCTGGGTCGCGGTTTTTCTGCCACCACACGATGGCTCCTAGGTTTTTGTCATTGATAAGTTCAACGAGTTTGTTGGTTACTGCGACTCGTGCTTTGGTTTTGGCTCTTTTTACTGCCTCAGCAAATTCAGCGTGTTTGTTCAACCACTTATAGAACGAGTCATGGTTAAGGCCGACGTATTCGTAGGCATCTTTATCGGTACAACCTGCTGCGAGGATCTTACAGATCTCTTCTGTTATCTCTGGGGAGTAGAGTCCTTTGCGTCCTCGCCGCGTTGCAACAGCTTTGCTTTTTTTCCCGTTGCGTTTTGCCATCTTTCTATAATCACCTGACAGTAGTATGGGTCGATTTCCATCATGACACATTTGCGGCCTGTTTGTTCACAAGCGATCAAAGTAGAGCCTGCCCCACCGAATGGATCATAAATATCTTCCCCCATGTCGAATCTTTCCAAAACCCAAGCCAGCAACGCTACTGGCTTCTGTGTAGGGTGTTTTCTATCTACTTTCTCTGTTGCACACTCAAATTTTCGAGTTACTCCATTTATGTTTGTCCATGCTAGTTCACAGTCCATTTGATCTGAAAGCCCGTTTTTCTTGTCCCAGACAATCCAGCATGAGGATGCTGGCAAAACATTAGAATAATAATTAGCGCCCCACAAAACAACTTTATGACTTGGTAGATCATTCATCTGTTTAGCAAATTTACAGGCAACCGTGTTATCCACATCTCCACAAATCGGAGGGTACCCTTTGGCTTTTAAAACTCCGCTATTTTCTACTGCTTTCATACCATAGGGCGGATCTGTCAAAACATCCCTGTTAATCATAATATCTGTTGAATCACAACAAGTTACAATACTCCCGTCCAAATTCCATGAATCCCCCGTTTTCACATAAACATCTTCATCTTTAACTTCCGGCACCTCATCTGGATCTGTGAGGAGATCTGTTCCAACTGCTACTAGTGGTTTCAGTTCTGCTTCATCGAAGCCTGACAGTGTTAGGTCTGCTCCGTCTTCATGTAGGGCTTGTAGTACGGCTCGTAGCTTTGGCTCATCGAACTCGCCCTGTATCTTGTTCAGTGCGATATTGAGCAGCCTTGCCTTCTCGTCTGACATCCCTTCAACATAAATAACCGGAATCTTTGCCTCTTTGTTCGCCTTAACGCGTTGATGCCCGCCTATGATTAAGTTATCTTCTCGTCTAGCTATGATGGGTTCAACGAATCCGAAAGTATCTAAGCTTTTCCGCAACTTAGACAGTTCTTTTTCTGTAATGGATCGTGGGTTGGTCTTATCTGGGACGAGTGTTTGTGGTTCAACGTATTCGATCTGGAGTTGTGTGGGACCGCTTTTGCCAGCCATGACTGTTACAGTGTAATGCTTTTGTTATTAGAAAGGCAAGTGTAATAGCCTAGATGCTAGTCGAGGCCAGAAGATGCTTGACATCCTGCTGGCCCCGACTATGACTCTAGGAACGAACTACGTATGAACACCACCTACCACATAGACCTTTTCAAAACAAGCAACAAATGCAGTTCATTGGGATCTGTTCAAAATCCCTCAGTAGGGGAGCTAACCCCTACCGTGTTAGGAGATGGTCCCATCGGTATGGCCTATGAGGCGCCCAATCATGTGGGAGGGAGCGGACTGGAGATAACTCCGCCCCTATTCGGACTTACTGCATGTAACGGTACCGGACAGGTATGTGACCATCAACGTGGTACGAGACACCAACTAACTCGAGGAGAGAGCGTATTAAAGGGCACACGGAGTAAGAGAGAACAGATGAAGAGAAGTAAGAACCTCAGAGTAGATGGATTCTTTTTTCTTTCTCTTTTCCCGGAAGCTACCCAGAAGACTCCAGAGGGGGCGTAGCTCTGCTTGAGGCCATAGCCGCGCACAGGGGGTGCCCAAACCCCTAATGTCCGTGTTATATCCGACCTACTTCTCTCTCTCTCCTGTATGCTGTCTCGTCATCATCCCTACATACAGGGTACTCTGAGTTAGACCTACTGACTGACTTAGGCATGTCCTTCTTGGTAGAAGCACATATCAGCCAGCCAGCTGCAAAAGACAAAAGAGAAAAAAGAAAAACAATAACTAAAGCTACTAGTCCGTTCATTCAGGCACTACACCTATGCCATAGCACTTGCCCCCAACTTGACCAGGAGGGGTAACACACACACAACCACTAGGACAGGACCCATAACATGTGTAACTAGGACACCACACACACTCAGCGGTCCTTGTCCACCATCCGAATAACATGCCAACCATCACCAGCATCAATAGAATCATCAAATACCGTCTCATATATACCCCTCTTCCTGTACTCACCATCCGTGATAGAGATGCTCACTGCGTCATGATACTTGCCATGCTTGAAGTACCGACAATGATGAATACCCTCCTCACGGAAACCAACAGATAAGAATAGGCTTAACGCTGGGTTGCCAGCTATCACCTCTCCGTAGATGCACTTCAGGTTCATCCGGTTGAACCCATAATCCAATAATAGGACCAGGCTTGGGCGTGAATAACCATGGCCATGATACTCAGGACCTATAAATAGGCTAAACTCAGCCGTGCGATGATAGGTGTTGATCCCCGTTAAACCACAGGTCCCAACTAACCCGGCTTTGGATGAGTCAATACCAAACATCTGTATCGCAGGATCCATCTCTATGCGATCCAACCACTCCATCTGCTGAGCCCTGGTGATGATGTGATTCTGACGACACCAACGCCAAATACGAGCATCATTGCGCCACTTTAACTGCTCATGAGGTAACTCAGGAGATAACCTTAACTTCAACTCGTTACGATCTACAGATACCATCAACTAAGCCTCCGCTAACCATAGCGTTGTGTGCTCTAAGTCTGCATAACCACTAGGCAACTGCCCCTTTTCGTAACGAGACACACCATAACGCTTTGATAACACTTCGTATTTGACAGCCTCTGAACAATGCTTGCGCCGATAAGCATAGACGATGGCATCAGGTGACCTGTCCACCAACCACCGCAATGCACCAGGCTTAGCCTCATACACAACACCGCCCATATAACAACGACGACCGAATAAGGGCACACGATGATGCCATATGGCCCTGGATAGCCACCGAGAATCCACCCCTAAAGCCTCTGCTGCCGCTGTAACGTCCATTCTCTCACCTCTTGAAGGTTTGTATCGGCATGGGCCCCTCAAGGCGCGTCCTGCCCCGTTTGATGCGCTCTACAACGTCTCCTATAACGTTCAGGACATGCTCTGTGATCTCAGCCTCAAGATGAGCCCATGAAAAGAAATAAGCTTTTCCCAATAATATGTTGGCCTTACAGCACTCTTGCATAAGCAGGGCAGCGTTACGGGTAGATACGTCAAGCAAGCCCCTGGTGCCATAGCCCTCGATCTCAACATCGATCAGGTCTAAAATGCTGTTCAACGAGGATAAGAAATTGTCCGCATAGAAGAAGAGGTCCTCCACGCTCTTGTTCTTCGATACCTCGTTGAGCGTCGCCTGGCACGCCGCCAAAGACACCACGTCACCAGCATAAGTAGAAGAGCAAAACCACTCGCCACAATCCATCACCTCCGACCTGCCACCCACTATGGATAACGGATAACCATTCGCTATCCCCTTCCCAAGACAGATCAAATCAGGCTTTAATTTCCACCAGCTAGCCACGCTGTGGTTGGGCACGCGAAGACCGGTCACAATTTCGTCGAAAATTGTAACAAAATTGTTCTTTTCAGCTAACCCCATCCAACGACGCACTTCCTTAATCCGATCAGGAGAAGCATCTAAATGGAGGGGTTCCGTGATCCAACATGCTGCGTAGTAGGTGGTTGGGTTGTATGAGAAGGTGTCTACAGCACAGAATGAATCACGGACCCCCAAAGCAGGACTCGACATGGATGTGAACAAGTCATGCCACCCATGATAGCCATCGCTGATAACATAGTTCCCAGAACTATTGTACGCTCTGGCTATACGCACCGCAGCAGAACATGCCTCCGAACCCGTTTTGAAAAAGCGTACCTTCTCAATAAACGGAAACATGTCCTTCACTTTCTCGGCCACCTCAACCTCCAAGGTGTGAGGCAGTGACAACGACGGACCACGATAGGCATACTTTACCACCGCCTCAGTAACCTTCGGATGACCGTAACCAAGAATATTGGTGCCAAGTCCCCCTACGAAATCTATGTACCTGTTTCCTTTAACATCATAGAGATAACACCCATGCCCCTTTGCGACATGAGTAGGATAAATGCCCTCAATAAACGCCGATGGGCGCTTGGAATTGGTGCAGGTTGTCTGAGCGATAGCCCGCTCAGCTCGCCGACACCACCTTGGGTGCTCGCATTGCATCATAAAAACGCCTTATACATTCGAGGTCTTCCCTTGTATCCAACGACACCTTGCGTTGATTAATACACTCCGCATTGATAATCTGACCCCACTTGAACCCGTCCGCTGTGAACTGCTCACGCACCATCTGGTTCTTGTCGAATAAAACAAAGGGGTGCTCCCTCTCTCCGTTCTGGTTATGGCAGAACCATAACAAGGCTTCCTTGGAACACCCTTGTATATCATAACCGTCTGGGTAGGTGCGCTCCGTAGTATTGGAGCTGTAATCAACGGTCTGTAACTGCTCCATACACTTTAGGATCAACATTGGAGGCAACATGGGACAGTCACCTGTAACCCTGACGATGCGATCAGCGCTATAATGTATGGCAGCCGAGGCATAACGGCCAAGAAGGTCGGCACCGTCACCATAGAAGATGGGATCGAAGCCAAGGTTAACAAACGCAAGCTTCTCATCCTCCGGAACAAGCAAGGAAACTACGACCTCCTCACCACTGCGCTTCACCTTGGAGGCGTCCTGTGCACTGTCCCAGACGTGCTGCAAGCAGCTCTTGCCGCCGATCTCCTCAAGGTGCTTATTCGGAAGCCTGGTGCTTCTGGCCCTGACTTGTATTCCTATTAGCGTCTTCATAAGATTCAATCTCCGTTTCTTTGTCTTGAAGTTTCGCCATTACAATCAAGCTGAAAAATATAGCCTCAGACATTTCCGCTCATAAAATCTTCACCTTTTCTCTTTCCATTCTTTCAATAACCGCCTTGGTCATATTTACTCCGTCATCTAAAGACCATAGAGATTCTATGCCAAGATTTGGCCATTTCGGGTTATCTCGAAACCACGCTTGAATCATTTGGCGATAAGATTGCTCAAGACATTCCAGGATGAATATGCTTGGTTGTGGTTTCTCTGCGTCTACGAAAGTCCTGGATGGCTGCTTCGGTTGGTGCATCCACAAACACCATGTCGGGCTATCTGTGTCTATCAACAGGTTGGGATTCATGTATATCAACTGGCACAAGTCCCAAAACACACCGTCTTTGCCAGTGTTGAAATACTCGTATTTGTAGGGCAGCGCCCCTTCAAACACAGTCCCACCAAAATTTATCTCAAATGCTATCTTGTAATTACATACCACCCGGCCATCAACATCAGCCGCTTGGGCAGCATCCCTGATCTCCCTGCACTGATCCAGAGACTTAGATAGCGGCTTCTCGCACAAGAATGGCTTCCTGCGCTTAATAGCTTCCATACAATACTCGAAGTGGGTTGAAGTGGGAGATGCGATCAGCCACCTGTCAGCCTCTGGTGGCGCCGAATTAGCCAACACATCGTTGATCTCGTAAATCTCATAGTTCACCTTGAGATAACGCAAGATGGCACAATAGCGCTTGCCTATAGAGCCATTTCCACCAATGACTAGAACCTTCATATCTCCCTCAAGTGCTTAACAAGAACCCTTAGTTTGTTTGGTGTGATAGCGAACTCAGCATCAGGGCACACAATGTCATCATGATCTAGCTTGAAATGCTTCTCGATGATCTGTGCACCACGACGTACTGCGGCGAATGTCTGCTCTAATCCATAGGTGTGATCTGAGAACCCATCGAACTTGGGAAAACAACCCTCGAAATCAATCTTATATTTTACCGGGTATTCGGGCACGCAATAGAGCTTCTTGGCCTTGTGATGCGGTATCTTATAAGTCATGTGGTCACAGCTGACGATAATGTCATATCCAGCCCGGTATGCCCTGCTCTGCAAGTCGTAGTTGTGAAGTTGAGAATAGGCGAACTTGATAAACGGCAAGCCAGAGCAACCCCTAATCATCAAATAGGTATGTTTGTCGAACACACTTGCAGTGACTGGTATTCGGTCCTTTGCATACTCCACGATGTCGCGCCACAGATCCTCGCTTAGCTCGATGTTTCCGCTCTTGGTGTACTGTTTGCCTCTGAATAACTGAAACTTACAGACATCAGCGCCGGCCTCAGCTGCAAGGTCAATGGCCTCCTTGGCATAGTCCAGCTTGCCCATGTGGCATGAGCCTATTTCTGCAATAAAGTACATAGCAAGTCCCTCAGTTCATTGTCTGTGTACTGTTGGGCTGTTAGGGATGTGTACTCGAAATCCTTCGGCAACCACTGTCCCTTTGTTTCAAAGGTGAACCAGTCAGTGTCTGGGTATCTGATAAAGCAATGCCCCGCGTCTCTTGCCTGCATCATCTCGTTCTTGCTTATCAAGACCTCGTGCATTTTCTCGCCAGGTCTTACGCCGGTCTTCTTGATTCTGTCAGACAACATATTGGCCATCATCTTCATGGAGGTAGCCTTGACCTTGGGGATGAACACCTCGCCACCTTCCATCTCTTGCATACACTGGAAGACAAACGTGGCGGCTTCTTCCACGGTTAGAAAGAAGCGCGTCATCTCTGGATCTGTTATGGTAAGAGCTTCTTGCTTGTCGCGTTGCTTCAGCCACAGCTCAAGGACTGAACCACTAGAGGCAAGGACGTTGCCGTAGCGCACAGCAGAAAACCTAGAGTTGTGTGCTCCTTGGTTGCCAGCTATCCACGCACGTTCTGCCAGTAGTTTCGATGCCCCGTATACGTTAAGGGGTTCAACGGCCTTGTCTGTGCTTGTGAATATGCACTTGCTCACGTTGTTTCGGATACAGCCATTGATTACGTTGAGAGTCCCGAGAACGTTTGTCTTGATGGCCTGGTGAACGTCACGCTCTGCTTTGTGGACGTGTTTGATGGCGGCGAAGTGGTAGACTTCATCGCAACCACGGCAGGCTATTTCTACGCGTTCACGGTCTGCAACATCGCCAAGCATAAACTCAACGTCTTTGTGCTTGTGGGCAAGCTCTACTTGTTTATGCTCTCCCCTTGAGAGAACTCTAACGTTTGTTGATGTGTCTATAAGTTTTGGCAGAATCATTTGACCAAGCGTTCCTGTTCCGCCAACTATCAGAACAACTTTATCATTCACGATAGAACACCTTGTCAGGATCTATTCTTGTGATTTCTAAGTACCCAACGCCGTGATCTCGGATATCTTCCACAACCAGGTCGATCTCTTGGTCACGGCGTTGGGTTGAGCGCGGCTTTCCCTTGCGGACCAGCTGGAAGACCCATATTCCAGTGAGTATGACGAGCCACGCAATAACGACATAGATCATTTCTTTGTTTCCCCTTGCTTTTTGGTAATCTTTACCATGAGCTTGGAAAGGGAACCAAGGAAGTCAATGATTGGTTTGTTGGGGTCTTTCTTGTCAGTACGGGACATCGCTTGTGTCCTTCATGTTATAGAGGAGTTCCTCGAGGTGTTTGTAGGTGTCTTCGTCGTACTCCATGTACCAGCTCTTTTTGCCCTGCTTCAGCCCAGCGTTAGCGAGTTCTTCTTCTGAGAACTCTTTGCATGGGATCGCGTGTAGATACATCTTCCCTTTGAACTCAGAGGACCACAGCGGGTTGCTTGAGCTTGATGCCGTCGGCGTATAGGCTTTCTTGGTTTGCACTGGCTTCACGCCCTCGTCACGCTCTGGATCGTCACCGGTGGGAATCATAAATGTTTTCATAATGAAGTACTTATAACTACCTGTTATCGCCTTATAAATTCCCTTGTCTCCCTTGTCTTGGCCTTGGCCGGGGATCTCACACGTTATCTCCTTTCCCGTATCGCAGTCGATAATGCGATACGAGGCATTGATGGTGGTGAGATCTCCGTTGTGGGCAACAATGGAGATGGTGGGGATCACGACAACACCGTGCTTGACGCACAAGTCCCTGAACATCTCCATGGCATCAGCCTCGGTGACGTAGGCGTACTTGTGGAAAGAGTTGTACCCATTCTTGGGCAGTTTCGTCATCTCGCTTTGTATAGCGAGCACCTTCCCATACACTTCCTTCATAGCTTTCCTCCTCATACATAAGGTAACTATTACTCAGTAATACCTCAAGGCCATAGATCATGCAACCAATTTGTGCTATTCTTCGCCTTCCTATTTCCTCATGGATCCCATGGCGTCCCTCTTCACGTAACGAAGAAGTTGCACCACGCACTGTGAGGGCTTGCGACGTCCCTGCTCATAGCTGGATACCGTGATCGGTGCCAACCCAAGAATGTCTGAAAACTCAACCTGTGTAAGGCCCAGAAACCGCCTTAGCTGTCTGATCTCATGTGGCTTCATCCCTCGTCCCTCTTATCCCACTGCTTGTATCGCTCCCAACTCATAACCTCTACCCCGAGCCTTCCCAATATACGGCTAAAACGCTCCAGATTGCCCTTAGACGGGCGATCTCGACGCAATGAAGGGCTAGGCATGGGTGCGAACCCAAACACGGCCCCTTCTTGCCTTAACCTAGAATGGCGGCTCTTGATTGTCATGAATACGGTCTATCCTTCTTAGGATTTTTTGTTCAATATCTTCGGGCATATGCACGCGATTAGCTTTCAATAACGCGAGGCCCCGATGATAAAGCTCTGGATGTGTCACCATGTCCACATAACAGTTATAAATCCTGAATGTTTCTCGGTGCTTAGAACGCCATGCCGGGTAGCCATAATGGACTGCATTGGGGCAGTTGCAAGCGAACGTAAACCACCTGTCAGACTCATCTTGCGCGCTTATCGTCCCGTTACCCTTACAAAAATGACAATCCTCTTTCTTGCGCTGACAAGACGGATCGTCACGCTTTACCCTGTCAAGCATCATCGAAAACCTTGCAACCGTTGGAAACTTTTCAAGTTCTTTGGCTGCAAGCTCAGACGCCCCCCGTAGGTGCTCTGGCTTCTCGTTCTTGAAGAACCTATAAAATACAGACACTTTATCCTGTGGCTTGAAGACATGGTGTGCCTGAAACATGATCTGCAACTCTTCCCAAAATGTACCCTTGTCTAACACAGCAACACCCCTACTCAGTAATAGTTTAACAGCAAAAAAAATCAGTTACCAGGCTGGATATCAAGCCCCTTCTCCACATCCTTTACGCTGCGCGCTAATATGTACACACCACCGGCCTCGATCATGCGCTTCATAAACTCCTTCTGGGCCTTTGACATTGTGCCCTTCTCTGACTTGCACTCAATGCCAACCATGCGCCCATACATTAGCCCAATGATGTCGGGCACCCCATAGATGCAACCAAACGGCATCCTACGATAGACACTTTTGGTGCGATCATAAACAGATACGTTGTTGTTTCTCCAGAAAAAGCAAGCTCCCTTCAGCCTCTTTTCCAGTATGTGAAGATACTCAAGGACAGACTTCACAACAGGGTTTTCGGCCTTGCCCATACCCAACTTTTACCAACAACTGACCGTTTGTCCATCTCTTGCCCCACACCCCAGCAGCATCAATGGTTGATGCCCACTTCTTGATCGCTGCTTGCACAGCATCAGACTTGTTTGTCGCAACTCCCTTGTATGTCCTGCCGCTCTCGCTGATGGTTCCGATGAACTGGTTTGCACATCGCCTAGTAACCTCAACAACAATCTCCACCTTAGCTACAGGGTTCATCGTCTTTAATAACGCCTTCTCTTATTAAAGCTTCCTGTGTTTTCCTTTAATAGCTGTGTTATGGTTGCCTCATTCCGTGCATCAGTTCCATATTGATAATGATCCCCTTTACCTTCAGTGGTTCACTGGACACATGAAGTATTTGGCCACCTGAAACATAGTGTTGGTGGTATACTCCCTTGGTATCCCACCAATAAACATAGGGAACAGAGTGGCCATAGGTACCATCATCTTGAATGACTTCGCCCGTAACAAAATTAGTACCACCAATATTTACCTCAGCCCCTTGGTGAGCTCTGCTCACATATTGGCCGTCAATAGCAGCAATATGATACGGGGTCAGCCGTTTACCACTACTTGTAACCTTGCCTTTTACTGTGCTGTAGACGATCACTTGTCCGGAATAGGCCGAGATCACATAGAGATGCTTAATTGAACCCGGTTTGTTGTCTAACAACAGCCGCTGTTTCACGTTCTCTTGCTCAACCGTTATACCTTTAACGTTTGTTGTTATCTGCACTTTTGTTGCTTTTACACCTGAAGAACTAATTGCTTCTTTAGTCCCGTATTCCTCACAACCAAACACAAATATGGACAACAGCAACACAAACAATCTCGTTTTCATGGCTCCTCCTATTGAGTAACGTAGGGTTTAAACTCTCTAGGCAACGGGTCGTCCGCGCCCTTGGGCAACATGCCCTTGTTTGCAAATCTCCAGTTGAACTTGGTCATCTGGGAATTGTACTCAGCCGCAAGAGCGTTATAGCTCGCCTTGACTCCAGCGACTTCAGTATACCAAAGGCCAATTTGCTCTCTGTCATCTCTCGGCCACTCGGTTCTCGACACGTTTTCGTATGACTTGATTAGGGCACCTATCCTGGAATGGTAGACCGCAATGTCGGCCCGCTTCTTGTCCAGCATTGAGGCAGCGTCTTTGAACCACTCGTATTTACGCAGCATCTCTTTGGGACCGAACTCTTGTCGTGAGACCTGAACACCCTCTTGAAACCAACCCGTCACTGCGAACACTGTTGTTAAGCCAACCACAATAACGCACAAAGCTATTGTCCATTTTAAGAGCCTTCGTTTTGTTGGGATGACAGGTTTGATCTCTTTTTTCAGTTCGTCTAAGTCATTCTTGATGCTCATCTTTTTATTTCCTCCCACACGGGCGACCACTTTCCCTAGTCATCATCCCCATGAATTAACCTAGCAGCCGCCCGTGCAGCATATTGTTTAGCCGTAGCCGCCGCCGTAGCCGCAGCCGTCGCCGTAGCCGCCGCCGTAGCCGCAGCCGTCGCCGTAGCCGCAGCCGTCGCCGTCGCCGTAGCCGCCGCCGCAGCCGTCGCCGTCGCCGTAGCCGCCGCCGTAGCCGTCGCCGTCGCCGTCGCCGCAGCCGTCGCCGTAGCCGCCGCCGCAGCCGTAGCCGTCGCCTTGTTTCTCTATACACTCCATATTGGAACGTCCTTAATGCTTTTTCTAGCCTTCTCAGTAACCTTCAATATTTCAACGACCTCAGTCAAAGTTACTTCCTTCACCTCGCACGGGAACTTGCATTTTTCTGGTTTGCTTGTTCCCTCCATTGCAAGTTGGCTTAGGCTTGCCGCGCCATCCCAGTACCAGATACGTCTAGCATTTGTTAACACGGCCTCCTTACCTTTTCTTGATTGGAGTGTGCCTGCGAACACACCAGCGCTATAGGTTCTACAGATTACATAGGGTTTCTTTTTGGTTGGCATTGTTCCTCCTGTTAATTAGCGAGACAATCGGTGGTTCAGGGTAGAACTGTCTTACGATGTCTGCACACTGTTTCAAAACTTCTTTCTTTGCGGCTGCGAAGGCGACGTAGGAGGCGTAGGAGGCGTAGGAGGAGGCGTAGGCGGAGGCGGCGGAAACGGCGTAGGAGGCGGCGGCGGAGGCGTAGGAGGCGGAGGCGGCGGAGGCGGCGGAGGCGGCGGCGTGGGCGGCGGAGGCGGAGTAGGCGGAGTAGGCGGAGTAGGCGGCGGCGGCGGAGGCGTAGGCGGCGGAAGCAGCGTTTTTAACATCCTCAAGCGTCACAGACTCATTCCCAAGAGCCCACTGCTCTGCTATGACTATAGTCTGTTCTGCTCTATCATCGTCTGTATATGGCAACGCCAGCCTGGCACACTGACAAGCAGCTAGAGTTAATTTCTTGCGTCTATCACTACCCGGTTTACCAGACATCTTCCCAGCGTACCAAAGTAACCAGTCTCCTCTGTCACAGACGTTCCATGCTTCCTCTATCGTTTTATAGTTAGCTGCCCACTTGATGGCTTCAGGGCATACTCCGAGGCGTTTTAAGTTATCTATAAAGCTGCTCATCTCTTCATCCTATCAATGCAAAAGATCACGATTCCGACAGCCAGTGCGGCGCCGTAGAGGATTAACAAGAACTGTGCCTCCACCACGATGGACATGGTTAACAGCAGCAGTGTCCCAAGAATTACCCAGATCATGCTATCCTCTGCTTCTTTCTAAACGGTCTATTCTCGGAGTGCATGAGTCCTTCAACGAAGGGGATATCGTGCCTCGAGCAGGTGTTCAGTGCTGTTGTTAGTGGGTATGTCACCTTGTCTGCGAGCTTCTCCCCTGTGGCAACGGCGAGCGACCCTATACAGGCTCCTAGGTAGTAAATGGCTGGAAGGGCAGCTATGAGTGCCATTTTTTCTGCGGCGATGCCTGCCCCGAATACCTCGGCTACGGTGGCTCCCTTGCCTAGTTTCCCAATAAGGGAGACAGCCATTTTGAGCGTGGCCAGCGTGGCTGCGAGCGTGGCGAACAGTTCCTTTGGTGCCGGTAGACCAAGGGCTTGCATGTTAGCTCTGAACTTATCGTGGAATGTTTCGGCCATTACTTCTCTCCGCTCTTAAGAATAAGTTAAACTCAGTCACTGCCCCCCGACATTCATCAACTGATATTCCAATGTTTCTCTATCTGTATCCTATGGATATAGCCGACTCCTATGTCAGCCATGAACAGCTTCAGCTCTTTAGGATCTATGTGCCTTGGCTTCTTGGTATCAGCCTCCGGCTTCTTAGGAAGATTGCTGGTCACGTCGTATTCAATAGAGTTGGTTTGTGAGAACTTACATAAACGCGTGCCAGTCTCCTTGATAACTTCCATGTCGATCATCTCAACAAAGCGCGGCCTGATGCTGTACTCTCTAATGTCGTGACCCCTACGAACAAGACTCTCGTAAGTTTCTCTTTGAGTCATCGGCCCGTAGTTGAACAGCGCTTCATAGACCAACAAGCGAAGCTTAGACAACAACCCTTCCTGTCTGATCTTGTTATAGGCTTCGATTGACGTGTCTCTTACATGAGTCATTGATCCTCCTGGGCGTGAAGGCGACCAAAACGCCGCTTGGCCGCCCCACGCCAATTAGTCTGCGGTTTGGCAACATGCTCCCGCAGACCGGCCCATGCAATCGCCGTGAAATACACGGGCCTTGCCCGCGCGAAAAATGGAGTCAAACGCACGGGCTATATCCATTCGCCTATGGTTCCGTCCTTGATCGCCTTGTCTGCTATAGCCACCGGCAACACCTTGCTTGCTCCACACCTAACACATCTTACGGTCACAACAGGCTGAGGACCCAGGCCATGCAGAACTTGATACTGGTCACCGTGGCCCGTCAAAGAACACCAGAGACGCCTAAGCCAAGCAGTCATCGCCTATCCCCCCCATTGTCCTTAGACCAGCTGCTAACAGGGGTAGACCACCTGCGATCCATCCCCGCTAGCTCCTCTCTCAACTCCTTCACAAGGTCCTGTAACTGCCTGTTTCTCTGGTCCCTCAATTCTCTCACAAGGTCCTGTAATTGTTTATTTTTCTTATCCATACAACCCACCTCCTACTCTTTAATACTATTACTCAGTAATAGTTTTGTCAACAAAAAGAGGGGGGGCTCGGAATGAAGGAAGTGACGAAGTATGGCAGCGGCAAACAGCCACAAGTTACCCGAGAAGCCCCCCCAAAATGCTATCTATATGCCCCTTAAACGAACGATCTCCCCCCTAATCGACCCAAACCATTACCGACCCAACAAACAGCGCTCACGCTCAACGTCGCAATCCACAACGTCATTTTCACACTGCTCCAAGTCCTTCTCACAGTCATTCCAGAACTTTTCCAGTTTTGGGCACAGAAGTTGCCTTAATTGTTGGACTTTTACCTTGTCGCAATCTAGCCGCTTGACGCAACCGGCGCTCAATGCCCCTACGCTGGCGCTTACGATAAGCAGCAGCACGGCGGTTGTTTTGCCAAGTATTCCAGGCATCTACAAGCTCTGATATAAGCTTGACCACCCCATTCTAACTGCCCTCCTTGCTCTTAACCCAGGACCGGCCAAGGATATAGGTGATGACCGCAGCCACGGATCCCAACACAACAGCCCAAACGCTGTCGGCCGGAATCTTATCCATGACCAAGGCAAGCACCGTTCCCAAGACACTTAACAGCGTCACCCACCACTCAGTCGTTTGTATGCCAGGCTTCATAGGACCTCCTACTGTTTAAAGAATAACTCCCTGATGTCCTCCCAACGAAAGTTGGGACACGTCTTGTTGCTGTTCAACTGATAGTGACAATAAATATCCTTAGAGTTTAAGTGGTACTGAGTCATCCACATCTTCAAAAGGCCCCTCAATGACACAAGCTGAGCCACAGTAAAACAATCATCCCCAATAAGACACACGCCAAGACTATCCTTGTTGGCACCCTTGGCATGAGCTCCCTCCTCCTCATCAGAACGGCCGCGCTGCACCTGACCAGTCTTGATAATAACCGCATGATAACCGCAACACTTCCAGCCACGGTCCCTGTGCCACCTATCAACATCCTCAACGTCAATCATCTTCCCATTGACCTCTTGAGGGCTGGCAGAGCAGTGGATCACTATGCGTTTAATCTTTCTCACTCTTGTTTACCGCTTGTTCGATCCAGACAAGTCGTCTCTCATGATTGTCCAGTCTCTTTTCTTGCCGGGCCTCAAGCCTTTCGACCTCTCGCTCGCATTGATGGGCAGCGTCCTTGTATGTCTCTCGTATTTCGGAGCGAATAAGTTGAATACGCGCATCCCGGTCTGTGTAAATAGACCGAGCGAAACCAAACAACAAACCAATAATAGTGAGCACAACAGGTATGGAGATAAGACTGACAGCCTGGTCACGCCGTACCCTAAAAATCTCGGGCACCTGAATGGTCGGCTGCTCCCTATTTGGATCTGCGCCCATCTCCTCCGTTGTCCCCGTTGTTCTTGCGCTTGAAATCCGTGTACTTGTTTTTCACTATCTTTCGACATCCTCCCCACCCACAAACATGGCAGTAAATGATCTGACCTTCCTGCACAACCAACGGATCTTTGCTTATAGCCGTCAACACCTTATGCCCCACTAAGTCTGTCACATGCGCCCCACATTTCGGACACCCTATCCCAGTGTTAGGACACCCATCAACTGGAGGGTTTGGTTCATCCACAATGCCAAGATCAACGTCCCGGTTCCACTCTTCAAGAGTCCGCAGACAACGCTTTCTCGACACATTCCCAACCTGTTCTTACTAAACGTTTACTTTTAACTTCCTCACAACTACGCGACTTGTGTCATCCGGGTCTTCAACGAAAAACCAAGACATGTCCAAGTCCACATATGCATAGTTGTCCAATATGCCATTAGGCACGTTGTTCCTTAACCAGTTCCAGAACTGTTCCTTCGGGAACGACATTTCCCGAATATCCTTTTCTTCAAACGCCGCCATTGATCCTCCTAGTTATAAACAGTCACAATGTACTTGCCTCGCAGACCACCCAATGCGCCCATGCGCACCGTGTTCTCAAACTCTGCGAAATCTATCCCTGTTACAGTCTTAAAGTTTAAGTTCCCACCAGACTTTAAAAAGTTCCCGTCACGATCCATTAAATCAAACACATCCGCCAACATTCCACCACTACGCTCACGAACAACAAAATGATGCTTCCCGTTCCAAGCGATGGCACGCAACTCTTGAGACATCGCTGTAGGCCTCAAAGAAGACGCACCGCCTTCTGGATGATAATCATATGTGTATTGAGTGCCAAGGGCATTTGGGTCTCTCATTGTCGTGATTTGTCTGCCGTCAAACGTGATATCCTGATAGTTCTCCTCTGCGTTCCCAAGAGTCCCCTTGCCAGTACCGTTAATTACCTGCAGACGTTTTGCGTTTCGGCTGATCTTATAGATCCCTGTGCCGTAAGTTGTGGGGCCGGGAGGGGTGCCAACCCTAACGTCAACAGCGATATATAGCGCATCGCCATCAGTGCAAATTCCATTCACGTTTTGGATTGCGTTATAAACTATCCTAGTCGAAACGAAATATACGTTTTT
>Ga0180438_10002004_pt1 | contig 34471 bp, 32 predicted proteins | sample SS_ome_12_FD_132455 | JGI IMG/M metagenome (GOLD analysis project Ga0180438, IMG submission 132455) | Hypersaline lake sediment archaeal communities from the Salton Sea, California, USA - SS_3_D_2 metaG | ecosystem: Environmental > Aquatic > Non-marine Saline and Alkaline > Hypersaline >... | reverse complement strand
CCCCCACAAGCCCTTGCGCCCCCACCACCCCACTTGACACCGCACGCGCCGCCGCCCGCAATGGCGCCCCGCCGCCGCAATTGTTGCACACCCCCCGTAGTGCAAAGGCGCCAAGAATTGAGCCAATTTATCTCCAGGCGCCGCAAGGACTTACGTGATATAGGGCGTATTTGTGGTCACCAACCGCCCCGCTGGCCAAGAAGACCGCCAACACCCCGCCCCCATTGTTGGACGCACCCGCCCTCCCAACCTCGTTTAACCGCAAGCCGAAGGCATGGGCGTGGCCTCACCGTGTGTACTACGCGCGCCCTGCCCGCGCGGCGGCGGCATCGGTGGATACCCGGACCCGCGGAACCGCGCACGTCTTCGGCTTGCGGCTTAACGAGCGGAACCGGCCGCCCTCGGTCGGCCCCCCGTCCGCCGGTACCGAGAACTAGCCACCGGCCTCGTCTGGCGGCTGTGCCTATCGGACCCGGCGACAAGCTGTTCTAGGTGCGCCGCCCCGCCTCTTGTTGCAGGGTCTCGTAGAGCTTGATCTCGCGCAGGTACTGCTGCATCATCGCATGATAGGAACGCATCACCTGCTGACGATGCGCGGCAGAAAGGTCGGTGCGGTTCTCGATTTCGGCTTGCCGGCGTTCCAACTCCGCCAGCTTCGTTTTCGTTTGCGCGTAGCCGTGCGCGTCGAGATACGCTGTCATAGGATCACCTCCACTACCCCCTTGGCGCGTCCCCGTCGGTCTGTGGCGAAATCGATCGTAGCCCAACGCCCCAGGTCTTCATCGTCGGCGACAACACGCCGTCGATTCTAGCGTTTTCGGGCAGCGCGGACCACCCACGAGAACCCCATTCGGCGGACACGCCCGTTTCCGATTCCCACACGGCGCCGACTCGCCTTCAACCTCCCTCACCCGCCCGGCAAGCGGGCGGGGTCGTTTCCGGCCAACCGGCGACGGGCGCGCGTACTCCGCCCACCCCGACATAAACGTCGGGCCTACTACCGGCTGCGCCGGGCCGGGGCCTGAAGGCTCATCAAGCCCTGCCCGCGAGCCTTTCGAGGGGGATTGTGCCCTGTCGTGAGACCTGGCAGAATGGCCATGGTACTGAGCCGGCAGAGCCCTCGGACTCCCGTCGCGTGCGAAAGCAGAGGACTCGGGTGCGTGAGGAGGGGCAACGCGCCAAGGAGTGACTGAGGCGACGGTATCCGTGATGGCGTCGTCCTGCAAGATGAGGGTTGCGCGAGGTTTGGCTTCCGAGCCAGCCAGGACTGTTTTCAGGAGTGCGACGATGCGCGTCCTCGAAAAGCTCAAATCGTTCGAGGACAAGTATCCGGTGGGGCTATTGGCGATTGTTCTCGCAATCATATTGACCGCTATTGCGGTTGTGCTCACTCTGCCGCCGAGAGCGTCTCTTGCATATCGTGTGCTATCCGATGTAAGTGTTGTCGATGTCAATCAAGATGTGCCAAGGCTGAGTATATCTTATGCTGGGCAGCCTATTCACGGGCGGCTTAGGATGGTCACCCTTCGCATCGAGAACGATGGTACAAGATCAATAGCCGAGACCGACTACTCGAAGACAGCACCGCTCGGACTCGAGGTTACGAATGGCACGATGATTGACGCCCCGAAAATCATCGACGCTTCCGACGACACACTGGCACGACAAGTTACGCCCCAACTGGCGAGCGTCACGACGGCGCATCTCGGCAAGATCATGCTCAATGCCGGTGATTACCTCGTTATCACATTCCTCGCAGTCACCGATCAAGATCAAACCGTTGAAATGAGACCGACTGCCAGGATTGCAAGCGTGAGCGAGATTCCGGTTACCATTGAGTATAGCAGGAAGCTTCCAACGATCCTGTGGCGCACGGCTAGACCCCTACTCTTAATAATGTTTGCCGCTGCTATGTATGTGCTAGGAGCCCTGACGTCCAGACGGTGGGTCCGATTGCTGCTTGACCTTGACGATCGGCGACGCGGAAGAGAGCATTTCAAGCATGTGAAGAGAGACATAAGGAGCTATTTGAGAGACAAGGGACAAGAACGGTGTGATGTACATGACTGGCTGGAACGCGAGGCCTATTACGGGGAGGGGTTTCTGATGTTCATGCAGGAAGTGGTGAACGATAGGGAACGATTGCAGGGGATATTGCAGCAGATCGAAAGCGGCGACAGGACTGTTGAACACGTAATACATGATCCTCCCGACAGGGATGAGCCCGCGAGACCGGGACGCCACGGTGTCCAAATCGTCCTCGATCACTCCGGGCTCGGTGACCCTACGACACGCGGATGCCATTGGGTTGGGCTTCGTGGCATTGTGCGTGGGCTGGACCAAGGTCTGAGTCTCGACGAAATGGGCGACGTGCTGAACGATTTCCTGCGGTACTACCATACTCACATCGATCCAAGGGCCGAGGAGCGAGATGCTCAATCCGGACCGACCGATTCGTGAAGACGGACGACTATGAAGCATCCATTGTGCCTCGAATTGCCGATCCCGTGCGGATCGCTGCAATACTGGGGTTCCGTGATCTCTACGCGCGAAGGACTCCTTCGACAGCCGCCATGAAACTCGATTCCGTCCTCTCGGGAGTCTGCCGAACATGCAAGGCTACCCTGAGGAGTTCGCCGGCGACGTGCGCGGCATGGAGGCTGATATTCGCGAGCGCGAAAAGAAGGGCGGCCGGGACTGCGTTTCTCGTCCGGCCAAGCGGATCGAGCTGGCCCTGGAGTCGGTCCACGCCGACCGGTGAGGCCGGGCGACGGGCCCTACGGTTGGGTCTTTGCGGGCTGGACCGGTGAAGGTAGAATGATGGTGACGCGCTGCACGTGCCGTGGCCCATGGTCCTGGCGTCGCAAGAGAGGACGAAGATATGGTGATCAGAATCAGCCCGGAATTGGAGGCCGCCCTAAACGAGTCGGCTCGGCGGCAGGGGGTGGCGCCGGAGGTCTTGGCAGACGCCGTGTTGCGGGAACGATTCCTATCGCCCGGAGCGCCGTTGACGCCGCGGGATGAGTGGGAGCGAACCGTGCTCGGAGCAGCGACCGATTGCGGCGTGTCCCTGCCGCACTCGGCGGTAAGCAGCGAAGAACTGTACGAATAGTGGCCTACCTGATCGACACGAGCATTCTGGCCCGTCTGGCAAACACGGCCGACGCCTTCTACCCGGTCGCCGCTCAGGCTGTGGTGGAATTGCACCGGCGTGGGGAGGTGTTGCACGTTGCGCCGCAGAACCTCGTCGAGTTCCGAAACGTCGCCACGCGGCCTGTCGCTCAGAACGGGCTGGGGTTGGCGCCGCCGGTCGCGGAGGCAAAGTCCGCAGCGTTCGAGGCGGCATTCCCGCTGCTCGCGGAGACTCCCGACATCTTCCCGTTGTGGAAGACGGTGGTGGCGACCCTAGCCGTCGTGGGCAAACAGGTGCACGACGCACGTCTGGTGGCGGTCTGTCACGCGCACCAGGTAACGCACTTATTGACGTTCAACGTGCCGCATTTCGCCCGGTTGGCGACTTTCGGCAAAGGGATCACGGTGGTGGATCCTGCCACGCTGTGATGCGTTGTCGCCAGGCGGCGCCGGGGGACGCGGGGCGCCTGGCGGGCATCAAATATCGTAAAGATAATGGCACGTCCTGCACCCCGGCGGGGCTTCGGGCATGGCCTGCTGGGCTCGGGCGAAGACCTCTTGGAGCTTGATCAGCGAGGGCTCGATGCTTGCCCGGGCGAGCTCTCGGTCGTGGGCCTTAACGCGCCGGTCGAATCGTTCACGGTAGAGCCGGCAGGACGGGCTGTTCCAGAGCGCCATGAGGTCGTCCCCCGGCAGACGCCCGTAGTGGACGCTGGGCATGACGACCTCCTCGCCCAGGAAGCACGAGGGGCCGCCGATCGCAAGGTTGATGCAGGGCGAGACCACGCCGTCGTAGCGGATGAACAGCGAGCTGCGCGGGTCCTGGGCACAGACCGGCAGCTCGTCGGGCACAAAGGCGAAGGCGGCCGTCTCGACGCCGAGCTTGCGCGCGAGCTTTCGGGCCTTGGCCAGGGCCCTTTCATGGCGGCGGATCGCCCGGTCGGCCTTCGAGGCGAACAGCCCGAGGTGCCGCTCCCGCCCGCCGCGCACCACGTCGCACTGCTTGAAGTTGATCTGGTCCACCTCCAGGTCGGCGGCCAGCCGGACGACGTCCTCGAGCTCTTCGACGTTGGAGGGCATCATCACGAAATTGAAGATCACGCGGGGGACCTTGCCCATGCGCATGGCGGTGAGCCGGCGGACGTCTTGACAGAACGCCCGAAAATCGGCGCCCTTGCGGATGGTCTCGAAGGTCTCCGCCCGGGCACCGTCGGCCGAGAGCGCGATCCAATCGACGCCCGCCCGGATCATGCGCGAGGCGGTCGGTTCGTCGAGCAGGGTTCCGTTGCTCAAGAACCCGGCCTTGCAGCCGGCGCGTTTCGCCTCGGCGATCCACTCGGCCAGGTTCGGCTGGAGCAGGGGCTCCCCACCGCCGGAGAAGTCGATCTCGACCACGTTGTCGAGGTGAGGGCGCAGGGCCGCCCAAACCGAGGGCTGCATGATTCCGCCGTCGTCGCACTGCTCGCGCAGGCCCTTCCAGGGGCACATCACGCAGGCCAGGTTACAGGCGAAGGAGGTCTCGACCTGCCAAAGACGCCAGAGCCGGGCGTCGGGCGGTTTCACACCACGTCCCTCTTTCAGGACGCGGTCCCGAAGCGGCCGGAGCTTGCGGTCGACGGAGGCGGGCTTCAGGATCGCCGAGGCGGCCATGCGACGCCCCTGCGGCTCGAGCCAGTATTCGCCCGCGGGGCGCACGGCCGCATCCAGGATCAGGTCGACGCTTTCGTCCACCGGCCGTCCGCAGCCGCCCTGAGGGCAGAGGCCCGGGCGCCCGCGCTCGCGACACGCCTTCTCCTCGAACGGGGTATCGACCGTGCCCGGGTAGATGTTCAACACGTCGACGCCGGCCGGCTCGAGCTCCAGACGCATGGTGTTCGCCATCATGGCCAGGGCGGACTTGCTGCCACCGTAGACGCCCACCGTGGGAATCGGCACCCTTCCGGCGCAGGAGACGATGTTGATGATCCGGCCGCCGCCGCGTTGTTTCATGTGCGGCACGAGCGCCCGGGCCAGGAGCAGCGGCGAGAACGTGTTGACCTCGAACAGGCGCCGTATCCGTTCCTCGTCAGCTTCCTCAACCAGGGCGAAGTAGCCGAGCCCCGCGTTGCTGATGAGCACGTCGACGCGCCCGGCGGCGTCGAGCGCGCGGGCAGCCAGCTTCGCGGCCTCGCCGGGTTTGGCGAGATCCGCCTCAATGGCGACGGCGTTGTCAGCGTGAGGCAGCTCGCGGATCAGTTGCCCGAGATCGACCGCGGAACGGGCAGAGAGGACCAGCCGGGCCCCTTGCTCGGAGAGCCTGCGGGCGAGCCCGGCCCCGATGCCGCCCGAGGCTCCCGTCAGCAGCACGACCTTGTGGGAAAAGTTCATCTTTCGCGTGACACGGGCTGCGGCGCCGGTTGCGGCTTGCGGCGCGACGGGCCCGCCGCGAAGCGTCGGGCGTACGTTACTTGATCGCGGCGCCGGGGGGGCACTCGCGGTCGGGTTGCAGGAGGACTATCGCGTCGCCGGCGCTGGCGGCGAGCAACATGCCTTGGGATTCTTCGCCGCGGAGCATCGCCTCTTCGAGGTTGTTTACGACGATGATCTGCCGGCCGACCAGCTCGTCGGGCTCGTAGTGGCCGCGGATCCCCGCGACGATCTGCTTCTTCGCGTCGCCCACGTCGATCTGCAACAGCAGCAACTTGTCGGCGTTCGGATGCGGCCGGGCCTCGAGCACCGTGGCCACGCGGAGGTCGAGCTTGGCGAAGTCGGCGTAGGGGATTTGGGGGTTCATGGGGTGAGGGATTGGGGATTAGGGATTAGGGATGGGGGTTAGACTGCTCGGGGGATCGTCGCGAGGTTGATAGCCGCGGGCGGAAGCCCGCGGGGGAGCGGAGAAGGGGGCGCGATGATGGGAGACTGCGCGTTGCGAGTATTCAATTGCAGATTGAGAATTGCAGATTGCCAATTGCAGATTGCAAATTGCAAATTGGAGGAGTCCACCGGGGGATATGTATGTCCATCCTATGCGTCCTCTACCCGGTTGTCAACCGGGGGGCGATAGGGTAAGCTGAGGGGTTATGCGATTCGTGCAACGCCTCACCACCGTTCTGCTTGCTGCTTGGCCGCTTCTGGTGGTCGGGGTTGCGTACACGGCCGAGGAAGAGGGCCTGGGCGAGGCCCGGGGGTTGCTGCTTGCGGGAAAATACGCCGAGGCCGAGGAGATCTATCGGCCGGTTGCCGAGAAGGAACCGGCGGCGGCGTTGGGGTTGGCGCGGTGTCTGCGCGAGACGGGTAAGGCGGACGAGGCGGCCGAGGTGCTCGGGAAGGCGGCCGGGGACCATGCCGCGCTGCACGCCGAGCTGGCCCGGCTCGCGTTCGAGCGGGGCGACTATCCGGCGGCCCAGAAGCACGTCGAGCGGGCGATCGCGCTGGACGACGACCAGCTCCCGGCTCGATGGCTCCGCGGCGAGCTCTACCGGGTGGCCGGGCGCCTGGAGAAGGCCGAGCTGGCTTACCGCTGGTTGATCCGCTACTACAACGACCACGACGTGAAGGACGCGGAGTCGCTCCGCTGGATCGGGTTGGCGGCGGCGCGCTACGCCCGATGGAACCGGCTCGACGACCAGTTTAGCTTCCTGGTAAACGAGCTCTACCCCGACGCCTTGAAGCTCGACCCGGCCTACTGGCCGGCCCATTACGAGGCGGGGCTCTTGTACCTGGAGAAGTACAACCAGGGGGACGCCGTGCGGGAGCTTCGCGCGGCGTTGGAGCAAAACCCCCAGGCGCCCGAGGTCCTCGCGGCCCTGGCGCTGCTGGCCGTGGCCGAGCGCGACATCAAGGAGGCCGAGGAGCTGCTGGACCGGGCGCTGAAGGTCAACCCGCGGTTGCTCGAAGCGCTTCAGGGCAAGGCCGACCTGGCCTGGGCCAACTTCGAGCCGCGTGAGGCCCTCGATCTGCTGCGCGAGAAGGCGCTGCCGCTTAATCCCCTGTCGGAGGCCACGCTGGGTCGGATCGCCGCCTGCTACCAGGTGCTCGACGTGCCGGTGGGCCGGGGGACCTCGGGGCGGGTCGAAAAGCTCTTCGCCGAGGTCACGGGCCGAAACCCCCATGCCGGCGAGTTCTTCTATACCTTGGCCGTGCAGCTCGAGGATCGGAACAAACTCGACCAGGCCGAGCGGTTCTATCGCCGGGCGATCGAGGTGATGCCGCAGCTCTTGGGCCCGCGCTCGCAGTTGGCGATGCTGCAGATGCGCGCAGGCGACGAGGCGGCGGCCCGGACCATGCTCGAACAGGCGTTCGACGCCGACCCCTTCAACGTGCGCGTCCACAACATGCTCGAGGTCCTGGACGTTCTCGACGGCATGAAGACGCGGGACACGGGCCGGGTGCTGTTGCGCTACGACGGCCAGCAGGACGAGCTGCTGGCCCGCTACGCGGCGAAGTATCTCGACGAGAACTACGACCGCTGGTGCCGGGAGTTCGGCTATCGGCCGCCGGGCAAGCCGCTGATCGAGATCTTCAACACCGCCCGCGGCGTGCCCGGCCAGCAGTGGTTCAGCACGCGACTGATCGGTTTACCCTATCTCGGGGTGGTGGCGGCGAGCACGGGCCGGGTGGTGGCTATGACCTCGCCCAACGAGCTGCAAGGACGGCGCGAGTTCAACTGGGCCCGGGTGATGCGCCACGAGTTCGTCCACGTGATTACCCTACAGCAGACCGACTTCAACATCCCCCACTGGTACACCGAAGGGCTGGCCGTCTACCTCGAAGGCGGCCCGCGCCCCCAGCAGTGGAACGAGGCGCTCTTGAAGCGGGTCCCGGTCGGCGCCGTGTTCAACCTGGGCACGATCAACTTCGGCTTCACCCGGCCGCAGTCGAGCGACGATTGGACCATGGCCTACTGCCAGGCCGAGCTGTACGTCGAGTACGTGCTCGAGCGTTGGGGCCGCGGGTGGTTGCGCAAGCTGCTGGGGGCTTATGCCGAAGGGCTGACTACCGCCGAGGCCATCCCCCACGTGTTCGGCATCTCCGAGGAGGCGTTCGAGCGGGGCTACCGCGAGTATCTCGAAGGGATCGTCGACGGGCTCTCGTCGCTCGATTGGCCGGAGCCGGGCCGGTTCGACGAGCTGTTGAAGTCCCACCGCGACGACCCGGACGACGGCCGGGTGGCGGCCGAGCTGGCCTACGCCTACCTGCTCCGCGGGGCCAACGACGAGGCCCGGGCCACCGCCGAGAAGGCCGTCAATCTCGTGCCGAAGCAGCAGCTCGCCACCTACGTGCTGGCTAGGCTCAAGGTCAAGGCCGAGGACTTCGAGGGGGCGATCCGGCTGCTGGAGGACGCCCTGGACGAGGACTCGCCGCAGCCCAATGCGCTCAACCTGCTGGCCGCGCTAAGGCTCAAGGAGAAGAAGTACGGCGAGGCCGAGCGCCTCTATGCCGTGGGCGAGCGGCTCGACCCGGTCAACCTCCGCTGGACCAAGGCCCTGGCCCGGGTCCACCTGCTGGCCGAGAGCCGCGACAAGCTGGTCGAGGCCCTCAAGCGTCTGGCTGAGGCCGACCCGGACGACCTGAATTACAACAAGAAGCTGGCCCAGCTCGCCTTGGACGGCAACGACTACCCGGCAGCGGCCGATTGGGCGAACCGGGCGATCCGGATCAACGTAATGGACGGGCAGGTGCACCGGATGGCGGGCCAGGCGTTGGTGGGGCTGAAGGAACACGCCGCGGCGATCGAGGAGTTCAACACCGCCGTCGAGCTGACGCCCGACGACCCGCAATCCCGCTTCGCCCTGGCCGACGCCTATCTGCAGAACGGCCAGCCGGACGAGGCCCGGGAGGCGCTCGAGGCCCTCTTGGAGCGGGTGCCGGACTATCCGGGCGCCGACGTGCTGCTGGAGAGTCTCGAAGAGCCGGAGAAGCCCGATGAGCCCTGATCGCGCCGAACGTGCAGCCGCGGAGCCAGGGGCCGACCCCGACGTTGTGGCACGGTCTCCTGACCGTGCCACGTCCCCTGCCGATGAGACGGCCGCGGAGAAACGGTCGATCACGCTGGCCGAGTTCCAGGAGCTGATCCGGCGCATGTACCTGCCCAAGGACGTGGCCCGGGGCGTGGACGGCACCTTCATGTGGCTGGTCGAGGAGATCGGCGAGCTGGCCGCGGCCCTTCGCGACGGAACGCACCAAGAGCGGGCCGCCGAGTTCGCCGACGTGCTGGCCTGGCTCACCACGATCGCCAACGTGTCGGGCGTGGACCTGACGGCGGCGGTGGTCGAAAAATACGGCTCCGGCTGCCCCGGGTGCGGCCGGTTCGTTTGCACCTGTCCGGACGCGGGGAAGCCATGAGACGGTTCGGCCGGCTGGTGCTCGTCGGCGTGGCTTGCGGTTTCGCGGTCTGCGCGATGGCTGGCGCGACTGCGGCGGGGGATGAGCCGCCTGAGGAGCAGGCCCCGGAGATCGCCGGGCTGCGCGTGGGGTTTGCCGGGCGGTACAAGGTGGGGCTGTGGGCACCCGTGGAAGTGACGTTCCGCGACACCGGCGACTTGACGTCCGGGCGTCTGCGTCTCACCGTGCCCGACGCCGACGGCGTGCCCAGCTCGGTCTCCACGCCCGTGCAGCCCGGGCAGACGAACGTGCGGTGCTGTGTGCGGTTCGGCCGGGTCGAGAGCGATTTGACCGCCGAGCTTTTCGACGGCGAGCGGCTCGTTGCCCCCCGGCGGTTCAAGGCGGCGGATCGCGAGGATGCCCCTTTGCGCCCGGCGGTGCCCGCCACGCGACGGCTGGTCGTGTGCATCGCCGCCGAGTCGATGGGCGTCGAGGAGGCCCTGGTCCTTTCGGGCGGGGACTCCGACCGGCTTCCGGTGGTCGCGCGCCTCGACGACTGCCGTCAACTGCCGGCGAAGTGGTACGGCTACGAAGGGGTCGACCTGGTGGTCGTCTCCACCAGCCGGCCGGAGCTCTTCGGCAAAGACCGGCTCGGCGCCGAGCAGCTCGACGCGCTTGACGAGTGGGTCCGGCTCGGCGGGAAGCTCGTCCTCTGCGCCGGGTCGCAGGCCGAGACGATGTTCGCGCCCGGCGGGCCGTTTGGCAGATTCGCACCAGGACGGATCGAAGCCACGGCCGTCTTGCGCCAGACCGGGGTCTGGGAGTCCTATGCCGAGAGCACCGAGCCGCTGGCGCGGGCCGGGGGCGCCCGGGCGGGCATGCGCGTTCCGCAGTTCGCCGGGGTCGAGGGGGTCGTCGAACTCCGCGAGGCCGGCGCGCCGCTCGTGGTGCGAACGCCCCGGGGATTCGGCCAGGTGGTTTTCGTGGCCGCCGACCTGGACCGGCCGCCTTTCGGCCCGGAGGTCCCCGAGGCCGCCGACCTGGACCGGCCGCCTTTCGGCCCGGAGGTCCCCGAGGCCGCCGACCTGGACCGGCCGCCGCTCGATGCGTGGATCGACCGCCCGGCCCTGGTGTGGAAGCTGCTCGATCTGCCCGCCGAAGCCGCCGAGCAGACGGCCAAAGGATCGGCCGTGATGCACTTCGGTTACCCCAACATCTCGGGCCAGCTCCGCAGCGCCCTGGACCAGTTTTCGGGGGTCCGGCTGCTGCCCTTCTCGATCGTGGCGGGGTTGATGGTCGTTTACGTGCTGTTGATCGGCGTGGGCGACTACTTCTTCCTGCGCAAGGTGGTCCGCCGGATGCGTTGGACGTGGCTGACGTTTCCCGCTGTGGTGCTGGGCGTGTGCGTGGGCGCCTACTTCCTGGCGTACGGGCTTCGCGGCGACCGGGTGCGGCTCAATCAGGTCGACCTGCTCGACGTCGACGCGGCCTCGGGCCGCATTCGGGCCACGAGCTGGATGAACGTCTTCAGCCCCGGCGTCGAGCTGTACGACCTCTCGGTGCGCCCGCAACTCCCCGGCGGCGCGCGGCCGCAGCGCGCCGAGGTGCTGCTCTCGTGGCTGGGGCTGCCGGGCGGGGCCCTGGGGGGAATGGACCCCCAGACCGCCGCCCTCTCGCAGTGGACGGCCGGCTACGAGTTCGCGCCGCGCTTGGACGGGCTTGAGGGCCTGCCGATCCAGGTCTGGTCCAGCAAGAGCCTTTGCGTGCGGTGGACCGCCCGCTGGCCCGAAGCGTCGGCCCCGCCCGTGGAAAGCGACCTGCTGGTCGAGGACCGCGTGCCCGAGGGCAAAATCGTCCAGCGCCTCGACTTCCCCCTGGACGACTGCCTGCTGGCCTACCGCTATTGGGTCTTCGAGCTGGGCACGCTCGAGCCGGGCAAGCCGCGCCGCGTCGGCCCGATGGTCAAGCACAGCGAGCTCAAAACGCTGCTGACCGGCCGGAAGATCGTGCTCGAGGGAAAGGACTACCGCCAGGAGTCGACGCGCTACGACCTGGGCAGCCGGGACCTGGCCTACATCCTGCGGACCATGATGTTTTTCGAGGCGGCCGGCGGCGAGCACTACACGGGGCTCACGAATACGTACCAGGGGTTCGTCGACGCCGAGGGCCTGCTGACGACCGGCCGGGCGATCCTCGTCGGGCGCGCACCCGGCCAGCCGAAACACCCCCCGACCGTGCTGTTGCGCGACGGCCGCCCGATGACCGACTGCGTGGACCGGCATTTGAGCGTGTACCGGTTTGTGCTGCCGGTGGGAGAACCTTCGGAGAAGGATGAGTGATGAAGGATGAAGGATGAATGACGAATGACGGATCCCCTATGACGGCCCTTCGTCATTCGGATTTCGTCATTCCCACTCCCCACTCCCCACTTCCCACTACCGCCATGATCAAGACCCAAGACCTCACCAAGGCCTACGGCGACCTGCACGCGATCAGCAACCTCACGCTGGAGCTGAGCGAGGGGGACCTGTTCGGGTACATCGGGCCGAACGGATCGGGCAAAACTACCACCATGAAGATCCTGGCCACGCTCTTGCAGCCGACCTGGGGCGAGGCGTACGTCTGCGACTACTCGATCTACACCCACCCGAAGGAGATCCGCCGCCTGATCGGCTACATGCCCGACTTCTTCGGCGTCTACGACGACATGAAGGTGATCGAGTACCTGGAGTTCTTCGCCGCCGCCTACCGCATCCGCGGCCCCAAGCGGCGCAAGCTCTGCAACGAGATGCTCGACCTGGTCGAATTGGGCTACAAGCGCGAGGCCCTGGTTACCAGTCTCTCCCGCGGTATGACCCAGCGCCTCGGCCTGGCCCGGGTGCTGCTGCACGACCCCCAGGTGCTGCTGTTGGATGAGCCGGCCAGCGGCCTGGACCCCCGTGCCCGGATCGAGATCCGCGCCCTCTTGAAGCGTCTTCGCGGCATGGGCAAGACGATCATGGTCTCCAGCCACATCCTGCCCGAGCTGGCCGACATCTGCAACAAGGTGGGCATGATCGAAAAGGGGAAGCTGCTGGTCTGCGAGACCGTGGCCGACGTGATGAAGCGCGTCCGCCAACGCACGCTACTGCAAATCCGCGTCGCCGAGAACCCCGAGGGGGCCGCCAAGCTCCTCGAAGCCCACGACCTCGTCGAGCAAGTCGAAGTCCGCAACGGCCTCCTCCAAACCACCCTGGCCGAAGGCGTCGAAGACTACACCCCCCTGCCCACCGCCCTGGTCCAAGCCGGCTACAAGCTCCGCGTCTTCAAGGAGGAGGAGATCAACCTCGAAACGGCGTTCATGGCGCTGACGAAGGGGATTACGGCGTGAAGGCCGCACCTCGTTCCGGCGTTCCGCGCTTGTGGCCCGCCACCCGCCGGGCCATTGCCGCGGGGCTCGACCGAAGGGGCAGACGGCGGTAGAATGATGACAGCACCCGGAGATGCACGGGAAGCGAGCGATTATCCTTCGAAGGGGGGACGGGGCATGTTGACCCGAGAGCGCGTGGTGGAGCTGCTTCGCGAGCAGTCGGCCTACCTGGCGAGCGAATTCGGCATTCGCAAGATCGGGCTGTTTGGCTCATTTGCCGAGGGGGACCCCGGCGAAGGAAGCGATGTCGACATCCTCGTGGAGTTCGAACGCCCCATCGGGTTGCGCTTCGTCGAGCTGGGCGAATACTTGGAGAACCTCCTTGGACGCAAGGTAGACATTCTCACCCCGGCCGGCGTTCAGGGAATACGCCGTAAGTCGATCGCGAAGAGCATCGCCGAGAGCGTCGTCTATGTCTGAACGAGCAGAGATCGAGTTCCTCAACGACATTCGCGAGGCCGCGGATCGGATCGCCCGATACGTCGGCGATATGTCCTACGAGGGCTTTCTCGCCGATACCAAGACCCAGGACGCCGTGATCAGGAACATCGAGATCATCGGCGAGGCAACCCGAGGGATCTCCGAGCAACTCCGGGCGGCCAACCCTCATATCCCCTGGAAGAGCATGGCGGGAATGCGGGATCGCTTGATCCACCACTACTTCGGTGTGAACCTCGATATCGTGTGGGAGGTGGTCTCAACCGAACTGCCGCCGCTCACGTCCGAACTAACGACAATCATCGAAGCAACAGGTGGTTGACTCGAACATCGTCTACACCCATGTCCTCAACCGGGGCGGCCGCGGAGTCCGCAGCCCGGCCGACGGTCTGGCCCGCCGGCCCGATGAGCGCTAGGCAGAAACAGCCTAACGCGCGAAAAACAGCGTGGCAATGCAATAACCATTGGCTATGATTCAACTTACCACAATTCGTTGCCTGCGCGTTAGGCTGCAAACTTGCAGCCTACAGGTGATACACTGACCATTCTAAAACCAAGTTAGCTGGCGAGACGACGGCCAAGAGGAAGCCCATGGAAGAATCATCTGTACAAAACGGTACCAAAGAAATCCGCCTAGACTCTTGGCACGAATTCTTCCAACTGACTACCGACCTTTTCGCGACCGGCCCCGCTTACGTGTATCGCGGCCAAACGAACTACGCATGGCCGCTCACCACGAGCCTCGACCGGCTCGAATCGCGGTACCCACATCGGAAGAACCTTAGTGGCGGCGTTCCTGACTTCTTCACCAGTCCTCCGTTCACCGAAGAAGAGCATTTGAACGCTTTCAAGCGCGCCATACGCGGCAGACGGGGCTCAAACCCACCGCCACTCACCACTGAGAACGATTACTGGGCTCTCGCGCAACATCACGGATTGGCAACGCCGCTATTGGATTGGACGCGATCGCCATTCGTCGCTCTCTTCTTCGCGTTCGAGGAGGAGAAGTGCCTCGTGGCCGACCATCGGTGGGCTGAACCCGACTACCGTGGCGTGTATATCCTGTCGACCAGTTCGATTGACGCTGTCGGCACAGATGTCACGGCGCGCGTCGAAGTGGTCTCACCCGAAAGCGATGACAATTACCGGCTCATCAGCCAAAACGCACTGTTCGTCCGCCTGCCACGCAAGACTGACCTCAAGAGCTACGTAGAAACGCATTTTGCTGGCCAGTCGAACAGTGCCACGTTCATCGCAATCAAGATTCCGAACTCGGACCGCGATGGCTGCCTGGTCGCATTGAACAAGATGAACATCAACCATATGACATTGTTCCCCGACATTGACGGCGCTGCCAAGCACGTCAATTCGCTTTGGCGCCCCGGGCACGAAGACTCAATTGCATGGGTTTAGCAGCATGCCAGCTAACCAATGCATGCACCCGACCGGAATGGGCGGTCGGGTCTTATCGTGAAATCAAGGTCACTCGCGTCCATTCCGGCGGGTGATGCTGGACGTTCGCCGCTCTACTGAATCCCTCCTCACGGCACGCGTCTCGTCAAGAGGTCACCGCGCCAGCGGAATCCACACCTCCATCAGCGACGGCCGCCGGCTGGCCCAGGCGTGGTAGGGGATGAGCGTGATGGGGACGGTGCCGCTGGCGGGCTTCGGCAGCGGGCGGGGGTGGAAGGGGCGGTAGGGGGCTCGCGGGCCCTTGACAGGCGGTTTCGGCACCGCGAAACTCGTATAACATGAAGCACTCGTATCTCGAAGTCACGTACCGCAAGGGTCGGCCGCTGGCAGCTTACTACTACCTGCCGCGGCGGGAGGGCGACAAGAGCGCCCGCACGGAGCGTGCTCCGGGTGGTCTGCTGATCGATTTCAGCGAAGACGGCAGGGCCATCGGCATCGAGATCACCATGCCTGCGCGAGTTGACCTGGGGCAGCTCAACGAGCTTCTCGCCAGGGTCCGTTGCGAACCCGTTGCGGGCGAAGATATCGCCCCCCTGGTAGCGGCTTGAAGCGGCGCCTCACGTGTCGCTCACCGCGCCAGCGGGATCCACACTTCCATCAGCGACGGCCCGCGGTTGGCCCATGTGTAGTAGGGGATGAGCGTGATGGGGACGGTGCCGCTTTCGGGCTGCGGGAGCGGGCGGGGGTGGAAGGGGCGGTAGAGGGCGTCGGCCCAGTCGGCGGCGGTGGCGGGCTAGGTGGCGATCCGCTGGACGTAACGCAGATTGCGGCTCCGGTTGGGGCGAGGTATACTACGTGAATGCACGAGCCGCTCCGCGAGGCTGATCCGAGCGAGTTGCGTCTCCCGCCCAGTCGCGCGGCGGGGGCCGATCCGTGGAAGCTGCACCAACAGATTCGTCAGTTCGGGGAGTCGAAGGAGGGAATGCCGCCGATCTTCGTCTACGAGGATCCGGATGGTCTGCTCGAAATCTCCGATGGCGTTACTCGGGCGACCCGGATCGCGAAGATGGCACCCGGCGAGACGGTGCCGGTGGTTGTGATCGGGCGGTATCGGCGAAGTCGGGCTGACTCGCAACGTGTGAGGGACCGATTATGAGCGATTGTGATACGCGGGCGGAGTTGTTTGACGCGCTACGAGAGTTGTCGGAGATCGTCCCCGAGATGCGTGCCGGTCAACTCGTCGCGGCCGTAGGAGAGGTCTGTGCCGACCTCCACGGGCGCGGGCTGTGGGATGCGTCCGACGCGGAATTCCTCGAGGCCGTGTGGCGGTTCCGCCGCGATTTCGAGGCGGCGACGGCCAGGACGTCCGATGCAAACGTTTGACGGGTCCCCGGCCGGTGCTGCCGGTCCGCGCTTCCGCGCAGGAACCACACGATCACCGCGCCAGCGGAATCCACACTTCCATCAGCGACGGCCCGCGGTTGGCCCAGGCGTAGTAGGGGATGAGCGTGACGGCGACGGTGCCGCTGTTGGGCTTCGGGAGCGGGCGGGGGTGGAAGGGGCGGTAGAGGGCGTCGGCCCAGTCGGCGGCCGTGGCGCGCTCGGGGGCGGGCTGGTTGGCGATCTGCTGGACGAAGCGGTCGCGGCCTTCGGTTGTAAGCGCCGTGCCGCGGAGGACGACAACCCCTCCGAGCAGGTCCGCGACGAACTCGGGCTGTAGCTCGGCGTTCTCCGGCAGGTAGACCCCGTTGCGCCAGAGCTGCCCGCCGTCGGGCTTTAGCGGCACGTCGAGGCAGTAGACGATCGGGCCCCGCCGGGCCGCCACCATGTTGTGAAGGGTCTTCACACCGGGGTGGGCCTCCAGGAGGACCACGTCCATGGGCAGCTCCAGGTCGATCACGTCGCCCGGCGACCAGACGCGCCGCAGCACCGCGTACGTGCCGGGCCGGCACGCGACGCCGGCCGGCTCGCCGCCGAGCGTCAACTTCGCGCTGGCCGCCCAGCCGGGGATCCGCAGGCGCAGGGCCAGCTCCCGCTCGGGCGCCTCGTCGACGCGGATCGTCACGCGCCCGTCCCACGGGTAGTTTGACTGCTGGGTGAGCTTCACCGCGGCCCCGTCGGGCAGCTCGGTTTCGAGCACGCTGCCGCCGTAGAGATTCACCCACACGCCGTCGTCCGACACGCTATAGGCCCAGCCGTGCAGCTTGGCGATCGTGCGGATCACGCTCGGCGGGCAGCAGAAGCAGCGGTGGACCGACCATCGCTCGGCGGTGTGGTGGAAACTGAGGTTCTCGGGGTTGCCGGTGCAGCGGAGCGGGTTGCAGTAGAAGAAACCCTTGCCGTCGACGCCCACGGCCGAGAGCATCGAGTTGTAAAGGACGGTCTCCATCACGTCGGCGTACTTCGCGTCACCGTTGAGCGCGAGCATGCGCCAGTTCCACATGGCGTTGGCGATGTTCGCGCAGGTCTCGCAGTAGGCCGTGCGGCAGGGCAGCTCGTAGTCGAGGCCGTACGCCTCGTGCACCGGGTCGCCGCGCGACGACTTCCCGTTGCGGAACGAGCCGACGGCCCCGGTGACGTACATCCGCCGGGTGGTGGCATTGAGCCAAATCCGCCCGAGTGCGTCGGCCAGTTGCCGGTCGCCCGTCTCGGCGACCAGGTCGGCCGCGCCGCAGTAGAGATAGCCGGCGCACACGCAATGGCCCACCGCCTCGGTTTCCTTGCGGAGCGGAACGCGGTCCTGCGTCAGGTCGCTGCCGCCGGGCGCCGAGCCACGCATGTCGACGAAGATCGCGGTAAGCTCGAGGAACCGCGGATCGCGGGTAGTGCGATACAGCTCGGCCAGGCCCATGATGTTCGACGGGTTCCAGCCGTAGTGGGCCAGCTCGGGCGGGCGGGGCTGGAAGGTCTGGTAGAGGAAGTCGCCCAGCTTGCGGGCAATCGCCAGGAAGTTGTCCTTGCCCGTGGCCCGGTGGTGGATGCAGGCCGCCGTTAGGAGGTGGCCCATGTTGTACATCTCGTGGTGATGCGTGTTCGTGAACCGGCCCTTGTCCGTAAGCTGGATGTTGGTCGAGATGTAGCCGTCCGGGTCCTGCGACTTGGCGATGAGCTCGATCCAACGGTCCATCAGCTTGTCGAGCTTCTCGTCCCGCGTGAGCGCGTAGACGTGGGCCAGGGTCTCGATCCACTTGTAGCAATCGCCGTCACCCCAGTTGGTGCCCTGGTGCTTTCCCTCTTCCAGGCCGGCGGCCACGCGGAAGTTGACCAGCCGGGCCGCGTTGTCGGGATGGTGCAGTGCCCGCTCGACGGTGGGGATCATGACGTCACGGCAAAGCTCCCATTTCTCGGCCCAGAAGCCGTCGGTCCACCGGGCGTCGTCGAGGTCGATGCACTTGAGTTTCGCGTGGGGGCTCCGCCAGTTGGCCGCCACGCCGCGGTCGGCGGCGTCACTGGCACGGCCGCCGCAGGAAACGTACGCCGCTAACAACAGGACCGCCGCGATACGAGGCTTCCCCATAGTATGTTCCTCCCAGAGCGAGACTACAAAAGGACCCTCCGTCGCCATTGAAGGCGATAGCCGGCCGCCCGAAACGCGACGAGCCAACGGATCTTCCGCGGTGATGCTGCCATGAGTGGAACCGGCCTACAACGTCTCAGCAATCGATCGATGCGTCTTCGTCGATCGCCTCGCCGTGCAGCCACAACTCCGCCTCGGCCAGATCGATCTTGTCGCCCCACGCGACGCCGTAACCGTGCGGATCGGCTTGCACGGACCGGAACAGCGCGTCGTCCGTCAGCGGCCGGAACGGCTCTTCCGCCAACAGGGGCGTGCAGTCGTAGACTTTGATCACCCCGTTGCGGAACCTCACGCGCAGCCGCTTGTCCGACAGCGCGGCGACGGATTCGATGCGGGGGTAGCTCGTTTGCGTCTTCATCTACTCCAGTCCCGGCAGTTGTCTGAAGTCCTGGGTCTCCCACATGGCGCGTAGGTCGCCTTGGTATTGGCCGGCCCATTCTCTGACGAGCTTGTGGGCACGCCGCGGCAGATCACCTTCGATCATCTCCAGGGTGTCGATCGCGAACACCCCATTGTACTCGCCGTAGATGGCGTGGAAGTGCGGCACCCCGTGCTCGCGGAAGTACATCTTGATTACGATTCCGTAGAACCTGGCTACGACCGGCATCGTTACGCTCCTTCACATCACCCGTCGTGGCAACCGCGCCCGGACCTCCTCCCAAGGAACCGCGGCATCGGGGTCCGCATCCGCCGCGGCCAGCCGGCGGTCGAGCTCTTCCCGGTGGTCTTGGGGGATTTCCGGCGGCTCGGACTCGGACAGGCTTTCCCAGATCTCGCCGATCAGCCGGAGGCGGTCCTCGGCGGTCATCTGATCGATCCCCAGGTCGTGCATTGTCGACGACATGGCTCTCCTCCCTACGGGGACTCTGACAACTTCTCTATTGTGTCGCGCCCGGACGCATGCGGCAACCCCGGAGGTCAATACCGCGCCACATCCTTCGCCTCCCCCTCCGGGTGCAGCGTCTTGACGTACTCTTGGGCCTTTTCGCCCAGCAGCTTCAGATCGCTCCCCACGGCGAGGAACTGCATCCCCTCCCCTGCCCTCTTCAGCGCCGTCTCGGCGTCCATGACGTGCATCCCGGTGGGCGTGCCGGTCTTCTTGCCCGCGGCGATGACGCGCTGGATCATCGCCTCGTGCTCGGCCGGCTCCGGCCAGGTGCCGTCGGGCTTGCGGAGGTTGAACCTCAGGTCGACCGGGCCCACGAAGATCGCGTCGCAGCCGGGCAGGCTGTAGATGGCCTCGGCGTTGTCCACGCCCAGCGGGCTCTCGGTCTGGAGGATCACGAGGATCTCCTCGTTGGCCCGCTCGAAATACTCCCCGGCGGCCGCGGCGAAGTTCATCGCGTGCAGCCCGCCGCCGGCGCTGCGGTTGCCCTCGGGCGGGTACTTGGCCGCCGCGATGGCGATCTTCGCCTGCTCGGGGGTCTCGACCATCGGGACCACGATGCCGTAGGCCCCCGCGTCGAGCGTCCGCTTGATGTAGTGGTGGTTGCCCTCGGGCACCCGGGCCAGGGGTACGCAGCCGGCCTCGGCCACCGCGCCGAAGATCGCCGCGGCGTGGTCCCAGTCGTGGGGGGCGTGCTCGAGGTCGAGCGTGAGCCAGTCGAACCCCACCCGGGCGAGCATCCGCGTGGCGTACAAGCTGCCGAACGAGAGCCAGCAGCCGAAGCTCGGCTCGCCGAGGCGGAGTTTTTCTTTGACGGAGTTGGTTTTCATGGGGGTGTCCTTTCTCAGTGCATCTCCGTCTCCACGCTCCCCAGCCCCGCCCGGTAGAAGCTGAACTGCACGTTGGGGTGATCGGCCAGGAGCGACATGGGCACCGCGCTGTCGGGAATCTGTTTGGAGATCATCAGCGCGGTCAGTCTCATGCCGAACGGGTTGTCGTGGTGGCCGGGGTGCCAGATCGAGACCTTTTCGGCCTTCCACGTCTCGACCGGCCCGACCGTGGCCGCCTTGCGTGGCACGAGCTGCACCTGGCCGCCGCCCGAGGTGCGGGCGTTCTGGATCAGCGTCATCGGGTGCAGGTCGGTCTTGCGCGCGGCGAGCTTGCGGTACTCCTCCGGCGGCGGAGGCTCGTTGATGTAATCCCCCTCACGCTTGGGCGGGTCGTTGAAGGCCCAGTGCTTCACCTCGCCCTGGCCCCCCTGCATCACCCGGCAGCGGACCGCGTCGAAGCTCGCGCTGTAGCCCGGCAGGTCGTCGGTGGGAAAGTGCAGGTTCGCGTCGGGCATGCGCAGCTCGGGCCGGATGCGGTCGAAGCACAGCTCCATGTCGGCCCGGTAGAACGACAGCGGGTGCGTGGCCGGCACCGGGTTGCCCTGGTCGTCAAGCCACTCGTCCATGCCCCAGAAGTGGGCCGTTCTCACGTCGATCTCCAGCTCGTTGACCAGCCGGGCCACGAGGGGCAATTGCTCGGTCGGTCCGATCGGCCCGCAGATACCCGTGGGATTGTCGGCGGTCGACCGGCGCCAGGCATTGATGTATTCCAGGGCCTCGGCCATGTAGAACTCTTCCAGGGTCTCGTAGATCGCCACCCGGAAGCCAGGCCGGGCGAGCTGCAGGACGTCCTCGGGCGTGAGCTTCGCCGCGTCGTCGAGGATGGCTTCGTCCAGCGTGGTGTAGTCCCACCACTCGGGGGCGACTTTGCTCAGGGCACGTGGCATGGCGTGTTCTCCGTTCGTAGTGACCGCATTCATGCGGTCGTTCGGCTAGTTGCCGCGTTCCGACCCGATGAGTCGGGTCACTACAAGCTGCCCCGATGAATCGGGGCACTACAAACATGTTTTGCCCCCGCCCGCCCCGAACCGCTCCGCCAGCAGGTCGTCGCGGGGATAGGCGTGCCCGCGGTGCTGCACGAACGCCTCGGCCGCGGCCGTGCCGGCCAGCTCACCCCGGGCGGCGACCCAACGGCGCATGGCGTCGAGGTACTCGTCCGTGCCGTGGTGGGCCCGGAGCCACTCCCGCTGGCTGGCGTGGCAGGCCAGCATCTCGGTCTTCTTGTCGAGCTGGGCGGTGATGTCGACCAGCGTGGTCGGCTCGACGGGCCGGCCGAGCGGGTCGACGCCCTCGACCGGGTCGCAGTAGTACAAATAGGGCACCTGCGAGCCCTCGGCGAGCGGCACGGCCGAGGCGTTCGGCGCCCCGTAGATGAAGCTGCCCGCCCGGGCCAAAAGCGACGCCGACTCGTGGTCCATCATGTAGTCCTTGGCGGCGTGGGTGAAGACCAGCGTGGGCGCGATCCGCCGGAACAGGTCGATGGCCTTGCGCAGCGTGGGCTTGTCGTAGACCACCATGCCGTCCGGCTCGTCGAGGCAGTGGTACTCGGCCCCGATCAGGGCGGCGGCTTTGCGTGCCTCCTCGGTGCGCGTCGCGGCGATGGACCAGGGGGTTTCCGTCGTGGTGCCGCAGTCGCCGGCGGTGCAGGTGGCGATGTGGACGCTCCAGCCGGCCTCGGCCAAACGGACCAGCGTGCCCGCACAGAGAAACTCGGCATCGTCGGGATGGGCCATGAAGGCCAGGGCGGTCGTTCGTTTCAATTCGTTCATGAGACTACAGTACCACCTTCTCTCCCGGCTCGAGCACGATCGGCTCGGCGCTGGTTTCGGCGTTTACGCGGTCGGCCCAGGCGTCGGCGTCCTGCTCGATCAGCGGCCAGGTGCCCAGGTGTACGGGCACCACCCGGCGGGGATCGAGCAGCTTGACCGCTTCCAGGGCATCATCCGGCCCCATGGTGAAGTTGTCGCCGATCGGCAGCACCGCCAGCTCGAGCCGGGCTCGGGCGATCAATTGCATGTCGAGGAACAGGCCCGTGTCACAGGCGAAATAGACGTTCCCCCCGTCCAACGAGAGCAAGAAGCCGCAGGGGTTCCCGCCGTTGGCCCCGTCGGGGAGCATCGAGGTGTGTACCGCCGGCGTGAGCTTCACCCGGCCGAAGGGGAAGTCGTTCGCTCCGCCGATGTTCATGGCGTGGGTCTTGGCCACCCCCTTGGCTTCGAGCCACTGGCAGATCTCGAAGTTGGCGATCACCCGGGCCTTGGTCCGCCGGGCGACCTTCACCGCGTCGGCGATGTGGTCGGCATGGCCGTGCGAAACCAGGATGAAGTCGGCCGCCACCTGGTCGGCCTTGACCGGCGCGGCCGGGTTGTCGTCCAGGAACGGGTCCAGGAGCACGTCGTACCCCTCGGTCCTGATGGACCAGGTGCCGTGCCCGAGCCAGGTCAGTTCGGTGGCCATCGCGTTCTCCCGTCTCGTCAATCCTTGTGCCTGCGGTACCACTGAATCATCCGGCTGGTCGAGCCGTCGTGCTCCAGCTCGGGCTCTTCCTCGGCTTGCAGCTCCGCCAAGACCTCCTTGGCCAGATCCTTGCCCAACTGGACGCCCCACTGGTCGAAGCTGTTGATCCCCCAGATCACGCCCTGGACGAAGACCTTGTGCTCGTACAGGGCGACGAGCTTGCCCAGCGTTTCGGGGTCGAGGATCTCGGCCAGGATGGTGGTCGAGGGCCGGTTGCCCTCGAACGTCTTGTGAGGCACCAGGTCGAGGCGCGGCTGGCGGCCCTCCCGAGCAGCTTCGGCCTCCAATTCGGCCCGGACCTCTTCCTCCGTTCGCCCGAAAGCCAGCGCCTCGGTCTGCGCAAACAGGTTGGCCATCAGCTTGTCGTGGTGATCGCCCAGCGGATTGCGCGAGTGGGCAAAACCGATGAAGTCGCAGGGGACCAGCCGGGTGCCTTGGTGCAAAAGCTGGTAGAAGGAGTGCTGGCCGTTGGTGCCGGGCTGACCCCAGAGGATCGGGGCCGTCTTCCACCCGACCGGCTGCCCGTCGAGCGTGACCGACTTGCCGTTCGACTCCATCTCGACTTGCTGAAGGTAGGTGGGGAAGTGCTTCAGGTACTGGTCGTAAGGCAGGACGGCGTGGCTTCCGGCGTCGAAGAAGTCGATGTACCAGACGCCCAGCAGCCCCAGGATGACCGGCATGTTGCGCTTAAGCGGCTCCCGGCGGAAGTGGCAGTCCATCTCGTACATGCCGTCGAGCATCCGGCAGAAGTTCTCCGGGCCGATGGCGATCATCAGCGGCAGCCCGATCGCCGAGGGCAGGCTGTAACGTCCGCCGACCCAGTCCCAAAACTCGAACGTGGCCGTGGCCGGGTCGATGCCGAACTCCCGCGTCCGCTCCTCGTTCGTCGAGAGCCCGACGAAGTGCCGCTTCACCGCCGAGCGGTCGCCCAAAGTCCCCAGCAGCCACGCCCGCGCCGACCGGGCGTTGGCGAGCGTCTCCTCCGTGGTGAAGGTCTTGCTGGCCACGATGAAGAGGGTCGCGGCCGGGTCCAGGTCGCGGATGGCCTCGGCCAGATGCGTGCCGTCGACGTTGGAGACGAACTCCACGCTCAGCTTCCGATCGGCGAACGGCTTGAGCGCCTCGTACGCCATCAGCCCGCCCAGCTCCGATCCGCCGATGCCGATGTTGATGATGTGCCGGATCCGCTTGCCGGTGTGCCCACGCCATTGGCCGTCGCGGATCCTCCGCGCGAAGTCCGCCATCTCCTCCAGCTCCGCCCGAATCGCCGGCATCACGTTGCTCTTGTTGCCGTCCTCGTCCTCCACATACACCGGGTCGTCGGAGCGGTTGCGCAAGGCCGTGTGCAGCACCGCCCGGCGTTCGGTCGTGTTGATCTTCTCGCCGCGGAACATCCGCTCGATCGCGCCCCGCAGATCGACGCGTTCGGCCAATGCCAGCAGCAGGCGCACGGTCTCGGCCGTGACCCGGTTTTTCGAGTAGTCGAGCAGCAGCCCACAGGCGTCGAGGGTCATGGCCTCCGCCCGACCGGGGTCGTGCTCAAACAGGTCGCGCAGGTGGTCCGAGACCGTCTCTGAGTGGTGCTTCTGAAGCGCCTGCCACTCGGGAAGTTGGGTTACCTGGGGCATCTGGGAATCCTTGAAACGTAGTCTGAAGCGGCCACCAGCTTACCAGAAGCCCCCCAGATGGAATAGGGCCACCTGCGACTTCCTGTCACCCTTGACCCCCGCAGAATCATCGAAATACTTGAAAACACGTAGCACTTCGGCCAACTGCGGAAACGCTTGGTACGACGGCCTTGAAAGGCCGTCGAGGGCTCGGCTACCACAACGACGGCCTTCCAAGGCCGTCGAGGGCTCGGCTACCACAACGACGGCCTTGGAAGGCCGTCGAGGGCTCGGCTACCACAACGACGGCCTTGGAAGGCCGTCGTACTTCAGACAGTTGAAGGCCGCTCAGAATGTCACGCCACCTGGACCATCTTGTCGAAGGCTCGCCCGAACAGAGACGCAGCGCCGTCGAAGCCTTGGTCGCCGACCGGGCCGAGAGAGACGCGAACCTGCGTGGGCTCGAGCAGATCATCGCCCAACAGTCAGAAATCGTCCACGGCCCCACACCCGATGGCCTCAAGGCCGGAGAGCCCGAGAAGTACGCGGCGATCAACGCGGCGGCCGTCGTGCAACAGGCGGCGATCCAGGCCCTGCTCGGGATCCTGGGGCCCGACGGCCTGCTCGACAACGGCGACTTGGTGGGGTTAATCGACAAGACGGGCATGTTGGACAGGCTCGGGCGATGGCCGCAGCACGTCGCCTGCATGAGCCAAGAGGGCGCCAAGGCAGCCGGCGAGTTCCGCTCGCGCCACCGGGCCGCCGCGATCGGCAAGGTGAAGCTCTACGGCCTGGGCGGCTCCGGCGCCCCCCACGACATCGCTGCCGAAATCCTCAGCAACTCCCGCAGAACGGCCACCGAGATCGAGGTCGTCCACGCCGACGCCCCCAACCCCGACCACGTCGACGAACACACCCTGGCCATCCTGAGCAGCTTCTCCGGAAACACCGAAGAGACGATCAACTGCTACGAGACGATCAGGCACAAGACCGCGTTGCTCGCCGCCTTGGCCAAAGGAGGCCGGCTCCGCGAAATCGCCCGGTCGGCCGAGATCCCGTTCATGCAGATCCCGGAGGACGAGGGCCATCCCGCCTACGTGATGCAGCCGCGGGAAAGCGTGTGCCTGCAGATGACCGCCGCGCTGGCGTTTCTTGCGGGCGTCGGGCTTAATCCCGGCTCGCAGGGCGGCTTCACCGCGGCCGACCTGGAGTTCGACGAGGCATCCGCCCTGTTGCCCCGTTGGCGAGAACGGCTCGGGCCGGACGTCCCCTTCCGCGAAAACCGGGCCAAGCAGTTGGCCTTCTTCCTGCTCTACGGCATCGACTCTCGCGGCACCGGCCCGATCGACTTCGACCTCTGGGACAAGAAGGTGCCGTTCCTCCTGGCCGATCGCAACAACCGGGCACTAGGGCACGAAGCCCGCACGCAAATGCACGAGCGCTCCAAGCTCAACGTGGCCTTCTACGATGCGCCCGAGTTCCTGCACAACCTCGTCGAGTCGATCCGGGCGGGCACGGAATCCTCCGGCGCCGGCCTGGACCCCGACCGCTGGGTCTACTACTTCATCCGCTCCGCCGACGAGGAGCCCCGCATCCGGCTCCGGCTGGACAAGACCATCGACCTGGTGCTGAAAGGCAAGGCCCGATACGCCGTTCTCGAGGCCGAGGGAGAAACGCCCTACCGGCGCGCTTTGTTCGCCACCTACTTCAACGCCCACGTGACCACGTACCTGGCCATTCTCAACGGCTTCGACCCGCTGCCGGTGCCGACGATGAGCTGGATTAAGAACGTGATGGGGGAGTTCCCCCGGGGAGGCGAGGAAGAGACAAACGCCGGGGTTTGCGAGCGCGGACAACTCGAAATGTGCTGAGCGTCCCGGCATTGGTGGTTGGTGTGGTAGCTCGGCCGCCCCTTTGCCTTCCCGCCCGTTTCTGGTAGGAATTGCGTCTTGCACCCACGAAACGAGTCCGCAAAACAAGGAACCCGACGATGGACATCCAACAGCTCGTCCGCGACTTGAAGACCCCGAACGACTCGAAAATCGTCATGCTGGTGGCCGACGGGCTGGGGGGGCTGCCGGTTCGGCCGGGAGGGCCGACCGAGCTGGAGGCTGCCCGGACCCCCAATTTGGACGGGCTCGCCAAACGGGGCGTCTCCGGGAGCATGACGATGATCGCCCCGGGCATCACGCCGGGCAGCGGGCCGGGCCACCTGGGGCTCTTCGGCTACGACCCGGTCAGGTTCTTGATCGGGCGCGGGGCCCTGGAGGCCACGGGCATCGGCTTTAAGCTCGAAGCGAACGACGTGGCCATCCGCTGCAACTTCTGCTCGCTCGACGACGAGGGCAAGATCACCGACCGCCGCGCCGGGCGCATCCCCACCGACGAGAGCACCGCGGTGGTCGAGCGGCTCCGGGCGATTTCGATCCCCGGCGTCGAAGTGTTCGTCGAGCCGGTCAAAGAGCACCGGTTCGTGGTCGTGTTCCGCGCCGAGGGGCTGGGCGGCAACGTCGAGGACACCGACCCGCAGCGCACCGGCGTGGCCCCGCTCGAGCCGGTGGCCAATGACGAGCCCAGCCGCCGCACGGCCGAGGTGGCCCGGCAGTTCGTCGCCCAGGCCCGCGAAATCCTCGCCGGCCAGCCCAAGGCCAACGGGCTGACGATGCGGGGGTTTTCAACCAAGCCGGACCTGCCCACGTACGAAGAGGTCTATGGGCTGAAGGCCGCGGCGATCGCCGTTTACCCGATGTACAAGGGGCTCGCCCAGCTCGTGGGCATGGAGCTCGAGGGGCAGCCGGCGAACCTCCGCGAGGAGATCGAGGTGCTCAAAGGGGCGTGGAACGACTTCGACTTTTTCTTCGTCCACTTCAAGTACACCGACAGCCGCGGCGAGGACGGCGACTTCGACGCCAAGGTGAAGATGATCGAGGAGTTCGACGCCGTGGTGCCCGACGTGGTGGCCTTAAACCCCAAGGTGCTCATCGTCACCGGCGACCACAGCACGCCCTGCGCGCTCAAAAGCCATAGCTGGCACCCGGTGCCCACGCTCCTGGTGGCCGACACCTGCCGCCCCGACGGATGCCAGGCATTCAGCGAAACCGAATCGAACCGCGGCGGCCTGGGGCATTTCCAGGCCGTGTACCTGATGCCGCTGGCGCTGGCGCACGCGGAGCGGTTGGGGAAGTTCGGGGCGTAGAGGGGGCGGGTGGGGAGTGATGAGTAGTGAGTGGTGAGTGGTGAGTGGGGAGTGGGGAGTGTTGGTAGCCGCGGGCGGAAGCCCGCGGGCGCCGCGGGGCCCGCTCCGGAAGCCATGAAGCCCGCGTTCGGAACGCGAAAGATCGAAAGCACGAAATCGCGAAAGGGGGAAGAGGAAGGGCATCCCTCGCTGAGGCGGAATCGGCTCAGGCGCATTGCGAGCATCCGGCAGAGCGCGACTTCTTCATGCCGTCATTGATTTCGTGCTTTCGTCCTTTCGCGTCTTCGTGGCCGCCTCGCCGGTAGCCCGGAATAAGCAGAGTCACGCCGCGCATCGTCTCTTCCTTCTGCGCTCGACCAGCCAAATCGTCATCGTGACCAACGCCACAGTGCCCAATACGACCGTCATTCCGAGAGCGAAATCCAGATCGTACTTCACTTCGTACTCCACGGGGACCGACTCCAGCAGGTCTCTGAGGTCGATTTCCTCGCCCCCGTTTGCCGTAATCAGCGCCCGAAGCTGCTCAGGCGTGATGTTGGCAGGAAGGAAGATGACGCCGCCGTCGGCGAGAACGGCGTGCGTGCCTGATATTTCCTTACGCGTCAGAAACGTCTGCTCCACGACACGGCGCGTGAACAACGACGGTTCCGCACCAGGCTTCATCCGCGCCGCGACATCTTCCCACGTGAAGTCCCGCGGCTCCATCCAGTGGATGCCCGAGTTGGGCACCTCGAGCAGCACGATCGTATCTTCCGGCCCGTCGGTGACGTCGCGGAGCCGCGTCCCTTTGGGGTCGAACCACGCCGTTTCCGGGCCCGTGACCGCGACGAACGCTGTCTCGCAGTCCTTCAGCAGGGGGCGCCCTTCGGCGTCGAGCAGGGTTCCCTCCCTGGTGTAACGCTTCCCGCGCCCGAAGTCCGACCAATACACGGGGGGGCGGCAATCGGCCAATGTGCTATTCTCCGGGCCGTCCCACGGCTCGTCGACGTCGTACCGGTCGTACAGGTATCGCAAATCGGCGTAGGCGAGCACATGAATCCGCCAACTGACCGGCGGGTGATCACCGCGCATTGAATGAGCCGGCGGGAAGCGACGGCGCACCTCGTGACACTGCCGCAGTGCTAGGCCAAGCTGCTTCGCGTGATCCCGACTCACGCTGATTGTCGACGGCGTTGCCGCGGCCGTCGAAGGCCCTAGCCAAGCCCACCCGAAGCTGACCACGAGCAGCCCTACAAGCGGCCGTCGCATGGAATTCCTCCCCTTGCGCTCCTCTCGCTATGTCACCTATCGCCCGGACTGACACCGGCTCTCCGCTCCCTCCTGTTCAATCCCCCTCCGCCCGCACCAGCCGCGCGTCGAGCCAGTCGGCGTGGTCGAGGACGTGGGCTTTGTCGGCGAAGTCGACGATGAGGTCGAGGCGCTTGGCGCCGGGCAGGTCGAGGCGCAGGGGCACGGGGGCGGCGCCGCCGCGGAGGGTCTCGCTGGTGTATTTCAGCTCGCGGTCGACGTAGACGCGGAATTGCACGCTACCGCCGGCGCCGGCCGAGTCGTCGACGGCCAGCTCGGCCTGGAGCTGCCGGTACCCGCCGGCCAGGTCGTAGCTTAGGCGCGAGGCGCTGTGCAGGCCGAGGCCCTTGAGGTGAAGCTGCCCGGCGGCGCGGAGCCGGGTGCCGGTCACTGTGCGGTCGCGCTGGTACGGCCAGGAGAGCGACAGGTACGGCAGGTAGCGGTAGCCGGCCGCTTCGAGGTCGGAGAGGTAGACCACCTGCCCGCCGAGCGGCTGGATGAAGACCACGTCCTCGGGCAAGGTCTTGAGGTCTTCGACCCCCAGGGCGGCGAGCACGGCCGACTTGTCGTCGAGCACGAGCTTCGGGGCCACCAGCCGGCTGCCGTCGGCCAGCCCGACCCAGGCGCGGAGCCCCTCGGGCCCGGGCAGGCGCCGTAGGTCGGGGTTGAAGATCACCGCGGCGATCCGGTCGATGGCCAGCTCGACCTGGCCCACGTCGGTGCGCAGGCGGAGCGCCCCGTCGGCCAGGCGCTCGATGGTGCCGGAGATCTCGTCGCCGTTGTCCAAGAGCACGCGGTCGGTGCTGCCCGTGGCCCCGGCCACGCGAAGAAACAGCCGGTCGCGTCGTCCTCGGTCGGCGGGCAGGCCGAAGACCACGCCGGCCAGCCGGCCGACCGGGAGCGTGAGCTTGCCGAACAGATCGGCCAGCGCCACGACTTCGGCCGGGTCGGCCCGGAGCACGTCGGCCACGAGCAGCCCCCCACGGGCCGTGACCAGGACCGGCCCGCGCCGGACCTCGGCGGGCGCCCCCCAGCGGACCAGCCCGGCGGCGGGGAGCTTGCGCGCGGCGCCGTCGGTGGCGAAGGAAACGCCCCAGTCGGCATCGACGGCCGTCAGCCGGGCGGGAAACGGCTCGCCCTGGACCGGCAGGGCCACGGGCCCTTCACCCCGGGCGCCGGGGGCGAGGCTCAGCAGGGCCGCCGTGCAGAGCAGCAGCCGCGTCGTCGCACTACGTTCCCATGCAGAGCATGGGAACGAGGAAACGGCCCGTTCTCTCCTCCGCCCTCTACCCTCTGCCCTCTGTCTACCTCCCACTCCCCACTCCCCACTCCCCACTCCATACCGAACGCCTAACCGTACGATCATCTTCGACCTCACCGCTGAAAGATCGGCAACAAGTTCTCCGGCAACTGGAGCACCAACAGGGCCATGGCCGTGGAGTACTCGGGGCACGCGGTGATCGGGGTCCACGAGCCGTCGGGGCGCTGGCGGCTTAACAGGTCGTCGCGGATGGCCGGGTACCAGCGGCTCCAGTAATCGCCGCCGGCCTGCCAGGTGGCTTGCACCGCGTAGTAATGGCCGTAGTAGAAGTAGTTCTCCGCGCCGCGGCGTGCAGCGTCGTCGGAGGGGAGAAATTGCATGAGGTACTCCAGGCCCTTTTCGACGTCCTCGCCCTCGTAGATGCCCGCGCTGTAGAGGGCCACCACCCCGGCGGCCGAGCGGGGGAAGGCGCTCTCGCGCCCCTCGCGGAGCATGTAGCGGAAACCGCCGTCGGCGTTCCGGCACTTCTTGACGTACTCGGTGCAGCGGTCGATGGTCTCGTTGGGCACGAACAGCCCGGCGTTGCGGGCCGCGCGCAGGGCCATCACCTGGCAGACGGTGACCGAGATGTCGGCCTCGTAGCGCTGGGGGTAATAACGCCATCCGCCCTCCTCGTTCTGGGTATTGACGATCAGGTTGACCGCCTTGGTGAGCTTCTCGCGCAGCTCGGGGCGCAGCGACATGCCGTAACACTCGGAAAGGAACATCGCGGCGAACCCGTGCCCGTACATCGGCCCGTGGCTGGCCGAGTCGGCGTCGGTGATGAAGCCGCTCTCCTGAGTCCGGGAGAGGAGATAGTCGACCGCCCGGGTAACGTGCGCGCCGTAGGGCCCGCGGTCGGGCGTGCTCCCGCCGGCCATCATGGCCATGCCGGCCAGGGCCGTTACCGCCACGTTGCCCCGGTACTCGTCGGAGCCGAACGAGCCGTCGTCGTGCTGGCGGGCGGCCAGCCAGCCGAGGCCCTTCTTCACGGCCTCGTCGGCCTGCGGCGTGATCAGCTCGGCCGCCGATTTCTCGGGGTCGGTGTCTTGGGCATAAAGCACTATTCCTAGCGGGGCCAGCATCAGAACGGCCGATAGCGCGATCGCGGCGCCGCGGCGTTCCCACGCAGAGCGTGGGAACGAGGTTGTGACTTCGCTCATGGCGTCTTCTCCTCGGATAACCTCCGGAAGTACTCCTCGATCAACAGCTCGTATTTCGGCAGAAACTCCTCGGGGGGGCTCTCGAGCATCTGTTCGCGCTCGCGCTCGGGCAGCTCCCCCCAAAGCTCCTTGATGATCGCCCGGACCTGCTCCAGATCGACCTCTCGCGGGCGGTCGCTTGCCGTGCGCGGCCGCGGCGAGCTCTCGCCGGCCCGAGGGTCGCTGGACTGGCCCCCCTCGGGTTCGCCGCCCGCCGGGGGCTGGCCCACGGGCTGGCGCGCGGCGACCCCCTGCGCCCGGCATTGACCCCCGGCGCACTGCTTCGCGGCCTTGCGGGCCTCGTCGATCAGCTTATCCAGGTCTTCGACAATCTCCTTCTGCACAATCTGTGTGGTCGAGCCGGCGTCCTGCCGGTCGAGGCGGCCCTGGGCGTCGCGCATCTTTCGGGCGATCTCCAAGAGCGGATTGTCCGACTCCTTCTCGGCCGCGGCGCCCAGCTCGCGCCGAAGCCGCTGCTGCCAGTCCTCGTCCTCGCCGCGGGCCGCGCCGTCGCCATCTTCGCCGCCCGGCGCACCGGGCTGGGCCGAGTTGCGGTCGACCGGGTCCAACGGGTCGGAGCCCAGCCCGTCGAGCAGCTCCTGGTCGAGCGGGCTGGGCGGCTGCGCGCATGCCGGCTGGAGGTGCAAGAGAACGATCGCCGCGGCCATGAGCCACGTCATCAGGAAGAGTAGTGAGAAGCGTCTTGCATTCACGGCGTATCCTCCTCGGGGGGAAACGGGGACAGGCACCTTTTGTGCGAGGCACCCGAAGGGCCGTTCCGGCAAAAGGTGCCTGTCCCCTTTTCCCGGGCGGGCAACAAGGGATCGAGCGGTTCCGCGTCCGGGTCCTGCGGGGCGGGCTCACGCGGCTCCTCGGGGTCTACGTCGGGGAGTCCGGCCGGATCGTCCTCCGGCCCGGCCCGCTCTATCGGGAGCAGCTTCAGGACCTGCTCGAACAGCCGGCGCTGGTCGTCGCGAAGTTGGTCGAACTCGAGCTGCTGCTCAGGGGTCAACGCCCCCGCGGCTTGGACCGCGCGGTCCAGCTCGCGCGTGCGGAGGTTCAAGTCCTGCTGCAAGAGCTTCAGCAGCTTCAGCTCGGCGACGTGCTGCACACCCGCGGGCACGCCGCCCTGCGGCCCGCCCGCGCCCGCCCCCACTCCGCCCGAGGGCCCGCCGTCGCCTTCGTCGGGCGGATCGGGTTCGAGGGCTTCGAGCACCATGTCGAGCCGGCTGAGGGCCTGCTCCTGGGCCTCGGTCGTGGGGGCGTCGGTCTGGCGGCGCTCGAGCAGCCCGGCCGCGCGCCCCATCGAGCGTGCCGCCCGGCCCAGCGCTAGTTGAAACGCCCCTGCCCCGCGGATCTCCTCGCCCAGGCGCTCGGTGTCGAGCTGGAGCGAGCGCTGGAGCCGGGCCAGGTCGCGGAGGCCCGCAAGCTGCCCGGGCGTCAACGGCCCCCCGGCGGCCAGGGCCGCGTAGCGCTGCGTATCGGTCAGGGCACCGTCCTGCTGGCGGCGGAGGTGCTCCAGGGCGTCCTGGAGCCGGGCCAACTGCTCGAGGGCCAGCTCGGCCTGGGCCTGGAAGCGGCGGCGGGCCAGCTCGTCCTGGGCGTCTTCGAGCGACTTTTCGGCCCGGGCGGCGGCCTCGGCGGCCTCGGCCGCGCGGCCACCCCCGGCACAGTCGCCGGCGGTGCCCATCTGGCCGGCCGCTTGCTCGCAGGTCTCCGCTGCCCGGCGTGCCATGAGGCGCTGGAGCCGGCGGGTCATGCGTTCGGTCTCGTCGCGAAGCTGCTGCTGCTGGCGGGCGAGGCGTTTGAGCGTTTCGCGGCGCTCCGCATCGTCGGGCCGCGCGGCGGCCCGGCCCATTCCCGCCCGAACGGCCGACTGGCGCCGGTGCAGCCCGCCCAGGTCGCCCTCGGCCTCTAGGAGCTTTTTTACCAGCCGGTCGAGCTCGTGCTCGCGGCGGTTGGCCAGGACGTCGAGCACGCTCTTCAGATCGTCGACGATCTGTTTCTGCGTGGCCGCGGCCCCGCCGATGCGGTTCTCCGCGACCTCTCCCCCGGCCGAGCGCATCTCGGCGCTTAAGCCGAGGCGCCGGGCCTCGGCCAGGGCGTCGGCGACGATCTCGGCGGCCAGCGGCTGGGTCGAGGCAAGCTGCTCGGCGGCGCGGCCCATCTCCTCCTGGATGCGGTCGAACTGCCGGCCGAGCTCGAGTTGCCGGCGGGCGAGCACCTTCAGGTCGGCCCGCTCCTGCGGCTGCAGGTCGCGCAGCTCCTTGCTCAGGGTGCGGCGGCCCAGCTCGGCGGTGTCCTCGAGAAGCTCCTCCTGCCGGCGCAGCAGTTGGCTCAACTCGCGATGGAACCGCCGGTAGTTGTCCCACTGCCCAAGATCCCCCAGCAGGCGCTCGAGCGCAGCGATGACCGCGTCTTGGTGTTTTCCAGCTTCCGAGAGGGGCGTGGTGACCGGTTCGAGCGGCTTGGAGCCGGGGGGCGTCGGAGCGGCGCCCTCGTCCACCGCGAGCCGAGCCGCCTTGACGGCCGCCGTCAGCTCGCGCCCAATCGGCGTCAACCGCTCGGCCGCGAGCCGGTCGATTTCTTCGAGCAGGCCCTCCATGCGTCGCCGGACGTCGGGGCTGTCGACCCGGTTGCTCTCTAGATCGGCCAACAGGGCTCGCACCTGCTTGGGCACGCCCTCGTCGGGGTCGGCCAGGGCCCGGCTGGCACGCCGCTGGCCCAGCTCGGCCGCCTGGAGCCGGTCGACGTCCGTCTGCTCGAGCCGGAGGATCTCATCCGGTGGGATTTCCGGGTCCGCGCGCTGCTTGCGCATTTCCTCCAGCCGGATTTCCAGGGCCGCGGTCTGGGCCCGGCTCTCGCGCTGCATGTCGAGCACCCGGGCAAGCTCGGTCATGATCCGGGCCTGGCGCGCGGCGATGCGTTCTTGCAGCTCCTCGGGGGTGATAATCACCAGGCGCCGGGGTTGGCTCTCGCCGGTCTGCGGCAGGTAGTCGGAAGCCGTGGCGTGGAACACGAGCTGGTCGCCGGGCGTCAACCCCAGCTCGGCCAGCGGCCAGCGCCGCTCGAGCACGCGGCGGTCGCCCGAAAGCTCGGCGCTGCCCAGCGCCGCCTCGGACGCGGCCGGCGCCTCGGCCGGGCCGACCCAAAGGGGCAGCGTCAGGGTCTCGGCCGCCGCGTCCTCTTCCGCCACTTCGGCCGGGCGGACCACCAGGTCGGTCCGCCGCACCGCCAGGTCGTCCCTGACGGCCACCGTGAGCAACACCTCGGCCCGGGCCGTGACGAACAGGGTCTCCTCGGGCTCTTCGATG
>Ga0180438_10002003_pt1 | contig 34475 bp, 23 predicted proteins | sample SS_ome_12_FD_132455 | JGI IMG/M metagenome (GOLD analysis project Ga0180438, IMG submission 132455) | Hypersaline lake sediment archaeal communities from the Salton Sea, California, USA - SS_3_D_2 metaG | ecosystem: Environmental > Aquatic > Non-marine Saline and Alkaline > Hypersaline >... | reverse complement strand
TTGGGCGACAGGCGCTTTCGTCTGCTTCACTTGGACGACCTGCAGTTGCCGCGACGGGAGATTGAACCGCACCGAGTCCCCTCGGTGTTCCAGCACGAACTCGTTTGCAGTTCCCGCTTCGTCCATCTCCCAGTTCTCGTCTGTGTCCGGCCCAACCGTGAGTTCGTACGTTCCGCCCACTTGCAGCCTCCAAGGCCTTATTCCCACCTCTCTGTCCTCAGACAGGAAGCTGTAGATCCAAAGGGTGAGGTCCTTCTCGCTCTGTTCACCAACCATGGCGGCGAAGTTCTTGGTAGTGTCTTCGTAGGTGACAGCGTGGAACGCCATTCCTTTGAAGAGCACGGAGGCGCAGCCGCCTGTCGCTGCGAAGAAGAGGTCGAAGAACCCGGGCACACCCATTCTGTCCGTCATTCCCGCTTCGGTGGTAAGAAACGGCCAACGTGAATGCAGCGTGCGCCTGCTACGCTCCATGACGTTTGCTAACTCTGCACGCTCCCCCTCCAGGATGAACCGCGAGTACGCGCCAGCCGGGCCGACCCCCGTGCCTGAGTGCAAACACGACAGCAAGTAGTCGTCGTACCGGTCGATGCCAGCCATTAGCTTCGTGTTCAAGACAGCGCGGCCCAGGAAACGACTGGACTTCATAAATCTTGGATGAACCGTTTGCTCAAACCAGGGATACGTGCCCTCAGGCAGCGTGTCCTCGGCACCGGGAAGGTAGTGCTGTGCTATGTCCACGAGCGCCGACATCGGCTCGAGGTATCTCTCTTCGCCCGTCATCAGGTACCACTGCGTGAAGAGGTCGTAGAGATAGTCCTGATAGGCAGGCCACGTGAAAGAGTCGTCCATGACGCCGTGCTCGCTGCCGTCGTACCAGTGTTGCGTCTCGGGGCCGCCCAACTCGCCCGTCTCAAAGGCAACCGCCGCAGGGAAGATGTACTTCGGCTTCCCTTTGTCCATTCTCAGCGAGTCTTCGTACCACGAGTCCAGCCACTCGGTCATCAGCCTGACCGCCTCCGGGTTGCCGTTGTACCAGCAGAGCGCAGCGGCCCCGAATGCAGGTCTGAGGCAAAGCGGCGCGTCGATTTTCGTGTTGTCCTCGGCGCCCAACCTGGAGACATTCAGGTAGGCCGACTTGAAGTGCCTATGCCCCCTGTCGTTTATTCCCGTAGCGAAGTCGCGCAGGAATTTGGTGGTTTTCGTCGCCCGTTCCACGTATCGCGGATTGCCGTAATCAATGATGATCATCATCGGCTGGCTGTACGCGACCAACTCTGAGGCGGGCTTGACCCAGGTGAACATGGTTGCGAAGCCCTCCTCCTGGTCCACTTCGTCGGAGTTCCACACCCCATCGACAAGTTTCCGTGTTCCCTTCATGATCCTGTCGCTCGCCCCTTCAGAGATCATCCCGGTGAAGGCCCAGAATGGGACGAACTCCACATCATCCCCCCAGCCGCCGCCTATCTCACCGTTATCCAACTGCCGGTTGTCGATCCACCAGTCGATGAGGTCGATTGCCCTTGCGAACTCCTCCCGCATGTACACGGCCCACTCCGGTGCTCCCTCGGTACCATCCCTGTAATCCGGCACCTCCCACCCCTTCCACGTCCGTGGCTCGGGGAATATCCCTCTCAGCGCATCAGCCGTCCGGTATTCGTCATCCAGATACAGCCTCACGTACTTGTTGTCGGGAAACTCCTTCTCAATTTCCCTGAACATTTCCTGCCCACGCTCAAACCACCACACCCACCGCATCGGGTCCTGCATGCAGGTCGAGCGCGCAAGATACAGCTTCGTCTTCCAGTAGAGCGGGCCATTCGGGTCGTCCAACTGTGTCAGCAACGCCTCCGTCCTGCCAAGCTGCTGTCTAAGCCCCAGTCCTGTGTAAGAATATGAGAAGTCGTAGAAGGCCTTGACGGATCTCCAAAGAAGCTGGGCATCCCAGAGCAGCTCTGCTACAAGAAGCCCGTCCCGGTCATCCCCGACCTGCGCCTTCAGAATGTCGATGGCCTCATGCAGGAGTTCGCGCTCGTTCTCGAGTTCCAGCCTTCCCACGAGCCACAGAAGCGCTTCGGCCTTGAAGAGCGGCCACTTGTCGCCGTCGATCGCCTGCGCCTGGGCGAGCGCAGCGGAGTAGTCTCCAGAGTTGAAGTGCTCAATGAACGATCTGACCTCCTCGGGCACGTCCGAACGATGGGTCGTCAGCTTGCCTTCGGATTGTGTGAGTGCCGGCCAAACTGCTGGATGGACGACGATCCCCTGGACGGCAACTTCTGTGAAAGCCATCCGAGACACGAGCTTCGTCATCTCTTCCTTACTTCCCAATGGCTTCTCGACATATTCCACTTCGGCTTCTTTGTCGCCGGTGACCTCGATTCTGAGTTTGCCGTCGGTCACCTCAACTCTGGAACGCACGCGGTGGTACGCTCCAAACTCAGTCTCCATGGTGTGCCACCACAGAGTACGTGAGTCAAAATCCTCTTTGATCGGCTTCCCATTGGCGAACGCGCTTATATGCGCCAGGGGCACTGACAGGTTGCCCACCCAAACCGCCACATCGTACATGCCATCAGGTATGTCCACACGGAATTGAAGCGACTCCGGGTCGTTGACACAATCCACCGTTAGGTCATCCACCCCCAGCACGTAGCCGACAGCAAGGTGCTTCTGGCCCCAGTATTCGAAGATGTGGTCTGCTGAATCCACTGCACCCGAGGGCTTCTTCTCCCACCCGTATCCTGTCTCAGGCGAATAGGCCGAATCCGGTGTGACGCTGAGGAATCCCTCTTCGAGAGGCGAACCGGTCGGCCCCATGTCGAATCTGAACACCGGCTGCTCGCTTTCGAGCGCCAATGCGCCCGTCCCGAGCGTCGCCAACAGAGCGGCGGCGATGATACCGAGCCTAACCAGCCGATGATTCAATCTGGCTCCTCCTTTCCTAACCGCGTCGGCGGGCGATCAACCACCCAACCACACGACTTCAATTGAAAAACTCCCCAACAGAGATGGTACATGAGGAAGCGCACATTATTGCCGATATCTGCTTACTGTTCAAGCACATTCCGCGTCACTGTCCGGAACGCGCCGGGCGTGCCTTGCGAGCCGGCCACGCGTGTAGCATAATATGATCGGGGAACTGATTGACTGATGGGGGCTGGGGCAATGCCCAAACGCGGATGGGTGCTGGTTTCATTTGTGGCGTCCGTGCCGCTCATCTTCTGCCGGCCTGGATTCGCCGACGAGCCGCTTGCCACGCTTTCCAAGTACGTGCCTACCGATGGCCGTATGATTGACGGGTTCGGGTGGTACGGACGAGACATGGACCTCTATGAAAGCGAGTTCCCGAACACCCTCCCCTACTCCGCTCTGAGGTTCTACTCATTCTCCGGTTACGAGCTAAGAGGGTTTGCCCCCTTAGATAGCTACCTCGCGGAGTACCCTGACAAGGTGATCCACCTGGACCTCCACTTCGACGACAGGGAGGAGTTGATCACCAACGGCTCCCAGGATGTATTGCTGGCAGAGTGGGGAAACAAGTTCCTATCCATGAACCGTCCCCTATACATGGACCTCGGCCACGAGGTCAACGGCGCGTGGAACAACTACCAGCAGGAGTACTTCGTAGACGCGTTCCGATACATGGTCGATTTCTGGGACAACATGGGCGTGACGAACGTCTGCTACATCTGGAATGTGCACATAATGGACGCGCCTTTCGACTATATGGAATGGTACCCTGGGGACAACTACGTGCACTGGTGGTCTCACGAGATCCTCGGGCCTCAGAGCGACCCGAACTGGAATCACGACTCGCCTGCAGTCATTCAGTCGAAAGCCTTTGCGCTTGACGCCGTATCTCGCGGGCTTCCCGTCATGATTGGAGAGGCGTCGGCGTGGCTGACGGGAGTCGGAGAAGGGCAGCAATCGTGGGATGACTGGTTTGACGGGTTCTTCAACTACATCAACAGCCCGGCCTACGGCATCAGGGGGTATGTGCACATGCCGCACGACTGGTCGACCGTTCCGGGCTACACGACATATGAGGACGCCAGGCCGTCGGTGGATGCTGTCGTAAAGGCAAACTGGCAGGCGGAGATATATGGATCGCAGTACCTCCACGAAGAGACCCCCATAAATCACGCAATCATCGGATGGCCGCTCGAGACGACCCCGCCGGGGAACGTGACCAACGTCCAGGTCAACACGGGGCCGGGAGAGGTGACGATAGGCTGGGACAACCCCGCCGACCCTGACCTCAAAGGCATAAAGATCCTCCGGCAGACGGGGGCCTATCCGTCCGGTCCCCGCGACACAAACGCCGTACAGGTCCACAACGGTCAGGTATCGCAAGCCTCATTCACAGATACAGATGTGTCCGACGGGACGCCCTACTACTACGCGGTCTTCGCCTACGATCCCGTGCGCAACTATGCTTCCGGAATCTTCGTAACCGCAACACCCGGCGGGCCTTGCGGGCTGCGGGTCAAGGATTCATTGGGCGCGACGATTGCGTATCTGGACAGCGCCGGAGATCTGGCGCTTGCAGGCTCTCTGATCGAGAGCTCAACACCCAGAGGGACCACGGGCAGCGAGCTGCTGATCAAGAGCCCTGGTGGCGCTGTGGTTGCCGCCATCTACGAGAACGGGAACCTTGTACTTGAAGGAACCGCGCACCAGCAGGAAAGCACGCTCACCCCCCCACCCGGATCGTTTGTCGTCAAGAACGCCGCGGACCAGGTAGTAGGATACATTGACTCGGCGGGAGACTTGTACCTTGCCGGCAGCGTGAGTGAGGGCTCGCCGTAACCTGAGAACTGATTGTGGCCGCTCTCAGATAGAGTTAGGTTGGGTCGTCTGGACGAAGCGAATTCGATACTCAACAAAGCGATGGGGCTGGGTCAACACTTGACACCGTGGAAGGCGTGTGTTGTGAGCCTATGGGGGCAACTATTTGTACATACAGTCAAGGGGGGATCGCGATGAAGAGCGTGGTGAAGCGGAAGAAGTCCGCACTTATGCTGCTGGCTTGGCCGGGCATGGCGTTCGCGCTTCTGTTCCTTCTGGGCTCGAGCCAGCCAGCTCGGGCCGAGGTGGGCGACACTTACATGGCAGTTGGGGATGAGGCCCCCCGAGATCGCATCGTGGAAGAGGGTGACATCTGTCACCTGCTTCCTGGGAACGTGCTTGCCAACCTGAATGCCTATCGCGGGCTACAGCTTATCGACTTGCGGGATGTTTACGATCCCAAGATCATCGGCCGGCTATCGGTGCCGGGCTCACCGGTTGAGCTGCAGTTCGTGGGCAATCACGCGCTTGTGCTCACCTCGAATTGGCGGGGAGGATATGGAAGCAGCCGTGTCCTCTTGGTGGACCTTAGCGACCCGGCAAATCCGTCGGTCACGGACGCTGCTCGCGTCCCAGGCTACATTCAGACCAGCCGGCTCACCCGTGACGCTGCGGGCGGAGCGTTGTACGTTGTGACCGGCGGGTGGTCCGAATGGACAAATGAGGATGGTGAGACAACGTGGGACACCAGAACGGTTGTCACGAGCTTCGACGTGTCGTCCGGCGAACTGCGGAAACGGAGCCAGCTGAATCTGGGGAGACGTGTGGCAGATGTGCGGGCCACGACGGAAGCGCTCATGGTGGCGAGCACCGACTGGAACGAGAGGAACCGGACAAGCCGGGTAGCCATTGTCGACATCAGTGACCCGGACGGGCACATGGAGATGGGCGACCCGGTGAGCGTTGAGGGGTGGATCCGGAACCAGTTCAATTTAGACTTCTACAATGACATCCTACGAGTCGTGTCGGGGAGCCGGTGGGGAGGCAGCCGCACGAACCACATCCAGACCTTCGACGCGAGCGATATCGGGGATCTTGCGCCAATCGATCACGACACCTTCGGTGACGGCTAGGACCTCTACGCGACGCTTTTCGTGGGGAACAAGGCCTTCTTTCAAACCGCCAGGCGGGGAGACCCTTTCCACGCATTCTACATTAGCGACGATGGCTACGCGCGCGAGATGTCGGAGTTCATCGTGTCAGGATGGAATAGCTTCTTCCGCTCCGTTTCCGATGAATCACGCTTGGTAGCGGTCGGGATCAACAAGGAGAGCGGCCGCACGATGTCGGTAAGCTTGTACGACATCACGGAGTTAACCGATCCCGATCCACTGATGGACCGCGCAGAGGTTGAGGCGGATTACAGCTGGTCGGAGGCGTCGTGGGATCACCGGGCATTCGCGGTCCTGGAGGACGCTGTGGAGATCGAGGCGCCGGATGGCGACATCGAGACAGGGCTTGTGCTTCTTCCCTTCTCAGGGTGGGACCTCGGTCGCGAGGGCTACGTGTCTGGTGCCCAGATCTTTACTTTCGGAGAAGACTCTCTGACTCGCCGGGGAATGATGCAGCATGGGACTCCCGTGCGCCGAAGCTTCCAAGCCGCCAGAGACCTCACGGCGAACCTGTCCGAGGCGGAGCTTGCCCTGTTCGACACGTCCGATCCCGATGATCCCGTGGAGTTGGGAAGAGTGAATCTGCTCTCCCTGCCGACAAGGCCGACGCCGTTGCCAACGCCCACGCCTGCTCCCAGACCGACACCGGGGCTTCCATCTTCCGCGCCCTGACGGCAAGACGCGTCCCCCATTGGGTAAAGGAGCCGGGTGCCCGTCACGGGGTTCGACCAATTTGCGGGCGTCTACTTCTAATCTTCTTCGATCATCTGATCGTAGAAAGAGACGTAGTCGTCGCGGGAGTCACCGTTGCGCACCTTCATCGCGGCGCGTGGGTGTTGATTGAGCTGGGCTGTGATCATGTAGGGAATTCGCCAGCCCCACTCCATCTGCTCCTGGAGAGGCAGGAAGTTTTCCTGAATGCATTCGAGCACCGGCCTGAGATGGAACTTGGGGTTCTTGAGGAAGCCAATTAGCAGCTCTAGCGGGCAGTTCCCCGCGCCTCGTCCTATGCCGTTAATGGTGGCGTCAAGACGACTCGCCCCCACAATAAGCGCCTCAATCGTGTTCGCGTAGGCGAGCTGCTGGTTGTTGTGCGCGTGGATCCCTACCTGTTTGCCTGTGCCTTGAAGCGCATCCAGATAGGTAAGCGTGAGATCCTTTATCTGCTCCGAATAGAGATTGCCGAAGCTATCCACCAGGAAAAGCGCATCCGCAGGGCTGTCGGCTATCACCTGCAACGCATCGGCAAGCTCTCGCTCCTGCACCACGGAGATGGCCATTAGGTTGACCGTTGTCTCGTAGCCTTTGTCGTGAGCGTCTTTGACCATGTCAATAGCGGTAGGTATCTGGTGGATGTACGTGGCGACGCGTATGACGTCTATGACGCTTTGGTCTTTCGGAAGGATGTCCTCGTGATAGTCGGTTCGTTCCGCATCGGCCATAACAGAGAGCTTCAGAGGTGCCGGGTTATCGCCGACGATTTGCCGGATGTCGTCCTCGCTGCAAAACTTCCATTTCCCGTACTCCGAAGGCGAGAAAATGCCCTTCGAAGCCTTGTATCCCAGTTCCATATAGTCGACACCCGCAGCGACACAGGTATCGTAGACGGCCTTGACGAAGCCGTCCTCAAACCTGTGGTCGTTCATGAGACCCGCGTCCCGAACCGAGCAGTCCAAGACAGTTATGTCGGGCCTGGAAGTAACCCACGTTCCCTTTGCGTGCTTGTCTCTTTCATGCACCATGCTTAGCTGCCCTCGATTACGAATGCCTGATACCAGCCGCAAAGTAGCGAGAATAGCCTGCCCTGGCATCGCTGTCAAGAGTGCTGGGGCGCGATCACGCCCTCCGCCTGCGTCGCTCAGCATGTGTCGCGAAGTTTGCTGCGAGTTGGTGCACCACGAGGAGCAGTCCCCTACCCCATCAGCGAGGACATGCGCCAGACCCCCGAAGACAAGCTCACGTTCCTCTCGTTCTGCGCGTTCCGTTTCCTACGTAAGGGGAGAACAGAGGGTTTAGTCCCGCGTAGAGCTTCCTCAGAGATGCCGTTTCGGCCTCGTCCAGGGGCTTGGCAAGGTCTTTCGAATTGAGCGCAATCGTGAAGAGCCCCTCGTCCCCCGAGGGGACTGCCGCCGTCAGCCCCTTGGATAGAGCGAACCGAAGAGCGAGAGCTATCATCGCCGGTTCAGATATGGGGTTGTACCAGCACTTCTTGAACTTCTTCTTCTCGCCTGGAGGTATAACGTCGAGGGCCATGGCTTTCAGGCCCAGACAGCCCATGCCTTTATCTTCGGCTCGCTCGATAACCTGGGGGCTAAAGCCGTTTTCCCACAGCGCGATGTTCAGAGGATAGAGAACCGTATCGAAGTCAAACCGATCCATGCACGCCATGGCAGCGTAGTCCGAGTGTGCGGAAAAGCCGATGAAGCGTGTGCGACCTTTCTCTCGGGCTTCCACGAATGCTTCGACGGCCCCACCCTCTCCGAGAGCGGTTTCCACGTCCTTCTTGCTGGTCATCGAGTGAAGTTGATAGAGGTCGACGTGGTCAGTCCTGAGGAGTCGGAGAGACTCTTCGAGTTCCGCGGCTGCCTCGGCCTTCGTGCGCTTGTTCGTCTTGCACGCAAGGAAGACCTTGTCGCGTCTTCCTTCGAGAGCTACTCCGAGTTTCTCTTGAGCGTTCCCGTATATCGGGGAAACATCCACGTAGTTCACGCCCCGGTCCATGGCAGCGCTCACACGCTCTATTGCCTCGGAATCGGTAGCGTCTTTGACCACCATCCCGCCGAAGCCTATCACGGATAGGGTCTCGGCCGTTCGGCCCAGAGGGCGACGGGGGATGGCCGGCGGCGGCTCCGCCGTGGTCGACGACGCGTGGGCTCTTCGCCCCAAATGGCCGGCCGCCAAGCCGGCACCAATGCCCGCTCTTAAGAAATTCCGCCTGGACATGCTCATCATACCTCCCCCAAAAGGAACAAAAAGCCTCCACGAAACAGACTTGCCTGCCACCTATATGGTAGCATAGGAGGCGATCTTTCCAACGGTATTCCCTAAGGCCGATAAGAAAGGACGAAGGAAGGCAGCGCCTCTCCTCTTGGCGATCAGGCTAGGGAACGGGAGACGTTGCGGAACGCTTGGCCGGAGGAAGACGATGGATGCGAACATATGGCTGGCGTTGCTGTTCACCAGCGCGGCGGGACTTTCGACCACATTTGGATCTGTTTTGGGGATCGCCCTGAAGAAGCCTAGCGCTCGAGCCATGAGCCTAACTCTCGGCTTCGCTGCGGGAGTGATGATCTATATCTCGTTCGCCGAATTGCTGCAAGGAGCGATTGACAGCAGCTCGTTTCTCGTGGGGAACGCGGCATTCTTCGGCGGCATCGCGCTGATGTTCGTTATCGATCTGTCAATACCGCACGAATACATGGCGGAGCACCACGACCCGGGAGGCAAGGGATTGCTGAGGACCGGAATGTTGGTCGCCCTAGGACTTGGAATTCACAACTTCCCCGAGGGCATGGCGACCTTTGCAGGAACTCTCAAGGACACGAAGCTTGGTCTGGCCATTGCGGTTGCGATTGCCGTGCACAACATCCCGGAGGGCCTGGCGGTCGCCGCGCCAATCTACGCCGCAACGGGGAGCAGGAAGAAAGCATTCGGCTACTCATTCCTTTCGGGCGCAGCCGAGCCGCTGGGAGCAGCAGTGGCCGCGCTGGTGCTGTACCGTTTTCTGACCGACTCGGTACTGGGGATGATGCTGGGAGTTGTGGCAGGGCTTATGGTGTATATATCTCTGGACGAACTCGTTCCGGCCTCGCGTGAGTATGGCCATGCGCATACCGCAATAATTGGAACCGTTGCCGGAATGGCGATCATGGCGTTGAGCTTGGCGATGTTGAAGTAGAGCCGCTGGCGCCCACGATTGTCGTTCTCTATCCGACGAGCAACGTGTCGACGGCGTTTCTACTCCCCCTCACTCCCGTGTTCGCGCAGTTCGCCAGGCGGCTGCTCACGAGGCGGTCGGGTATTAGGCTTCGGTTGAGTGATGGGAGGCGGCCATTTGTCCTGTATTTCGGTCCGCCACCTAAGCAGCCTCTCCTGCAACTCGCAGACTACCTCTTTGTGCTCGGGATCCTCGAACAGGTTCGTGATTTCGTAGGGATCGTTCTCGTGATCGTAGAGTTCACCCTCCCCCGTCGTGTAGTACACGTACCGCCACTTCCGGGTGCGGACCGAGGTGATGTACCTGTTGCCTTCGAAGCCAATCTGCGTGAACGCGGCGTCCTTCCCCGGCTTCTCGCCGCTGATGACCGGCAGGAGGCTCGCGCCCTGAACGCGGTCAGGGACCCCGACGCTGGCGGCCTCCAATAGGGTCGGCATTATGTCGACCTCTTCGGCTAGACCGTCGAGCTCCTTTCCGACAGGGAACTGCCCGGGCCACCTCATCACCAAGGGGGTCCGGCTGTTGCCATCGTAGATGTAAAGGCCTTTGCGGATCAGCTGATGGTCGCCCAACAAGGTGCCGTTGTCGGTAAGATAGACAACGATGGTGTTCTCCGCAACACCTGCATCATCGAGGGCTTTGAGGACTTTTCCCACGTTATCGTCGACGAGCGTGACGAGCCCGTAATGCAGCGCAATTATGGCACGGAGTTCCTCCTCGCTCATCTTGTCTGTTCCCATTACCCTCCGGTACGCACGTATGAAGCCCGGCTTGCCGCCGAGATCCTCAGGAGGACTGGGCGGAAGGGGAATGTCTTTGGGGTCGTACATTGTGTCGTACGGCTCGGGGGGGTTCCAGGCAACGTGCGGTCTGAAGAAAGATACATACACGAAGAAAGGTTTGTCAGGGTCGCGCACGTCATTGAAATACTCGACGGCATGGTCTCCTATCCAGTTGGTGATGTAGTGCTCCTTGGGATAAGGGAAGGTGCCGGGGACAGCGGCTTTACCTCCTAGCTTGACGTAGGGGCCCTGAGATGCATGCATTCCCCCCTTTATCCTATGCTCGCTCAAGTATCGACCATAGTCGCCGTGGGTCCTGGAATACTGGAAGCCCAGCCTCTGCGGGTCTTGGGGAGGGACATGGAGCTTGCCAAAGCAGGCAGTCTGGTAACCAGCGCCGCTGAGGAGTTGCCCTATGGTTACTTCGTCGTCAGGAAGCGGAATGTTGTTCCACCGGACGCCGTGGGCCTGCGGATAGCGCCCGGTCTGCAGGCTCGTGCGTGAAGGGCAGCACTGGGGCACCTGGACGAAGGCGTACTTGAATAGAACGCCTTCTCTCGCAATGCGGTCGATGTTCGGGGTCTTTATGACCTTGTTGCCGTAGCATCCCAGCGTATCCCACTTCTGGTCGTCGGTGATGAATACCAGAATGTTGGGTCTGCCGGTTGTCGCGGCGATTGCGCGTCCGATCAGCCCAACGAACGAAACCAGCAGCGCACATATGGAACAGAGAAGGAACGTCCACCTGTTCAACTTGTCCTCCTTCCAGTCACGTCGTCTCTCTCCACGGGAGAGGCCCTTGTGTCGGCAAGGACATGCACACTCACCTCGCGCCGTCAGCACTATACTACCGGTGTCTATTCAGGCAGTTCAAGGAATGATTCGTACGCTGCCGATCTACCGTCCCCCAGAGCGATGCTGCACGGCTTACCGGGCCGGTCTGCCGAGATGTCGACCTGATTGACCCCCCATGGGCACACTGGTACAATATCGTGGCTTGTACCAGCCACGGGTGTGCGGGGAGGGCGACGCGCCCAGCGGCCACGGTCCGTCGCATGCGGCATCGTAACGGGGAACTGGTCTCTGAGAGGACTATGAGGAAATGAATAACGAAGAGTTGATATCAAAGATCGACGAGAAGCTGGCACGTCTGCTGGGTGAGGAAGAAGAGCCCGAGGAACCGGACAAGACAGAGCCGATTCCCCCACCGTCGTTGCTTTCGACGCCAGTGCCGGACGCGTCGGACCTACTCCCCTATGCGGACATGTACAATGCGCCGCTCCGAACCCGCGGGGGGCCAATGGGGTACCTCCTGGCTAAGACCCGTTCCGTGTTGAGACGCATCATCAGCCCGTTTCTCCTGAAGCAGAATGAATTCAATGCCCGAGTTGCCCGATCCTTCTGCGACTGGGCTTGGGAAGTGGCAACCACAATAACCGGCGAACTCTCAGCGGTCCGCACTGCGGGAGAGTACTCCAGGGCCGAGTTGAATGACCTGAGGAAGGAAGTCCAGGAACTCCGGGCACAAATTCACGGGCACAAGGCACGTCTGCTGAGAGATTCGGCCGTCCGCTCCAGGCAAGTGCTCGATGACTTCCTGTCCAAGCTCGAGGGTGTCGACCCGGAGACCAAGGCAAGGATCAAGAGCCAGGTCGAACGGTACGCATCGCCTGTTGGGATTCCCTCGGGATATCCAGGGGGGGTGAGCCCCTCGCTGGCGCGCATGCGCGAGTCGTACCTCGATTTGATTCCCGAGGGGGGAAGCGTCATCGACCTCTCCTCAGGCGCTGGCGAGTTTCTCGAAATGGCTAAGAAGAGGGGAATCAGCGCACGCGGAGCTGAAAAGGAACCCGTGCTGGCGCGCGAGTGCCGGCAGAAGGATTTACAGTGCGAGGAGGCGGACCCCGCCGATTTCCTGGGGCGATTGCGGCCTGGCGAAGCAGGGATGATCTTCTGCTCCGGGCTTCCCGAGACGCTGTCCTTCGATACTTTCCGAGAGATTTCCTCGCAGTCGTTCGCCAAGCTTGACCACGGCGGAGTGTTCGTGGTCGAGGGCATCAACCCATTCTCATCTTCGGGGGAGGAACTCCTGAGGGGCAATCCCAGATGCCTGCGAGGGTTCAACCCTCAATCCATGATGGCCCTCTTGCGCGCGCAAGGTTTTGATGAGGTCTCCATCGAGTTCCTTGACCCCGCTTCTCAGAGTCGCGCCAAAGACGATTTCGGCGCAGCCCACTACATCGCTGTCGCCCGTAAATAGGAGAACGAGGTGGAGATTCACCAGTTTCACACGTCTATCCAGTTTGGCGACGCGATAAGCGACGAGATATTCAGCATCAGGCGAATCCTCAGGAACTGGGGATACCGCTCCCACGTGTTCACCGAGTATTGGGACGAGGAAAGCGCCCGGGAGGTGCTGCGATTCGAGAGGTACGAGAGGTATTGCATGCCCTCCAACGTGGTGATCATTCACTACTCTGCATGGGCTTCGCCCATCTCCTACGCGCTAGGACTACCCGAGCGGAAGATCCTCGTGTACCACAATTCGACTCCGGCGGAGTACTTCGCGCCCTACGACGAGAACCCGGCACACTGGCCGGGGTGGTCCGTGTCCCGGCCCAGCGAGTGGCTGCGGCACTGCAAACATATGCTGCCCGCGTGCACAGACAAGGTAGATCTCGTCCTTGGCGACTCGTCGTTCAATCGGGACGAGGCGATTCAGGCAGGAGCCAAACGAGCGGGGGTCCTCCCAATACTGATCAACTGGGACCGCTTTACAGGCCCCGTGGATGGCGAGTTTCTCGAGAAGATCTCCCAAGGCCCGCCAAAGCTATTGTTCGTCGGCCGCATCTCCCCCAACAAGTGTCAGCACGACCTGGTAAGGATGATGGAGTGCTACACCCAAGTCCTCGGACGTGACGGTCGGCTGCTTCTTGTTGGGGATGAGTATAATCTGCCCATGTACAGAAACTTCGTGAGGTCGCTGGCGGCAACTCAGGTGCCGGGCAAGGTTATCATGACGGGAAAGGTTACGGAGGATCAACTCAGAGCATGTTACAAGGCTGCGTCGGTGTTCGTGTGCATGAGCGAGCACGAGGGCTTCTGTGTGCCGATCCTGGAGGCAATGCACAACGACATCCCGGTCGTGGCGTGCGCTGCGGGAGCAATCGAGGAGACCATGAACGGAGCTGGTGTTCTGCTCCGAACCAAGGACCCTCTCGCCGTCGCGAAGGTGGCTGACGCTCTGATACGCGATAGGGAGTTTCGCGAAGCAGTACTTCAGACGCAACGCGAACGGGTGGACAGGTTGCGCCATGTGGACGCGGAGAATTGGCTGGAGGCCGCACTGACCACGTTGTTCGCTTTGGAGCGATGCGATGGAAAGTGAACAAGATCGCCCGGCGGAATTCGAGCAAGAGATTGAGCGACACTTGAGCCTGCTGGATGATCTGCGGAACACCTACGTTGCCAGCTTGCAGGGCGCCGGGGCCGGAGGGCGAGCCAAGCGTCTAATCAAGAGAGCATTGGCTTTGTTCACAGGCAGGCAAGAACGGATGAACACTGACGTTTTGAACGTAGCGGTCAACCTTGCCGAGCTACTGCGTAACGTTGTGGTCGGACCGGGCAATTCATTGCACGGCCTGCGGCTCAATGTCAGCTCGCTTGAGGCCTGGCTGCACGCGCTCACTGAGGATGTCAGGGTCTTGCGCCAGGATTTCATATCCTACGGCAAAGACGTAGGTGGACACCTCGACAGGATATGGAAGTCCATTGAAGCTGTCGAGGAAAGAGTCAAGTTCATACGTGAAGAGACATCAGTTGGCCTGGAATATCGCGACGCTGTGCGCGCTGAGGATACGGAATGGATGAAACGGGTCTTTGCGCGATACCAGAAGTTGTGGCCCAAATGTGGGGGGGAGTTTGAGGACAAAGACCAAGCTGCGCGGCGGGACGCTGTTCTCTCTCTGACCCCGCCGGGAGCGGTTCTCGAGGTAGGTTGTGCGGAGGGCGCCATAATCGGGAAGCTAGACCCAGAAAACCATTTTCTGGTTGGTCTCGACATATCACTCGACCGGCTGAAAGCGGGAGAGCCGCCGACTCAGTACGTGAACGGGCTTGCTGAAGCCCTCCCCTTCGCGGACAAATCCTTCGACACGATCCTTTTGCCCGAAATCGTCGAGCACGTGCCGGATCCGAGGAAGATCATAGACGAGGCAATAAGAGTGGCTCGGGAACGGCTCGTCTTCACGGTCCCCACGGATTTCTACGATCCCACACATCTTTGGAACTTCGACGACGAGATGTTCCAGAAGCTTCTTAACGAATTCGCCGTGCTTGAGGTAGATGAGAAGATAGCCGTCGGACCATTTCAGATAGTCCGAGCGGCCCTTCGGAGGCAAACTTGAGATCCGGAAGCAGCCCACAGCCAACACCAAAGGTGTCAGTTGTGGTGTGTACCTACAATCGAGCCGGCTACCTGAAATACTGTCTTGAGATGCTTGACGCTCTGGAATACCGAAATTTCGAGGTGGTTGTTGTTGATGGGCCGTCCCTTGACGGTACTTCGCAGTTGTTAGACAGGTGCGCACACCGCATCAAGATCGGGAAGAACCCGACGCGGAACCTCTCCATTTCGCGCAACATCGGGATCAAGCTTGCGGCGGGCGAGATCGTTGCCTTCATAGACGACGACGGGGTGCCTCCCACGGACTGGCTGGACAAACTCGTACTCGCCTACCGGGATCCACAAGTCGGAGGCGCGGGCGGTAGGGTCGTCTCAGCGGATCGGAAGCAAGTCCAGTTCTCCTATGGGGTCCTGGACATATGGGGACGTGTGGAGGGCGTTCGGCCCTCCCCCAGCAACCTCAATCAAGCCGACGGCGTGCGTTTCAACACGCTGATGGGAGTCAACTCGAGTTTTCGCCGCAACGTCCTCCAGCAGATAGGCGGGTTCGACGAGACCTACAATTACTACCATGACGAGGCTGATGTCGTTTACCGGACGATCCAAGCAGGATACAAGATCGACCACTCCGTGGATGCCCCGGTTAGGCACCAGCAGGTGGTAGGCGGGCTGCGCGGGGGGTGGCTCGGAGCTAACCTGGAGGCCATCGGGCAGAACACTGTGTACTTCGCTCTGAAGGCGACGAAGGGGCGATTCGGGTTGCTGAGTCGGATCCGTGGAAGCTTGCGAGCGTGTCTCCTGCCTGTCGTGTGGGCTCGGAGCGACACCGTAATGGGACCACGATCCCTCACGGTCCTGGGCTTGATTGCTCTGCGGCTGCTATCGGGGGCATCTCGCGGACTGCGGCTGGGATTCCTCCGGCCCAGGAGAACGCTTAGCCCGGACGAGCTTAAGCCAGAGCGCCCTTTCAAGAACTTCTCGATGCTGGCCCCAACCGTGGCGCGCAAGACAGGGTTGCACATAGGCTTGGCGAGCCAGGATTATCTCCCAGGCAGTACGGCGGGGATCGCAAGAAGGACGGCGTCTCTGGCGAAGGAGCTGACGCGCCGTGGACATGACGCTTACGTAATAACTCGAGGGGAAGGACGTCGCACCAGGTACCACTACGGGGTGCCGGTTGTCGAGGTGTCAAATGAACGCTTGCCTGAGCTGGGTTTCCTCAGCGACCGGCCAGAGGCGCTTCGACATTTGCGCCACGCGTACTCGGTTAGACAAGTTGTCAAGGAACTGGCTCTTGCACGCCGGATGGATCTCTTCTACGCGCCGCTCTGGGATGTGGAGGGATACGCGGTAGGCCTGGACGCGACCGTCCCGTTCGTGGTGCATATTGAAAGCCAGCTCAAAACAGTGATGAAGACCAACGAGTGGCCAGAAACTCCCGACCTCACTCTGATGTGCCAACTTGAGAAGCGAGTGCTGGAGATGGAAGGCACAAGGGGGATTGCGAGTTCCTCGCGAGCGGCACTTGAGACGGTCAAGGAGCTTTACGACGTCGACTTCGGCACCAAACCAACGCAAACAGTCTACTGCGCCGTGGACATGCCGGAGGAGGTCCCCAAAAAGAATCATCATGCAGGCACGATACGCGTACTTTTCGTCGGGAGGCTCGAAAAGCGGAAGGGAGCCCACACCCTCTTTGATGCAGCCCCCGCAATAATCCGGAAGAACCGACATGTTGAGTTCGTCATTGTTGGTGACGACACGCTGCCGAGCGAGGAGGGGATTCCGCTTAGAGCCGCTTACGCCAAGTTCCTAAGTAGAAGCGGCGCGCTGAAGAAGATGAGATTCCTAGGGCGCGTAGACGAAGAGCGGCTGCAGCAGGAGTACAGCGAGTGCGATATATTCGTAGCGCCGTCTCTCTACGAATCATTCGGAATTATCTATGCGGAAGCGATGGCATGGGGCAAGCCGGTGATCGGATGCACGGCGGGCGGCATTCCTGAAGTGGTTGAGCATAACGGCTGCGGGATCCTGATCAAGCCCGGCAATGTAGCAGAACTGGCGGAAGCAGTCCTTCGCCTGGCAGACTCACCGGAGACACGTCGCCAGTTCGGTCAGCGGGCGCGAGAGATCGCGGCCACGAAGTTCTCACCGGCGACGCAAGCGGATTCCGCGCTTGAGATATTCCATCGCGTCCTTGACGAGCAGACCTAGCGGGCCCCTTGGCCCGGACTTAGAGCCGCGAGAGGGCTCGGGCATGCTCAAACGGAAGCGGACGAAGCCTATTCGGCCAGCGCAACCACCCTGGCGGATCTTATGCCTGCGAAGGCCTTGACGTTGCTGGGCGCAAGACGCACGCCCGTAAGCGGGTAGTCGCAATCGCCGATCATCACGAAGTATCTGTGGGGAGCAGACTCGTACCAGGGAACAAGCTTCGTGTACTTGACTACCCCCTGGAAATCCGTGAACTGGCTCGGGTGGAAGATCCCGTCGGCGCCGGCCCACGAGACACGACTCAGGTTCCCACCACTGGCCCACATCTCCACCTCGAGGAAGTACCGCCTCCCGGGAGGAAGGCGCAAGCCTGTCCACTGAATGTACGATTTCAGACTGTCTCCGCAGTAATTGATCCCTCTCTCGGAGGTCTCAACGGCTGCGTTTGAAGCAAGCTCGACGTCCTTGTCCGGGCGCGGGGCCAAGGTGACGATTGTCTCCAACCGTACCCTGTAGTGCCCGAAGTAGTAAGCAAACGCCGGCCACAGTGCCAGCATCGCGATAACAGTCGCGATGACGAGTCGCCAGGGCCTGTATCTCCTGACGCGGCCGAAACTCCAGACCGCAAGGATCACCAAAGCGACGAGAACGACCGGCGCCAACAACGACACCCAATCCCATCGAGTCTCGAAAAGCCCCATCTGTTCCGCGCCTATCTCAAGTTTCCGCGTGTACTGTCGGCGTCCAGCATGACGCTGGCCCCGCGGCATCCTCGCGGACCCGTTTGAATAGATGCCAGATCATCCAAAGAGAAACGGCCACGAATAAACTGCGGGAGATCCCGATGATTGCCTTAGGTCCCAAGGCACCGACTTTCGCCTCGACAAGGTCCAGCAACCTGCTGCTGGCGAACACCGCGTCCGGATCAAACGCGGCAAACAAGTAGTTGGTGGCGTGAACGCGGTAGTTGAACACAAGCACCAGAGCGAGGAAGCACTGCAGGATGTGAAGCCCGGCGAGCCTCGGCTGCCAAGTCGAGGCAAGGACAACGCCCGCAACCAGCGCGACAAGGTACTGCGGGTGAAAGAAGCTGACGCTGTAGTACCCAAGCAGAAATATTGCGAAAAGGGCGGCAAAGGAACTCAGGCACCAGCGCTTGAGTCCAATGACCCAGAGCAAAAACAGGCCGTAGACCACGAACACCGGGTAGATGGCCTCGTCCCGCCAGAGCTCCATCCCGATCCGGAAAGGGAACTCGGCATGGAGCGCAAACCCCACCATGCCGAATCCGCTGTACGAAAACGCCGGCCCAATTGAACTAGAGTCCGAAAACAGAAGGACCACAGCTCCCGCCAGCGAGACAATCAGGACTGCGATCTCGTGCCGCCGGAAGCGCTCGGAGAGAAGCAGCAGAGTCACCCCTGCCGTGCCCACCAGGAACGCAAGTGGAAACACCCCAGCCGCAAGAGACGCCGTCTGGAAAAGAATCGGGAACAGAGCAAAAAGGAAGACGACGACCCGGTCCCGCCACCTCGATGACGAAACGGCCGCGAAGGCAGGGACAAAGAGGATGTAGTAGAAGCGAACGGCTGGGCATATTCCGAACAGCAGACCAGCGAGCGCGGTCCGACGGGATTTGAGCGACAGGATGCTGGCGAACAGAAACGGCACGGCCACGATATCGAAGCGGCCAAACATGTACATCACGAATATGTTGACCGGGTTGAAGAGCCAGAGCTTGACCGAGCCGATGGCCCTCGGATGTGCCCCGACTATCCTCAAGATGAGCCACGCGGAGAGAAGGTCCAATCCGAGGTAGGGAAGCTTGAGTAGTCCAAATGCCCGCAATATCTCCGGCGTCTTGGCATAGGCGCGCCAGAATCCCCACGTGCCCTCGTCGATCCCCACGGTGCCGCCGCTGAGGATGAAGGTCTTCACAAATGGCTGCATCACCTTCAGCACTGCCGTGTGCAGCAGAGACGCCGAGTGGTCGGCGTACAGGTCGGCCCATCCCATGGTACCAGCTATCAACCGCGCCGCATACCCGTAAGCGCAGAGTAGGTCATAATGCCCGCAGATCGGCATCAGCACGAGCCGGATGCCCAGCGCTATGAAGACCCAAACGCGCAATTCCGGGCCGAAGAGCCTATAGTACTCACGTTTCGGTGTCAGATCGTCGGTCACGCAGCAAGTCCCTCGGCAGGTCGATTCGCAGCCAACCCAAGCATTATACGGACTCGGGGAGGCGCTTCAAGCACGAACTCGACCGACGGGGCCGACGATTGACGAGTTGTCATCGCACACTCTTTCCCCTGCTGTGTCGAGTCTCCGCGAGCAAGAGCTTGAACACCCCGACCTCACACAGCCCGCATCGGTGCGAACACCAGCACTACTGTAGCTGCACCACGAGCTAGTGATCTTGAATTCCGACCATTTAGGTGTTACCATTCGCGACTCAGTGAACCGTGGTACGGAGGGGAACGTGAGGCCACAGCCCAGGAGCCTGAGGGCAAATCTGGCGATTCTTGGAGAGCTTGCGCTCACCGACCTGAAGATCCGTTTCCAGGGGTCATTCCTGGGATACCTCTGGACGCTGATGAAACCTTTTGCGCTCTTTGCAGTGCTCTACGTCGTTTTCACGTTCTTCATGCAGAGAGGTCAGGATGACCCGTATTTCAGTCTCAAGCTCCTCCTCGGCATAATACTCTGGACCTTTCTTGCCGATTGTACGCTGGTTGGAATGAATGCCTTTCTGTGGAAGCCCCACCTCGTGACGAAAGTCTACGTGCCACGAATCATCATCGTGATGTCATCAACACTCGTATCACTTGTGCTGCTGGTTCTGAATCTCGTCGCATACCTTGGGTTCCATCTCATCTTCGGACCGAGACCGCCTTTTGGGATGAATGCTCTCCTCTTTGTCCCGTACGTGCTGCTGCTCTATTGCTTAGGACTCGGGTTAGCGCTGCCGCTTTCGGTGATCCTGGTGCGGATACGGGATCTCCAGCACATCTGGGAGATCGTCCTGCAGATGGGGTTTTGGCTGACACCTATTATCTGGAGCGTTGATATGATTGGGCTTCCAGATGAGAGCAAGAGAGAATTGGCTCGACGCTTAGTGATGCTCAATCCAATGGCTAGGTTGATCACATTTTCTAGATATGCGCTCGTCGACAATGGGGCTCAGCAGCTTAGGCCTATCCTGGCGCTTGTGGCGATGGTCGGGGTAGTGTTTGCGGTGGGCTACCTGATTTTCTCAAAACAGGAGTCTAGCATTGCCGAGCGGCTCTAACTCAATAGGCGCCGAGGGCAACGGGAGCAGTACCGGCGCGCCGGCAGTGGTGCTCGAGGGGGTCACGAAGACCTTCCGCATCCCCAAGGAACACCGGACGACTCTCAAGGAGAACTTCGTCCACCTATTCCGCCGGGTGGATTACGAATCGTTCGAGGCCCTGAGCAACATTGACATGAGAGTCGAGTACGGCGATTTCTTCGGAGTAATCGGGCTGAACGGAAGCGGGAAGTCGACGCTTCTGAAGATCATGGCGTCAATCTACGAGCCCGACGAAGGGCGCTGTGAGGTGAACGGAAGGGTAGCGCCGTTCCTGGAACTCGGGCTTGGCTTCAATGGGGAGCTTACGGGGCGCGAGAACGTATACCTAAACGGGATCATCATGGGACTGACCCGCAGAGAGGTCCGGAGCGTGTACGATGAGATAGTGGAGTTTTCCGAGGTGGGGCGCTTCATGGAACTGAAGGTGAAGAATTACTCGTCGGGAATGCTGGCACGCCTCGGCTTCGCAGTTTCCATTCACGTCCCGGCAGAGATTATGCTGCTGGACGAAGTGCTGGCGGTCGGAGACGTTGAATTCCAGCAGAAATGCTTCAGCGTATTCGAGGATTTCAGTCGGCAGGGCAGGACCATCGTTTTCGTGACACACGACCTCGGGAGCGTGGAGAGATTCTGCAACAAGGTCGTGCTGCTTGAGGGCGGCCGAATCGAGGCCCGCGGCGGCGCCCAAGAGGTCATTGCGACCTACAAGGCACGGGCCGTCTAGGTCTAATCGATACCGTACTCCGTGTCGGATGGACAACACGAACCATCCGTAGCCATGTGACCTACCCCGGATGCAACGCCAACGACTTCAACGTACCCGGCGGGAGTGTGCGAGTGGAGCCTGGTTGTCAACCAAAACCATGCCCTATCTGTGAGTCGACGTCGGCCACCTGGGACATGACTCTAAACGGAGTCGACCTCATGAGGTGCGCCGAATGCAGCTTCGTCTACGCGAATCTGAGCAGCACTGTCATCGAGGAGGCAAACTTCGCCTTTGACCAGGATTGCGCAGCCGCTTGCGAGGAGTATCAGACGTGGATCGATGAGACGTGGTTCGAGAGCATTGTGAAGAGGGTTACGCAACTTGTCGGACCGGGGAGGGTCCTGGATGTGGGCTGTGGGAACGGCCGGTTGCTCACACAGTTCATGTCGTTGGGGTGGGAGGCCGAGGGAGTTGACCCATCACCATGGGCAGCGGAGTTCGCCGGAACCTACGGCTACAGGCTTCATGCCGTCACGCTCGAACGCGCGGGACTGCCGAGCGAGAGCTTCGACGCCGTGACGTGCACGTCGACGCTCGAACATGTGGCAAGCCCCGCTGACCACGTTCGCGAGATTATGCGGATTCTTCGGCCCGGAGGCGTTGCGTATGTTGCCGGGATGCCCAACCACGGCTCGTTGGCGGTGAGGCTGGGGGTGTCGGCGTTCCTGCGAAACGTTCCTCCCGAGCACGTGAACTACTTTACCCGTGACACTTTGGGCCGCATTATGTCGACTCCCAAACTTCGGAAGCAGGTATCATGGCTTTCGATACGGAGTTACGGCATACCCGAGCTCCACAGGGCGTATCTTGCGATCCAGGACGCATCCCGCACGCTGCTCCGGAAGTCCCGCGCGGTTGAGGAATCCAGCGCGCGACTCGCAAAGCGAGAATCGGCACCCGACAGAATCGCGTCCGCAGCGAGGCGACTTCTGGCTAAACCGCTCGTCTCTGCATACTACCACTCGGGACGGCCACTCGGCCTGGGCGACAAGTTGGAACTGATCGTCAAGAAGAAGGGATAGGCCACTAATGGCCGAGCAATGGCAACTGGACGCACTGCCTAGCGGCGCACCCGGACGCCACTGGCAATCAACGTGGTCGTACGCACGAACTCTTCACGGTGCTCTTCTCAGCAAGTGTTAGAATCAGACTAACGTTCCATCTGGTCAAAGGCGGAAACGGAAGTCTACACGAGCCGAAGTAGATATCGTCCCGAAGTCGTTCGAGTCCCGCCGAGCTAATGCGTTGATCCCAGCCGGCTCTGTCGACAAAATGATACTTCAGAGGCACTCCATACGGCACGTTTCCCATCCAGTCCAACGCGCTCAGAATGAGCTTCTCTGGCCATCTATTGTACACTTGATCCTTGACAATCACGCACCCTCTGGAGACTCTCCCGCATTCGCGCAGAAGCGAACAGGGATCATCAGCATGGTGAAGCACATCAATGAGCAGTGCCGCGTCAAAGGAATTATCGTCAAACGGGATTCGTCGGCCATCGAACTCACGCGCCGGGATCAAGCTGTCCGGCGGAACATTTATGTCGATGCCCTGGATTTGAACCCCGGGCCTTTCCTTCATCAGAACGCTGGCGATCTCTTCCCGGCCCGATCCCACATCAAGGATTGTGCCCTCGGGCAGCAGGGGCGCAAGGATTCTCGCCAGCCTGGGAGCACTTGAACCGTGAACAAGCGTCTCCTAGATGCTACGTATGAGGCGTAGGGTGCTCGTCTTCTCTTCCCCTTCGAAAGGCTCGTTGCTCGAGCGGCGCTCGAGAGCGAGTCAGCTACTCGGCCACAAACATCCCAGCGATTCAATGATGCAGGTTCCTACGAGGGAACCGCCAACGCGTAGTTGGGCTATGCTTCTCTACGCGGTCCCGGCGCTTTGAAGATGAAGCGCGGGGCGGAGACAGTGACCTCCTCCCGGATATGGTAGAACACAACCACACGGTCCTCCGGGATTTCAAGGCCGGCACGCTTGAAGGACTCCCGTATGCGCGGGATCATCTGCTGCTCGACTACCCATTCCTGCTTCGGCCAGATTGACGTAGCTAGTCTGAGAAACTGCTCGCCCGTGGCAAGAGCGCGTGGCCCGGACACTTCGGGCGTTATCAACATCACACCCTCGAACTGTCGAGATACCGCCTCGCCCACCTGCCGAAGCAGCTTGGCCCCTTGATCGGCGGCCGCCTGGTCCGCTACTTGGACGTCCACCCACACTTGCTGTGCTCCTTTGAGGAATTTCCCGACGGTTAAGATGTTGCGATTTGGTGTGAAGACAGTCTGACCCAGGTAGTTGCGGAGGCTCGTCATACGCAACCCGAACTCTTTGATGACGCCGACCTGCCCCGAGATTTCCACCATGTCGCCCACCTCGAACTGCCCCTCGAAGAGGATGAAGAACCCGGTGACCATGTCCTGCACAAGTCCCTGGGCACCGAACCCAATTGCCAAGCCCACAAATGACAGAGACACGAAGTAGGCGGTGTAGTTGATTCCCAGTTCCGAGAGGACAAAACCGGCCGCCAGCAGATACACTACGTACTTGAGCACGTTGAGTCCCAGCGAATGGATGGTTCTAGCCCTGTTCTTGTTGCGGGGGTACAGGTAGCGAAGTGGACCCCGGTTGGAATAGATCAGAACGCTACTGAGCCACCTCAAGAACCAGATTACCAGGCGCGCAGCCACAACGATCAACAGGATCTGAAAGATGCGGAGCAGCTTGCTAACCGCGGACTCGGCAGTGAATAGAGAGAGCCAGTCAGAGGCGAGCGAACGTCGGAAAAGGATGAGCGGCCCACTCAGAGTATCGCCGGACAGCGTCAGCTTCTTACCCTCGAGCTTGACCGCGTAACTGGCCTCCCCGCCCTCCCACTGGATCACGAGGCTCCCGGCCTGCACTCTGTAATGGGCTTTGCTGCCGTTGAAAACCAGACTGCCGTCTTCCAAGAGGATCAACTTCGTATCGCCCCGCGCGCCCGTCGCCCAGGCACCCAAGAGCGAGGATCTCAAGTCTCTTTCCTGTTCTTCGGCAAGGGGGTCTCCGTACGCGGGAGACCAAGCGAGGATCGGCAGAATGCATAGGGCGAAAACCGTCGCGAGCAGTGGTCGCATACTACATGGATGCGAATCTAGTTCGCGGTGTTCCTCCAAACCTTGGCGGCACGATCCCATGATTCACCTCTGGTACTTAGCAGCAACTCCGCGCATCCAGCAGCGCCATTTGTACACGCTCCCGCTACCCCTTCGCAACAAGTTCATCCTCAAACTTGCGAAGCCGAAGCTCCAACTCGCCAGCAATGCTCGGAAACCGTTCGACGACGTTTGTCTGCTCGGCCAGGTCCTCGCTCCGGCGATAGAGCTCCGTTACTCCTTCCGCCACATTCTGCGAAGGAGGCGCGTCCGGCTTCCCCCTCGGCCAATACATGAAGGTCCACTCGTCTGTTCTGATGCTGCGTGACGCGCCAATGCCGCTTTCTTGGCTGTGACAGGCCACAGCGAAGTCCCGAATCGTTTCCTTCTCTCCCCTCAGCACTGGCAGCACAGAACGGCTGTGCATTTTCTCCGTGGGCTCGAGCCCGAAGGCATCGAGAACGGTGGCGGTCAGGTCACATGACTGGAAGAAGCTGGAGAAGCGCCTCCCAACTCCGTGCCCTTGCGGGTGCCTTATGAGCAGCGGCACATGGGCAAGCTCGTCATATGGCCACGGAGCAAACTTCCGCCAGAGGCCGTGGCCCCAAATCCCTTCACCCAAGGGCTCCCCATGATCGGAGGTGAAGACCACCAGTGTGTCATCCAGGAGCCCGCTGTCCCTGAGATAGTCGACAAAGACACCCACCCACTTGTCCACCATGGTGCACTCGCCCGCATATAGAGCACGCACCACCCTCCCCTCCCGTTCCGTAATCGCAAAGCCCTCCTGACGCGGGTATGGGCAAATGGGCATCAGTTCACCTTCGTATTCAGGATCGTACCTCCTCCAGAACTCCTCCGGCGGGTTCCAAGGCTCGTGCGGGTCGAACGTGTCGAGCCACAGCATGAAAGGCTGAGGCTTGTCGTAGCCGTCAAGCCACTTGATGGCGGCCTTTATAACCTGGGCCGCAAGGTGCTGCTCGTCGGATTCCCAAACGGAGAACTGCTGAACGCACTTCTGGAGCCCTGGGTGATTCACAACCCGGCCCGGTGGGTAGATGTGCGTCATATCCACGTCCGCCTCGAGCATTTCGTCGGTGAAGGCCCAGCCGCTCTGTCCGCGAATGAAGTCGACGTGGTCGAACCACTGAGTGTATCCGTGGCCCATGGTGAACATGGGCATGGAATCGCTGATCAATGACGTATAAACGTTGGCCGCAAAGAGCTGATGGGCCAGACGCTCATCCCCTGGCTGCATATCCTCCCACCCTCTCCACGGGAAAGTGAACCGGCCCGTGAAGGCCGCTGTCCTCTGAGGAAGCGTTGGAAGTCCCTCGGTGTAAGCATTGTCAATAATGGCGCACTCTTCGCTGAAGGTGTCAAGTCTTGGGGTGTGGATCCAGTCGTTCCCGTTGAACCCGAAATGGTCCCAGCGCCAGCTATCGCACAATATCACAACGACGTTCAATCCTGTCCTCCATGGCAGAAGGTCGGCGACCTGTATCCAGCTAGCGGGGCGCTGCCGTCCGTCGTCGGAATACCACGACACCATTTCCTGCAAAGAGCTTCCCGCCCGCATCCGCGAAATCACGGATACGCCGTCGTGGCAATGTCGTAAACTTAAGCTCTCCGCCGCCGCGTGTCAACAGACACGCTTGCGCCATCCAGCGCCGTGCAAATACGGAATGAGATAGCGTGGGTGACTTGACGGGCTGCAGCCAGGCGAATATGCTGGCCGGGCAGAAGAGCCACCTTAACGTAGACGGAGGACTAGATGAACGCGAAGCGAGCAGGCGCCGATGGGCTTCCCCTGTGGGTCCGGGAAGAAGGTGTATACGCGGCTACTTCTCACGAGCCGCTGAAGTTCTACCGGCGGATCGGCGACAACCCGGAGTGGCGGGAGCAGTGGTATTACGCCCATCGTACTGAGGAATTCGCCAAGAAGATGGCGGACGCCGGGTTCAACCACATCAATCTTGCGTTATTCAAAGGGTTTGGCCTGGAGGAGGAACGGGAGGAGATCGACGACCTCGCAAAGCGTATTCCCGTCTTTCACAAATATGGGATCAAGGTTCGTGCATACATACAGTTCGGCTCGCTGATGTACGAGACCTTCCTGAAAGAAGTCCCGGAAGCCAGAGACTGGTGCAGGCGTGATCCCCACGGGCGCATAATCACGTACCGCTGGGGCAACCTCTACTGGAGATGGCGCCCCTGCCACAGCAAGCCCGAGTTCCTAGCGTATCTGAAGAAGTGCGTCGACCGGGCAATCGAAATAGGCGTGGATGCCATCGGCTTCGACAACGTCAAGCAGGGATCGGGAGGAGACTACCACGATTTCTGCTACTGCGACACGTGCCGGTCGCTTTTCCGCGACTATCTCAAGCGGAGCTTCGCCGCACGAGAGGATTTGGTAGGAATAAGCACTTTCGACAATGTGGAGCCCCCCTCGACGCATCATGCCAACGATGTGATCTGTCAGGCATGGGCACGATTTCAGGACGGGCGCCTTCGCGCCTCCGTGCGTGAGATGTACGAGTACGCAAAGAGTAAGAAGCCGGATGTGCTGGTCAACACCAACGGGCTGCCGGCGCACGTTGCTGCCGACTCCACGGATACGGCCACCTGGGAGGGCCACCACTGGCCCCGAATAGAGGAAGATGAGGTCGTCTGCGGGGTTCACGCGTACAAGCATGGAAATGACCGCGGGATTATCGTGTATTCATCCATTGTTGCCCCTGATTTCGGCGAAGAGGATCTGAGTTCGCCTGAAAGTCCCAAGCTGCGGGTCCTGAAACTGGGGACTGCGTGCGCAAATGCGTTCGGCGGGCACGGCGTCTTCGTCCCCGCCATCATGTCAAAGATGCGCGGGGCCAGGTTCCCCCTCGAAGAAGGTCCTTTTGCGGACGCATGTCGGCGCTACTTCGGGTTCTTCAAGCGTCACAGAGAACTCTTTCATCCTCTTGGACCTGCCGCGAACATAGCAGTCTATTTCAACTGGCAATCTTGGACTCTCGACCGCGCTCGCGTTGCGGCCGCCTACCATCTGGCGGAACAGGTCTTCTTGCGACACCACGTCCTGTTCGATGTTTTGTATCTGAGACCGCCGGAGGACATGCGCAGATATGACTTGCTGGTTTTTCCCGAGATCAGATGCTTGTCTGACTCCGAAATCGAGGAGATCGGGAACTTTGTACGGGCGGGCGGCGCTGTTGTGTCGCTGGGGGAAACCTGTCGGTACGATGAGTATTTCAGGGAGAGGCTGAGCCCGGGGGTGGCGCAAGCGCTCGACGTCGAAAGTGAGAAGGTGAAGTCACTTGCCGTTCCGAAAGGAGCGCTGGAGCCGGGAGGATGGAGGAAGTGCGACGGTCTCTTGAAAGCTGTGCGGGATGTGCTCGGAGTGAGGGGACTGCCGCTCGAAGTCGACGCCCCTGACACGGTGGTCGTGGATGCCTACAGGATACCGGAGAGCCGCAAATCGATCATGAGCCTGCTTAACTTCGACCCTGATAAGAAGGTGCGCGACGTCACGTTGCGGCTGTCCAGCGACAAGTTCGGCATCATCACTCAGGCTTGGTGCGCAAGCCCCGACAGTGAATCGTACGAGCTTCAGCCACTACAGGCGAAGCAGGACTCCGACGATCTCGTTCTTACAGTGCCTGAGGTCGACATCTTCACGCTCGTCGTGGCTGAGGGCGATGAACCATAGTCGTTTGCCTCTCTCATGACCCTTGTCGCAGTGCTCGTCGCGAACCTGCGTCAGCCGGTAACACCCGAAAGCGCTAGCGGGCGGGGCTTCGGACAGATCCGTCTTTGAACGAGCTTGCTGCGTACGTCCCTCCGGTGAGCCTCACTGCCAATGCTCCTCCCAATCTACCGGGGTTTTCGGAGGAGCCTTTAGCGTGCTATACTTATCGGCGGCGTGCGGCAGCCGTATTGGCTGCTGCGGGGGGGGGAGCGATGAGAAGAGGAAAACGCGAAGTGGCCGTTGCTGTAACGGCCCTAGTCCTGCTTGCAGTCGTGGCTGCCGTCCTGTCCCTGGTCCGCCACAAAGGGCAAGGCAAGGACTACGGAACGCCATCTCCCGCCGAAAGGGCCTCCATTCGGATCGGCGTCGCCATGCAGCCCCCCAGCGCCCTGGCAATAATCGCCCACGAGGAGGGGCTGTTCTCCCGAGCGGGCGTCGATGCCACCGTGGTGGAGTACCCCAGCGGCAAACGAGCGCTGCTCGAAGGCCTGTTGCCTGGCGAGGTGGATCTCGTCACCACGGCGGCAGTGCCAGTTGTATTCGGCAGCTTCGATCGAAGTGACATCAGGATAGTCGCCGCGATATGTTCCATGGACACGGACGCGAGAGTAGTCGCCCGCAAGGACAAGGGCATAGCAGCACCCGCCGATCTGCGAGGCAAACGAATAGCCACTCAACGAGGATCCGCCGTTCACTTTTTCCTCCACTTGTTCTTGATCAAGAACGGCCTTAGCGAACGTGACGTGGAGGTCTCTTTCATGAAGGCTGAGGAGCTGGCCCCGGCTTTGAGTGCCGGTGAAATCGACGCATTCTCGATGAGGGAGCCGTATGTCAGCGATGCAACAGAGCTGCTGGGGGATAACGCAATTGTGATGGCCGAGCCCGGACTGTACTTCAGGACGGAGCTGCTTGTTGCTCTCGGCAGCTTCATTGAGCAACACCCCGAGACGATGGAAAGGGCGCTTCTCGCGATGCTTCAAGCGGAAGAGTTCGCAGAAGCCAATCGGGAAAAGGCGATTGACCTCGTCGCGCGGAAACTCGGCGCTGACAGAGACGTAATTGCAGCACTTTGGGGGAGAATGTATCTAAGGGTCTCGCTGGACCAGTCGGTGCTTCTCAGTCTGGAAGACATAGCAAGGTGGACCGTAGGCAGCGGATTCGTCTCTCTAGACACAGTCCCGAACTACATGGAGTTTCTGTATCTCCCCGCCCTGGAACGGGCAAAACCGGAGGCTGTGACAGTGATACGGTAGGGGTAGCCACGTGAATATAAGGACAAGGCTATATGTCAATGCTTGTCTCTCCGTGGCGACTGCCGTAGTGGTCGGCGTGACTCTCCTTTCAAGTTACGTGCACGTGAAACGCGCGCTCTCCCAGGGAAGAGCAGTCAGCGAAATCGCCAAGGGGGTATTTGAGCTTAGCATTCTGACCAACGACTACCTGCTGCACCGCGAGAGACGTGCTGAAGAGCAATGGCGAACAAGGCATTCTTCTCTGCGAGAAGAACTCAGTGCGATAGCGTTAGAGAAACCGGACGAGCAAAGCGTTCTCAGAAGGATGCGTCTCGCGCACTCGGATATGAAGCCCCTCTTCTCTGAGCTTGCAGCCACCGGACCAAGTGGCACCAAGACCCACCAGTCGCCGGAGGGGAGTTTCCCTGGCTCCACCGATCTCGAGACGAGGATGGCAGCGCAGCTTCTGGTGAAGGCGCAGGCAATGGTTGAGGACGCTTCGTGGCTGGCGGAAATGGCTGCACGCAGAGCGGCACAAGCTCAGCGGCAGGCCAGCGTTGCCGTCGCTATGGTTGTTTTTGTTACGGCCGGGATTGTAGGCCTGACCTCGTTTCTCGTCAGCAGAAGCGTCGTAAGGCCTGTGGCTAGACTCCACGAGGGGACGGAGATCATAGGCGCAGGGAACCTCGACCACAAAGTCGGCACAGCCGTTAAGGATGAAATCGGTCAACTCTCAAGGGCTTTCGATCGAATGACGGAGAAGCTCAAATCCACGACAACTTCGCGAGACCGACTGGCCGAAGAGGTGAAGCGGCGTGAGGAGGTCGAGAAACAGCTGAGAGAGACTATGACCGAGCTGGAGCGCTCCAACCGCGACCTCGAGCAGTTCGCCTACGTGGCATCCCACGATCTTCAGCAGCCGTTGCGTCTCGTAACAAGCTACGTTGAGCTGCTGGCACGGCGCTACAAAGGAAAGCTGGACACTGACGCGGATGAGTTCATCAGCTTCGCCCTTGACAGCGCAAATCGCATGCAGCGGCTCATAAGGGACCTGCTGGCATACGCGCGAGTGGAAATGGTGGGCAAGCCGCTAGTGGAAACAAGCTGCAATGAGGCTCTCAACACAGCATTGATGAATCTAAGACCTTTGGTGGAAGAGACCAGCGCCGAGGTTACCCACGACCCTCTGCCCACCGTGACGGGAGACGAACTGCAGCTCGTGCAACTTTTCCAGAATCTGGTTGGTAACGCTGTGAAATTCCACGGACCGCTGCCGCCGAAGGTCCACGTATCTGCCGAACGCAGGAACGGCGAATGGCTTCTCTCCGTCCGCGATAACGGCATAGGGATGGACCCAAAGCACGCGGAGCGGATTTTTCTCGTATTCCAGCGTCTTCATACGCCCGGAGAATACCAGGGCACAGGCATCGGCCTCGCCATCTGCAAGAAGATCGTGGAGCACCACGGCGGCAGCATCTGGGTGGAATCTGAGCTTGGAGAAGGCTCTACATTCTACTTCACCATACCAACGAAAGGAGGACCCCAACATTGATGGCTGAAGAGCAGGAAAGACCTATCGAGATACTGATGGTTGAGGATGACCCGGCTGATGCGCGTTTGGCTGTGGAGGCTTTCAAGGAAGCAAAACTGCTGAACAATCTGAATGTCGTCGGGGACGGAGAGGAAGCGCTGAAGTATCTGCGGAAGGAAGGAGAATATGCTGGTGCAGCGCGCCCGGATATCATACTCCTCGATCTGAACCTCCCCAAAAAGAGTGGAACGGACACACTGGCGGAGATAAAGGCCGATGACGACCTAAGGAGAATACCCGTCGTGGTTCTGACGAACTCGGACGCCGAGCAGGACATTGTCAAAACATACAACCTCCACGCAAACTGCTACATAGTCAAGCCAGTGAACCTCGAGAAGTTCATCGCGGTCGTTCAGGCGATCAAGAGTTTCTGGTTCAAGATTGTCACGCTGCCCGCTTGCTGATTTCGATCTCAGAAACGGCAATGGAAGCGGCAAGTCGAAGCCGTCCTTGCTCTGAAGCTCGCATACCTCATCACAAAGTCGCGGCACGGAGGCGGCCTCGTGGCGTTCGATCAGCTGGCGCGTCGAGCTGGTTCCAACAGCAAGCGCACCTTCGAAAGAGCGGGGAACGCTGAGTGCCGCCTTGACACTAACTCGAGTTCTGCTAGATTGTGGAGGACTCAGACACCGTTGGTGAGGGGTCGTGGACATTGGGCGAGCAGCGGAGCATAGCGTCTAAGGCACGAGATCCGTTTGCTCGTCTCGTGCTCGCGTCGGCGCTAGTCACCGTCGGAGGGGCCGGCGCAGGCTTCTTCGCGTGGGCGTGGTGGGGGATAGATCCGCTCGAGCCGTTCTTTACCCGCAACGTCTTGCCATCCGGCGGCGCAGCGCGGCTTGGACTCTCCGCGGGCATGTTCGTTGTGATCTTCCTCGCCGGATGGTGTCTGGGCTCGCTCTACTCGGCACGGCGAGGGCACAGGCCACTTTCAGGTGAGCTTGTGAGACTGGCCCCCCTATCAATCATCGGGTGCGCACTCTATTTCCTGACCTTCCTAATAGAACGCGGTTTGGAGAAGTATCATCCGTTTGTGGCGATGCTTGCTGCGCTGGGATTCTCTCTAACGTCTCTGGGCTTTCTGCTGGCTGTTCACCCCCTCAGAATCAAGAGTGCCACAGTACGGAGGTGGGGTCCAAGAGCGTTTCTGGCCGTGGCTGTAATAGGCTACGGCATCTACTTCTCGTCCCTGTCGATCGCCCGACACAACTCTTTCAATTCGCGAGGGTGCGACTTGGGAACCTTTGACCAGGTGATGTGGAACAGCCTGAGGGGTAGGTTCCGGAGCACGCTCATGCTTCCGATAATGCGGGAGTACTACATACTGGATCATCGCGAGAGCCCCCTCCAGCACTGGCGACCCAACTCTCCAAGGACCGAGGGTAGCCGACTGGCCATACACGCGGACTTCATTCTCGTGCTTCTACTCCCTTTCTACGCGCTGTGGCAAGACCCCAGGATGCTACTGATAATCCAGAGCGTGGCGCTGGCATCTGCAGCGCTCCCGCTGTACCTGATCGCGCGCAAGAAGACGCAAGATGAAGTATTCTCCTCTCTGCTTGCCGCGGCTTACCTGCTGTTCCCGGCGCTGCATGGCGTCAACATGTTCGATTTCCACCCCCTTGCCATGTCTCTCCCGCTGCTTCTATGGGCCCTGTATTTCCTGGAGGCCGAGCGATGGATCGGGTTTTCGGTGATGTTGGCGCTCTCCTTCTTGACAGGTGAGCAGGTGCCGTTGACCGGAATCGGCATCGGAGCATACATTCTGTTTGGAAAGAGGCGATGGCGAACAGGCGTCGCGGTGATGTTCTCGTCCGCCGTTTACTACTTCGTCGCCACGTCGCTCGTGATCCGAGCCGCAGGCGGAGAGGCCGCCTACTACCAGTACAGCGACATGACCAGTTGGGCCCCCGGAGCACTCGGCATGCTGGGGACCGTGCTGCTGAATCCGTTCTACGCGTTGCGGTACATGTTCCAACTGAAGAAGGTACTGTTTCTGCTGCATATGTTGGGGCCGTTATTCTTCCTGCCACTATTGTCCGGTTGGGGGCTGCTGGTTCTGGCGCCGTCGCTGGCACTCGCATTGCTGACTTGGTACGGGGACCAGTTCGACACGCGGTTTCACTACACTGCTGTGAACATCGCCGCCGTGTTCTTTCTGAGCGCATGTGCGGCAGGGGTGATTCGCAGTCGTCTGCAGCGAGTGGATTCCAAGCGTCTGATCCGAGCGATGGCCGCGTCGTCATTGATAGCATCCCTTACCCTTTCCTGCCTTTTCGATGAGTACGGCCTCATGTCGAAGCGGTCCGGGCACAGTTGGCCGGGCCAGTCGTCACGCACCGAAGCCGCGCAACGCCTGATTGAGCTCATTCCGAGCAATGCAGCTGTGAGCGCGGGCTCGAATATGGGTGCTCATCTCTCTCATCGACGGAAGATATACCACTTCCCGATCATCAACGACGCGGAATACATCATCATCGACTCTTCGGAAAAGGGATGGCCGCTTGTCCACGAACAGCAGGAAGCTATTCGGCTGCTGGTCCTCGAGTCTCGCGACTTTGGGGTGATGCAATACGAAGAGGACATCATTCTCGCGAGGCGTGGGTTCGGGCAGCAGATCGACGACATGCTGCTGGGGAGCAAGTTCGCCGCAGAGAAATGACACGACGACCTGGAAAGGAACCCTCCCCTGCTCGGCAAGGCTCAAGACTTCGCGCTTGACGCACCCCTGGTCTGCTCACGGCGGGACGCTTTAATCCGAGGGACAAAGTACAGCACGCCCGTTGCCGCAGCGGAGACCAGGGAGATGAGGAATCCCAAGGTGAAGGACCGGGGACGGTACTTGAACTCCACCGTGTGCGTACCCGCGGGAACGTAGACCGCTCGCAGCAGGTAGTCAGCCGCAAGCAGCTTTGTCCGCTCTCCGTCGAGGCACGCGTGCCATCCCGGGAAATTCAACTCCGAGACCACCAGCAGACCATCGTTAGCCATATTGGCGTCGATCACAACATGATTGCTGGTTCGACGAACGATGCGACACATGGAAGAGTCGATTTCAGGGGCTCCTCCGCAGTCCGAAAACGACTCTTCGACAGGCTTCGTAAGGACCACGGTCCGACGCAGGTCAATGTCTTCGCGCCCCATCATCTCGAATGCTTCGGATGCCGTTTCCGCAATGACCGCTCTGTGAACGATGAATGCCCTGGGCATAACGCGCCGATTGAGGTAGACGTTGACCTCACGGGCGTAGACTGGAAGCCATCGGGGTGGTACCCCTGGGTACTCGAATCCGAACTGGAGCCACACGCAAGGCGTCCCGGCGGCTTCCGGCCCGCTGTCGGTGCGCAGGATTAGGTCAACAGACCTGCCCGCGTATGG
>Ga0180438_10002001_pt1 | contig 34510 bp, 33 predicted proteins | sample SS_ome_12_FD_132455 | JGI IMG/M metagenome (GOLD analysis project Ga0180438, IMG submission 132455) | Hypersaline lake sediment archaeal communities from the Salton Sea, California, USA - SS_3_D_2 metaG | ecosystem: Environmental > Aquatic > Non-marine Saline and Alkaline > Hypersaline >... | reverse complement strand
TATGATGGATGTCTTCCTTGGGTTTCCATTGGATCGAGATACCACGCTGGATCTGTCATCGCTCGGGGTTGGCTGTATTATTTGCTCTTTGGCCCACCTTGTCGTTTTGCTGACGAGGCGCTTGAACCCTATGTCAAGAATAGAGAACTCTGGTACTGTCCCTCTGTCGGCAAGAATGAGCTGGTTCATCCGCCTCCTAACTATCCCATCACCTTTCTGGAAAACGGGGGCACTTACTTCTTTGGTTACCGCACGCCGCCCAATTGTCCAGAGATGGGGACAAGACCGGCGGTAATCCTCTCAGGTTCAAGCAGTGACAGCTTTCCTCGTCCAGCTGAAGTATCACTTCTCTGGGACCTACGCCATTGGGGTCTGCCCAATGCCCACGATGTTCGACCACCTCATTCAGACGGTCTCAATGCCTTCTTCGGTGACGGCCATGTCAAATGGGTGGCCATGTCAGGACGAAGTGGTGTCATTACTAGATCAAACTACTGGCGTACCCACTCGTGGAGTGGGCTCTATGAATACTAGACACTACTGGAGGCGGTTGCCCGTCTCCTTTTTTATTAAAAAGTAATTCTCTAATTTTATTTATTGCAAACTAATTTTTTTTAGTTAGACTTAAACTGATGCCTAAAGAATTAAAAATTAAAGATTTACAAAAAACAATCCTTGATATTTATGGTATTCCTGATGACCAGCTTTATTCAGTAGAAGACCTTTTGTATTATGGACAGAAGTTTGCTCTTTTGGCTTTAAAAAAATTAGAAGATGGCGACAAAGAAGGAGCAATTTTAAATTATTCTATAACCTTGGCCTGGTTTACTGCACTTATTAATCGTTATCATTTTGAATTAGAAAAAGTAACCTGGAAAAGATACTCCTTCAAATGTCCTTTTTGTCTTGAAATCCCCTGTATTTGTGAAAATAAGGAAGAGCAGATGGCTAAAAAAACAGGCAGACCCTCTTCAAGAAGACCCAAAAATATTGAGAACTGGCAAGAAATGATAAAAAAAATTTATCCTGAAGATAACATACAGGAACTTTCTATGGTTTTTCTGCGCAAAGCTGATGATTTGAATTATTCTTATCGGCTTTTCTTGCGGGAAAAACTATTAAAACATTTTAAGGAAATTGAAATTAAAAGTGCGGATTATTTTGTGCTTTTACTTAGAATTTTTAATGCCCTTGAGGCAGATATTACCAATCAATTCCACAAAATGTTCAAAAATGGTTGCCACGTTTGCCATAAAACTCCATGTGAGTGCAACTATAAATAGTTCTCTTAAAATACTTTTTGACCTAATTATTGTTCTCTTCTAAATTTAAACTAAAGGAGGCACTATGTTTTATAACTTATTAGAAGGTATTAACAAATCGTTTGAGGTTGGCAAAGAGGAAAATTTAGTTGTTAAAAAATTTAGTTTTCAAGGGTCACCATTGAAAATCTTGGATGAAATAGATAAATATTATAAAAATATCAAAGCTGCTGGCATTAATGTACCTTTTTATTTAGAAGGTAGAATTTCACCAAAGAAAAAGAAAATTGTAACTAAATGGAGTGAATCTGGCGAGCCTTTAATTTTAAGAATTAAATCATTAAAAAAGATTGATGTCATTAAAACACTAAATCAGGTTTTAAACATTAACCTTTGGGCATATAACAATAAGTTACCAATGGATCCAACACTGCAAAATTTCACGGAAAAAAACAAAAACATATTTTACGTAAATTTTTATCCTCCAATTTTTTCTAAAGATATTTTAAAAATGAAAGGTATTGAGAAGACCATTTTATTACTTATTCTTTTTGGGTTCGTTCAAAAAATCACTATCCCCATTAGGGAATATATTGCTTTTCGTCCTGAATTGAAAAAAGATATCATTAGATTGGCTGATATTTTTCTATATCAGATGGGATATGATGAAGTTAGAAAAGATTATCACCAGATTTTTCATTATAAGCTCAGAAAAAAAACAAATTTAAGTGATATAGGATCTTTTGATGGATATGAAAAGATTTATTATTTTGATCCTGATAATAAAATAATTTCTTTTTCTCCGAAGAATATTTGGACATCTCATCTTCTTTATAGAGATCTAGAAATAATTAACAAATTAAATTTGTGAATATTTTGAGAATTCCAAAGCAGGGTTAAAAGCTTGGAATTTGGCTTTTATATTGATTGTAAAGATTGTAATAATATTCATAGGTTGATTGTAACTCACTAACCTGAGCTTGCAAGGTTGAGATTTGTTTTTTTAAGTCTTCAATTTCTGCAGCTTGTGTTTCTTTTTCAGTGGTGCAAATCTCTAAATTCGTTTGACACTCTGCCAGTTCTTGTTTTTTCCCTTCTAATTCTTGAGATAAATTGTTTTTTTCTTGTTCAAGATTTTCTTTTTCAGTTATCGCTCCCCGACATTGAGTTGTATTTTTATAGTATAAATAACCAAGAACTCCTGCGCCGATTAAAAAAATAACTACACAAACAGCAGAAATTATTATATAGTTTTTTAGTTTGTTGCTTTGTGTTTCCATTTAATAATAGTAACTTCTATTTGAGATTTCTCCAGCTGTCCATTGAATTACCTGTTTGAAAATTGATGGATCTAAGGCATAAATAATGGCAAAGGCACTAATAAAGATGACAACTGCAAGCCATTTAGTATAAATACCGTAAGTTCTGACAAAAAGAATAATCGCATTTATAGCTAAAAGCACTGGAGCTACAACTTTTATGTCTCCCAGAGGAATAACGTAGCCAGAAATATATTGCGAGCTCCTGCCAAAAAAGGAAGCCAGATCATAATTAATGTTAAAAATAAACAAAACAGCCAGAGCTAAAAGAATAATAATCATAAAAATTGATGACCATTTAGTGCGCGGCCCTTCAGTTCGATAAGCCTCATAAACAGAAGCTGGCAAAAGCAATAAAACTATTATAAGGGGATATTTGAAAATGATTCCCAAAACAATACCGATTACAGCAATTATGCTTGCGATTGTACAAATTAAGGCAGCGTATTTGGTTGGTTTGGGCATTATATATTTAAAATTTATTTATATTATACCACATTTTTTGATTTCTTTTATTTATAAAACAAGAATTGGTATAATAAAAACAATGAAAGCCTTAAAAAAGAAAAGAATATACTTTGTGGTTGGGGCAATTCTTGTCGCTTCTTTGCTTTTTTCATTAATTTATAGTTTTTATTTTGATGGCAGAGAGAGGTTTGCCGAAGCCGCCCTTACCAGTTTAGATATGTCAGATTTGCCTAGCTCAGTGGTCAAAGAAGCAGGAAATAACTTTACCGTGACTGCTTATGATGGAGGGGCAGTTATGGAGGATTATGGTGGCAAGATAGAATTCTCTTCAACTGACCCTTCTGCAACCCTGCCTTCAGATTATACTTTTAAAAATGACACCAAAGAAAAGGCATTTACTCTTAATGGCTGGAACGATGACTTAATTGCTCATAATTACGCTACAATTGCAAGTAAACTTAGTACCAACAATGTAGATAATGTTTATATTGGTGTTTATGAAACAGTGGCCACTCAAACTGCTTATGGAAATTTATACTGCGAAAATGATTTTGCCTTTCCAGGAGTAACTTCAAGTGATAATTATGATTTAAGTGATTTTATTACAGCCGCGACTGCTGAAGGAGTTGATACTTATGCCTGGATTACGGTTTTTGGCCCAGAACAAGAAATAAATGTTGGTGGTACAATTTATAAAACCTGGATTGACCCAGCTTCTGTTGAACACAGCACTTTTATGAACAATCTTGTTTCGCATCTTCTGACCAATTACGGGGGGCTTAAAGGAATTATTTTGGACTATATTCGCTATGCAGATGTGCCGGCAGGCACTCATTATCGAGTTTATGAAGATGGTGGTACATATACAGATTACACTGATCATTTTGCCCCCGGCAACGGAACAACTATTATCTCAAATTTTGTCCAATCAGTTGCCGCCACTGTTTCTGGCTTCCCGGGCAAAGAATTAGCTGCTGAAACTTATTCTACTGATAATCAAACCTACTATGATAACTGGATTACAGCGGGTTTAGGCCAAGATTATGGTTTAATGTCGGCTAATTTAGATTTTATTATTCCGCTTGCTTATCACATTAGCTGGTATGAGCCGGAATGGGTCTCAAGGGTGGTTGATTTTGTTTATACAAAAGTAAATGCAGTTAACCCCGCTTGTCTTGTCTGGCCCAAAGTACAAACTTGGATGTCTGATTCAGAAACAGAATGGCCTGGACCAGGCGAACTCGAAAGAGTTGTTGAAAATATTGATTATGCAGAGGTGGGGGGCTTGGGTTTTTATGAATATGGCCATACAAGTGATGCGGAGTGGACTGTGGTGAAAGATTCTTGGGATGATAATGGCGTGAAAGCTTTTAATGAAAAAACTTTCTTCGGCAGTACTGGCACTTATGATATTACTGTTACCGACCCAATTGCTGTTGTATCTGATACTCAAAATAACATAGCCATTTTTGATGGTCATGCTAATGGTAGTTTGATGAGAACGGCGGATTCTGCAACGATTTGGTATATAAAAGATGGAATGAAATCTCAAATCTTATCTGTAAGTGTTTTTCAATCACGTTTTAAATGGAACCAAGTGGTGATAGTTAGTTCTTCGGAGCTTAATAATTACCCAAATCATACTTCTGAGCCGAATCTTCATTATCGTGAGGGTGTACTTTTTAAGATTGCAGATAATAATACTGTTTATGTAGTTGAAGATGGTAATAAAAGAGCTATCGATTCAGCTGTAACTTTTGTTGGCAAAGGATATAAATGGTCAAATATTATTACTGCAGAGAGCCAAGCTGTTTTAGATGCGCACCCAAATGGTGCAGATTTAACTGCCGCCTCAGATTTACCCAGCGGCACTCTAATTAAAGAAACTTCATCAGCCAGGGTTTATTATTTAGAAAATGGCTTAAAAAGAGTAGTTACCACCGCAACAGTTTTCTCGAGCCAATTTAGGTGGCAGGATATTGTTACTGTAAGCGAGGCAACCATGGATTCATTTCCACCAGGCGTTTTAATGAATTATCGTGATGGCAGTATTATCAAAAGTCCAAGCTCTGCCACGATATATTTCATTGAAGAAGGCAGCAAAAGAGCTTTTCCTTCATCAATGCAGTATATCGGTTTGGGATATGGTTGGAGCGATTATGTTACCTCAGAATCTTCTCTTGTTTTAATGTATCATCCAACTGTTAATGAGATGTATTTATTAACTAAATACATTGATATAATTGGCGATACTCGTAATGGTCATACAATACATCAAACACTTACAAATCTAATGACTGCTGATAAGCCATATTTAGTTTTTCACTTGGGTGATTTTGTAAATACTGATATTGCCAGTGAGTGGGCTATCTATGATAGTATTTCTTCTTCTCTAAGAGCAAGCACTGATTATTATGGCGTAATGGGTAATCATGAAGTAGATTCTTCTTATTTTTATGCGCGCTTTGGGTCTGATAGGTGGCATTCATTTGATAGAGATAATATCCATTTCATAATTTTGGACTCTAATTCGTCCTTATCTTCAGGTTCTGAACAGTATAATTGGCTTTCCAGCGACTTAACCGGTCAACCAGCCGATACAAGATTTACCCTTGTTTTTTTCCATCACCCTCCTTATTCTTTGGGTGGTTTGGCTGATGCGGTCGCACTTTTTGAAGCCAATGGAGTTGATATAATCTTTAATGGCCATACACATCTTTATGCGCACAAAATCACAAATGGAATTCATTATGTTATTTCAGCCGGAGGTGGTGCCCCATTATATAGTTGCCCGGTTTCTGACTATACAACCTGTAATTCGATTAATGAGTATGCTCGTCTGCTTTTAAATAATGATCAGCTAGAGCTAAGAGTCTACAATTCAAGCGGTACTCTAATTGATTCAGTTGATATTGCAGGAGTTTAATTTTTTTATGGAAAAAAGAGGAAAAATTTTAATTATCCTGGCAATAATTTTAGCAATTATTGTTTTGATATTTGTTTATTTTCAATTTTTCCGACAAAATAATGGGGCAAAAGCAGCTTTGACAGAGTTGCAGTTAACTGAATTACCAGCCAAAGTAGCCAAAGAGACAGGACTTGATATTACGGTTACAGCTTATGAGGGAGGTTCGGTAATGACTGATTATACTGGTACGATTCATTTTTCTTCAACTGACCCCGCAGTAACCTTGCCTAATGATTATACTTTTGAATTAGGTGATGAAGGTGTTAAAACCTTTGATTTGGGTTTATATTTTGGCAGCCCCGGCACTTATGATCTTACAGTTGAAGATGAGTCAGCTCTTATTTCGGATACCCAGTCAGGTATTGTAGTTTTTGATGGACATAGCAATGGTTCGCTAGTTCAGGTTTCAGGTTCTCCTACAGTTTATTATTTACAAGATGGACAACGCTCAATCATACCTTCGGTTTCTGTTTTTGAATCGCAATTTTTTTGGAATCAAATCGTAACTGTCTCAAGTACAGAAATAAATAATTATACAGATCACAGCACAGAGCCGACGATGCATTATCGTGAAGGAACATTATTTAGACTGAGTAGTAGCCCCACAGCTTATGTGGTAGAAGATAAAAAGAAAAGAGTAATTGATTCTGCTTCTACTTTTACTAACAAGGGATACAGCTGGTCATCAATTCGTATTGCCGAAAGTCAGTCAGTGGTTGATTTACATGAAACGGGCGACATTCTAACTGATGTCTCAAATCACCCCGAAGGAACTTTAATAAGAGCATCTTCCAATCCAACAGTTTATGTAATAGATAATTCAGAGCGTCGAACAATACCTTCCCGAACAGTATTTGAGAGTCAATTTAAGTGGGGTGAAGTTTGTCTTGTTTCTGAGGAGGTTGTTAATTCTTATCCCTTGGGTTCAAATTGGCAATATCGCAACGGAAGTATAGTTAAAGATTATGGCGTTCCAAATATTTATTATATAGAAGATACTTTTAAGCGAACTTTTACATCTGGAATGTTCTACACAGGACTTGGTTATTCCTGGAATGATTATCAGCAGGCAGAGTCGGGGATTCTTGATAGCTATGCCGCAGGCAGGGATATGTACCAGCTTGCAAAATACATTGACATTTTAGGTGATACACAAAGAAGCACCTCAGTTCTTCAAGCTTTGACAAGTCAGATAACGCAGGATTTGCCTTATTTAGTAATGCATGTGGGAGATGTGGTGGATGATTGTACAGCAAGTGGTTGGGTTACTTTTCATCAAGTGTCCGATTATATTCTTTCTAATACTAGATACTATGCTATTCTTGGCAATAATGATGTTAGCTGTTCCCAGTTTGATGCGCAATTCGGTACTAATTATTATAGCTCTTTTGATACAGATAATATTCACTATATAATTTTGAATTCAAATACTTCTCTTGCTTCTGGCTCTGCTCAATATAATTGGCTTTCAAATGATTTAACTAATCAACCAGCTGAAACGCAATTTACGCTTGTCTTTTTTCATCATCCACCTTATACAGCGGGGGGTTTGGCTGATGCTATTGCCCTTTTTGAGGCAAATGGAGTTGATGCTGTTTTTAATGGCCACGTTCATCTTTATGCCAGAAAAATATCAAATGGAATTTATTACTTTATTTTAGGGGGTGGGGCATATCCTGTAAGCTCGTGCCCTGCCGGTGATTATACTACATGTGTTTCATCCAATCATCATGCAAAGGCTTTGTTAAATAATGGGCAGCTAGAAATAAGAGTGTATAATTTAAATGAAACACTAATTGATTCAGTTGATATCACTGGAGTTTGAATTAAGAGAAAAATCACAAGAATTGAAAACTGCTGAAAATTTCATCAAAGGTGGTGGAATATTGATTCCATCTTTCGCTATCAATTAAGAACTCAATTTTATAAATCGCGTCTCCTTTAACAGTATAGGCTCGAGCTGATGTTGTGGCATCGCCAGTTGATGGAGCTGTATATTGCCAAACTGATTCTACAGCTTCTTCTCCTCCCATCTCAATTGTTCCCTCAACAATTACTCTTAAATTTTCGACTTCATTAACGGCTAAATCATTTTTGTCAAAGTCAATCGCTTGTTGAGCAGTTAAATTTAAGGAATTATTTTCTCCCCAAACCCTGATTGTCATTGGCGGATTCCAGGTGGTAAAAGTAGCCCCATCGCCATTTTGAGATTCAGTTTTTTCTAAATCGGGTGGCACTTCTAAAGAATAGCTGAATCTTGAATTAGTATAAGTTTCCCAGCCGGCACGTTGCTCGGGCGGAGCGGTGGATGATTCGCTTGGTGAGGCGCTCAATGAGCTGGAGGGCTCTAAAGCTGTTTGGCTTCCGGCTTTAAAAAGAAAATAAATGATTATTGCCAACAAAACAATTATTACAATTACAGCAATAATTAGAAAGATTACTAAGCCAGCGCTCACCTTTTCTTTATTTTTATCTTTTTTGTCAGGATTGTTCTTAATTTTATTTCTCATTTCCTCTCCTTTTTGTTATTATATCACAGAAAGGAGATTCAATGGCTTATAAGAGAAAAACCTGGAAAGAAAAATTGGAAGATGATAAAAATTTCCCCAAGGTAGTAAAGATTAAAGGAAAAATGAGGAAAAGTTGGGGGACGGAAACAGTGGTTATCCCAAGACCCCGTGATGTAGACGCTTTGATGAAAAAAATACCCAAGGGAAAGGTGACAACTATTAATGAAATTCGTGCTGCTGTAGCTAAAAAGAATAAAGCTACCATTGGCTGTCCTATTACTTGCGGTATTTTTGCCAATATTGCTGCTCATGTTGCCGATGAGGAAGAAGCTAAAAGGAAAAAGCGAATAACCCCCTATTGGAGAACGTTAAAAGGTGAGGGTGAAATCAATTCCAAGTATCCAGGTGGACTTATTAATCAAATCTCAAGACTTAAACACGAGGGGCATAAAGTTGAATGGAATAAGAACAAAACCAAAGCCAAAGTTGTTGGTTTTGAAAAAAAACTTTTTAAGCTTGTTTAGAGATTGATTTTTTTGTCTCGAAATTTTTCTGGCTTCAAGTATTCTTTTTCCCAAATTGGGTTAAATATCTTGGATAGTTTTTTATCATAATCTTTTAGCTCTTTTTTATATTGATTGTCTGTAAAAGCGGTCGCTGCCTCGTCATCAATTGGCTCTGGCTTACATTCTTCTAAAAATTTACGGTAATCAGCGTAATGGTCTCGAATAGGACAGGGAAGAATCCAGTTTCCCATTTTTTCTGGTTTTTTTTCTAAGGCATAATCTTTTTGCCAGTTTCGGATAGTGCAAAAAAACTTGCTTTCGAGTGCTTCGTCTAAGGAGCCGTTTTTCTTATTATAAATTTTATTTACATTTGCTACAGCGTAAGGATTAAAAACGCAGGGCGTGACATTACCATTCCATTCAATATAAAGATAACCTTTACCTCCAGCTATACATCCATTTGAAACCATGCCGCAGTTCCAAAAGTCAGCGACAAAATATTTTTTATCTTTGATTAAGTGCTGTTCTTGGCGAAAAAGCTTAAGTCGTTGTTTAGGCGTAACCAAAAGTTCCATCGCACCTCGCCCAATAGGCATCAATTGGAAAAGCCAGGCATATAAAGCGCCCAAATTGAAATAATAGTCCATCATTTTATCGCTTGCCGCAATATCAGCATTTTTGGTGGTTGCTGTAACTGAAATACCAAAAGGAACGCCATATTTATTCAGATTTTCAAATGCCTTTAGGATTCTTTTGTGAACTCCTTTTCCTCGTCTTTCGTCAGTTTCTTTTTCAAAACCCTCCACAGAAATAGCAGGGGTGACATTACCAAGTTCAGCTAGTTTTTTGGCAACCTTGTCAGTTATAAGAGTACCGTTTGTATATACAAGAAAGAAATTGTTAGGATATTTTTCAAAAAGATCCAGAATAGTTTTTCCTTGGTCTTTGTACAAAAATGGTTCTCCACCGGAGATAACAGTGAACCAGGATCCCCATTTTTCTGTTTTTTCTTTCATAATGCTGTTTAAAATTTTCCAATTGATTTTTTCAGCAAAGGCACTCGAGCTATTGGCATAACAACCAATACACTTGAGATTACAAAATCTTGTTGGACTAATGGTCAAGAATCCTGGGGGAAAGAACCCATGTTCTTTTTTATAAGTTTCTGTAATTTTAGGCCATCTTTTCATTTGGTCCAAGAGTGCCGGAATTACTCTTTTAATAATTGCCTCACGATAGACAGGAGACTTATTGGCATTATCTAAAAGCTTGTTCAATGATTCAGAAATAGCTCTTGACATATATATTTTTTCAATTTGTACTTTTTCCGGATAACGCATATCCAACAAAAGCTGTTTTGCGATTTTTTTAAAGAGTATTTTACTGGTCGTTCTTCTTAATGTTGGTTTTTTGATTAAAAATTCCAGAGTTTTGGGTGATGATTTCAAAGCAAAATCTAACAGTTTTTTGTGACTTGTGATTTCTTTTAAGTTGGCTAAGCTTAATTTTTCCCTAATTTTCATAAAGAAATTTAGAATATTACTGATATTAATAAAAAAGCCTGAAAATAAATTTTTCTAATTATACAATTAAATAACAAAAAAATCAATATTTAGGAGATTTTTAATATATGCCGAAATTAAGTATCTGAGAGATGATTTTTTGTTTTATGAAGACTTTATCTTACTATACTTGCCATCATGACCACCAAAATGAACATTGGTGTGTTTATTTTTAGTTTTTGAAAGAGGAAATCTTTTTTCGTTTTCTTTAATGACATCTTTAAGCGCTTTATCCATATCAATATCTAAATTATTTGAGAGAATTGATAAGAACCAAAGAATGTCGCCAATTGTGTTTTCAGCTTCTTCTTTGTTTTTTATTAAAATCTGATTAATGCTATCTGGGTCCTGTTCCCATTTTATCAAGTTTCTGAATTCTCCTATTTCTTCTACCATACCCAATAATATATCTTTAGGGTTGTGAAATTGATTCCAATTTCTGTCACGACAGAATTTTTTAATTTGTTTTTGATGTTGGTTCATAGATTTTTTCATATGAATCAAATCTTTTCTCCGCAGGTAGGACTCGAACCTACAACATCCTCGTTAACAGCGAGGCGCTCTACCATTGAGCTACTGCGGAAAAAAAACTTGATTCATGGTATTTACAATTTAATATCGGGAGTCAGATTACAGACATAGTTTAACAGAATAAGGCCTCCTTGTAAACCGTTAACTTTCGCGATTCTGCAAGTGTTTTCTGTTAAAATGGATATATGAATACTTTTTTATGGATAGTTATAGCAGCGCTAATTAATGGATTGATAACCCTAATCGGTTTTTTTGTAATAAAGAAAAGTTTTTTCTTAAAAATCTTTTTTGTTTAGTTGCTTTTAGTTTATTAACTAAGTATTTTCTTGTCGAATAATTGAAGATTTTCATGGTAATTTTGTATTCAATATCTATAACATCGAAAAAATAACTTGTTTTTAACTCTCTTAGAATATAAAATTGGCCTGGATATCAAAGACTATGTTTATTAATTCTTCTAAAAAAGAATATTTTTTCAATTCAAGTATTTTGTTATTTGGTTTAGTCGTTTTTAATTTAGCTAATGTTGTTTTTTATTTTATTGCTGCAAGATTGTATCCTTTGGAGACTTATGCTGAATTATTAACATTGATGTCTTTTTATTCAGTTTTTGCTATGGCTTCTGGGGCTATTATTCTCCTTTCTACTGATAGATTTTCACGCTTAAGATCAAAAAAAGATCCAGAGTTGTTAAAGAACAAAATTAATACTTATAACTTTTATGTTATAATTTTTAGTATTTTTATCCTTATTTTGTTATTAGTAAGTACAAGATTTTTTATTGAAAAACTTAACTTTGCTAATCATCTTTTTTATTTTTTAGTAATTTTTTCTGTAATTTTAATCTTCCCACTTTCTCTTTATAGGGGTTTTTTGCAGGGTTTAAAGAAATTTAAACTTCTTTCGCTCAGTCTTGTAATAGAGGGAATTCTTAAAATAGCTTTTTTATTAATTATCGTGTTTTTTTCATTATCGGCTGCCCTTTATCTTGTTTCCCTTTTCTTAAGCATGTTTATAGTTTTCCTTTTTTTAATTTGGAAATTAAAAATTAAGTTCAAACTTCCCCTAAGCTGCAATCATGAAGTAACCCAGCAAAGTATTTATTTGGTCATTTCCTTTTTGATTTTAAGTTTATATTTAAATATTGATTTAGTAATTTTCCGCTATTATTTTGTTGTTGAATCAGGCTTCTATGGATTGGCGGCTTTATGCGCGAGGCTTTTATTGTATTTTTCCGGTGCTTTTGTGGGTGTTTTATATCCTTTGGTTGTAGATAATTCTAAAAATAAACCCGCTCATAAGAAATTATTATTTAATGCCTTTCTTTTAATTATTTTATTATTCATTTTGATTTTCTTCTTATATTATTTGTTTGGTTTAAATCTCTTAAAAGTCTTCACCCCTGAAATTTCTATTTTATATTGGGGATATCTTCTAAGACTTACTTTTATTTTCTTTTTATTTGCTTTGGTTAGTACTTTTGTTAATTATTTCTTGGCGTTAAAGGACAAATTATTTTTCCCTTTTTTAGTTTTTATTTTAATAATCCAGGCTCTGGTGTTAGTTGTGAATATAACTTCGCCGGAAATTTTCATTAATCGCTTGCTTATCTCTGCTATTGTCGGTTGTTTGATTTTTTCAATGAGATATATCTTTTTGATTAAAAAGAGGGCATGAAATGAAAGTTTTAGTTATTCTTCCAACATATAATGAAGAAGAAAATATTAAAGAAATACTCGAAGCGATAATAGAGCTGGGTGATGATTTTTATCCATTAGTTGTTGATGATAATTCAAAAGACAATACTGCAAAAAAAGCAGAAAAAATTGCTGATATCTGCCCAAGAATAAAAATCATAAAAAGAAAAAAAGAGAGAAGTTTTTCTAAATCTCTCCTTCGCGGAATCCATTATGGGGTAAAAAATAGATATGACTATCTTTTTCAAATGGATGCTGATTTTTCTCACAATCCCAAAAAATTACCTATCCTTTTGAATGTAGCTAAAAAAAATGATTTTGTTATTGGTTCAAGATATATAAAAAAGGGGAAAATAATTGGCTGGGAAAGAAAAAGAAGATGGTTGAGCTATTTAGGTAATCTTTTCTCTTGGGTTTTTCTAGACCACAGAATACATGATTGGACATCTGGATTTGTTTGTTGGCGAAGAAAAGCTATCCAAAGAGTTAATCTTTTAAACCACAAATACCCTAAGGGATATTCTTTCCAAATCATATTAAAGTTTAAAGCCTTAAAAGAAGGACTAACTTTTGAAGAATTACCAATTGTTTTTCGTGAACGCATCAAGGGAAAGACCAAAATGAATAATGCAATAGTTAAAGAAGCTTTTTGGGTTGTTTTAAACACTAAGTGGCAATATTTAAACAAAAAATTATTTAAAAAATGACTTGTCCTGTTTGTCACAAAAAAAACTTGAAGTTTGTTTTTAAATCTCTTGATGAAAGGTTCCAAAAAAAGGGAAAATTCTTATTAATTGAGTGTTGTAATTGTAATTTGTTTTTTACCTTAGATGTTTCTGGTAAGAAAAAGAAGAATTTTGACTTATTATTTCAAATGAATAAAAAAGAAAAAGAACATGTGAACAAGAGAAGGCACTGTTTTGTAAATAAATATTTAAATAATGGGGACAAAATTTTGGATATTGGATTTGGAGATGGAAGCTTTCTTAAATATATGAAATCCAAAGGATACAAAGTTACAGGAATTGAAAATTCAATCAAAGCAATAAAAAATCTGAAAAAGGAAAGCATAGAGATTATTCAAGGTGATTTTGAAAGAAGGAAGATAAGGAAAAAATTTAGCCTGATAACTTTATGGCATAGTTTTGAGCATTTTAATGATCCCCTCGGGGCTTTGAATAAAATAAGAAGGATTATTGAAAAAAATGGAATATTGGCAATCGAAGTACCCAACCCCTTGAGTCTACAAGCCAAATTATTCCAAAATTTTTGGTATGGTTTTGACTTAGCGAGGCATAAATTTCATTTTTCTCCGCAGGCCCTATCAGATCTCTTGGAAAAAAGTGGCTTTGAGGTAGTAAAAAAAGATTTTTCTAATATCCACGAATCATTAATGCATTTTATTTTTAGCTTAGCCAATTTTTTTGGGCTTAGTTCAGTTAATTATTGGGGAATTAAAAACAACAGAAGGAATGAGACAAGCTTCAAAAAAATATTTAGAATTGTGGCGTATAAATTAATCAATGTTTTTTATCCCCTTATTTGGCTTGAATCCAAGTTAAAAAAGAATGGAGTAGTTACTTTTTTAGCTCAACCTAAAAAAGAAATGAAAAAATGTTCGGTTAGCATAGGTATACCAGCGCACAATGAGGAAAAGGATATCGCAAAAGTGGTCAAAGCAATTGTCAATCAAAATATGCAAAATAGAATCAAATTGAAGGAAATAATTGTTGTAGCAGACGGATGCACAGATAGGACTGAAGAAATTGTTATTGATTTGGCGCTTGTAGATACAAGAATTAAGCTTATCAGCAAAAAAAGAGAGGGCAAATCAGCAGCAATAAATACGATTCTCAAATCTGCTAAAGAGGAAATTATTATTATCGCTAATGCTGATAATATACCTGATGACGATTGCCTTTTTGAAATACTTAGTCCTCTTTCGGATAAAAAAGTTGGGCTTGTGGGGCCCCAGATAGTTTGTATTAATAAAGACAATAATTTTGTTGGTTATCTGAATAATTTACTATGGCGTTTACATCACAGAATTTCATTCATAGAGCCCAAGACGGGTGGGTTCATTGCTTTGCGCAAAAAATACTTTAATTGTCTGCCAGAAAAGAGCCCAGTTGATGAGGCAACAATTGAAGCAATTATCAAATCAAAAAATAAAAAAATCAAATATGCCCCCAGGGCAAAACTTTACTTGAAAGGGCCAGAAAATTTAAACGACTATTTTAAACAGAGACGCAGAATTCATTTTGGTTATTTCTGGCTTAAAGAAAAATATACTCAATATCACCCTTCTACCTTTAAAGCTAAACATCTTTTTTCTGTTTTGGTGAAAGAAATAAGTCCAAACATCGTAAATAATTTTTTTCTATTAAGTGCAATTTTTTTAGAGGTTGTTGCGAAAATCGCAGGTTTTTATGATTTTAAAAAGAAAAGAAAAGACCACCAAAAATGGGAAATGGTTGCTTCGAGCAAGGGGCTTGAGCTCGAAAAATAAACAACCAAAAATTTTTGTTGTTAGTGTTTTTGCTTTCAAGAAGCAAAAAGACATCAAAGATTTTATCGGAACGATGAACAAGCAGAGTTATCCAAGATTTAACATAATTCTTGTTAATAATGGTATGAAAAACATTTTTTTGCCAAAAAAAAGATTTAAAAATACAAAAATCACACTCTTAAATTTGAAAAAAAATATTGGTTTTTGCCGCGGTGTCAATCTAGGTATTCGTCTAGCTTTAAAATCTGGTGCTGATCAGATTCTTTTATTAAATAATGATATCTTGTTAGATGTTAAAACAATTGAAAAATTATCTCATTTTATGCAACGGAATGAAAAGATCGGCCTTTTAAGTCCGATTATCATGCAAGAAAAAAACAAAAGATTAGTTTGGTATGCTGGGGGCTATACTAATAAATTATTTGGTTTTACTCGCAACTGCGGTATAAATAAGCCGATTTCTGCAAAAATAAAAAGCGGACCAACTGGCACTATCAGTGGTTGTTGTGTTTTAGTTAAAAGAGGCGTATTTGAAAAAATTGGTTTATGGGAAGAGGATTATTTTTTGTATTTTGACGATCCTGATTTCAGTCTAAAAGCAGAAAAGGCGGGCTTTAGGAGTTATCTATTAGCTGAGCCTCTTATTTGGCACAAAAAAGAGAATAATAAACTTAGTCCTGTTGAGGCTTATTTTTTTGCTCGTAATCCATTTATTTTCATTAGGAAAAATTTTAAAGGATTTTATAAAATAACTTCAATTTTAGGGCAGTTTATTATTAGATTGCCTTATAATTTGCTGCGTCTTAAAAATAAAAAGGGCATAAAGCCCTACTTTTTAGGTTTATGGGATGGAATAATTGGTAAAAAAGGAGCACCTAATAATTTTCAAAATTTAAGGATGGGCTGAAATCCCCTCACGTTTATTTTCTTCCTTTTTTTTCTTACGTCTCAAAAAAAAATAGATTATGATAAATATTATTAAAAGTATCAATATTGGTAAAAAGTAAATGCAATTTCTTCCAATAAAATCAATAGCACCCGCAATAATATTTGATAAATATCCTTTGCCACCTCCTTGCTCCGGCGATGAGTAATATCCATTTGCCATATTAAATTAAAGATTTTTCTCTATTTAGTCTATAATATTCTATAATAATATTAATGGCTTCTTTCATCAAGAAAAATTTTTGGTTTTTATTGATAATAGGTTTCCTCATCAGAATCTTTTTTTCTGGTTTAAGTTCCTGGAATAAAGATGTTGCTGTTTGGTATAGATTGGCTAATGATATTAGTGAAGGATTTGGTGCTTATGGTAATCTAAATTTTTCTTATCCTCCTGGATTGGCTATTATTTTTTCTTTGACCTTGATTCCGATAATTTACTTACTCCCTTTTGCTAATTGGGGAGTTTATGATTCATCAGTTACTACTATTGGGGGAGATACTTGGTTGTTTGATCCTATTATTACTTCGCCTATTTTCAACTTTTTGTTTAAAATCCCAATTTTTGCTGCCGAAATTTTTCTTCTTTATTTGTTATATAGATATTTAAAAGAGAGGACCGGCAAAGATGATATCGCCAAAACGGTTGTCATTTTTTGGTATTTTAATCCTCTTATTATTTTTATAAATGCTATTCATGGTCAACTTGATATTTATCCTGTTCTTTTTCTTTTCTTGGCAATGGTTCTTTTTTATTTAAGAAAAGATTTCTTCTCAGGGATTTTATTCGGTATTTCAATTACGATGAAAATATTTCCCGTGATTTTTTTGCCTTTTATTTTGCTTTTTGTTTTCTATAGGGATTGGCATGATAAAGCCAAGCAAAAATTATTAAATTTAATCCAGTTTTTTTTGGGCATCATTATATTCCCCATTTTTCTATTTTTCCTATTTTCAAAAAGTGAATTTGTTAATACCTTGGTGTTCACACGTTTTAGCACCATTGGTTTTGAGGGCTCGCTGAATATTGGATTGATTAATTATATACCTTCTTTATCTAATTTTATCGCAAAAAATGAATCTTTATTTTTATATATTGAAAAATACGGGCTAATTATTGGTCTTGCCCTGTTGTTTTTATGGATTATTATGAATATAAACAAGGCCTCTGATAAATTTAGAGAATTTCCCCTAGAAATAATTTTTGTTTTATCGCTTTTTCTTCTTTATTTTTTCAGCCAACGTACTAATCCAAATTATATAATTTGGTGTCTACCTTTTATTTTAGTGCTCTGCGCCATTAAAATAATTCCTTATTATTTATATTGGCTTTTGTCGCTCTCGGGTTTTATTTTTTATCTTGGGATATATTCGCTTGCTTATAAATTGCTTTTTATCTCCTCGAGTAAATTTTTGGGATGGCCTAATTTTCAGGAATTAATTAACCAATATATAAAATTACGCTCGTTAAAAGGAATAATAAATGATACAATTTTAGAAGATGTTTTTCTTTTTTCGGCTTTGTTGTTCTATCTTGTATTTATATTTATCGTGACTAGACTTTTAAATTTAATAAAAAAGAAAAGTGTTAAAAAAATATCTTATTAGCTTCTTTTTATTGCTGGTCGTATTTTGTGCAGGGTTAATTTTTTTATATTTTTCTAAAAAACCGACAGAAATTAATTTCTTAAATGAAGTAAATAGTAGATTTGAAAATAGTTATTTAGTTACTGATGTTTCTCTTGAGAATTCTTCAAAAAGAGAAATTGAACTAAATTTAGTTCTCTTACCACTTGATAAGAAACCTGATGATTTGATAATTTATTATTATTTTGATGAAGATTACCCAACCCTTCAGACAAGTGTTGATGCATACCTTGGTCTTTATAATTTTTTGGTAGCTGGTCAATTAACTAAGAGGTTTAATCATAGTATTGAACTTGTAAATGCAGACAAACTTAGCTCTGTTTTTACTAAAGATAAATCGATTGTCATTATTGCTTCTGGTGTTCTGCCAAATACAGTTTTTTCTAAAGATAGAAATTTGATTTCTCCATGGCTTGAAAAAGGAGGTTGCTTAATCTGGGTTGGTGATGGTCTGGGTTATTATTCAGCAAGAAAGGAAGAAAAAATAGAAGATGAAAAAACAGACGCGAAAATTGGCTGGGAAGGACAAAAGGAAATTTTGAAGAAAAATTTTATTGACGGAGATAAGTTTGCAGAAGATATTAATGATTCAATTGGGGAGCAAGAAACAATAATTTCTCGAGCTCTTGATTTAAGATATCAATTTACGCTCGTAGGAGCGATTAATAATATTGTATTTGCTAATGATGGTTATCTTTTAGGTTATAATCGCTATTTTAATGACACACTTGTTAGAAATAGCATCTCCTTTATTCCTGTTGGAGAAGGGGGAGTAGTTATATTCGGTGCAGGAATTATGGAAAAGCAGCGTGAACTTGGTTGGGATATTTCCCAGATTATTATTTCTGAATTGATATTTAGTGAAGCAAATAATTTGAAATATGAATCAGTCCGTCTTTCCCCACAACAGAAAAAGAGATTGCGCATAGAGATAAAAAACAAGGGATATGAGGGTGGTTCTTTAATTATTTTTGATAAAGCAGGAGAGGTAGGAAATTTTTATTATAAGGATATTTTTTACAATTTGGCTAAATATGATCTTAAGGAGGAGTGATGGATAGTAATCTTTTTTTGAGTATTTTAGCAATTTTTTTTGGTTATCTATTAGGTTCGGTCTCACCATCTTATATTTTAGGTAAAATTTTAAAAAAAATTGATATCAGAGAACATGGTGATGGCAATGCAGGTGGGACGAATACTAAAAGGGTATTAGGTTGGGGACCAGCAGTGGTCGTGGTTATCTTTGATTTAACCAAAGGGTTGATGGCAATGTTTATTGCTTGGAAATTAGGTTTAACTATCCCTCTTGTTTATGTTTCAGGCTATGCTGCAATAATTGGGCATATTTTTCCATTTTATCTTCGTTTCCGTGGCGGACAAGGAGCAGCAACAGCAGTTGGCATGCTTTTCTTTTCTTTGGGAATATTACTTGTTAAGGGATATCTTCCTTGGGATGCTTTGATTATTTTGGCAATTGCCGCACTCTCAGTTTTCTTTATTACCCGTAGCGGTACTTTAACAGGAATTGTCGTCTTGCCTATGTCGGTTTATTTTATTCTTGATAGGTATACTATAAATAACTTTACTGTTTGTACTTCCTTGCTTTTAATTTTTCTTTTTGGAGTCCAGGTCTATCAAGTTTTCAAAAAAGATCTTTTTGCTCTCAAGCCAAAAGCCAAACAAGAGTTAGTTGCTTGGCGATTGTATATGCGTCCTTTTTCGGTTTTGCTTCTTTTGATTTATTGGTACTTAGGCAGAACTGCCGGATTATGGATAATAGGTGGATTAGTTGTTTTGGTCGCAATTCCGGATATTCTCCGGTTATTGCTACCCAATGTGAACAAGTTTTTTTTCATTAAATTAAAAAACAAGGTATACAAAAAGAAAGAAAGAAGGAGTTTTTCTTCAATTACTTTATTTCTTTTTTCCTATTTTATTGTTCTTTTGCTTTTTTCCTGGCCAATTGCCGTTGTTGCGCTTTTATATCTTTCATTTGGTGATATGGCTTCTAAAATCTTTGGTATTCAATTCGGTCGTACGCATCTCTTTCCTAAAACTCATAAGGATTTGGAAGGAGCCTTGGCCTATGTTTCAATTTGTCTTGCTATTGGCTATCTTGCTTCTCATTATTTACCTATAGACATGCTTACTATTGCTGTCGGTGCTGTTGTTGCAGCAATAGTTGAAACATTGCCATTGGGGGTAGATGATAATTTAACCGTAGCCCTAAGTTCTGCAGCTTCTATGTTTATTATTGGAAAAATTTTTTGAACACATAGCACTACTTCTTAAAAACACCACGTAATAGATTAAAAATAGTTATCCACAATTACTAGCTTTTCAATTATAGTATATTAGTAATGAAGTGCAAATAGGAATGATTACCAAGTTATATAAAAAAATGGGGAGATTAATGTGGATACTAAAATAGGAAGCATAAAGCCATCTTCAAGGATGACCAATCAGCGATTGGAGATTATTTCTTATTTACAATCAACGACTGAACATCCCACTGCAGAAAAAATATATTATGAAGTAAGAAAAAAATTACCAAAACTTTCACTTGGCACAGTTTATAGAAATTTAGAAATTTTAGCCGAGAAAGGAATTGTAGTAAAATTAGATTTGGGAGAAGACCGAGATAGATATGATGCTGATACAAAATTACATCATCATTTTATATGTCGTCAGTGTCGGCGAATTATTGATATAATTATGCCAGACGTAGAACAGCTAAAAGATAGAATCGAGGGTCAATTAAATGTCAGAGTAGAAAAAACTCAAATATTATTTAATGGTCTTTGTGAATATTGCCAAAAATTAAAATAATAAAAAGAAAGGAAGCAGTATGAAAGAAACACAAAAAAATTTAAGACGTGCATATGCTGGCGAGAGTATGGCTAGAAACAAATATACTACTTTCGCGGGCCAAGCAAAAAAAGAAGGGTATCAGTCAATTGCCCGAATTTTTGAAGAAACAGCAGATAATGAACGCGCCCACGCAAAGAGATTGCAAGAATTTATGCAAGGTGAACCAAGCACGGAACTCTTAGATTATACAGTGGCGCCAATTAGTGATACAAAAGAGAATTTAAAAGAAGCGATTAAGGGTGAGCACTATGAGAATTCTCAGATGTATCCCCTTTTTAAAAAGATTGCTTTAAAAGAAAACCAAAAGAAAATTGCTTCTGTTTTTCAAGAAATCTCAGAAGTGGAGGAAGAACACGAAAAAAGATACCGTTCATTGCTTGGGAATCTTAAAGGGGGCAAAATGTTCAAAAGAACAAGAGCAGTAAAATGGAAATGTTTAAATTGTGGCTATATCCATAAAGGCAAAAGTGCACCAAGAGTGTGCCCTGCTTGTAATCACCCTCAGGGCTTTTATGAAATTTGGTGCAAGCCATATTAAGCTAAGAAAGGAGGAAGATGGCTGAAAATAATTATGAGGAGACGCAGACTTATCAGGATCCCAATAATCCAAGTGAATTAGAGCAAAAGCATGTGCCAATCATTGAAGCAAATACCATGTTTGCCAAGGTGACTGTTGGAGAGGTTAGGCACCCGATGGAAACTAGCCATTGGATTCAATGGATTGAGCTTTTTGCTGATGAAGAATCGGTCGGCAGGTCGGATTTGTCGCCCGGCGAGTTGCCGGAAATGGAATTTGAGATAGATATTTCCAAAACAAAAAAATTAAAAGCTCAGGCGCTTTGCAATGTACATGGTCTTTGGGAAAATAGCATTAAAATTTCAAGCAATAATAAAAAATAATTCAAGAAAGGAGTATCTTGAAGAAAGTTAAGATTTATACTTCTCCCACTTGTGGTTATTGCAATATGGCAAAGGATTGGATGGATGAGAAAAAAATAAATTACATTGAGATTGATGTAGCCAAAGATCCAGCTGCAGCGCAGGAATTAGTTAAAGAATCTGGACAGATGGGTGTTCCGGTTATTGTAGTGGGCGAAGGAGATGAGAAAAAAGTAGTTGTTGGTTTTGACCAAGGGAAATTAGAGGAACTTTTAAAATAAATAAGTTTTGGAAAATATTTTATAAATACGCAAGAAATTCTTGCGTATTTAATTTGAAAAAGCGATGATATTAGGTTAAAATTTTAGATATGATTAAGCTTTACAATACTCTTTCAAGAAAAAAAGAAGAATTTAAACCTCTTAGGGGTAAAGAAGTAAGAATTTATACTTGTGGACCTACGGTTTATAATTATGCCCATATTGGAAATTTGAGAGCTTATATTTTTGCTGATACTCTCAGGCGAATTTTAGAATTAAATAGCTACAAAATAAATCAGATTGTCAATATCACAGATGTTGGCCATCTAACCTCTGATGCTGATGAGGGAGAAGATAAGGTTGAGAAAGAAGCTAAAGAAGAACAGAAAACTCCTGAAGAAATTGCTAAATTTTATACAGAAGTTTTTCTTAAAAATCTAAAAAGTTTAAATATTGAAATGCCAGAGCGGATGCCCAAAGCCACTGATAATATCAAGGAAATGATTAAAATTAATGAAAAAATAGAAAAAAACGGTTATGCATATGAAACAGAGGATGGCTTATATTTTGACACCTCACAACTAAAAGATTATGGGATACTTTCAAAACAGAAAATTGAGCTTGAAAGAAAACCAAGAGTAGGGAAGGCAAAAGGCAAAAAAAATCCCACTGATTTTGCTCTTTGGCTTAAAGCTGTAGGCGAGCATAAAAATCATTTGATGCAATGGGATTCGCCTTGGGGCAAAGGATTCCCTGGTTGGCATATAGAATGTACTGCTATGAGTGAAAAGTATTTGGGTGAGGTTTTTGATATTCATACCGGCGGAATTGACCATATTCCCGTGCATCATGAAAATGAAATTGCCCAAAGCATTGCCGCTTTTGGCGAAATTCCAGCTAGATTTTTTATGCATAGCGCCTTTCTTACCCTCGGCAAAGAGAAAATGGCCAAATCTAGGGGCAACTTAATAACCTTAGATGATGTTGTTAAAAAAGGATTTGGTGCTTCTGCCTTTAGATTTTTGTGTCTAAATAATCATTATCGCAGTCCAATGCTTTTTGATTGGCAAAAACTAAAAGAGGCAAGAAGTGCTCTTAGTTTTCTGTATACTTCTCTTAACCGGCTTAGAAGCTCAGTTAATCCCAACGCCAAGGAATCTTTTTCTCTTAATGATGAGATTTCAAAAACTAAAAAAAGAATCAAAAAATTCTTTTTTAATGATTTGAATATTCCCAAAGCAATTGATGAGCTTTTTTCTTTCACTCATTATTTGAATGAGTTAAGCACCAAAGGAGCAATTTCAGAAGCCCAGATAAAATTTGCTTTTAGAGAGGTTTACCAAGAGGCAGATAGGGTTTTAGCAATAAATATTGCAAAAAGAACCCGAAAAAAAATCTTAATTCCCCAAGAAATCAAAATAATGGCAATAAAGTGGAGAAAAGCAAAAGAAGATAAAAATTATGATTTATCCGATTCTTTGCGAGAAAAAGCCTTAAAAAAGGGATATAAATTCGAAGATTTACCAGATGGAAAGTATCGTGTAGTTAAGAAATAAGGTATAATAAAATTAATTATAAAACTAAAGAATGAGGGGTGGTTATGTCAAGCCAAGCAAAAACTTTATCAATTGTATTAATTTTGGCTGTTGTTTTGGTTGCCTCGCTTCTAGTTTATTTTTTTTATTTCCGGCCAAATTCAATTGTGGGGCAAGTTTCTGAGCCTCATGCTAAAAATAGATTGATTATTAAATTCAAAACAGACGTCAAAGATGAGGTAAAAAAGGATAAAACCATTTCAGGCGCAGATATTGGCGTTGCGTCAGTTTCTGAACTTAATCAAAAAGAAAAAGTGGACAAAATTGAAAAAATAACCCCCAAAGAAGATACTAAAGTAAAAGGTGCTTCTACCGAAAGTGAGAATCTTGATCTTTTGTATGTTTTAGAGTTTGGCGAAGAAAAAAATGTGGCTGAGCTTATCAAAGAGTATGAAAAAAATCCCGATATTGAATATGCTGAGCCCGATTACGAGCTTACAACTCAACTAACTCCTAATGACCCATTTTATTATTCAAGCGGAAGTTGGGGGCAGAGTTATCCCGATCTTTGGGGAATAAGAAAGATTAATTCTGCAGGAGCTTGGGATTATAATACTGGATCGAGTGACGTGGTGGTTGCTGTTATTGACACGGGAATTGATTATACTCATCCTGACATTGCAGCTAATGTTTGGACAAATTCAGACGAAGTTCCGAGTAATGGCATAGATGATGATGGTAATGGTTATGTTGACGATTATTATGGCTATGATTTTTATAATACAGATCCCAATCCGATGGATGACCATGCACATGGGACTCATTGCGCTGGAACAGTTGCCGCAGTGGGAAATAATGGATTGGGGGTTGTAGGTGTTGGTTGGAATACTAAAGTTATGGCGGTTAAATTTTTAAGCCAATTTGGTTCAGGTTATTATTCTGATGCTATTTCTTCGATTTATTATGCAGTTAATAATGGAGCAAATGTTTTATCAAATTCTTGGGGTGGAGGTGGAAGATATACCTCTATGCAGACGGCAATTAATTATGCCTATAATAATGGTGTTGTATTTATTGCGGCTGCAGGCAACTCAAACAGCGATGCTTATTATTTCACGCCAGCTGGTTTAGATCATGTGGTGACGGTCGCAGCGACCGATCACAACGACAACAAAGCTTCGTTTTCATCTTGGGGTGATGTAGTTGAAGTTGCTGCTCCTGGAGTTGATGTTCTTTCACTTAAATCATCACAGGGTTCTTGTACAACTGTGGCAAGTAAATATTGCCGTATGAGTGGAACTTCAATGGCAACGCCCCATACAGCAGGTCTTGCAGCTTTGATTTTAGCTAATGATATTAATATGAGTCCTGATGATGTTTTGATGTATCTAACAGATTTTGCTGACGATCTTGGAACACCGGGCAAAGATATTTATTTTGGTTACGGCAGAATAAATGCCAATAATTCTGTTGCCGAAAGCGGCTCACCCATTACTCATCCAGAGGGTTCAATAATAAAATCTCGCGATTCAGCCGCAGCTTATAAAATTGAAAATGGTCAAAAACGCCTTTTTCCCAATGCCTCAGTCTATGTTTCTTGGTCAAATAGCTGGTCTGATATTGTTGGAGTAAGGACGATTGATATTGATGAATATGAAGAAGGAAGTGAAATGCAATTTAGGCCGGGGATTTTGGCAAGGGCAAATGACAGTGCAACAGTTTATTTAATTAGCGACTCAAATCGCTTGCCAGTTTCAAGTGCTCAGGTTTATATTGGTTTGGGCTATTCTTGGTCAGCCATTAGAGTTGTATCGCCTGCAGAGCTTGAGAATTATAATACAGGAGATTCAGTTTCAGATACGGGTTCACATATAGATGGCTCCTTAGTCAGAACACAATCAAGTTATGCTGTTTATCTTATAGATAATGGACAGAAAAGAATCATCCCCAGCGCACAAATATTTTCAAATAGATACCGCTGGCAAGATATTTCTGTTATTTCGCAAACTGAGATGAATAATTATCCAGAGGGAAATCGCGTAGGATTCAAAGACGGTACCTTAATCAGTATTTATGGCAACCCAGCTGTTTATGTAATTACTGCCGGAGAGAAAAGAGCTATTTCCTCTGCCTCAGTCTTTAATAGAATGGGTTATAGCTGGAGAAAAATAATCTCTGTTTACGCCTCAGAAGCAAATAATTATCCAACAGGAACGCCTATTAGTTTATAAAATCATTATGGCTAAATACACAATAAAACAAGACGCAGATGTATGTATTGGCTGTGGAACTTGTGTTTCTCTTTGCCCGGAAAATTGGGAGATTGGAGAAGATTCAAAGGCTCATCCCAAAAAAACAGCAGTTGATGATTTAGGATGTAATCAAGAAGCTGAAGAGAATTGTCCTGTGCAGTGTATCAAGATAGTTGAAAACAAAGACTAATCAATTATTTTATATAAGACAAAATCGTTTTGATAAATTTTCTCCAATTTTTGATTAAGAGTCAGCTCGTTGTTAGCTATTATGTAATCAATTTTGTATTTTTTCTCTAAATCATCTAACTTTTCTATATCGGGCGATGAGTAAAATTGATTGACATTAGTTATTCTTTTTTCCCACTCAATCATTAAATTCTCATTATCAAGAGGAAAGGATTTAAAATCAACAACAACCGCTCTTTCAGACTGTAGTCTGAATTCTTCAAAAGAAGTCGGGACAAGAAATATTAAGTCTTTTTCAGTATTATTTTTTATATATTGATAAAAATCATTACTTGCTTGGTATGGTTTAAATCTATCTATTAAAGGATTTTTGACGATTAAATAAAATAGAATAATCGTAAGAATTATTAAAAGCGGCCAGCTTTTTTTAATTTTGATTTGCGGTAAAAGAAGTATTATTCCAGTCAGAAAAAGAAAGAAAATTGCCGAATTTTTTAAATTTAGTTCTAAATTAAAATTAGCAAAATAACTGATTCCTTGTCCTGAAAGGAGAGGAAAAACAATCAAGAGATAAATAAAAAATAACAAAGTAGTCGAGATCAAAAATAAAATCACGATATGAAATTTTGACGATTTTATTTTTTCAATAATAATTTTTTTCTTTTTTATTAAAACTACAAGCATATAAAAAATCAGTGCAAGAGCAAACACATTAACAAGAATAATAGAAATAAAGATAATCAGAGAAAAAACAATAAAAAAAATATTTTTAGCTGAAAAGCTTTGTCTAATTTCATCAGACAAATACAGATAAAAAAACAGAAGCAAAAAAACTGAAAGACGAAAGAATTTAAAGACAAAAAATATTTCTAGAGGTATTAATTTGGTAAATATCAATTGCAAGGCAAAAAGAAAAAGAGAGATTATTATAAATTTGATGATTATAAAATCTTCTCTTTTGATTTTTTCTTTAGCATAAAAGAGGACTATAAGAGCAAAAAATAATAATAAAAAATTTTCTACTGCTCTAAAATTAAATTCTGAGGGAAACCATTGAGTTGCGGCACGGTATCTAACTAGTATCTCCACAAAAGCATCACTAGATTCGGCTCCTTGATTTTGAAGATATATAGGAACTGACAGAAGAATAAGAACAATGATTAAAGGCAATATTTTAAGAAGTTTTTTGCCAATTATTTTTATTTTGATAGGTTTTTTTAAAAAATAAATAAGGATAAGAACTAAGCCTACCTGAAAAGCAATAATTATTTGAAAGCAAGCAGCAAAAGCAAGAAGAATGAAAGTTGTCAGAAATTTTTTCCCAAAAAAGAAATATAAAGCAAAAGACGAAAGAGTCATAGCGATTGCAGATGGAACAAGATGATAGAAAACAAGATGATCACCCCCCAAAGTTAGAGAACGATATCCCAAAAGAACAACCAAAACCGAAATAAGTGCAGTTTTTGTGTTTTTAAATATATATTTTGATAGAAGGAATATCGAAACAGCAAAAGCTACATAATATAAAATCATTACAAAGAGGTAAGTATATTCCAAATTTTTGAAAAGATTATCTAAAATAGCCAAAAAATGGGCAAAAATATCCCTAATATTAAACGAAGAAGAAAAAGAATTGACATACCAGTCATTTGTTAAATAATTTTCATCAATAACTCTTTTAACTAATGGAATTTGCGAGTTATTGTCTATCGCCCCAAAACCATAATAGGAGACAACAAGAGAAATTAATGAAAACAAAATCACAAACAATAAGCTTATTAAATTTTCCTTTGTCCAGAAATTATTCATTTTTTCTCTCTATTTTCAGTGATTTCCTCAATAGAATAATAAGAATTTTGTGGAGAACGATAATAACTTTTTATCATAATATCAGCTAAAAAACCCGTAACAAAAAGCTGAATCCCGGCAATTATCATAAAGAGGAAAATTAATGGCCAGATTCTATCCGAAAGATAAATTATTTGGGCCAATCTCAATATCAATAAAATCAAAATACCCAAAAAACCGCAGACAAAGGACAAAATCCCAAGACCGCCAAATAAATGCAGTGGTCTTGCGCTGTAACTTCGCCAAAACCATACTCCCAGCATATCAACAAAGCCCTTGATAGTTCTTTTCCAGTTATATTTTGTTTTACCTTTTTTGCGGGAGCGGTGGGGAACAACAACCTCTGAAATTTTATATCCTCGCCATGCAAGAATTGCAGGTATTAAACGATGCTCTTCCCCCATTAAATTAAGATCTTTAAAACAATAAGAACGAAAAGCTTTTAGAGAACATCCTGAGTCGTGAATTTTATCGCCCAAAATTGAACGTCGAAGAAAATAAGCAACCCTAGAGACTGTTTTTTTGATTGGCAAGTCATGTCTTTTTTTCCGCCAACCAACCACTGCATCATATCCTTGATTTAATTTTTTCAAAAGCAAAGGGATGCCGAGAGGGTCATTTTGTCTATCGCCATCCATTGTAACAACGATTTCATGCTGGCTAGATTTAATACCTGCATCAAAAGCGGCAGTTTGACCGAAATTTTTTCTGAATTTAATTATTTTTATTGGCTTTAAATTTTTGAGAACTTGATAAGTTTTATCCGTAGAACCGTCATCAACAAAAATAATTTCAACATTTAAATTATCTCGTCGTGCGATATTTTTAATTTCTTGATGTAATTTTTTTACACTTTCTTCTTCATTAAAGACAGGGACAACTACAGAAATATTTTTTCCCATACCTTAGAATAGTAGCATATTTTATCCTTAAGTCAATTAAAAATAAAACCAACGATATTGATTAAAAATTAGTTTATGGTTATAAATAAGACGATGAACAAGGATCATTTTCTTCGTTTACTTGAATCAAAAGGGACAAATAGAATACAAGTTAATAATATTTTGAGTGCTGTTTGTATTGGTGTTCTTTCTTTTCTTTTATTTTCTAATATTAGAATAAATCCTTGGGTAGTGGGACAGCTATCAATTGCCGTGCCTCTTTTAATTACTTCCTCTCTTGCTTATGCTAAAGTCTGCTATCGCCATCAAGAAGCAAAATATTGGGATATGTTTGGTTGGCTGACTCATTCTGTAGGTTATGTTATGATTTTAAATTCAATTACTATTTATATTTATGAACAAAGCGAATCTCGAGTTGCTTGGTTATTTGTAATTATGGTTGTTATTCTTTTTATTTTTTATTCATTTTTGGATATTATATTAAAAAGAAAGCGTTTAGTAGAAAAAGTATTAAAATTGTTATTTTATCTATTACTTCTTCTTGCCGGTTCAATTATGCCTATATTATTAAAGCTTATATGAGAATAAAAAAAGAAAAAAATTTAATTGTTGCTCGTCTTGAAACAGGAGAAAATTATCTTAATTCTCTTCTTAAAATTGCCCAAAAAGAAAAAATCTCTTCAGGGATAATTTTGAATTCAATAGGTATGCTTAAAAATGTAGAACTGGCTTATTTTCAGGGAAAAGGTAAATATAAAAGAAACAGATTTAAAGATCCAATGGAAGTTACTGCGACTCAAGGAAATATCGGTAAAACCGAAAATGGTAAATATAAGCTTCATGTTCATACAACTTTAGCTGATGAATCCGGGTATGCTTATGCCGGTCATTTAGAAAAAGGAACAGTATGGGTAACAGCGGAAATTTTGATTCTAAAATTGGATAAAGTTAAGTTTATAAGGAAATTAGAGAACGAAACCGGTCTTTATGGTTTGAATTTAGAATGAACTCTTAATTTATTAGTTGATTAGCTATTTTTAGGTATTTTTCTTGACCCCGCTACAACTCCTTCCTGTAAAACGGATTACATCCTGTTATTACAGGAGCGTCGTTTACGGGGTCTGCACTCCGCCATCGGCGGAGCTTGACAAAAGTATATACTTAGTATATAATAGATATATAACAAGTATATGCTTAGAATATAATAAGTATATACCTATTATATACCTTAACCATATTATGAAAAAAATTAGATTTCAGAAGAAAATTCTCCAGTTTGGCAAGTATTCTTATGCTTTGGTTCTCCCAAAAATGATTGTTAGAGCTCTTGGTTGGAGAGAAAAACAAAAATTAGAGATTGTTCCTGATTTTGCTAAAGGGGAAATCGTTATCCGCGATTACAAGAAATAACGGGAAATGATGTTTTAGCCTTGTAATTAGGCTAAAACTCAATTTCTGTTATTTAAAATTGCCGATACAGTAAACAAAAACAAAATGACAAAAACAAAAAAAATCTTAATAATTTCTGCAATTCTTATTTTATTAATACCTTTTCAGGTTTATGCGAGTGCAATTTCAAGAGAGGGTATAATTAATCTTACAAATTCTGAAAGAGAAAAAATTGGTCTTAGTCCTCTTGTAGAAAATGGTCTTTTAGATAATGCTGCTCAGAGAAAAGCGCAAGATATGATTGACCGAGATTATTGGGAACATTATTATCAAGGCAAAACACCCTGGGATTGGATGCACGAATCCGGGTATTTCTATCTTGATGCAGGAGAAAATTTAGCAATTGATTTTGATTCTTTGGAGCCAATGGTGGCTGCCTGGATGAATTCCCCCACACATAGAGAAAATATAGTTAATCCTACCTATAAAGATATCGGTGTTGGTATTGCAAGTGGTGATTATGAGGGGCATCAAACAATTATTGTGGTACAAATGTTTGGTAATCCAGTAAGTGAGAGCTCTCTTGGCGCTGAAGCCTCAGGAGTTAGACCAGAAACCCCAGCTTTTGGCGGTATTGAAGCACAAGCAGATATAAATATCTTTGAAGGTAGGGATACAGAAGATACTACCCAAGAAGAAAAAGGCACCCTTGAAAAAATCTTCACAAGCATTATTGATTTCCTTGTAGAGGGAGAAGTGGTTTTTAGGTCTTTTATAAATAGGATTACTTTCGGATTGCTTTAATCTTTTGTTGCATTTAGTTTCGCGTTCGCGGAAATAGATTAAAGAAATAATTATAAAAAATGAAATTGTGCTTGACACAATTTTTTTGTGCTAATAAAATAGTAAATGCCACAAAATAGATTGTGGATAACTGGAATTGATTTAGTTCTTAGTCCCGCCAAAGGCGGGATTAGGGACAAATACCTCAAAAATTAAATCTTGGTTTTATTGATCTATTAAGGATGGATGAAACACCAAAATTATTGCCTTGATTTGGCAAAGTTTTTTGGTGTTTTTTGATAATAAATAAAAAGTTAATTTAAGGCGGGAGAAAAGGAAAAACATGGGGAAAGTAAAAAGAATTGTAACTCTAATTTCAATCACAAGCATCGCTTTGTGTTCATTGATGGGCTCATTTTTAATGGTGCCGGTGCAAAAAGCAGAGGCAGCTTTAGTGCCATTGAAAATTAATGAGTTTATGCCTAATCCATCAAGTGGTTTAGAGTGGATTGAAATCTACAATCCTAACCCTACTCCAAGGGACCTCTCGGGTTATCAACTAGATGATGAAGGTGGAGCCATTGCTTACACAATCCCAGCCGGTACCGTTGTTGCTGGCTATGGTTTTTATGTAAAGGAAACAACTTTTGGTCTGAATAATCCAGGGGATACAGCTCGATTATTAAATCCATCAAATGATTTAGTAGATTCTTATACTTATTCTGGCTCTACTTCAGGCAAGACTTATGCCAGAAGTATTGACGGTGCTGGGGTTTGGAGTGATGGAACGACCAGTCCCACCAAAAGCAAGTCAAATGATATTACTGCTCCAAGTGGGGGATTGGTTAATGATGGATTAGTTGGTAATGTTGAATTTATTGCCACAACAACTGAGGTTTCAGCTAATTGGACTGGATTTGTAGAAAACGAAAGTGTGTTGATAGAGTATGATTATGAGATTTTGGATTCAACAATGACAGTAATAGCATCAGGGACCGTTGGTGGCTCAGAAAACAGTTTTACTCACAGCGGACTGTGCTTAACTGAAGGCGAGATGTATAAAATTAGAATTAAAGCTATTAACAACGCTGGGCTAGAGAGCTGTCCGGTTATATCCGATGGGCAAACACCAGATGTTAGTGGACCGACTGATCCCTCAGACCTTAAGCTGACAACTAATAAGCCCTTTGCATCTGACGGTGTGGTTAATCTTTCTTGGAAAGGCTCAACAGATGCTCTAAGTGGCGTTGATAAATATCAAATTTGGCGCGTGGGCGATAATCCAAGTTGTCCTTCATGCTTTTACAAGATTGGCGAGGCAGGACATTTTGCCGCTGTGACAGATTATTCTTATGTTGATACCACGGTTTTTGGTGATGGTTATTTATATAGCTATTACATTGTCGCAGTTGATATTGTTGGCAATCTCTCTTTTGCCTCTGGTCAAAAAGACTTAATGGTTGATACGGTTGCACCAAATGCTCCAACAATTGATTTTACTCGAGATGATGGCATCGTTTATATTAATTGGCCTCAAGTTCCAGGCGCAACAAGTTATGAGGTTTATAAAAACGGAGTCCTTGTTTATGTAAGTTCTGCTACTGCTTATATGGATGTAAACACTATTAATGGACAGACTTATAGCTATTTTGTGAAAGCTTTAGATGGCGCAGGCAATAAAAGCTCAGCTTCAAACACGCTTGAGGTTTATATTCCTTCTCCCAGAGTTTCAAGCACTTGGACCACAAAAGCGGTAGGTAGTGTTTTGGGGGCAGAAACTGCCCAAGCTGCTGAGGTAACTGAAGAGGAAGTAGGCGAGGAATCAATTGAAGAAGACGGAGATGTGGCTGCGGCAGAAGAAAGTGAACCCGAAGAAACAGCCGGTGAAACCAAAACCAATTGGTCATTGATTATTGCCATCATTATCGCCGCTGCTATTGTTGTGGCCGGAGTTTTATATTGGTGGTACGCTCGCGAAGAAGACGAAATATAGCCCAAACTGTGTTTGGGAATGACAAATGTCAAAATCTCCCGACGCCCTGCCAGGGTCGGGATCCCGACCAGCGCGTCGGGACAAAATTCGAAACAAATTCAAAATTCAAAATCCGAAACCAAGGGACAAAAAAGAAAAAATTGGTTAAAATAATAACAGAGAAGATAAAAATTAATTGAAATCAGGTTAGGTCGAGCCTGCTCGCCCTATCAAATGCGGTGTAGCTGCAATTCGCAAAGAGAATTATTTGATAGGGTGAAAACAAAGGGGGAATAGCCCCAGTGAAATCCTCATAGCGCGAGGTCCGCCATCGGCGGAATTTCACGGGGCAGGGAGGAAAAAATATGAAAATTGTGAAAAGTCTATTAGTTATTGTTGCTGTAGCAGCTTTAGCTGCTGGTGCAACAACAGCAATTTTTAACTCAAGAGCTACTCTTGATGATAATACTTTTTCAACAGGTGTTCTTGAAATTAGAATAAATGGCAAAACCACTGCTCCAGGATTTACCTATTCAAATGCTGCTCCTGGCGATTCCTTTACTCGAACTTTTACTGTTATGAATTATGGTGCACCCTGGTTTGCCGGTCCAAGCACCCTTCCAGCTAAAGAATTAGCAGTTAAGGCACAAAAAGTCTCTGGTCATTCTGGTCTTTGGGGTAAATTGAATGTTGATCTTTATGCCAATGCAGGATGGGGCGGATGTTCAAATCCAGGCGTAGTGTTTGTCCCAGGCAAGGGTTGCCGAGTCTATTCAGGAGCTCTCGCACTTCTTGACGGGGGAGGAGCCACCGATATTTTGCATGCAACTCAATGGGGACCACATCCAGATCTGATTCCAGGTAATTCTTTAACTATGACGATGGACGTTAGCCTGCCAGCTGGTGCTGGTAATAGTGTGATGGGTCAGAGTGTTGTCTTTGATCTGTATGTAGATGGTTATAATCCTCATAGATAAATTAGGTTTTGAGGTTGCCCTGCTAATAGTAGTGGGGCAGCTGATTAAACTTAATTATGAATAATTGGGGAAAAATAGGAAAAATCATCTACACTGTTATCTTGGTAATTGTTCTTGTATTTGCTGTAATCGTTATTCTTTCTGCCATCCCTTTTCCTAATGGCTTGAAAATGTACGTTGTTAAGTCAGGTTCAATGGCCCCGATAATCAAATCGGGGGATTTGATCTTTTCTCAAAAACAAGAATTATATAATGCTAACGATATTATTACCTACATTCCAAGAGGTGAAAATAAAAATGTAGAATCAATAACTCACAGGATAGTTGAAATTAAGGATGGGATGTATATTACAAAAGGTGATGCAAATCCTTCAGAAGACTCGGAGTCAGTTAGTCTTAATCAAATAAAAGGTAAGTACAGATTTAGAATTCCACTTTTTGGTTATCTGGTGAGCTTCGCAAAAACTACGCCGGGTTTAATATTATTGATAATTATTCCAGGGACGATAATTATTTATAGAGAAATTCAGAATATAATTTCTGAAATAAAAAAGAAAAAAAGAGAGGAGCAGAAAGAAAGTGTAATATGAGGAAAATTTTATTAATTATCTTTTTTATCGGATTTGTAGCTATTATTATCGGCAACTCCACCTCTTCAATTTTTCAAAGCAGTGCAGGTCTTCTTGGTAATTCAATTACAGTATCAACTTCAAGTAATACTGATATTAAATT
>Ga0180438_10002000_pt1 | contig 34528 bp, 52 predicted proteins | sample SS_ome_12_FD_132455 | JGI IMG/M metagenome (GOLD analysis project Ga0180438, IMG submission 132455) | Hypersaline lake sediment archaeal communities from the Salton Sea, California, USA - SS_3_D_2 metaG | ecosystem: Environmental > Aquatic > Non-marine Saline and Alkaline > Hypersaline >... | reverse complement strand
TATTAACGGCAATCATCATAATTTTGGGGACAATAATTTATTTTTTTGGAATCGTTCGTTGTTCTTCCGGGAAGATGAACGGAACCAATTATGAGGTTCGATTTATCATTCAATATAATTCAATAAGTTTGGAAGAAATGGAATTGATCGAAAAAGATATCCGTGAACGTTACCGGGAATCTTGCAACATCACCGTGATCATTGATCCGGTTGATCAGATTCCGGAAACGTTCCGCCGGGATAATATCGTTCCGGAAAATTACGGCGAATAATTGGCACGAAATTATTTTTGAAAAATTTACTGGTAACAATTTCAAAACCGGTAAACATTACAACCGGGTGTTATTAAGAATAAAACAAAAACAAAGAATTTGAACCGGAATGATTTTTGCATTTTTTATTGTGAAATGAAAAACACAACACACACACCGGGAGTTAATAAAATGGATCTTGCAATATTTATCATTGATGATGCCGATTTTAACGAATTACAGGGAACCGAATCACAAGTTTATTATGTATTTATTTCGGATGATTTTATGAACGGTGATTATGAAGGTTTTGAAAAATATTCACGCAAATGTTTTTCAGTTGATGCCGCCGTTGAATATGCAACAAAATTATCAAAAATGTTTCCTTCATTTGAATATGTGGGTTTGATGTAATGGCACGAAGAAAAAAACAAGAAATATTAAAAGAAAGATTCAACGTGATCCGTGATCACGTTGATTCACTTGATGATGAAATCAAAATGGATTTATGGCAAATGATATATGATCGTGAAGAAACACATTTGGAATGTTCCGGTTTGAAATATTCGGATGATATTCCGTTGATTGATCGGTTGTGTATTTATCAAGATTGTTGTGAACAATTTGGAATTAAGGTTGATCGTTATTTCAAAATAGTAAAAAATAAAAAATCAATATGAAAAACAATAAAATATTTTATAAGATCAAAATTAAAAACGGATCCCGTGAAATCGGGAAATTCGGTTCATACAATCTTGAAGATCTATTGAACCGGATAAAAAATTTGGATCCGGGATTTACTTTTGAGTGGATCACCGGGAACGGAAATTTCAAAATCAAATTCTAATAATTAAACGGGAAGGAAAAATGGCAAGGAAATTAAATCAAGATCAAAAAGATTTTATCGTTCACTTGATGCAAACGGGAACGGATCAAGATCTAATTGATCACGGTGTTCCGGGTGAATATCTTGTGGATCGTGCAAACCATCATTCAATGATTTATTCCGCATTGGAAATAAACGAATTGAAGAAAATGCAATTGATGGATGAAAAGAAAAAGATAAAAGAGATCCCGGAAGGATGCATTGAATGCACTTGCGGCGGATCCGGATTATATTTTGGAAAAGGATATGTGTTGAATGGTGTGTTTCAAGGATACGTTGGAACGTGTTATCGTTGCGGCGGAAAAGGATATCAAACAAAAGCGGATGTGAAAAGAAACAATTATTATGATAATCGCATCCGTTGTTTTCATTAAATCAAACATCAATAATTAAAAGGGAAGGAATAACAGAATGAAAAAAACCGAATATCGCATTCCAAGTTGCACAAAATGTTTTTCGCCGGAATGCGTTCATCTTAAATCGTTTGATTGGGGTTGCCGCAATTGCGGGAACGTTTTCAAAGGACGTGAACAAGTTATTGCGGATCCTTCAATGTTGCCGGATGAATTCCAAGAATATATTGAAAGGAAAAAATCAACCGTTGGGTTGCCGCATATTCAAACCGCACCAACACAAGTGAAAATGGGTTGGTGGAAATGTGTTTCACCGATTAAGGCAGGTGGCAAGGTTTGGGATCCCGGTGATCTTGTTAAGGTTGTGGATGCCGGTGTGGAAGAATTAACGGGATCAACAACCATCACCATCCAATGGAACGGTGATTTGTTCACAACATATTATAATGTATTTAGAAAATATTTTGTGTGGAATAGTTAATGGCAAGGTTTAAAAAAATATACACCGAAACAAAGGGCGTTGGATTCAATTTTTATTATTCCAAGATCCGGGAAGTTTGGGTGGCATATTCAGTTGATGCACGTTTTGAAAATAAACCAATCTTAAAAGTTCTTGAAGTGGTGAAGAATTATTTGATTGAACACCGGGAAGATCTTTTGAACGTGCGGGAAAATTATCAATTCAAATATCAATATAAAAAACGGAAGGAAACAGATTGTGGAAGAAATTAAAAATTTTATTGAACGTTATCCATTATTGACAAACGGAATGCGGGATGATCTTGCCGCATTCCCGGAAGTTGCAGTTGCAATGATGGAATTATTATCATCCGGGTTTTCCATCAAGATGAATGGAAAAGGTTCCGGAATGTTCGTTGCTAAAAAAAGCAAATATGAATTTCGTGTTCGGTTTGAAGAAAATGAACCGGGTGTTGATTGGGATCCGGATGTGAAAGGTGATTTTCAAAGAACACACCACGTTGTGTTTTGGTTTTATTTTATAAAACCGGCGGGTGAATGGGAAAAAATTATTGAAGGAAAATTGAAGGATTATAATATTTATAATTTTGAAGTTGATCGTGGTGATCTGAAATATGATGAAAAAATAATTGCATCATATTCAAAATCAAGATATGGAACCGGTGAACCGAAATTTTTTATTTCAAGAATTGCGGTTGAAAAGATCCGAAGGGATATTGCGGATTTTAAAAATAAAATTGAAAAAATAATTGATGGGTTTGATGATGAAGAATAAAAAAATAAAATATCAAGATGTTGGTGAATTCATTCGTGGTGAACGTGATGATATTGTTGAAAAAGAATTTCAAACAACGGGTGTTCGCCCGTTGTTTGGAAGATCATATATAAATGCGGATTGTCCATTTTGCAAATTTAGAAACAGAGTTTATTTGTGGAGTTTTGCGGGATCCGGGAAACGTTGTGAATTTTGTGGTGCCGTTTTTGCACACGGGAACAAAGCATATCAATATAAAAGTGAGGTTGGGAAATGAAAATAAAAACAGTTTATGAAAACAAACGTGGTTGCGGATACCGGAAACCGGGCGGATTATATTTAAGATCGGATGCACTTGCGGTGAATTGCGGGTTGTTGCCGGTTCCGTTGGAAGTTTGCACACGTTGCGGATCCGGAATCAAACCATCACGTGGTTTCACGTGGGTTGATGCGGATCTTGTAACATCAAATCATTGCAGGTTGGAACGAACGGATCATTGCAAAAATATTTGTGGTTTAAGATCCATCACCGGGCGTTGCGGTTTATTATGGATCGGTGAAAAGTATTATCCCGCACCGCAAAAGTTTTCAAATGAATGCGGTGCAATGGGTGTTTCCCGGCGGATCAAATCGGTTCCAAACGGTTTTGTGGTTGGGAAAACGTGGGTGTTCGTTGCACACCGGAAATGTATTATGCGGGATTTGGAAGGGAAACAAACACACATTGATGGTGAATTCATTCCGGGAATATTTCAAGCGTTCCAACCGCAACGAATTGAATATGTTGTGAAGGGAACGGAAACGGAAAAAGAATTGGAAGATCTTGTGAAACGTGGGATTGATCTTGTTGATGTTAAACCGGTGAATGATAAACCAAAATTATTTGATGGTGATGAAAATTGAAATCAAGATTAAAAACAAAACGGCATATTCAACAAAGGATTTACGAAAACTAATTTTGGCATCCATAAAATATTTTAATTCTTGGATCGGGCGTTTTGATCCGGTTTATCATTTAACGGTGGAAGTAGTTTATAAAAGATCCGGAACATCCCGGTTGGGATGTGCATATTATAATCAACGTTGGATGCGTTTATATTTGAACCGGCATCCCGGCGTTGATAGGATCAAAACAACACGGGTTGCGCAAACGATCGTTCACGAATTGGAACATTGTATCGGGAAAAAACACAATGAAATGTGTGATAATTATGATCTTTCATTTGCGGATGGAATCACGATTAAATTTAAGATCCCGGAACCATCCGGGAAACTGAAACGTGGATCCATTGAATATTATGAAGATCACATTCAACGTTTGTTGGATCGGAATGAAAAGTGGATGAAAAAATATCACCGGGCAAAAAATGCACTTGGTGATATTAGCAGTATAATAAAATATTATGAAAAACAACTTGCATATAAAAAACAAGTTGATGATGGTGAAATAAAAAATCCCGGCAACGTTGCCGGGAATAAATAATGGATGCAATTGCATTTGAAACATTACTAATATAACTTTGTTATATATCATTGTCAATAGGTAGGAATTTGGGAACAACAAAAAACGGTTATTTAAAACAGGGAATCCGGAAGGTTGATATTGAAGATCTTCCGGATCTTATTGATCTTGATGGAACGGAAATATTGAAGATCCGGGAACGTGCCGGTTTAACAAGAAAAGAATTTGCATATTATGTTGGGATTGAATCACATTCACTTTATATGATCGAATCCGGGAAAAGGAATCCATCCACATCATTAAAAATTTTAATTCACTTTGTAAAAAACGGGATTATAAAATCAAACGGGAAAACTTAAAATGAAAATAATAATTGAAGAACAAGATTTTGATTTTTTAATTAAGGAAATTACGGATGAAATTTATGATGATATGAATTATGCATTAACGGATGATTGTTTTGATCATTCAGATAATGAACTTGCAAAAGTTCTTCATATGCAAAAAATGGAAGTTTTAAAATTGATTGATTCATCCATCAAGAATGTATTGAAAAGAAAAAGTGAAATTAGTGATCGAGAAAATCAATCAATGTATTATGAACAATGCGTGGGGAAGATACAATGAAACTTGTTGAATTGCCGGTGGATGTTAATTTGTTGGCGGATTTTTTTGAATGTGATGTTCGCACGATTCAAAATTGGGTGTTGAAAGGAATGCCGAAAAACAAACAAGGTGAATATCCATTGTTTGCGTGTGTTAAATGGAAACTTGATCAAGATGCACGTGAAATTGAGATCTTAAAAGAGGGCGGCGGGGACGAAACGTTGCGTGAAATGCGTAAACGAAATGTTGAAATGGATTTGAAAATTAAAGAAGAAAAATTGAAATCAATTCGTGGTGAAAAAATTGATATTGAAATGGTGAACGTTGCGTGGAAAAATGAAATGTTGTTGATTAAACAAATGTTGAACGGAATGCCGGGTGTGGCAATGATTAAACTTGAAGGGATGGAAACGGGCGAAGAACGGCGGCAGGTGATCCAAGATCTTGTTGATGATATGTTAAATCAACTTGCGGATCTTGATCCGGTTGCGGATGAAAAAGAGATAATGGAAAATCTTGATGAATATGATATTAAAATGGAATCAAAATCATAAATAAAATGAAGGCAACAAAAATGAGAGATTGGATCGGTTTTCTTTTAGCGGTTGGTGCATACACAACCGGTTTGTTTTATGCGGGTTTTGTTGTTTGGTTGTGGATTGATCATTTATTTGTATGATTGATTATCCGGATACATTGTTGGTGATCATCCGGGAATCCCGGATGATGTTAAAACCGCAACGGCATTTAACGGTGCCGGATTGGGCGGAACAACACCGTGTTCTTCCGGATTATGCCGCAATTACCGGGCGTTGGCGGAATGATATTGTGAATTATTTAATTCAACCAATGTTGGATTATACGGATCCCAAAATTATTTCCATCACGATTGTTGCATCCGCACAGGTGGGGAAAACCGAAATGTTGAACAATATGATAGGATACACCATTGATGTGGATCCGGTATCAATCTTAATAATGCAACCAACCATTGATGCGGCAAGAAAATATTCAAAGGATAAATTGCATCCAATGTTGGATGATACCAAAACATTGAAACGGAAGGTTGCACGGAAACGTTCACGTGATGGTGAATATACAACCTTATATGTTCGTTTCGCCGGTGGGTTTATAATTCTTGTTGGTGCAAATTCCGCCGTTGGTTTACGTGGTGTTTCAATTGCAAAAGTTTTTGTGGATGATATTGATGCCATTGAAAAAGAACGTGGCACAAAAGGAATTAAAGAAGGTGATCCGGTTATCCGGGCGGAAAAAAGGACAAAAACATTTCGTGGTAAACGTAAACACATCAGATCATCCACACCAACAATAAAAGGTGAATCCCGGATTATGGATTTTTATGAAAGATCCAACAAATGCAAACCGTTCATCACTTGCAAACATTGCGGTGGAAAATTTGTGATAAATTTCCGGGATCATATTAAATGGGAAAAAGAAAAAACGGATTTGTTTGGTTTAAAACCAAAGCACAAACCGGAAACGGTTTATCTTGAATGCGAACATTGCAACGGAAGAATGTATGAAAAAGATAAACGTGATTTAATCGCCGGTGTTGAATGGATCCCGGAACATCCGGATCGTAAACAACACACCGGTTATTGGATAAATGAATTGTATTCGCTTTTTTCAACGTGGCAAGAAGTGGTGGAAGAATTTTTGGATGCAAAAAATGATCCGGAAAAATTGGAAGTGTTCACGAATTTAACGTTGGGTGAACCGTTTGAAAAATCCCGTGAATATAAGATGCCGGAAATTAAAGAATTGATTGATCGTTGTGAAGATTATTTGGATCAAGATCATCCAACAATTCCAAATGAAGTTTTAATTATCACGTGTGCAGTGGATGTTCAACCGGATCGTTTGGAAGTTCAAACGGTTGGGTGGGGAATTGGGGAAGAAAGTTTTCAATTAGCTTTTAAAAAATTGTGGGGAGATCCGGACAAACAAGAAGTTTGGGATGAACTTGATAATTTTCTTGAAGTGGTTTATGAACGTGATGATGGAATTCAAATTGGAATTTCCATCACGGGTGTTGATTCGGGCGGCGCAAACACATCATCCGTTTACGCATACACACGTGAACATCAACATCTTGATGTTTATTCGTTAAAAGGGAAGGGCGGAACAGGAAAAGCAATTTTATTGAACAAAACAATGGTGGGTGAATTAAAAGATACAATTTTAATCAACATTGGTGTGGATGGTTGCAAGGAAATTATTTATCGCCGGTTGCGAAATAAAAACCGTTCCGGTGATTATGTAATTCATTTTAATAAAACGTTCACGGATGAAGATTATTTTGATCAATTGATCGGTGAAAAATTCAAACGTGTTTGGAAACCATCAATGGGTGTGGTGTATGAATGGAAACCGAAATCATCACATCAACGTGTGGAAATTTTGGATCTTTGGGTTTATAACTTTGCAATGTTCCGGGCGTTGATGCCAAATTTGGAAGCAACAAAAGAACGTTTTGAAAAAGAACTGAAAAAAGAAAAAGATAAACCGGTTGATGATGTTATTCCACCACCACCACCGGAAGAAAGAAGTGATCGGTTTAAGGGAATCTATTAAATGAAAATATTTGTTCCGAAAAATAAACGAAATCATTTTTGGGAAGATCCGCCGCCGGAATGTGATGTTGAATTTTGGGCGTATAAGGAAAAACCAAAATGTGAACCGGGTGAAAAAATTTTATTTTATTTTGATCATAAAATGGTTGCAACATCACGGGTTGCATATGTTGAACCACCGGGAAGATCTTCCGATTATTCCACCGGTGCGTGGAAGGATCATTGGAAGGTGTTTTGGTATTTATCCGATTTTAAGGATTTAAGATTTGCGGCGGATTCAATGTTCGGATCTTTATTTAACAATTGATGGGTGATAAATGAATTATGGTTTTATAAAATTATTGATGTATAGGGATATTTATTTTGGCGAATCCGTTTTTCAAATTGTGCGATATTACCGGGATGATTTAAGAACGGAAGAAAAAATTGTTCTTGATCAACGTTTTGCGGAAGTGATTTTTGAATTGGGAAAAGAAATTGCGGATCAAAAAGTTTGTGGAAGAATTCAGATTGTAATAAAGAAAGAACACCATCCGCAATTACATTTAATGCGGTGGAAATTTTTTAACACACGTTTTAAAAACAAAACAATTGTAAATCAAATTATTAAAAATATACGGCGGGGTTTATTATGATAATGCCATTGTTAAAAGATCACGATTTTCAAACACCGATTGGTGTTTGTGAATTCAAGCGGAATGGAATTGAAGTAAAATTTTCACCGAATCAGCGAATCACACGGGATGTGTTTTTTAAAATGTTTCCCGGTGCCGGTGTGAGGTTTATAGATACAAAAAAAATTGCGGGTGAAGATTTAATTTTTACCGCATTCATAATTGAATATTCTTTAATTACAAAGGAATTGTGAAATGGAAAAAATAAAAAACCGTGTTTTGAAATTAAAGGAATACCTTAAATTAACATTTGATGGAAGAACTTCCATATTAGGAATGTTAGTTGAAGGGATCAATGAAATCTTTGAAGGTTTTGTGGATCTTGATGAAATACAGGAAAAACAATTTGTTTGGGCTAAAAATAACTTTGGGATACAAAATCCAAACGATATGATTTTCGGGATGATGGAAGAACTTGGTGAACTTTCACACGCAACATTAAAGAACAAACAAAAAATTCGTGGATACGAAAACGAAAAAAAATATATTGAAGAACGTGATGATGCAATCGGTGATCTTGTTATTTATTTAATGAATTATTGTTCGTTGAATCAAATTGATCTTTCAAAAGTAATTGCGAAAACGTGGGAACAAGTTGAAATAAGATCTTGGAAAAATTTCCCGGATAATGCGGATGTGATCGCACCCATTGCGGCGGAGAAAATCGGAGAACACACAGATCAAGAAATGATGAAAGATCAACCGGGCAAATTTGAATCAATGGAAGAATATTATAAAAGATTGTTGCAAGAAAAATATAAATATATTGATGAATTAAAATTTGATATTAGAAATTTGAAAATTGAAGTGCAAAAATTAAGAAATACAATTAACGGGATCATTGCGGGTTCCGATTTTAAATAAACAACCGGGAAGGGATTATGGAACAATTAACATTAAAAATTGAAGTGGTTGAAACCGGGCAACGGTTTGAACTTGTTGCGGATGCATCAAAAGAATATATTGATCAAGTTAAACCGGCGATTCAAACCGGAAAAGAAGATCCGGAAATATTAAAAAGGTTCACCGATAAAATATTTTTTGCATTGACTGATTTGGTGCGTGATGGTGTTCATAAAATCTTGATGATGGAAGAATTCAAAAAGAGAAAAGCAAATTGAATTGGTGCGGTTGGGTTTGGTGGATGTTTGTTGTTTTCCGATCAAGGCAATAAAATAAATTGGATCCAATCGCACATATTAAAATGAAGATCCGGGAAATAAAAAAAGAATTAAAAGAACTTGTTGATGGTTCCATCAATTGGAACAAAGTGAAAATTATGTTGCCGCATTATATCGCAAAATATGCAAAGGAATTTGGATTTTTGGATGAAACAAAATATCGGAATTATTGCATCAAGATTGAATATAAAGAAATGAGATCCCGGGAAATTCCATCAATTGAATGCCGGGAATATTTGGCAAAAAAATATGGAAGATCGGATGAACAAATCCGGACAATCCTTTTCAGATAAATAATTTACAAAATTTTTCTTCCATCCGTTGCCGGGAATTGTTGTGTAATAAAAACCACATTGCAACAATTCCCGGTTTTTTACGAAATTTCCGTTGTGAAATTTTACAAACAAAATTCCCACCAAAAATGATTAAAAATTAAATGGCAAATTTAACCATTGCCGGTATAAATTTATTCGCCGGTGTTGATTGGATTTTTACGGAATCACTTGATGATTATCCGGCAAGTGAATTTGATCTTGTTCCGTTGATCAAAACCGGATCCGAAAGTGCAAAAGATCTTTCATCTTTTGTTACAAAAGATGGGAACGATTTTGATTTTGATGTTCCGGCAATAACAACGAATGGTTATACACCGGGTGAATATTTTGTTCAATATGTTTTTACAAGATTAAGTGATTCAAAAAAGTTTTTGTTGATCCCGGATAAACCTGTGAATGTTAGACCGTTGCTAACATCCGCCGCAGAATATCGCACATATTGGGAACAACAACGTGATCTTTTGAAAACCGCAATTGAAAAATTAAACAATGAAATTGTTATGAGTGCGGAATATATGGGAAGAAAATACACGTTGAGTAATATATCGGAATTACAAAAACGTTTGAACTTTGTTGAATCAAGAATTGCGGATGAACGTGGTGAAAATTTTCAAAATGATGAAAGAATGTTAATTCGTTTCTTTAATCAATAACAATAATAAAAAGGAGAATAAAAAAATGCGTTTCAAAAATTTTTCCAAATCGGTTTTGATTTTCTTTGTTACAATTCTTTTAATGGGATCTTTGTTTGCACAAACGGAAGTGAGAATGAGCCGGGAATATTCCGGTGATGATATGATGTTAAAAATGGATATTGCGGCGGCAGATTTTGACACATTAACAAGTTATGATTCACAATTGTTTTCACTTAGCGGATATCACGGAACGTGGGATGCATATTATGCAAAACAATATGTTTCGGCATCATTGAAACCACGAATCACCACAACATTGCAGGGAACATTTGATGGAACAAATTTTGTTGCGGTTGATACATTGGGAATTGTGAGTGATAGTGTTGAAACATATCAAACGGGAACCATTACAAATAATCCGGGTAAATTATATCCTTATTACAGGATCTTAAACACGGCGGAAACCGGGAATCCAAGTGATGTTGTTTTGGATGTTGATATATTTTTCATTAAAGATTAAAACAAATTAAATGGCATTCTTTAAAAAGAAAAAAGCAAAAACAATTCGCCGGGTTCACGCAAACGTGAATCCGGCACGTTCACGTTCACTTGGTAAACGGCGGATCCGTTTGGTTGATGATGATGATCTTGGTGGTGTATCGTTGAAAGGATTCAATGCGGCAAAACTTGATCGTTTATCTCTTGATTGGTTGGGAACAAAAGAGAATATTAACCGTGAGATCCGGAATGATAAAGAACGTGTGGATGGAAGAACGTATGATGCGCAAAAGAATAATCCATATGTTGCCGCATATTTAAGAAGATATTTAACAAACGTGTTCGGGCATAATGGAATCCGGTTTCAAGCGTTGGCAAGGTTCCCGGATGGTGAATTTGATGATCTTGCAAATGATGTGATTGAACGAAAATTTAAACAATGGTGCAATCCGGAATATTGCACAATGAACGGGCGTTTAACATTTCGCCGTGTTCAATGGGTTGTGGGAACACAAAAAGTTTTGAGTGGTGAATTTTTAATTCGTGTTGTTACCAATGTAAAAAAACAACAAAATCCGTTCGGCATATCTTTGCAAGTTTTAAATCCTAAAAACATTGATACACAATTCAATGAAGATTATAAAAATTCTTTTGTAATCAACGGTGTTCACGTTGATAATTGGGGAAAGATCGTTGGCGTATGGATGAAAACACCAATGTATCCGTTCGGAACCGCAATTGGAAATGAAAGATATTTCATCCCGGCGAATGAAATTATTTATGATTATGATGTTGTTGAGATCAACCAATTGCGTGGAATGAGTTCACTTGCATCCGTGTTGGTAACGTTAAAAGGTGTGGAACGTTGGGATGATGCAAGTTTAATAAATGCCGCCGCCGGTGCATCCACAATGGCATTTTTATATAAAGAAAAAATGGATGCGGATAAATTTCTTGGATCTTCCCGGAACGTGAATTTAAGTGAGGAAGAACAAAAAAAGGTTCAACAAGAACAACAATATGGTGGCAAATATATGGATCTTGCGCCGGGTGTGATGCAAAAAATCCCGTATGGTTGGAAGGTGGATACATTGGATCCAAAATTCCCGGCGGAACAACACGCACCGTTTAACCGCACAATGTTGCGGAAGGTTGCCGCCGCAATCGGAACAAATTACAATCTTGCCGCCGGTGATCTTGAAAATGTAAATTTCAGTTCAATCCGGCAAGGTTCAATTGATGAACGTGATAATTGGAAAATGGAACAATCATTTATTATTGATTCATTCTTAATTCCGTTCGCAAACAAATGGATTGATTGGTGTTTACTTTTTGGTGCGTTGAAACCATTGGACAATTATTCGTTGATTGATAAATATTTACAACACAATTGGATCCCACGTTCATATGAATGGGTAAGACCGAAAGAGGAAGCGGAATCGAAAGAAATAAATGTTCGAAACCGTTTCAAATCGTTGATCCAAGTTGTTAATGAAGATGGTGGTGATATAGAAAAAATATTGAAAGAAGAAAAACGTGTGAAGGATCTTTTAAAAAAATATGATCTTAATGAACCGGAGCCATCCGGATCCCGGAACAACGGAAACGGCAAATCGCACACGCAGGATTTTAAAGACGAATTAGAAAATATTATTCAAGATTATTTAGAGGATAATTAAAATGAAAAATGATAAATCAATTTTAATACCATTGAGTGATTTAATGTTGCGGGAAAATGAAGATCCAAAATTTGATGTTCACAAATTTGATAATTGTTTTTCACGTGCCGTTCCGGTTGTAAACGAATCATTCAATGAAAAGGATCTATCGGTTGATAATATAGTGGCAACCGAATTGCCGGTTCTTGTGTGGGATTGGGTGAAATGGGAACCGGTGCGTGAAGTTCTTTTAATGGAAGGCGCAATGATCCCGGAATCCAAACAGGTGGTTTCATTGAACAATCATTCCCGGTTTACAATTTCGGATGTGATCGGATCCACACGGGAAATTCATTTGGAAAAGAATGTTCGTTTAAGTAAAGATTACACCGGTGATGTTTTAAAAGGAAAATTATTTATTGATAGTGGGGAAGAAAAAATAATTCGGTTGATTCGTGAAAAACATTTAACGGATACATCAATTGGATATCGCACATTTGATAATGAAACCGTGCGGATCCCACCGAACGAAACCGGAATCGTGAACGGGCAGGAAATAAAAAATGATTATGGTGATGGATTTGATCTTGTGATCCGGAAAAAATGGCAATTGTTTGAAAATAGTTTAACACCGGTTGGTGCGGATAAACTTGCAAAATTAAAATCACAAACCGCAAAAGAAAAAAGTGATGATAAGTTTTTTGTTCTTGATGTGAAAGATCAAGATGGAAATCAAATTGATTTTGATGCGGTGGTGGATAATGAAAAAGAAAAACCAAAATTATTTGTAACAATAAACAAACAACAATCAAACGAAAGGAAAAAAGAAATGGAACCGAAAGAAAACGAAAAAGAAGTGAATGAACTTGTTTCAAAAGAACTTCAAAGAAGGGATGGAATTTCAAAAGCGTGTGAACGTTTGCAAGGACAAACAACGGTGGATTTATCAGAATTAAGAAATGAATTTTTGGCGGATAAATCGAAAACGGCATTGGATTTTTTTAATGAAGTAAATGAAAAACATTTGAAGAAACCAACCGAAATTCCGGATCTGAAAGTTGGTATGGATGAAAAAGAAATTCGTGATTATTCCATCCGGAAGGTAATATTGTATTCGTTGGGCGTTTTAAAGGATGGTGATGTTGGCGTTGAACTTGAAGCGGATAAAACATTGAGAAAAAAACTTGGTGCGGATATGGATATGGATTCAAAGAATTCCGTATTGATCCCGGAAGAAATAATGAATCGCCGCCGTGTTTTGAATTTGCGAAAATTGGTTCCAAATGAACTTGATTTATTAACCGGGAAACGTTCGGTGCGTGATCTTGTTGTTGGCACGGATGCATCCGGCGGATACACGGTTCAAGATCAATACATTGCACAATCTTTTATTGATTATCTTGTGAATGCAATGGTGTTCAAAAGTGCGGGTGTTCAGGTGATCACCGGGTTGAAAGGTGATATCCCAATGGTTCGTGAACTTGATGATTTTACATATTATTGGGCGGCGGAAGGATCCGGGATCACACAATCAAATATAACATTCGGTGAAGAACGTGTGGTTCCAAACAAAGGTGGTGCGTTGGCAAAATATTCATATGAATTTTTAAACCAAACATCACTTGCGGTGGAAGCATACATTGAAAGAAGATTGGCGGGTGTGTGCGGACGTGGATTTGATGCGGCAATCGGTTATGGAACCGGATCCGGGCAACCGAAAGGTTTAAAGAATTGGACGGGCGTTGGTGCAACATCCGGTGCCGGATTCAATCGCAAAAAAGCGTTGTCAATGGAAGCGAGTATTGAAACCGCAAATGCGGCGGATCTTGGAACAATGAAATGGTTATCCAAACCGGCGGTTCGTTCCGAATTAAAAGATATTAAAATTGATGCCGGTTCCGGAAGATTTTTATGCAATGATGAAAATGAAATGATCGGATATGATTATTCAAACGTTTCAAATATGTTCACGGCAGGTGATTTGATGTTTGGTGTTTGGAATCAAATTCTTGGAATGTATTGGGATATGCTGCAAATCCGAGCAAATGAATATGATGATGATGCATTTAAAGCGGGTGATGTGTTAGTTCGTGCGTTGCAATTTGTTGATGTGTTTGTTCTTAATCCGGCGGCATTCAACATTGCAACAGACGTTGCACCATAAATAATTATTTTTCATAATTCCTTCCCTACCCGGTGCGGTGGAATCGTGTTTCGGTGCCGGTTCCACCAATCTTTAAAAGGGAAGAAAGAAAGAAGAATGAAATCAACGGGAAGAATTTTTAATTCCACAATAAAAACAACAGGTGAAATAATGAAAAGACAAACAAGTGAAGAATTCAACAAGGTTGAAAAACTGAAATTGACGGCGGATGTGTTCGTTGCCGGAAAAGCAATGAAAGCAGGTGAAACCGTTTCCATAAAAGGAAATGATAAGGTGCAATTACTTGCATCAAACCGTGCCGTTCGTGTTGATGAACCAAAGGAAACAAAAAAATAAATGGCATTGGATTTTTCACATTTATTTGATTCAAACGTGATCACCACATCCGCAACATTAAAAACGGATTCGGGTGATCACGTTGTTAATGGGATGTTCGTGGATGAATTTGAAGCGGCGGAAATTTTGGAAATTGAAATCGAATCATCAAAACCGTTTTTTGAAATGGGGAATGATGATCTTCCGGGTGATGAAAAAGTTGGTGATAAAATAAATGTTTCGGGATTTAGGGAATATAAAATTTTTGATATTCAAAAACTAAGTGAACCAATCACAAGGTTTGTTTTATCTTATGATTCATAATTATGGCATTCAAATTAGATCAAATAAAAACGGATCTTTTGGCGGCATTGGGAACCATCAAAACAACAAACGAATGGGCAACCGGCAAGAACTATTTAACCAACATTGGGAATTTTATTGAAACGTGGGAAGTTCATCCGGTGCCGCAAGAAAACAATGATGAATTCATTCTTGAAGATCCGGTGATTGAAAAGATCCCGGAAGATGAACCAATGGATCATCACAAGTTCGCATATATTTTTTCAATTAAGGCATTTCAGGCAAAAGGGGATTCATCCATTGCGGAAATTAGAAAAATCCGGATGGATCTTGTTCATTGTATCGGGAAATTATCAATCGCATCACTTATAAAATATAAAGATACCGTGTTTGAAATTCCACGTTTGGAAATTCAGGTAAAAGAAGAAAACCGGATCGTTGCCGGTTTGATATGCGTGTTGCGTGTAACGTTTGCGGATGATCCGTTTTTTATGATAGAAGAATTTTAATAAAATAAAAAAGGTGTAAAAATGAAAAAAATATTTTTCTTGATTTGTTTTCTTTTATTATCCGTTGCAACGTTTTCACAAGTTGCGGATGAATATATTTATCTTGAAATTGCGGATGGGGACACGGCAACATCATCCACGTCAAGAATTGAACGGATGGTTTCATTCATTGCCGGTGCCGGGATGGAAGGATCAACCGCACATTTATATTCCGCAATTGATCCGGATTCAACATTTTATCCAATATATTATGATGGATCCATTTATGAAGTTGAATTTGTTCCCGGTGTGGAAGTAAGTTTGCCGCCGTATATTGTTCACGCATTAAAAAAGTTTATTATCATTGATACAAACACGGCACAAACCGGGAACAACGTGTTCCGGATTGGATACGGAACATATAATTAAAACAAAGAAAAAATTATGATTCGCACAATAAAAAATATTTTAATCTTTTCAGTTTTATTTTTTTCAATTGCGGTTGCACAAAATCCGGTTTTATATGTTGGCGGTGATATTCTTGGAAATGTTTATGCCGGTGATTATGATGGTGCAACGGAATATTTTGTGAACCATTCACCAAATGATCTTGATCTTAATGATACTAATAGAGTTTTAACACCAAACAATGATTTTGAGAGTGATGGAGACTCTTATATTAAATGGACAGCCACAGGCAACCACTCATTCGATAGTAGCTCTACAGCACTTACAGGAACGTACTCAGGGATGATTGTTAGTGATACTACGGAAACACCGGTAATTGATGAGGAGTTTACTGCTGGTATTACGGACTGGACTTCTACCAATTCTAGTTCTTATCATTATGATTCAGATTGGAATGGTGTATCTCCCCCAAATGGTGGAGCTTTGTTAGATTCTGTCACGGTTGCATCTTCTCCCTTTGTTGCGTTTAACAACAACATAATTATACAAGAAGGGATTACTTATAAATTGTGGTTTGTTTACTACCTCCCTTCGGCTAATACTTTGGGGGAGGGGATAAAGGCAACAAATAATACAACAGCATTTACGAGTGTACAAATAGTACAAGATGCTTGGACAACTGTTAATACCACCTTTACCGCTACTGAGGATGGTCAACTTAGATTTTATTTATGCACTGATGTCGGTGGCGTCACCGTAACTGTTGGGGATAAATTCTATATTGATAACGTAATCCTTTACCAATACTCAGGCGATGCAGATTCTAACTACGCTTACCTTCCAGCCGCAGACTTCACAGCATTAGAACACGGTAACAAATACACATTCCAAATGGAAGCGCAGAGCGTTGGGGTGAATGGTTCTGATTTGGCGACAAGTTTGGCTAATGGTGGGACTTTTGATTATGAAACATTTACAACAAGCGGGGATAGTGCAAGTTCAGTAATAAACTCAGCCGATTGGGGTGGCGGACACACTAACAATATAGGGGCTTCAAGCATAGGAGATATATATAGAGTGCAATTTACATTAACTCTTAATTCAGGCGAGTTACCTTTTTTGAGGATGACTGATGGCACTACGGGGGTAAGCGGTAATAAGGCAAACGAAGAAGATGCAGTTGATGGATATAATGATGTATATTTCACTATGACTGCCAACACATCTAATACTTATTTCCAATTCAGCACCCTAAATGGCGAAGCTACAAATTTTGTAATTGATGATGTAGATGTTTTTGCTGTAACACCCCCCGACCTAACACTTGCAATAGGAGATAGCTCTTGGACTTTCTCAGATGTTGACCCGACAAGCGGTGGAGAAGTATTGGTTAAAAACTTTGAATGGGATACTACGGGAAACCCTACACCAGACATCAAACTCTACTCATCTCAACCAGACACAATATACATAGACGAGGTAGATATTTCCGAAGCATACGATTGGAGTTGGAACCAATGGGTAAACGTAACAACAACAGGGAATAAATGGTTGGCAACCTTTGATGCGTCTGGGAATTTTGCGCTTGAACTAAGGGCTACTGATTTAATAAGATTTCGTTTGGGTGGCTTCTCCAATACTACTGCCCTAACTTCGGGAAGTTGGCACTTGGTTTCATTGGTTCGAGATGCCGTCGCTGGGACTTGTAGTTTATATGTTGATGGGGTGGCAAAGGTTGGGAGAGATATATCAACCTATGCAAGAAGTCTGTTTGCTATATCCAAAGTAGAATTAAATGGATTAAACGGTGGAACTTTCTTCGAGGGCTACATAGGCGAAACACAAATAGTAAGAGGTTACGCTTTAACAGCCGCAGAGATACTTGCTAATTATAACAATGGAATAAAAGGGAAGCCATTTTCAGATTCTTATTCAGACGGCACTATAATCAGTTGGTGGAAATTTGCAGGAAAAGATAACACCGTATTCCTACAAGATGAACAAGGTAATAATGATTTAACTGGAGTTAATATGGATCAAGAAAATGATCAAGTGAAATTAAAAAAATATAGTGATTAAAATGTTTAAACGTTGGAACCAAATAAAAAATCTTGAAAGAAAATTTGAAAACATCACATTTGTTGTGTTGATGTTGGTGTTGTTTGTTTTTTTATTGAAAATTGGTGCGTTCGATTGGATGTTTTAATTTCGGTTGTCGTGGTGTTCGTGATATTACTTTTAATTAAAATAATTAAATTTTATTTAACTTGCTTTGGTGTGGATCTTGAAGATTGAAAAACGTGATATTGTTTTTGTTCTTGCAACATTTTTTGGAATTGCCATTGCGGGAATGTTAAATGCCGGGATGGATACATTGCGGCACCATTATGATCAATCAATTTTTGCCGAATGGAATTTTCCCGGAAAAGATTATTGGAAAGAAGATTGGAAAAAGAAATGGGAAACGGATCCAATCACCGGTGAATTGTTGTATGATGAAGATGGAAACAGGATCCGCCGGTTTTGGATGAACATCCGGGTGGTTCCGTTTAATCATCCGTTGTGGTTTGATGGTTGGCATATGATAAAAGCGGTGATGGTGGAAATAATAATTTTGATTTTTATATTCCGGTGGTTTTATCGGAAACAATTATTTAAACAAAAGTTGTGGCATTATGTGGTTTCATTCTTGATTTTAAATATCATTTATGCATTGGGATGGAATTTATCATTCAATTATTTTTATGAAACAGGATTTATCAAATAAAAAAAATGCGGCGGTGAATGTGGATGCGGTAACATTGAAAAAAATTTATATTACAATTGCAATCATTGCGGTTGTTTTCGGCGCATTGGGGACGGTTGGCGGAAATTTAATTTATGCCGGAAGGTATGCGCAAAAAATTGATAGTATTGAATTAACATTGAGTGAACACCGGCAAAATGAAAACGTGCATATGCCGTTGAAAGATAAAATTCAATTGTTTTTAACAAGAACCGAATTTGATAATTATGAAAAGCAACATCTTGAATTGCACAAACAATCGTTGCGTGAATTAAATCAAATTGAAGATATGATAAAACGATTAAAATGAAATGGTTGGTGATCATATTATTTTTTTTGATATGCGATAATCCGGATTCATTAAGAACAAAGGATTCAACCGAAACAAAATTAAATTTGATTTATGTGCAACAAAAGGAAATGATCAAACAATTGGATTCTTTAAAAACAATTTTGAAAATTGATTCAACAAAAAGAAAAAAATGAACAACGGCGGGACAAAAGAAAAAGTGAATTGGATCAAGGAAATAAACAAAAATTATGGTTGGATAAAATGGGTTTTGTTTGTTGTTTATTCGGCGGTGTTGGCATTGGGCGGGAATTACATATCATATGTTGATTTGAAAGCAAAGGTTGTATCAATTGAAAAAACGGTTGATTTGATGTATAAAACAAATGAAGATATTAAAAAGCAATTTAATATTGTGATCGAAAGTTTGTTGAACGAATAAGGTTTTTGATCTTGATGGATCAAATAAACAATCATTTATAAACAAAATAAAAAGGTGATGCAATGGGAAATGAAAATGATTTAACATCTTTGGTGGAAAAATTAAAATCAAAAGGATTTGAACCGGTGGAAGTTCACGGTGTGGATGCACCATCATTAAATCTTTTTGGGATTGATCAAACAAAAGATGTTGTGATTTTCGTTTGCACCGGGATATCAAAAGCGGTAAACAAAGAATCGTTTTTGGATCCGGATCTTGGTGTTAAGGCATTCAATGCGATAATGGGAATCAATGAAGTGATGCAGGAATTGAATGATGAAATCACGTTGGAAGAACTTGGTGAACTTAAACAAACCGCAATGGATCACATTGAATTCACGGATGAAACAAAAGCGGCGGCGGAAGATCTTGCGGAAGATCTTGTGGTTCTTGTGGTGGTTGCGTTTTCTTCCGTGTTCAAATATTTGAAAGCTAAAAACGGCGGATCAAATTCCGGAAATTAAGATTTGAAAAAAGCAGTTCAAATATTAAATGATGTTTCAACCATCATCAAAAAATCCCGTGTTGAAAAACGGAACGTTTGGTGGTGGTTGAAAACCGGCGGCGAAACTTTAATTACAACCGCAATTGCATTTGCGCCGGAAATATTGCAATTGTTCCCGGAACATACGTTGGCATTTAAACTTGCATTGCCGATTGGTTTTTTGCTGAAATCAATGAAGATGAAAAAAGATTATCAACGTGATGAATTGCCGGGTGGTTTGACAAAGTTATATGATAAACAATCAAACCAAAAGACGGGAATAAAGGGAAGTTTGAAGTTTGAAAAAGAAATTAAGGAATTATTAAAATCAAAAGGTGTTGATATTAAATGAAAAAATTTGATATTGCATTTGAAGAATTGATGAAATGGGAAGGTGTGGAATCAAATGATCCGGTGGATCCGGGCGGGAAAACAATTTATGGTGTTGCATCAAAATATTGGAAGGATGCATTTTTTGAAATTTATGGTTTGTATAAAAGAGGGCAAATAAATGATGCACTTGCCGCCGCAAAAAGATTTTATCGGGTAAATTTTTGGAATGAATTTTATAATGATTTTAAATATACACCGTTGGCTTATAAATTATTTGATCTTGGTGTGAATATGGGTGTGCGGCGAATAGTTAAGATGTTGCAAAGATCCGTGAACCATCTTTATGGTTGGCGAATATGGAACCGGATCCCAAAGAAATTAAAAGTTGATGGTGCATATGGTATGAAAACACACGAAGCGGTGTTGAAAATTGATCAAGTTTCAATTTATGATGAACTTGTTAAACGTGCGGAAAAATATTATCGTTCATTGAACACGTTTTGGAAATTCGGACGTGGTTGGTTGCGGCGATTGATGAACCGGAAACAATTGGTTGAAAATGTTAAACGTGAAATTGAATTATTGGTTGAATAATAAAAAGGAAAATTAAAATGGGAAAAAAGAAAAAGGAAACGGAAGAATTAAAAGATGGTATGTTGATTGAGATTCAAACACCGGAACACGTTGAAACGATCGGGCAGGGATCACCACCGGATGGGATTGTTCACGTTGATGGTGATAAGAATGAAACGAACAAAATAAAATTTGGTTCGATCGTGAAAGTTAGTGAAGAAAGTTTTGAAAACGGGATCGGTGAATGGGATGCGAAACCGTATCCGATTATAAATATTGATTTAGTCAAAAGATGGAATTTAATTTATAAAATTGTAAACCAATAATTTATCAATCATTAAGAAAGGAAATTTGAAATGAGTAAATATAGTGGAATAAAACTTGTGGAATATGAGGCATCACCGGCAAGTTGGGGTGGAAGTGAAGTTTCATTGGGTAAACCGTTGGCGGATTCGGAAGGTGTTGGATTTGATCCGCAAACGGTTGAAAATTCCGCCGGAAATTTGTTATATGCCGGGAACAAAGATGCACACGCATTTAATATTCCGGATCTTTCAAAGTTCGCCGCATTGGAAACAATAATGAAAGCAGATACGGAAGTGGATGTGCGGATCACGTTTATGGATGATACAACGGAAGTTATTTTAACATATGCGTTGGCAACGGTAAAAAAATTATATGGAAGTGCCGTTGGAAGTCGAAATTCATTTGAAGTTAGATTCACGGGATATTCAACATAAAAATTGAATGATAAGCGGTTTAAGAAAAATATCAATTTATAATCCATCAACCGGCGTAGTCGTGCAATTAAATCACGTTGCGCCGGATGGTGATGTAAAAATCCGTTCGCCGTTGCATATAATGGATCCGGATGGTGAATATGTTTATGATGGTGATGAATCTTATTTTGAATTTGGATTTTATGATCGTTCAAATGCATATGATCAATTGAAAACGTGGATGGATGCGGGAACGGGAATCCGGATCGTGGGAACCGGGATCGAACAAAATTTATTGTGGCGGGAATCGGTTCCAATACTAATTGAAAAGAAAATGAATATGGGTGTGGGGAATAGAAATTTTATTATATGCCGGGTCGCAAAAAAAAGGGGAACACACGATATTAAATTGCTAAGTAATTTGGTAAGAACGGGCGGGAAATGGGTGGATGCGGATGTTGATGAAGAGGTTGATTGTTTAACATTTTCCGGGACGGGATCAAGAACATTTTTTGAAACGGCGGATCCAACATATCAATATATGACGGGCGGCGCATCCGGCGATACAGCAACAACCGGTTTAATTGTTTTCCCGGTTTCCGGTGTTGCGTTATATGCAAAGATGAATCAAAAGGTTCAATCACCATCACAGGTTTGGACGTTATATTTACAAATTTATAATTATTCATCTTTACTATTAACACAGGCAACCGCATCCAGCGTTGATAGTTTACTTTCAATAAATCTTCCGGCAACAACATATCATGTGAGGATCACAATTTCGGTTTCGTTGGGAAACAATGTGAAATTTCATTTGCCGTATCTTGGTGTAAAAAGAAATGATTATTCAAATATAAATTATTAAAGGAAAAATAAAATGCCATCATATGCAAAAAGCGGAATAAAAAAGGTTGCGATTTATGATCCGGCAACCGGAACGGTGGTTCAAATAAATAATTTATCACCGGATGGATCCATTGAAATGCCATCATATAATTCAGAGAATGCCGCCGGAAATTTGTTATATGCCGGGAATGAATGGAATTTTGAATTTGTATCAAATGAACTTGCCGGTTTTTCACAACTTGAAACGTGGATGAAAAACGAAACACCGGTTCGTTTGGTTGTGTTGGGAATTGAAGAACATATTTTATGGTATGAATCAAGTGAAATTTATGTGAAAAAACAATATGGATCCGTTGTTGGGAACAGGAATTCATATTTGGTTGGAATAAGATTCGCCGGTTATACGGACAATATTAAAACCGGGATGAATTTGTTGCACATCATCAATGGTTGGGTTGATGCAAACACGGATGAAGTTGCGGATAATTACACATTAATTGGCGGGAATTTTGATACAAAAGATTTTGATCCGGTAACGTTTGTCCAAAATCTTGGAACATCATCCGCACAAATTGGTGCGGAGTTTAAAAGCGGCGAAATAATTTTTCCAATTGCCGGTGCGGAATTGCAATTGAGTTTCAACAAGGTTTCGTTGGCAAATGAAGGATCCGTGAAACTTGCGGTGGATCAATATTTATATGGTGGGTTTGATTCAACAAACAATGTGGGAATTTCAACGGCATTATTAAATTTTACCACCATTGATAGCTTTTATAAACTTGTTGCACTTTTAATTGATGGATCCACATCAAACGGTTTTGATGTGGAAATGAAATATCCATATTTGGGTGTTCGTTTGGGTGAACATAAAGATATAACATATTGATGGAAACGAAAAACGGTTTCAAGATTTATCAACTTGATGAAATAATGATCTTTGGTAAATATGAACTGGACAAATTAACATTGCATCAAGTGATTATGAAGGATCCGGAATATGTTCAATTTTGTTTGAATCACGTTTCGTGGTTTTTTATAAGTGATGATGCAAAAAGTTGTTTAACAAATAGGTTCAAAGAGATCCGGGAAGATGAAAATTTTAACCGGAATATTGATGAATTTATTTTAAAACGAAAGGGAAAAACAAATGAGTGATGAACAAAAAAAATTCCGGGTTAAATCGGGATCAACAAAAGCGTTTGCGGTGAAGGAATGCACAGGTGCCGTTTATAAAAAGATAAAAATGGCAATTGCAAAATATAATGCAACACCAACAAACCAAAGGGTTGCAATATTAAAAGAGTTCGGAATCGTTGGCGATAATGTGGAAGATCAAAAAAAGAAAATATCAGAATTAAAAAATGAAGAATACGGTGTTGAAAAATATTATGAACAATTGGTGAACATATTATTGATTGATCCGGATGGTGAACTTGAAAAAATAAAATTTGATGATATTATTCTTGGCGAAGTGAATGCGGCAAGTGATTATTTTTTTTCCTTTTTGAAATAGATCAAGAATTATTGAATTCAAAACTTGATGTTTTGAAAAACTTGCCGAAACAACAAAGTGAAGGGAAGAAAACAAAAGCGGATATTTTTCTTGATGAATTCGGAAGAATTAAAAACACAATAATTGGAAACCATATGTGGTTTATTGAATATTTAATTTTGAAATCTTCAACGGGCGTTGAAGATTTTTATTTTATATACAACCACGTGCGGATCGGTGAATTGTGGAAATTTATTTATAAAAAAGTTTTGGATATTAGCAATGGCTAAAAAAGCAAAAGATATCACTTTGAATTTAAACATTGATGGGAAAAGTGCAACCGTAACCATCAAGAACGTTGATCAACTTGTGGCACGTGTGAAAAAACAAACGTTCGGTGTGGGTGTGAACATTGCAAAGTGGGGAACGATCGTTGCCGGTGTGAATCAAGGTGTGGCATTATTACAACGTGGTTTTCACGCAATAAGTACGGCGATAAAACCGTTCACGGAATTTGAAGTTGGTATGCGGAACGTGAATTCCATTATTGGTGAAACCGAACAAGTGATCGGGAATCTTGGAAATGAAGTTTTAATGATTCAAAAGGAGTTGGGCGTAACAAACAAGGATTTAACAAATGCATTGTATCAAACGGTTTCCGCCGGTGTTTCCGCCGGGAATTCAATTGAGTTTTTGACAATTGCAACCAAAAGCGCAAAGGCAGGTTTGGCGGGTGTGGAAGTTGCGGTGGATGGTTTAACAACGGTGGTGAATGCGTGGCACTTGGAACAAAAAGATGTGAACAAGGTTGCGGATATTATGTTTGAAACGGTGAAACGTGGGAAAACAACATTTGATCAAATATCCGGTTCAATTGCAAACGTTGCATCACTTGCCGCCGCATCCGGAATTTCATTTGAAGAAATAAGTGCGGCAATTGCGACAATGACAAAACAAGGTGTTCCCACCGAACAGGCAATGACAAGAATTCAACGTTCAATAATCGGGATGAATGAAGTTCTTGGTGATGGTTGGGCGGATACAATGACATATCAAGAAGGATTGATTGAGATTGAAAAACGTGCCGGTGGATCACAAAATAAATTAAAAGAATTGATGGGACGGGTGGAAGGTGTTAATGCCGTTCTTTCATTAACCGGTGAAAATTCAAAAATGGCGGCGGAAGATCTTGAAGCAATGAACAATTCATTCGGATCAATGGAAGCGGCGTTTCGGGAACAAACGAAATCACTACAATTTGATATTGATCAACTTGGTGAAACAATTCAAGTTCTTGTGATTAAAGCGGTTGAAAGATTCGCACCGGCATTATCCGGGATATTTGGAAACGTTACGGTTGCAATTGATGATTTGATTGATTTAATATCCGTTGATCTTTCGGATCGGATGGAAGAACAAAGAATTGAATTTAATGCGTTGATCGAATTGATCAAGGATCACAACATTCATCAAGATGTGCGGAAACGTGCGGTGGAAGAATTAAATATATCATACAAAGATTATTTGGGAAATCTTGATATTGAAAATGCATCATTGCAGGAAATAAATACGTGGCAACGTGAAGTGAATAAAGCAATGATCGAAAAAATCGAAATCCAGGCGGCGGAAGAATTATATGCGGAAGTGATTAAGAAACAATCGGATGAAATGAAAAATCTTTTTAAATTAAGAATGGCATATAATAAAGCGGAACAACAAGGTGCGTTGGATAATATTGTTCTTGTTGGCGGATCTATTCAAACGGTCGGGCAAATCGGGAATGCAATGATCACAAAATCATTGGGGAATTTGGAAGAATATAAAAAAGAATTTAAAGATTTAATGGAATTTGCGGAAAAAGAGGGAATAAAATTAACGGGTTTATTGACAACACCAACCGTTCCACCGGTAATTCCACCGGGCGGGACACCACCGGGCGGAACACCACCGGGCGGTGAAAAGATCAAACCGGCATTTGAACCACCATTGATTTTTTCACAAGATGTTTTGGATGAACAAACAAAAATGTTTGAAGAAACAATGGAAGATCTTGAAGAAATTTATAATCAAGATCTTGAAACGTGGATGGAAATAAATCAAATGAAATGGGATTTGATGGATGAAGAAAAAGCACGGAAGGAAATGGATTTGTTTGAAGAACAAATGATGTATTCATCACGGGAAGAATTGTTGAATCATTTGGTGAATCAAGAACTTGCCGCCGGGAACACGTTGAATAAATTGCGTGATGCACAAACGAAAGATCAATTTGAGCAATTAAAAAAAGAACATCAAGTTCAACAACAAAAAATTAAATTGATTGAGGGGGAAATTAAAGCACGGGATGATGCAACAAAAAGAATGATTGATGCCGGGCGTTGGCAATATGATGCAAACGTTGCGTTCGGGCGGCAATTGGAAAACATTGTGCGTGATAGGATCAAACAACTAATTGCGGAAGCGGTCGCAACACAACTTGCAAAAGCAATTTCGAGTATTCCGTTCCCGTTTAATATTATTGCGGCACCGGCGGCAGGTTTGGCAGTTCAAGCGTTAATGGAAAAATTAATTCCATCATTTGAGGTTGGCGGCTTGGTATCCGGAAAACGGCATTCACAAGGTGGTGAACTTGTGAATATGGAAGGCGGCGAATTTATTGTGAACCGGGAATCAACAAGAAAAAATATTGAGATCTTGGAAGCGATCAATGCCGGGAAATCATTGAACATTAAATCAATGGGTGATGGATTCGGCGGAATAATCAATGCGATAAATTATCAAACAAAAAGATTGGAAGAAATTGAACGTGTGGTTCGTTTGGATCCGGCGCATCTTGATGAACAATATGAAAATTATCAAAATCAAGTGATTGAAAGATTTTAAAAAATGGCATTTGGTTTAATATATTACACGCAAACGGTTGATCACGATCACGGCGCATATAAAATAAATATTTATCAAAACATTGGGGAAACGGAAGCGGAAGAAATAATGTTGCAAAGTGATATAACATTGGTGCGTGGATCATCATCCGTGAAAAATAAATATGATAATTTGCATTTACCAACATATGTTGAATTCGTTTTGTGGGATGAAAATAAAACAATATATGATTTATTAAAAGATGAAGATGAAACGGAATTCAAAATTGAGGTTGTGAAGGATTCAACAACCATTTTCACGGGTTTCCCATCCGTGATGTTAGATCGAACAAAATTAAATGTTGATAATCCGTTGGTTCGGATCCGTGCATATGATGGTTTGAAAAGATTAAAAGATTTTAAAGCTAAGGAATTAACGTTGGGTGTGCAACCAATGGGTGATGTGTTGATTGAGATCATCAACCAATTGGGATTTGGTTCAACCATTGCACATTATGGGAAGTTAAGGCAGGGAATTGACACCACAAAGGCATCACATTATATTGGATCAATGCGGATCTATGTGGAAGATTATTTGGCAACGGGTGGGATTGATCTTGATTGTTATGAATTATTGATGCATATATGCAAACAACATCATTGGCAAATTTTTCAATTTGAAAATGAATTTATATTAAGGCAAATCGAAACATATGAACACGTTCAATCAATATTATTAAACGGGATTTATTTGGAAAAGATTACATCCGCCGGTGTGTATTCCAACAATAGTGGGAATAAACTTGATATGGATAAAGCGGTTGCACTATCAAATTTTGTTGGTGATCCGTTTACGTTCAAATATGATAAGATTGATCAATTTACCATTAAACATAATTGTTACAATCCGGATGATGTTCCGGCGTTAAAAGAAGAAACCGAACAATTAACGTGGGTAAACGGATTTTTTAAAGAAGGATCCACCGGGTGGACTACAATTAGCGGTTCGCCGGTTTACCGGGAAGATGGTGTTGAGGTTCCATACGGTGCGCAAATTGATCAAACATCCGGCAATCTTTTATCGGGTGAAAAAATAATAATAAAAGTTTCATCAACGGTTGTAAGGATGATTTTATCATTGCCGCAAACAATACAAAATTATTATGATAATAAAATGTGTATGATCAAATATCTTGGTTCATCAACAACTTATTGGTGGAATTTTATTGATCAACGGTGGGATGCATATAATGATAACAGGCATATCAGAGGGGAACCAATGTTGGGATATTATGATGGTGGATATTTGAAACGTTATGATCGGATAACCATTGAAGTTGATATTGATACAACGTTACCGGCGGAAAACGGAAATATTGTGATTCAATTATACGGCGGAAAAGCGGCAACCGGGAATAATTATCCGTTTGAGAAAACGGCATTCCACAATTTCGCATATGTAAGAAAAAAGAATGAAAATGCAAGTGAATATTCATCACCAAATGAATTAAGATATGTTTGCGGCATTGCATCACCGAAACAAAAAAGAACGGAAGAAATTTTATTTGCGGATTACAATCCATATACGGGCGTAACATTATGGAAACGGAATTATGATCCACCATATGATGAATATTTAAAACCGTTGGATGATTATTTCCCGGACGGTGATTTTTTAATTGAAACGTTGGTGAAACGTGCGTTGAAATTTAACAGGAAAACAAAAGGTTTTGATGTTAATATCAAACCGGGTTTTGCGCTGGATTTTATGGATGTGGTGGAAGGGGATTTGGATGGTGATGGAACAACGTGGTTTTTGATAATGTATGAAAAAACGGAATTGATAAAAGATCACAAAAGGTTTGTGATGTTGGAACACAACAATCAATCACCATCAACCACATATCACACGGAATTCGTTTTCCCGGACAATTAAACAATTCATTGAACATTTAATCAAGTTTTGCATAAAGATGCCGGAAATCGCATTTGGGGACGTTACAGAGGGCAAATATCACGTTTATTTGGTTCTTTTTGCATACCACGTTCCGTGAAACAACACGGAATCAAATTTTATTGAATAAATCCCGGCACCAACCGATCTTGTAAAGATCCCGGTGATCTTCCCGGGTACCGAATCATCATTCCAAAATTTTCCCGTGAAGGATCCGGAAGGATCAACGGTTCCATCTATCCAAATAGCTATTTTATCAATCAAGATCCCATTTTCAATTTTCCCGTTTTCCCGGATCTTGATTGTTGCGGATCCCGGCAATGGATCTTGTGAGTGGATAACAAATTCACCGGCAAGTGGATGAACCGGTGGTTCCAAATTAACAACCGGTTGTTCGGTGCAACCGAAAATCAAAATAATTATTACCAAATAAATAATTATGAATGGCATAAATTTTATCAGATAATAAACGGCACTTAAAAAACAATAAAAATGGTGAACCAAAATATCTTTCATTGTTTGTTTCCTTCCAATAATTTATCAGCAATTATTTTTAATGCAACAAGTTGATCCGAAAGTTTCAAATTTTTATCACGTGCGGTTTGGATCTTTTTACCATCATTTGATGATTGGATAATTTCGGCGTTGTGATCAATTTGTTTTTGGATCTTGTATATTTCCCGGAACACGTTTTTCATATCCGGGAATATAATATTTTGCGGATAAACATTCAAGATAATTTTATTATATAACATTGATATATAACATTGATATATTATAACATTGATATATTATAACATTGATATATTATAACATTGATATATTATAACATTGATATATAACATTGATATATTTATAACATTGATATATAACATTGAAACAAAAAAATATTAAAAAATAATTTGTGAATGTTCTTGATTTGTATTAAGTGATCATATATCTTTGAAACGAATCAAATAAAAGTGAAGGAATTATGGAAAAGGATCAAAAAAACCGGGATCTTTCAATTCGCCGCAATTACATCACTATCGTAAAAACAAAATATGGGGAAACGATAAGTTCAATTGATAATCTTCAAATAAAATTTAACACACCTATTGTATCACACAATGAAAGTTTAATAAACGGGATCCGCCGGGAACAAAACATTAACAAACGGAAGGGATAAAAATGGATGTATATTATTCGGCAATTTCCGCCGGTGTGGTGGTTTATTGCCTTTGTGCGTTTTGGTATTTTTTTCAAAAAAACATTTGGGTTCAAAAAAATAAGGAATTAAAAAAAGATTGTTGGCATCAAAACAATGAATCAATTGTGTTTCGTTATATGATAAAAGGTGGTTATTGTTTATATAAAAATAAATTATTCATTGCAACGGAATTTGAAGGTGGTTATGATTCAATCGCCGCATTAACAAACCGGGCGGATCTTGTTGAAAATTTGATGCATCAATTTAAAGTAGTTGATAAAAAAGAAATTGAACGGATAATTAAAAAGTTGAACATCAATTGAAATGGTTTTTGTTCATATCGTTCACAACAATTATTTATTCGCAAGGGATTGAATTAAAAATCAATGAACCGGAACGGTGGTTTGAAAACGAACACATTATTCCGGTTTTTTCATTATCGCATTCGGTTGTTTCCGGATTTAGTGCATTCCATCAAATGCGTGATCGGCATTTTTACAAAACAGGAAATCAAGAATTGAAAAAACATCACAACCGGATGTGGCATATCACGGGCGGGATTGAATTATCATTATCAATTGGGTTTGGGATTTTTTCCGGTTTGAAGAATAAGGAAAACATTTATGGATACATTAAAGATGTTTTATTGTTTTCCGGGATCCGGTGGTTCGTGCGTGATGGTGTTTATAATTTATTAAATGGGAATGCGTGGTTTTATCAATCACCAAACACAACGGCAATTCTTGATCCGTTGGGAACGTGGTATGTAAAAACAATTTATTTAATGGGTGTGATCATTATTTATTATTTATTATAAGGTGGAACAATGGATGAAGATTTAAAAAAACTTGAAAAAACAAAAATTGATCTTGCGGTTGATGAATTTGCAAAAGAAATGAAAAGGCGTTTATATATGAAAATTGAAAAAGGATATTTGGGATGGAATGATCCGAGATCTTCCGAAAAAATCGAACGGGATTTGCGTGGTGATTTTAATCAAGATTTGAAAAATTTTCGTGAAACGGATATTGCGGCACGTGCAATGTTTTTATTTTTTATAAATAGAAACATAAAATTTTGATGAATACAATTGAAGAAATAAAAGAACGAATTACAATTGAAATGTTGTGTTCAAAAGCAGGTTTGGAAATAAATAAATCCGGGTTTGTAAAATCACCAACACGAAATGAAAAGAATGCATCCGTGAAAATTTATTCAAGAACAAATTCGTTTTATGATTATGGATCATCCACCGGCGGATCGGTTGTTGATTTTTATATGTTAATATACAACGTTGATTTGCAAACGGCGTTGCGGGATCTTTCACAACTTGCCGGGTTGGATCTTTCAAGCGGTGATTATAAGATCAAACCAAACGATTATGCGGAAAAGAAATTGGAAGATGAAAAAAAGAATTTGATGGATTGTTTAACAACGGATGAAAGATATGAATTTGATGAACGTTCCGGGATGGGTGAAACATTTGAAAACATTATTTTGGGAATAAAGAAACAAAGGATTGAACAAAATGCGGAAGTGATGGTTGATCTTAGGTATCATTGTTTAACAAATTACAGGGATGAAAGATTTTTTAAATATCTTGAATCAAGATGCATTGAAAGGGAAACGATTGAAAGTTTCGATTTGTTTTTTATCGGTGATTACAAAAAGGTTTCGGAATTTTTGCGTGATAAATATTCAATTGAAAGATTAAAGCGTTCCGGATTATTTAACGAAAAGGGGAATTTGATTTTTTACAATCACCGGTTGATCATTCCGTATAAATACAAAAAGAAAATTGTTTATATGCGTGGAAGATATTTTGATCAAGATTACAAAACACAAACGGATCAAAATAAATATCTTGGTTTAAGGAATGATGAATTCGGCATTAACACACCGAAACGGTTTTTTAATGTTGATATATTAGATGAAATTGAATGTGAACGGGTGTTCATCACGGAAGGTGAATTTGATGCAATGGTTGTTTGTCAATCGGGAAAAAACGGGATTGGAATTCCGGGTGTGGGGAACATACCACGAACATCACAATTAAAATTGTTGAAAAATAAAATGGCAATCATCATTGCGGATAATGATGATGCCGGGATGAAATTTAAGAATGAACTAAAAGAAAAATTCAACCGGTTAGATATTGCAAATGGCTTTTTAGATTTTTCCGGGAAGGATATAAACCAAAAAATAATGGATGTATATAATGGATAAAAAAGAACAAAAGAAAAAAGAAATTGATCAAATTTTTGAAAACGTTATTGATCAAACGGAACCAAAATTATTGGGCGGAATGAAAAATTCGGAAGTGCGAAAAGTTCTTGATCAGTTGAAACAATTGGTTGATGTGCGGCGGAACGTGATCACGTTTAAGATTGAATTGAAGTTTAAAGAAGAAAAAGAATTTAGGAAAATAAGAAATTGGGATTTGAAAACATTGAACACGATCATCCGTTCACGCAAGGGATTGAGTAAATGCACAAAAGATAAAATTGATGATATTTTATGTTCACCATATATGGCGATAAATTATGATCCAATGCACGAATATTTAATGGGTTTACCAAAGTGGGATGGAACAACACCGTTCATTGAAAAATATTTGGAACAAATTGAACTTGATGATGAAAGCAATCGTGAACATCTTATTGATTCATTCAAACGTTGGATGGTTGGTATGGTTGCATCATTTGCGAATCCAAAGATCGTGAATCAATTATGTTTTATCTTAACAGGTAAACAAGGACGTTTGAAAACAACATTTTTGAATAATCTTGTTCCGGAAGAATACCAAACGGATTATCTTTACAACGGGATTTATCAAACACGGGACAAAGAACACGAAACATTTTTGGGAATTAAATGGCTTATAAATCTTGATGAACTTGCAACGTTGAACCGTTCGGATATTGAAAGTTTGAAATCAAGATTATCACAATCACAAATTGAAGTTCGCCGCCCGTTTGAACGGCATCCGGAAAATTTTATTCGCCGGGCAACATTTTGCGGATCAATAAATGGTGATGAATTTTTGACTGATTTAACGGGCAACCGGCGTTTTCTTGTTTTCAAAGTTGAAAACATAAAATTCAATGATGCCATTGATATAAAAAATGTTTACTCACAGGCATTGGGATTGTATAAAGCAGGATTTAAATATTGGTTTGATACGGATGAAATTGAATTGATTGAATCACACAATGATCCGTTCCGGAAAAGAACATTGATTGAAGAATATATAATGCGGATGTGGGAAAAACCAACACCGGAAGAAATTGAGGAAAAAGATCCGTTTGTTCAATATTTATCATCAAGTGATATAATGGCAAAGATCAATGAAAAATATCCAAGATTAAATGCAAACAACACATATGTTAATGATATTGGGAAGGTTTTAAGCGCAAATGAGTTCCGGCAAAAGTTCATTAAAATAAGAGGTTATAAATCAAACAAACGTGCGTGGATCGTAAAGAAAATCCTTTTGGATGATGATCCACAAATTGATTATGGTGAAAAAGGTGCGGAAAATGATGAAAATATTATCTAAGTTCACACGTTCACACGTTCACGGGTGTGTTTCTATTCCACACACCTTAGAGTATATAATATCTAATATTAGGTGTGAACTGTGAATATATTTATATAAATGTATTATTTATAATAATTTAGGTTGGTTCACAGGTTGGTTCACACGTGGTTCACACGTGGGATGGTGTGAACCAATAAGAAAGAAGATCAAATGAGTATAATATTAGCCATTTTGAATTACAGGAATCAAGAAATGCGGCGTTTGGCAAAGATCATTGAAACATCCGCCGTTGGTGCGTTGAATCGTGCCGGGAAAAGTGCGGCATCAAATGTTTCAAAAGAAATAAGGAAACAATATACAATCAAGAAAAAAGATCTTGATCAAAAAGTAAAAACAACAAAGGGCAGTTTGAAGAATCCGGAATTTGTTGTTGAGATCCCGGCAAGGGGAATATCATTGTTTGAATTCGGATCACCAAAACAATTTGGTAAACCGGCACCAACCAAACCGGGAGTGAAAAGAAGAAAAAGAAGAAAAAGCAAAAATGCGGGTGTGAAAGTAACGGTGATCAAACGGCGGCGGCAATTGTTTGCGGATGCGTTCATTGCATCAATGCAATATGGAACCGGCATATTCAAAAGAAGATCATCCAAACGTGGTGATGTGAAATTGTTATATGGAACACAGGCGGCGCAATTGTTTGGATCCGATCAATCGGTTCAATTGTTTGCGGATGTGGCGGCGGATAGATTTGCAAAAGATTTTTTCAATAATGTTGAACGAAAGTTGAATTAAAATTATTGCACCGGGTGCAATGTGGCAAATATAAAATTGAACTTTTTTATGGAAGCGGGAAACGGCTACGCAATCGGCTTGAACCGCAAGTTAGCTTGCAAGGAGCGGACAATGAAAAGTAAATATAAATACATACACTTT
>Ga0180438_10001999_pt1 | contig 34537 bp, 16 predicted proteins | sample SS_ome_12_FD_132455 | JGI IMG/M metagenome (GOLD analysis project Ga0180438, IMG submission 132455) | Hypersaline lake sediment archaeal communities from the Salton Sea, California, USA - SS_3_D_2 metaG | ecosystem: Environmental > Aquatic > Non-marine Saline and Alkaline > Hypersaline >... | reverse complement strand
GCAGATCAACGTGGGCGCCGACAACACGGCTCGCGACAAGATGGCCTCCCACTTCGTGGCGAATCTCTGGGCCTACCAGGACAGCGACCGCAGCGACGCGCCGTGGGAGGTCGACGGCGGGGCGGTCACCGTCTTCGGGCTCGAGCAGGACCTGGTGATCACCGAGGTCTTCGCCCGCCACGAAGCCGACATCAAGGAGCCCGCAAACCAGCCCCAGACGGACACCCACGCCTGGGGCTACGCCCTGGAGATCAGCAACCCCAGCTTGAGGAACCTGGACCTCGGCGATTACAGGCTGGAGATCGACGGCAAGCCGGTCCCGAACCTGTCCGGCAGCCTCGGCCCGGCCGATCCGAACAGCAAGGCCACGCCGGAGAAGGTCGTCCTGTACAGCTTCGAGGCGGGGGCCGATTCACAGTACTCCGGAAAGGAGGCCGAGTTCTTCGGCACAGGCGACGTCTCCAACTGGAAGAAGGTGGATAATCTGGATTTCTCCGGCGGAGGCAAGCGCGTCGTCAAGCTCATCCAGGACACTCACGGGATCCCGATCGACCAGGTCTCCATCGGGGACGAGTTGGGCTACTCGCTCGACAGCAAAGACGCGCTGAAAGAAAGCGACGCCGAGAACAAGGAGCAGAAGGACATCCAGCGCGATGACCGCATATTCGACGGGGACAAGTCCCGGCGCCGTGCCCGCTACAACCTCGGCGTCTACGCGAGATATGACGACACGCCCGCCCTCGGCATCGCCAACTTCGTCAAGGATGCCGACGCGCTGACCATCGGCGGCGGCCAGAACGACAAGGGCTACTCCGCCTACATTGCCCGGCCGAAGCGAAGGAACGTCGCCGGCCAGTCGGTCGAGGGCATCGACAGCATCGGCGAGCTGTGCAACATCTACCTGGCCGGCCCGGAGAAGGACGGGGACGAACTGCCGTTCACCAAGAAGATCGTCAGGGAATCCGATGGCAGCGTGTTCAAGGACATTCTCGCCCGGGGCCGCCTCGGCTTCTGCCCGGAGGACATCACGGAAGACGGATATGCCTCGGGCGTCTACCCGGACGTGCCCAGCGGCACGCTGTACGCGGAGTTCTTCACTCACGTCAAGCCCCACCACGGCACGGTCCTCGAGCGGCGGACCCGCGTCTACGGGTTGATCAACGTCAACACCGCCTCTCTCGCCGTCCTGGAGCACCTGCCCTGGCCCAAGACGATCAAAGGCCTGGGCAACACGAACGTGGCGGTGGAGCCCCTCGTGGCGGCCCGGGCGATCCTCAACTACCGGAACACCCCCGGCGCCAACGCGTCGATCAGCGGCCTGCGGAAGAACGGCGCCGCCAACAGGCGGGGCTTCCTGACCCCCGGCGAGGTGGCCATTCCGCTGGGCAGCTACGTCGACCAGGCCATGCAGGCCAATAATGCGGCTGCGAGGAAGGCCGCCGACTACATGGAGAAGCGCAACGCCCTCTACGCCGCCGTCGGCAACTGCCTGACCACCCGATCCGACGTCTTCGCCGTCCACATCCGAGTGCAGTACGGTGAGGACAAGGACAGCCCCAGGCAGAAGTGGTATTACCTCGCCGTCATCGACCGCAGCAACGTCCGCAAGGAAGACGACTCCCCCGCCGTCCTGCTGTTCACGCAGGTTCATTGACTGGCCGGCGGCCCCGGAGGGTCGCCGCCTGGTCTCCATCCGCCTCGCGCGCCGCGTCTATCGTTCGTCGGGCATGCCCCCCTGCCGGCGCGGGGACATGCCCGACGCTTACTCCGCCGCCGGCCCACACCCGGTCAGAATCGCCACCACCAACTGTGCCATCGTCAACAAGTCCAGCAGGTTGTGGTGCAGGATGTCCGCCACCTGCCTCGCGTCGCCCGTCGCCACATAGCGGTGGTACGCGTCGGGAATGGCCGACCCCGGAATGTCCCCCACGCGCCGCCGGCCGCAGAAGTAACGTTCCAGCGTCTGGAGCCGGCAGTTCGGAAGCTCCTTCCGCCACCGACGCCGGATCTCGTGCAGCAGGTCGAGGTGCGGCAGCTCGCGAGGCGGGAGGTCCACGCCCCAGAACGCCGACCGGTCGCGGATCATCGTCATGTCGAACGACTTGCCGTTGAACGTCACCAGCACCCGCCCCTGCCCGTACCGCGCCGCGAACGCCGTCAGGATCGATCGCTCCTGAGAGTAGTCCCGCGCGAAGCACTGCTCGAAGATCAACTGCTCGTCCTCGAACCGCATCATCCCCACGAGGAAGACCACCGCCGAGCCCAGCCCGCAGGTCTCGATGTCCATGAACAGCAGATCCTCCGGCCGGCAGTCGGAGACGTGACATAGCGCCGCCGACGCCTCCAGCTCGTCGAACTGCTGTCTGGCTCCCCGCATGACGGCCGCATAGTCAGAAGCCACCGACACGTCCTGCGGCGCCACGTCCGCCAGCGTCCGCCGGATGAGATAGTATTCCACGGCCCCGTCGAACGTCTCGGCCGCACTGACCGCCCCACCGCATGCCTCCGCCAGATCGACCGGCCCGGCCGAGACCCCGCGCCTGCTCGCCCCCCGCCGGTTGATTCCCGAATGCCCATGGGCGCGCAGCATCTCGGCCGCCGACGCCACGTCGCCCGCCGCGATCGATCGCGTCAGCAACTCCAGCTTCCGCCTCCGCGCCGCTCTCGTCGCCATCGTCCTATCTCACCGCCCCGATCCCGGCGTCCTCACCGGCCGCTTGCGGCTTCGCGAGGGCCCTTTCCGTCCGGTCTTCCCTCCCTGCCCGCTCCAACAGCTCCAGCAACAACAGCGTCGCTGCCTTGTTCGGCACGGGCATCCCGCCGAACAGGTCCGGATCGCTGTGAATCGCCGGCCGCAGGTTCGCCAGACCCACACAGCTCGGGCAGCCGCCCTCGCACGCGCACTCCCGCACGATCCTCGCGCACATCTCCGTCCACCTGCCCAGCAGCTCGTAGCCCTGCTGCGAGAAGCCCAGCCCGCCGAAATAGCGGTCGTAGATCACGATCACCGGCCGCCCGAGGTTCGAGGAGTCCACCATCCCGCTGATGTCCCGCCGGTCGCACATCGCCAGCGATGGCAGCGAGGCGAGCATCAGGTTCCGCATCCCGCACAGGGCCTCGACCGGCTTGTAGCCGCCCCGCTCGATCTGCTCCAACACGCCCTGCCCGATCGCCCACCACGCCGCCGTCGTCGTCAGCGTCTGGCTGGGTAGGTCCAGCTTGCTCTGCCCGATCAGCTCCATCGTGTAGTACTTCACCTTGCGGAAGGCGATCGTCTGCCACGTCACGTCCGCCGCCCCGAAGAACACCTCGCCGTCGAGGTGGTCCTTCCGGTCGGCGGGCTCGCCGAGGCGGCAACTGCTCGAGAGCACCGGCTGGGTGTAGTAGTCCACCTCGCAGGGCTCGACCGCCGCGACCTTGCCGTCGATGTCCATGTCCCTGACGACGTAGCTTCGCCCCTCGTGCAGATAGACGGCCTTGGGGTAGACCAGCTCCGGCGCGGAGATCGAGTCCACCTGCCCGATGACCTTGCCGCCGCTGCTGACGTCCGCGATGGCGTACGTGTCGTTGCCCATCATCCGCAGGCCGAAACGGCGAGACGGGAAGTCCGTGCTCGTCCAGTAGAACCGCCCGTCGATCGACCGCATCTCGCCGTCGTCGGCGCAGATCTTCGCCACCTCCAACGCCGCCGGGGCGAACCGCTCGGCGTCGTCGGCCGTCAACGGCTTCTCGAAGCACGCGCACGAGACCTGCGCCTCGAGGATGTGCGGGTTCGACGGGGCGATCACCGCGTGCTCGTGCGACGCGCCGAACAGGTACTCCGCGTGCCGCATCAGGTACTGGTCCACCGGATCGTTGTAGGCGATGAGCACGACGAGGCTGTCCTGGCTGGTCCGCCCGGCCCGCCCGGCCTGCTGCCACGTCGAGCAGATCGTCCCCGGGAAGCCCACCAGGATCGCCGCGTCCATCGACCCCACGTCGATGCCCAGCTCCAGCGCGTTGGTCGCCGAGACCGCCAGCAGCCGCCCGCTGAACAGCTCCTGCTCGATCCGCCGCCGCTCGCCCGGCAGGTAGCCGCCGCGATACGGGCGGATCCGCTCGGCCAGGTCGCCCTCGCCGGCGAGGGCCTCCGTGGCGTACTTGTGCACCAGCTCCGCCACGACCCGCGCCTTGCTGAAGACGATCGTCTGCGTCCGGCGCCGGACCAGCTCGGTCAGAAGGTCCACCGCCTCCATGTTCGCCGAGCGGCGCGACAGGCCCGACTCGCCGTCCAGCATCGGCGGGTTCCACAGCACGAAGTACCGCCGACCGCGCGGCGAGCCGTCGTCGTCGATCAGCGCCATCGCCCGCCCCGTCAGCTTCTCGGTCAGCTCCACCGGGTTCGCGATCGTCGCCGAGCAGCAGATCACCTGCGGGCGCGATCCGTAATGCTCGCACATCCGCAGCAGCCGGCGCAGCACGCCGGCGACGTGGCTGCCGAAGATGCCCCGGTACGTATGCACCTCATCGATCACGATGTAGCGGAGGTCCCGCAGCATCGCGTGCCACTTGCCGTGGTACGGCAGGATGCCCACGTGCAGCATGTCCGGGTTGGTCAGGATCACCGACGCCTTCGCGCGAATGCGGCTGCGGTTGTGGCTGGGCGTGTCGCCATCATAGACGGCCGGCCTCAGCACGCCCGCCAGCGGCGCCTCGGCCGCCCAGTCCGTCAGCGTGCCGTACTGGTCCTGCGCCAGCGCCTTGGTCGGAAAGACGTACATCGCCCGCGCGTCCGGCTCGGCCAGCAGCGTCTGTGCGACGGGCAGGTTGTAGCACAGCGTCTTCCCGCTGGCCGTCGCGGTGACGATCACCACGTCGTGCCCGGCCGCGATCGCGTCGATCGCCGCCGCCTGGTGCGTGTACAGCCGGTGGATGTTCCGACGCCGCAGCAGCGACCGCAGCGACTCGTCAACCTCCACGGCCGGCTCGGCATACCGTGCTTCCCGCGGCGGGATCTCGCGGACGGCCGCGATCTGCCCCCGGTAGCGACGGTCCGTCGTCACGTCTCGTATGAACTCTCGCGCATCCATGCCTCCCTATGATGCCACATCATCCGCGAACAAGCAACCGGAAATTAGGCATGCGTTAGGGTATTCTGCCTCTACCGCCGCCTGTCCGGCTTCCACACGATCATTCAGATTTTCTGTCGAGAAAACCCACGATTGCCTTGACCGCACTCGCCTTCGAAGGTATACTTTGTTAGGTAGATGTTAGGTATTCTGCCTGTCTGCTTTCAGGCCCCCGAAACCAGTTGAAAGTTGGCGGAAGCGCGGCAGGTGTCGGCGACCCCGGCCCGGAGTCGCCCGTGTGACCATGAACCTGGCATTCCGATGAAGATCGAACAGATCGGAGACCCGATTCGCATGTTGGCCGAATTCGCCGGCGGCAGCGCCGAGCCGAAGCGGTTCGGCTGGAACGGACGCAGCTACGAGATCGACCGCGTCAACGCCCGCTGGCTGGATCGCCAGCCGGACGGCTACTGCCTGCACTACACCGTGCAGGTCGGTGACGAGACGTACTACCTCCACTTTTCCAGCGTCGAGGTCCAATGGTGGCTCGACCAGGTCGCGATGGACGGATAGGGATGCCCCGATACGGCCCTCTCATCCTGCATGTCGACGTCGACGCGTTTTTCGCGTCGGTCGAGCAGTTGCTGATTCCGGCGCTGCGCAACCGCCCGGTGATCGTCGGCAGCGGGTGCATCGCCTCCTGCTCCTACGAGGCCAGGCGGTTCGGGCTCCGCGCGGGGATGCCGCTTCGCCGCGCGATGCAGTTGTGTCCCTCGGCCGTGATGCTCCGAGGACAGTACCAGATCTACCGATGCTTCGCCGAGCACATCTGGCAGGTCTGCCGGCGGTACGCCACGGGCCTCGAGACGTACCTCGACGAGGCCTATGGCGACGCGACCGGCAGCGGCGATCTCTACTCCACCACCCCGCTGATGCTCGGGCGGCGTCTCCAGCAGGACGTCCGCGACGAGGTGCGCCTGCCGGTCTCCGTCGGGCTCGGCGCCAACCGCATGCTGGCGAAGATCGCCTCCAGCCACGGCAAGCCCGGCGGGGCCGTCTGGATCCGCCCCGGCCAGGAGGAGGCCTTCCTCGACACGATGCCCGTCCGCTCGCTGCCCGGCGTCGGGCACAAGACCGCCGACGTGCTGAACGACATGAGCATCAAGACCGTCCGCGACCTCCGCGCCCTGTCGCGCAAGAGCCTGCGGACGATCTTCGGGCGTCGCGGCGAGGTGCTCTACGAGCGATGCCGCGGCCGCGACGTCCAGGCCACCCGCCCCGCCGCCGCCCCGAAGACCATCTCCCGCGAGACGACCTTCCGCCGCCCCACCGACGACCCGGCCAAGATTCACGGCATGCTGCATTACCTGCTGGAGCGGGCAATGCGAGCGGCGCGGCAGATCGGCCTGCTGGCCGGGGCCGTCGAGTTGACCGTCCGCTACGACGACTGGAAGCAGTACGACGCCCGCCGCACGCTGGGCGAGCCGACCGACGACGACGGCGAGGTCTTTCATGCCGCCGTCGCCCTGTTTCGGCGGCTGCACCACCGCCGGGTGGCGCTGCGCCACATCGGGATCGTCCTGTCGAACTTCTGCGCGAAGGGCTCCCGCGCGACGCTGTTCGACACCGACGCCCGCGCCCGCAGGGACGAGCTGTACGGCACGATCGACACCATCCGAGATCGCTGGGGTCACGCCGCCGTCGTCACCGGCCGATCCATCGAGCTGCTCGGGCGCATCCAGCAAAACGACTACGGCTTCGTCCTCCGAACGCCGTGTCTGACGAAATGAAAATGGGGACTGGCTCCGAAGCGAAGCGCAGGTGCCTGTACCCATTTTCATGCAATGAGATAGGAATCGTCCACGAATTGCACGAATTGGCGAAGCAGATCACTGCATCTTTCCTCCTTCGTGGAATCCGTGCAATTCGTGGACACCTGACTCTCAAAAACACACGATGACCGACACGACCATCACACCGTTGCATACCTGGAGCGGCTTCTCGCCGCTTCGGGGGCCCATGCCGGTCGCGCGGCTCGTCGAGCGGGCCGCGCAGCTCGCGCACCGCTGCCTGGCGCTGACCGACGTGAACAACCTCTGCGGCGCCGCCCGCTTTCACCGGCTGGCCGTCGAGGCCGGGCTGCGGCCGATCGTCGGCGCGGAACTGCGGGACGGCCGCCACGCCGTGGTCGCCCTCGTCGCCCGGGAGGCCGGCTACGCCAACCTCTGTCGCCTGATCACGCTCGCCCACCGCGCCGAGCCGTTCGACCTGCTCGCAGCCGACGCCCTTGGCGAGCTGTCCGACGGGCTGTACCTGCTCGTGGAGGACCCGTCGCTGTCGAGCGAGTTGCTGGCCCGCGGCGTGGACGAGGGCCGAATCTGCCTGGCCGTCGACCCGGCCGCCCAGGCGCCGGAACGTGTTCGCGCGCTGGTCCGCGCCGCCCGGCGCGGCCCGTTGGCGTTGGTGGCCTCGGGCAAGGCGATGTTCGGCTGCGACGACGACTACGAGCTGGTCCGCTTGCTGGCGGCGATGCGACGTGGGGCGACGTTTGACAGCCTGCCGGCCGACGACTTGCCCCCCCGCAAGGCCGTCCTGCGAAGCGGGCGCGACCTGGCCGCCCGACTGGCCGAGATGCCCGACGCGATCCGCAACAACCGACGTATCGCCGACGAGTGCTCCGCCTTCCGCCTGCTGCCGCGCGATCCGATCTTCCCGCGGTTCGCCCCGCCCGGCGGGTCCGAGCCGAAGGCGATGCTCCGCCGGCTCTGCCGGGAGGGCATCCGCCGCCGCTACGGCGCCGCCACCGAGCGGATCGATCGCCGCGTCGAGAAGGAACTGCGGCTGATCTGTGCGAGAGGTTTCTGCGAGTACTTCCTGGTGGTCTGGGACATCGTTCAATACGCCCGCCGCCGCCGCGCGCCCGTCGCGGGTCGCGGCAGCGGGGCCAGCAGTCTGGTCGCCTACCTGCTGGGCATCACCAACGTCTGCCCGCTGGCGTTCGGCATCCCGTTCGAGCGGTTCCTCAACGAGCGGCGGATGGACTTTCCGGACCTGGACATCGACTTCTGCTGGCGGATCCGCGACGACGTGATCGACTACGCCTTCCGCCGATGGGGCCGGGAGCACACCGCCATGGTCTGCACGCACAACACGCTCCAGGCCCGCTCCGCCCTGCGCGAGACGGCCAAGGCGTTCGGGCTGTCCGACGAGCAGATCTCCCGGCTCCAGCCGTCCGACCTGGACCGCGACGAACGCCTCGGGCGCATCGGCCGCCTCAGCCGGCGCGTGATCGGGCTGCTGCACAACCTGTCGGTCCACCCCGGCGGGATCGTCATCGCGCCGCGCGGCATCGACCGCTACGTGCCCGTCCAGCCGGCGCCGAAAGGCGTGATGATCACCCAGTTCGACAAGGACGGCGTCAAGGACGTCGGGCTGGTCAAGCTCGACCTGCTGGGCAACCGCAGCCTCTCGACGATCCGCAGCACCTGCGACCTGATCGCCCGTCACGAGCACAAGACGGTGGACGTCGAGTCGATCCCGCCCGACGACGCCGAGACGATCGCCACGCTGAAGGCCGCCGAGACGATCGGCTGCAACCAGATCGAGTCGCCCGCGATGCGCCACCTGCTGCGGGCGATGGCCCCCGACGGCCCGCGCGAGCTGATGAAGGCGCTGGCGCTGATCCGCCCGGGCGCGGCGAGCATCGGCATGAAGGAGACGTTCATCCGCCGCCGCCGCGGCCTCGAGGCGCCCCCGCCGTCGATGCTCGCCGTCGACGCGATCCTCGGCGAGACCCACGGCGTGATGCTCTACGAGGACGACGTGATGCTGGTCGCCGCCGCGATGCTCGCCTCCGAGCTGCCCGAGGCGGACCGGTTCCGCAAGGCCGTCCAGAAGTGCCGCACCGACACCGACCGCATCGACCTGTCGCGCGAGTTCCTCCGCCGCTGTCGAGACAACGGCGTCGACGACGCCTACGCCAGATCGATGTGGGTCCAGATGGCGAAGTTCAACTCCTACTCGTTCTGCCGCGCCCACGCCGCCAGCTACGCCCAGCTCGCCTACGCGTCGGCCTACCTCAAGACGCACTACCCGCTTCCGTTCTGGGTCGCCTGCCTGAACAACAACCAGAGCATGTATCACCCCCGCGTCTACGTCGAGCAGGCCAAGCGGGCGGGCGTCCGGTTCTGCCTGCCCGACGTCAACCGATCCGCGGCCGAGTTCTCCATCGACACGCTCGGGCCCGAAGGCCGGCCCGTCGTTCGCGTGGGGCTCAACCGCGTCGCCGGGCTCGGGCCGGCCGGCATCGAGGCGATCCTCGCCGCCCGGCACGACGGCCCGCTGGCCGGCCTGACCGACTGCCTGGCACGCACGGCCCTCGGGCGCGACGAGGCCAGGGCGCTGATCCAGTGCGGCGCGTTCGACGCCACTGGCCGGACGAGGCCCGCGCTGATGATGGAGCTGAACCTGACGCTCGCGATGCGCCCCCGCCGCCCGGCCGCGGGAGGGATGCTCCTGACGCCCACGCCGACCGTCCCCGAGATGCCGAACGACTACAGCACCACGCGAAAATACGCCGAAGAGCGAAAGGTCCTCGGCCTCAGCGTCCGCGAGCATATCATGACGCTGTACCGCCCGACGCTGATGCGCCACGTGGACACCGACAGCCGGCAACTGCCCGATCGCATCGGCCGCCGCGTCCGCCTGGCCGGCGTCCTCGAGGCCCAGCGGACCGCCCGGACGCAAAGAGGGCAGACGATGATGTTCCTGACGATGGAAGACGAGTTCGGCGTCTTCGAGGCCACCGTCTTCCCCAACGCGTTCGCCGCGATCGGCACGCTGGACCGCTACGGCCCGTACGTCGTCACGGGCAAGGTCGACCGGCAATACGGCTCGGTGACCGTCACCGCCGACCGCGTCGAACCCCAACGCGCCAAGGTGGCGTAGCGGGAGACGCAGAGAGTGTGCGACACAGAGGCGCAGAGACACAGAGGAGAAGAGGAGAAGAGCAGAAGCAAGAAGGCGAGACGAGTGCGAACAGAAGATGGAGTGAGGGCTCCGACTGGCGGACAGCCCGAAGGCCCACAGCGATGCTCCTCTGCTTCTTTTCCTGCTCTCCTCCTCTCCTCTTTTCCTCTGCGCCTCTGCGTCTCTGTGTCGCTATCTCCAGGTCGACCACCAACACCAACGCCACCCTAGGTGAGACAGATGGCCTCAGAGAATCGATACCTCATCGGCACGAGCGGGTGGTCCTTCAAGGACTGGGTGGGCACGTTCTACCCGGCCGACACGCAACAGCGCGGCATGCTCGCCTGCTACGTGCATCACTTCGAGACGGTCGAGATCAACTACACGTTCTACCGCCTCCCGAGCGCCCGGACGATGGAGTCCATCGCCGCCAAGGCGCCGGAGAGCTTCCGCTTCTGGGTCAAGGCCAATCAGGCGGCCACGCACGACCTCGACCGCACAGTCAGCCGGCCGTTCCTCGACGGGCTCGCGCCGATGCTCGATTCGGGCAAATTCGCCGGGCTGCTGCTCCAGTTCCCCCAGCGGTTCCATCGCACCGTCGCCAACCGCAAGTGCCTGTCCGTGGCGCTGGAGGACTACCGGTCGGTCCCGCTGGCCGTGGAGTTCCGCCACCAGTCCTGGCAGCACCCCTCCGTCCTCCAGGGCCTTCGCGACCGCGACGTGACGCTGGTGATCCCCGACGTGCCCGACCTGCCGGGCCTCTACCGCCAGGCCGCCGCCGCCACCAACCGAACGGGCTACCTGCGCCTGCACTCCCGCGACGCGTCGAAGTGGTACAACGAGGGCGGCGCCGACCGCTACGACTACTCCTACAGCCGCGAGGAACTCGACGAGCTGATCGAGGCCTGGGAGGCCCTCGAGGAACCGATGGACGAGGTCTACACGTTCTTCAACAACTGCCACCACGGCCAGGCCGCCCAGAACGCCGAAGCCCTCCGCCGCATCCTCGGGCAGATCTGACCGGCGACTGCGGGAAGGCGGGCAATCTCCGCTCGGCCGCTCGGCGCGGCGGCTCATCCCCCGCCCTCCGCCTGCCGATAGACATCTTGAGACGGGCTCCCCGGTCGCAGCGCGGTCTGGCTGCCCGGCTTGTAAGGATGAACGCGTATGGACGGATCGACCGGCCGCGACGTGGTCCGCAGATGGACGGACAACCCGATCATCGCCATCGAGGACGTGCCGTTCCGCTGCGCGGACATCTGGAACGCCGGCGTAACGCGGCTGGACGGGCAGTACGTCCTGTTGATCACGATCGAGACGTTGCGGGGGCTGACGCAGATCCACCTCGCCCGCAGCCGCGACGGGACTCACTTCACCGTGCAGGGCGAGCCCTTCATGGCCTCCGCGACGGTCGGGCCGCTGGCCAAGTACGAGAACCGGGGCGTCCGCGACCCGCGGATCACGCGGGTCGACGGGTCGTACTACGTCATCTACGTGGCCGACTCGGACCTCGGCCAGCGCCTCGGGCTGGCCCGGACGGCCGACTTCACGTCGGTCGAGCGGCTCGGCCTGTACACGCAGCCGGACACCAAGGGCGGGGCGCTGTTCCCCGAGAAGATCGGGCGTCGCTTCGCCGCCCTCGAGCGGCCGAATCCCGGCATGAGCATCTGGATCAGCTACTCCGACGACCTGACCTACTGGGGCGGCTCGGAAGTGGTGATGGCGCCGCGCGGGGGCTACTGGGACTCCCACCGCGTCGGGGCCGCCGTCCCGCCGATCCGGATCGAGCAGGGCTGGCTGCTGATCTACTACGGCGAGAAGGGCACGAGCGCGGGGCCGCTGGTCCGGCTCGGCGCGGCCATCCTCGACGCCGACAACCCCGCGAAGGTCGTCGCCCGCAGCAACATCCCGATCCTCACGCCGCGCGAGCGATACGAGCGCGTCGGCGACGTGCCGAACGTGGTGTTCTCCTGCGGAGCCGTCCTCGACAGCGACGATGAGCTGAAGCTCTACTACGGCGCGTCGGACAGTTGCATCTGCCTCGGCACGGCGAGGCTCTGCGAGATCATCGAAACGTGCCTCCGCAGCGCGAGGGAGTTCTGAGCATGCCCGTCGGACGAGGAAGAGACCTGCTGCACCGCTGGGCGCGCAACCCGATCATCACCGTCGTCGACGTGCCCTACCGCTGCAACACCGTCTTCAACGGCACGCCCGTCAAAGTCGACGGAGAGTACTTCATGATCCTCCGCGTCGAGGGCCAGCAGGGCCACTCGTTGTTCTCTCTCGCCCGCAGCCGCGACGGGCTGCACTTCGAGGTCGAGCCCACCCCCTGCATGCTGCCCGCCGACGAGGGCCCCTTCCGCCCCTGGGAAGCCAACGGCATCGAGGACCCCCGCCTGACGGTTCTCGACGGGACGTTCTACGTGATGTACACCGCCGTCTGCCGCCACGGGCACCGGATCGCGCTGGCCCGGACCGACGACCTCCGCAGCTACGAGCGGATCGCGATGATCTCCGGCCCGGGCAACAAGGACGGCGTGCTGTTCCCCGAGAAGATCGCCGGCCGGTACGCCCGCCTCGACCGCCCGTACGGCAACGACGTGGGCAGCGTGTGGATCTCCTACTCGCCCGACCTGATCAACTGGGGCCAAAGCGAGCTGGTCTTCGCGCCGCGACCGCGGTACTGGGACTCCTACCGCATCGGCGCATCGGCCCCGCCGATCCTGACCGACCGGGGCTGGCTGGAGATCTACCACGGCGTGAAGATGACCTCGGCCGGACCGATCTACCGCATCGGAACGGTCATGCTCGACCGCGACGACCCTGCCCGCGTGGTCGGCCGGTGTCTCGCGCCCGTCCTCTCGCCACGTGAGCAGTACGAACGGATCGGCGACGTGGGCAACGTCGTCTTCGCCTGCGGCGCGGTCGTCGAGGACGACGGGGAGGTCAAGATCTACTACGGCGCGGCCGACACGTCCATCTGCGTGGCCACCGGCACGCTGGACGACCTGATCGAGTCGTGCTTCGAGGCCGACGTTTGAGCCGCGGGCCCCCGCCCGCGCCCGATTCCCGATCGCCAAGCCCCCTAGGATCTCCGTGCCTCTGCGGTCAATACCCCCTGCGGCAGAGCGTTCGCAGCTACCGGCCCGACACTCGGCCGGAGGTCGGCTTCTTGGCGGTTTGTCCGGCGGCTTGGAGGACGGCGTTTCGCATCAGCTCGAAGCAGGAGTCGGGCACGTAGCCGATGCAGTCGACGCACTGGTAGCCGACCAGCCCGGCGGTGAGGTCCTCGGTGCTGTAGATCACCGCAAGGCGGCCGCCTGCGGCTTCGATGCCGCGGAGGTTCGGCAGCCGCCGCAGGCCCCGGTCGACGCGGGCCTTCCTCCGGTAGCCGACCTCTTTGATCTCCTTGCCTGCCAGCTTGTAGATCGCGGCGTTCGTCGACAGCCGCCTCGGCCTGGACCGCCCAAAGCCCGAGGCCAGAAGCGAGCCCATCGATCGCGCAAACTCTCTCGACCCGCCGGCCGCATCGATGATCAGCGTCCCGCCGCCAGCGACGAACTCCCGCAGTGAAGTGGCCTCCGAAGCCGACAAGGGCACCTTGTCCGTGCCCGTCAACGTGGCGATCTTCACCTCCGCAACGTCAAGCTGGGCGACCTCCACGGGACCGACGACCTCGACGGGCGCCTTCGCCGTCCACGCCATCAGGCGGGCGAACCGCTCGTAGGCCAGCGGCTCCGGGTCCCAGTTGCCGTCGTACTTCAGCCGCGCGATCTTGATCCGCTCGCCGGCGGCCTCTTTCGGCTTCCTCGGCCAGTGACTGACGCCGCGGTTGCGGAGCTGGCCCTTGTCGGTGACGTACATCAGGACGTTGGCGGCGACCTGGAAGGCCCGCGGCGAGGTCTGGCGCAACTGGAGCTGCCAGGTCTTCGACAGGTCCATGTCGGTGTGCATCACCAGCGGGCGGATGCCGTTGTTGATCTCGTACATCGTCGGCCAGCCGTACATCTTGTGGTGGATCGAGTAGACCGGGTGGTCGCGACGCATCGGGCGGAGCTTCATCTCCGGCAGCATTCGCTGGTAGACGCTACGGATGCCCTTGCGGAAGCCGGACCCGCCGCACTCGGTGACCGAGAGGATCGTCCCGCCCTGCCAGACGTAGCGGCGAAGCTTGGCCACCTGCTCGTCGGTCATGTTCGGGTCCTGCGAGCCGGAGAGGTAGAGGATCGGCGCGTCGTGCCACTCCTCGGTGGGGACCTTCAGGTTGACGATCTGCCAGTTGAGCGTGCGCTCGAACGAGTCGCTCATCCAGCGGGTCAGACCCGCCATGTCGCGCGGGCGGTTGTTCCAGTCGCCGTCGAACTCCAGCTTGTTGAAGGCCACCGCATGTTGACCGCGCACGAGAAACAGCAGCGCGAACGCCGTCGAGACCACCGCCCCGCGCTTGCCGCCCGCCCAGGCCCCCCCGCCGCCCTGCTGAGAGATCAGCCGGATCGCCCCCTGCTTGTACCAGTCGTGCGTGCCGAAGTACTTGTAGCCGCTGGCCAGACCGACGCGCTCGACGCCGTAGAGATAGTAGAACAGGTCGCCGTGGCCCATGAGCTGATGGCCCCCCATCGCGACGTCGAAGTTCTTGTCCAGCCACTTCAGCCCGTTGCGGATGGGCCCGAAGTCCGTGTTCGCGTTGCAGCGGAGGAACTTGTCGGCGAACAGGTTGTCGAAGCAGACGTACAGCGTCGCGATCCCGCCGACCGTCATCGTCGCGCTGGGGCTCTCCCGCTCGTTGTAGCTCCACCCGCCGTCCTTGTGTTGACAACCGCGCCAGTGATCCAGCACCAGGCGCCAGTACTGCTCCGGGATCTCCTGGTACCCCATCCTGCCCGCCCACGTGCCGAGAACGCCGTACTGGCTGTTGGAGTTGTCGCCGTGGCTCTGCTTGTCCGAGTTGCAGAAGTAGTTGTACGCCCCCTGCCTGGTCGACTGGATCAGCTTCCGAAGGTCCTGCTTGAAGGCGCGGTTGTACTTCCCGCCGGTCTTCTTGTTCGCCAGCAGCCAGACGTTGCAGCGGAGCCCCAGCGTGTACGTCATCACCGAGTCCTGCGCGCTGAGCCAGTCCAGCGTGCGCGCCATCCGCTTCTCGACGGGGCTGACGCCGCTGGCCAGCAGCGCGTAGGTCGCCAGCGACGACGGCCCGGCCGGCCAACTCCTGTTGCCCCCGCCGTACGCCCCCCAGCCGCCTCCGGACTGCTGCGACCAGAGAAACTCCCGCCCCTTGCGGATGGCCTCCTTGACGGCCTCGTCGGAAAACCCCTCCCCCCGCGCGAAGGCCGGGTTCACCGACGAGCCGCCGACCCCCGTCCTCCGCCACGCATCCCACCCGTCCCAATCGTCCTCGTCGTCCTGCGCCGACCCGGCGGCCGCCGCCGCCAGAACGACCCCGATCGAAAGCACCACAACCGCCACCTTCCGCATAGCCGCCTCCCAGACTGCACGCACTGCCACTACCTCCATTCTTGCAGAATTCCGCCAGTCGGCAAGGGAGAAAAGCCGCCGCCGGTCGCTGCGTCGCGCGGCAACACGATGCCGTCAGGCCGGCAGCACGGCCACGTCGTCGGCCGATACGTGCAGCGTGACCGCCTCACCGGGCTCGACGGGATCGCGGCGGTCGGCCAGGACCGACACCCGCCAGTCCACCGAATCGGCCAGCCGGCAGACGTACTGGCGCAGCTCGCCGAGGTAGACCCGCGCGGTCACGACGGCCGGCAACGCCGCCGCGCCGACCCCGGCCGGGGCCTGCCCGCGCTCGAGCCTGATCCGCTCCGGGCGAACGCAGCAGACGACCTGCTGGCCCGCCCGCGCCGCACAGTCGCCGGCCAGAGGCAGCCGCCCCGCCGCCGTCTGCACGGCCAGCCCCTCGCCCGCGCCGGCCACCGCGCCGGGCAGGAAATTGGCCTCGCCCAGGAAGTCGGCCACGAAACGTGTCCCCGGGCGGTCGTACACTTCCTGCGGGCTGCCGACCTGAACGACCTCGCCGGCGTCCATCACCGCGATCCGGTCGGCCATCGACAACGCCTCCTTCTGGTCGTGCGTCACGTACACCGCCGTCGTGCCCGTCTGCTTGACCAGCCCACGAAGCTCCTGCCTCATGTGCAGCCGCAGCCTCGCGTCGAGGTTGCTCAGCGGCTCGTCCAGCAGGAGGCAGTCCGGCTCGGCGGCCAACGCCCTGGCCAGCGCCACCCGCTGCTGCTGCCCGCCGGAAAGCTGGTTCGGCTTGCGGGCGGCGAGCGGACCCATCTCGACGAGCTCGAGCTTCTGCGCGGCCCGCCGGCGTCGCTCGGATCGGGCGGCCCCCTGCATCTTCGGGCCGAACTCCACGTTCTGCTGCACCGTCATATGAGGCCACAACGCGTAGTTCTGGAAGACCATCGCGGTGTGGCGCTTCTCGACGGGGTCGTCGGTCACGTCGCGGTCGCCGAGGACGACCCGCCCGGCGGTCGGGGCGGTCAGCCCGGCGATGATCCGCAGCAGCGTCGTCTTCCCGCACCCGCTGGGGCCCAGCAGGAAGAAGAACTCGCCCGGCTCGATCACCAGCGAGACGTCCTTGACCGCGACCGTCTCCGCCGCGCCGCTGCCGTAGAGCTTCGTGATGTCGTTCAGGAGGATTCGTTTCATCAGCATTCCACATTCGGCGCGTGCCGCTACGCCCGGAAGATCGCTCCCAGCCGCCGCCCCATCAGCGCGCCGGCGACGGCGTAGGTTCCGCCGAGCAGGAGCATGCAGTATACGCCCAGCGCGGCCGCGACGTTCGGGGCGTCGAGGTTGCCCGACGCCCATTGCTTGTAGATCTCCTTCGTGATCGGGTAGTGCGCCCGCTGCTGGGCGAGGATCAGCGAGTCGCTGACCTCCAGCATCGCGAAGGCAAAGGTCAACACGCCGGCGGCGATCACGTTGGCGGCGATCAGCGGCATCGTGATTCGGGCGGCCGTCCTCAGCCGCCCGGCGCCGAGGTTCCGCCCGGCCTCCTCCAGCGTCACGGGCACCTGCTCGAGCCCGGCCGAGACGCCCCGCACGACGAACGGCAGGCGGCGGACGGAGTAGGCGATGACCAGGATCGTGAACGGGTTCCGCAGCGGGCCGATCTCCTCCAGCCACGCGCCCTTCGCGGTCATCGCGACGTACCCGGCGGCGAGGATCAGCCCGGGCACGGCCAGCGGGAGCATGACCAGCCCGTCCAGCACGGTCCGCCCGCGCGGCCTGACGCGGATCAACAGCCACGCGCCGATGCACCCCAGGACGATGTCCACCGCCGTCGACGTGCCGGCGTACATCAGGCTGTTCAGGATGCTGTTGTACGTCGCCGGGCGGGTCACGATGAACCACATGTGCTTCCACGTATAGGCCGTCGGGAGGATCGTGTTGATCCAGCGGTTCGAGACGGCCGTCAGGACCACGCCGACGTGCGGCAGCAGCGACAGGACGATCACCGCGCCGAACAGCCCCCACGCCCCGACCGTGCCGAGCGGCCCGAGGCGGCGCGTCTCGGCGGCGATCGACCCCTTCGTCGACTCGGTCGTGCCGCGGCGCCCGAAGACGAACTTGCCCAGCACGTACAGCCCCACCGCGGCCGAGAGCATGACGAACACGAGGCTGTAGGTCAGCGGGTTGACCTCGGCCTGGGAGAGCTTCTGGAACAGCGTGACGGGGATCACCTCGTCGTAGCCGACGATCAGCGGCGTGCCGATGTCCGTGAAGGCCCAGATGAAGATGATCGTCCCGCCGGCGAACAGCCCCGGGCGGATCAACGGCAGGGTGACGGCGAAGAACGTCCGGACGGGCCCGGCCCCGAGGTTGCGGGCCGCCTGAGACGCCGCCGGGTCCACGTTCGCCAACGCCGCCGAAGCATTCAGGTAGAGGATCGGAAACAGGTGCAGCACCTGGAGGACGACCACCCCCGCGAAGCCGCTGCCCAGCCAGTCCGGCGGGGCCGTCGCGGCCGTGTCCAGGATGCCCACCCGCTCCAGCAGCAGGTTCAGCACGCCCCACTGCCCCAGCAGACGGCGCATCGACATCGCGCCGACGAATGGCGGGAGGATCAACGGCACCAGCAGCAGCCCGCCGAGAACGCCCGAGCCGAGAAACCGGTATCTCGTCCGCACGACGGCCAGCGGGATCGCCACCACCAGGCACGCCAGCGTCGTCGCGCACGCCAGCGTCAGCCCGTTGACCAACTGCTCCAGGAGGATCTCGTTGCCGAGCACGCGCCCGATCCAGTACAGGCTCGGCCGCCCGTCTCGGGCGAACCCCGCCCCCACCGCCAGGGCGATCGGCACGACGAGGAACGCCACCAGGAAGCCCCCCAGCGCCGCGGCGAGGCCCCACGAGACCGGCCCGGCCGAGCCGTCGGGGCGAATCGGCCGACCCGTGACGGCCGGTGCTGTCGGGCCTGGCGTCCTCACTCGGCTACACGCTTGTACTTGTCCCGGAAGAACCGCTGCCAGCCGGTGGTGATCTTCTCGGCCTCGGCCTTGTCGCCGAGCCTGACGGCGACCTCGGCGATCTTCTCTCGCGTCGCGACGTTGTCGGGCAGGCGGTTGAACTCGGCCCGCCGCCGCGGCTCAGAACCGGTCTCGATCAGCTTCTTCCTCGCCGCCCGGAGGAACTGGCGGTTGTCGATCGCCGCCGCCCGGACGAGTTGGCGAAGCACGCCGAACCGGACCCGCCGCATCTTCAGGTCCACCTTCATCTCGCCGCCCGTCTCATACGGATTGGTCACGCGCGGCAGGAGCTTGCCTTCGTGATGGCCGTAGAAATCACGCCGGATCGGCTGGCGCCCAAGCGCGTTGCGGATCGGCCCGTCGGTCTCGCCGACCCGCAGCGCCCAGAGCGCCTGCCCGCGGCGCGAGAGCACGAAATCCACGAACCGCTGGGCCAGCTCGGCGCTCGGCGGGTTCTTGAGGATGGCGATGGGGTCGGGGTCGTAGGCGGTCTGGCCTTCCGGGCTGACGTAGAACAGCACGTCGGGCGCCTTGGCGACCCGCATGATGCCGTAGAAATCGATGCAGGCGGCCAGGGCCGACTCGCCGACCACCGGCGCGTTGGCCGCCCCGCTGGCGCTGTCCTTGAACTTCTTCGTGTTGCCCAGAATCGCCAGCAGCTTCGCCCACCCGTCCGGCCACGTCTCGGCCGACTGGACGATCATCTCGTACGCCGCCGCCGCCGAGCCCGACTGGGTCGGGTCGGCCAGGCAGATGTGGTCGAAGCACGCCGCCGCCGCCAGGTCGTCCCACTGCTTCGGCGGGTCGATCTTCGCCCGCTTCAGCAGCGGCAGGTTGTAGAGGAAGCCGAACCCGCTGATCGCCGAGCCGCACCACAGCCGATTCGGGTCCCGAAGCTGGATCACGCCGAACGTCGCCGGGATCTGCTCGGCGACCTCGTCGGACAGATTCATCGGCTGGAGGACGCCCTTGCCCGCCAGCACCTGGAAGTTGTACTGCCCGCCGCCCCAGACGACGTCGATCTCGGCCGTGTCGGACTTGTCGTACACGTTCAGCAGGTACCGCAGCACGGCCGTGCTGCCCCCCCCCACGTCCCGCCAGACGACCGACACCTTGCTGCCGTACTGAACCGCGTGGTGCAGCGAGAAGGCCCACTGAAACTCGTTGCGGATATCCTCGTTGTGCGGGCTGACGATGCTGAGGTTGACCGACGGCAGCTCGTCGAGGCCCTTGCCCCACTTCTTGCGGACCTGCTGATCGACCGTCGCGGCGCGCGGGTCGGCCGGGGCGTCGGACTCGCCGCCGCAGCCGCCCGTCCACAACAGGCCGGCCGAAACGGCAACACACACGGCTCGGATGACGTTCATGGCGTTCGCTTCCTGAGGGCTAAGCGACTGACAACCGTGTTGGGCAGTCTCCGGGCCTGGTGCCCACGCCGGAGACTCCCACCCGATTGTCGCGCGCGGCGCGGCAAACGCAAGGCCGTTTTGCCCCCGTTCGTAACCTGCCGGGCCTTCCGATCATTATGGTACGTGAGACCGCCGTTCAAGCGCAGCGGGGCCTCATCGGACCGCAGGAAAGCGGGCTTCCGTCGACGTCGAGGGCCGGCGCCCCGCCCGGCCGGGCGCGTGGTTGCGGCAGGCGTGTGACGCCCGTGATCCGAGAACAGCCTTGTCACGCAACGGCTGCGCAATACAATCATCCCCTGTAGCCGCTACGGTTGCGGACAGGAAGTAGCTCCGGAGATCTCGATGGAGACGCAATCCATGCACCCCAAACGCGTACCCGTTCTCGGCCGCGCGGCGGCCCTGACCGTCGCCGCGCTGCTCGGCGCCGTCGGATGCAGTACCGAAGGGTTCGACTCGTCCTGGCCCGAGGCCCGGCCCCTCGGCCGGGACATCGCCCCATACCGCCCCGCCGCCGAGCCGGCCGAGCCGGCGGCCGACGCCCTGAAGGTCGACGAGCCCACCGGAACGCTGACGCTGCGCCAAGCATTGACGCTCGCGCTGGCGAGGAGCCCCGAGCTGGCGGCCGCCTCGTGGGAGGTCCGGGCCGCCGAGGCGCGGGCGATCCAGGCGGGGCTGTGGCCGAACCCGGAAGTCCGCCTGCGGATGGGAGACTTCGGGGGAACGGGGGAACTGGAGGGCGTGGACGAGTCGGACCAGAGCATCCGCTTGAGCCAGGTCATCGAGATCGGAGGCAAGGCGGCCAAGCGCCGTCAGGTCGCCCGGTCCGCCGCGGCCCTTGGGGGGTGGGACTATGAGGCCACCCGCCTGACCGTGTTCAGGGAAACCACCAAGGCCTATGTGGACGCCTTGGTCGCCCAGGAGCGGTTGGCGGCGGCGCAGGAGATGCACGACGAAGCCAAGCAGGCTGTTTCGTCGATCACGAAGCGTGTGGCGGCCGGGACGGCGCTGGAGAAGGATGCGAAGGAAGCACAGATGGCCCTGGGGATGGCCCGGATCGACCTGGATCAAGCCAGGCGGGCGACCGAGTCGGCACGAGGGGCCCTGGCGGACCACTGGGAAGCCGATCAGCCGAAGTTCCAGCAGGTCGCCGGTGACCTGGAGGGCCTCGCTCTGGCCGAGCCCCTCCCCTTGGAGCAATTGCTGGATCGCATCCCCCAGAACCCTCAGGTAGCTCGGTGGCAGACCGATGCGCAGATGAGGCAGGCCGACATCGAGCTACAGAGGGCAAACGGTGTGCCAGACTTGCGCGTCTTGGTCGCCGGGCACAGGGTCGAGAATACCAGAGATCACGGCTACATGGTGGCCGTGGAGTTTGAGGTGCCTATCTTCGACCGCAACCAGGGCGCCAAACGCGAGGCCCGCTTCAACCAGATCAAGGCCGCTTGGGAGCGAAAGGCCGCCATCTCCGCAGTCACGGCTGAACTCCGCGACGCCCACCGGGCCCTGGCGGACTCCTACCGGGCGGTGATCGTGCTGCGCGACGTCGTTCTGCCCGCCGCCCGAAGCGCCCTGGAGATCGCACGCAAGGCTTTCCTCGGTGGCGCAGACTCGGAAATCTCCGTCCTGAAGGCACACCGCGACGTCTTTCGGGCCAGGGACCGACTGGTCGACGCCCTCGGGGCGTACCACCAGGCCGTCGCTGACATCGAACACCTCATCGCGCGCCCCATCAGCGACCTCGGCGCACCGATGTCCTCCCGAACCGCCGGGCCGCCGCTCAGCGACGCCGCTGCGACCACCGCGCCCTCACCGCCCGAATGAGTCCGACCCGCAACCGGCGTGCGCGCTGGAAATATCTACTTGCGGAATAGCGCGGGAGCGTGGTAAAGTAAGGTGTATTCGCATTATTCATAGTTCCTGCATCCCGGCTTAACATTCAACGCAGCCTCGCATTGGGCAGGAGCGAGCGGAGGTTGTGTTGTATATCTGTCGTGGGCGCCGATTGGCTCGCACGCAGGGCCGGTTGATGTCTTGCTGCACCGCGGAGCGGCCGCGGGGCAGGATGTGCCACTGGGAGAGTCGTGCCAATGCCGTATGCGCACCGGCTTCAGAGCAGTCGATTCGAGTTGAAGTACGTCATTCACCCCAGCCTCGTGCGCCCCGTCCGCGAGTTCACCCTCAGCTACCTCGAGCCCGACGAACACGCCGATCCCAAGGACAACTGGGAGTACCCCGTCCACAGCCTCTACCTCGACAGCCCGACGCTCGCGCTGGCCCGCGCCACCATCCAGGGCCACAAGAACCGCTTCAAGCTGCGCATTCGATTCTACGACCACAAGCCGGAGAGCCCCGTCTTCTTCGAGATCAAGCGCCGCGTCTCCGACGTGATCCTGAAGCGGCGCGCCAACGTCAAGCGCAGCGCCCTGCCCGGCCTCCTGGCCGGAGAGCTGCCCCGCCGGGAGTACCTGACGAAGGCCGACGCCGACGACGGCGAGTTCGGCGCCCTCCAGCAGTTCTGCTCCCTGAGGGACATGCTCCGCGCCGACGGGCAGGCCTACGTCTCCTACAAGCGCGAGGCCTACGTCACCCCGAACGACAACTCCGTCCGGCTGACCTTCGACCGCAAGATCTCGGGGACGCCCTACCGGGGCACGTTCGACCTGAACAACACGCACGGGGCGGTCTATCCGAGGGTCAACGGGACTGTGCTGGAACTGAAGTTCACCGACCGCTTCCCGAACTGGATGCGACAGTTGGTGGAAGTATTCGACCTGGAGCGAAGGAGCATGGCGAAGTACGTCGCCTGCGTCCTCAAGCTGGGCAACACGCCGGCCCATCTGCTGGCACATACGCAGGGAATCCGCCTATGACTGAATGGGTTGACATGATCCTCTACGGGGACTTCGCCTCCGCGATGGGGGCTCCCCAGACCGTCCTGATGGTGATGCTGCTGGCCTTCTGCGTCGGTCACATCATCTCCTGGACCTACATGCTCACGCACACCAGCTTGTCTTACTCCCAGATGTACGTCGCTTCCCTCGTCGCCGTCCCGGTCATCGTCGCGCTGGTGATGGTGCTGATGGCCAACAACATCGTCATCGCGTTCGGGCTGCTGGCCGTCTTCGCCGTCGTCCGCTTTCGCAACGTCCTGAAGGACACGCGAGACACGGTGTTCATCCTCTGGGCGATCGTGCAGGGGATGGCCGTCGGGACGATGCGGTTCAGCACGGCCGTCATGGGCTGCCTGATCGTCGCCCTCGTCTTTGCCTATCTCCGCTTCACCTCCTTCGGCAGCCGCCACCGATACGACGTGGTGCTCTCGCTGCACTGGACCGGCGGACCGGATACGCTCGCCAGCCTCAGGCCGATCCTCCGCCGACACGCCGTGCGGTCCAAGCTCGCCAGCCAACGAAGCAGCGGCGACGAAGGCATGGACCTGTCCTACCGCATCCTGCTGCGCGACCCCGGGCGCAGCAGGGAACTGATCACCGAACTCCAGAAGACGGCGGGCGTCGCACACGCCTCGCTGTACCACAAAGAAGACGAATCGGAGATTTGAGGCTATGGCTGACTTGCGCCGCATTCGTACTCCTCTGAGCCAGCACTGGCGCCGTATCCGCTACCAACTCGTGCCGGTCGTCTCGTTCTGCCTCGCCGTGGGCACGGTCTTCTGGCTGTGGGGCCAGCAGTCCGGGCGGGCCTTCGCCGTCGGCGAGGTCGAGGCGACCCGGATCGACCTGACCGCGCCGGACAACGGCATGCTTGTCTCGGCCGGCGGGCCACGCTGGGAGCTGTTCCAGTCCGTGCGGAAGGGCCAACTCGTCGCCCGCTTGGACGATCAGCAACTGAAGGCCGAGATCGCCACCCACCAGAAGCGCGTCCTGGCCCTCAAGAAGGAGATGTCGGCCACCGAGGCCCAGTTGCGCGTGGAGTTCGCACGGCTGGAGCGGGATGAGGCGAGCTTCGAGTTCGAGAAGATCCAGCGGCTCCGGCGGATGGAGCTGGACGTGGAGACCATCCGCCTGGAGATCCTCGATCGCGAGGGGCAGATCGCGGCCGACAGGCTCGAACTGTCCCTGCTGAGCGAACGCCTCGCCCAGATCGACCAGCTCGTCAGAGACAAGGTCGAGACGCCGGCGAGGCATGCCGACCTCAAACGGGAACATGACGTGCTGGAGAAGCAGATCGCGGGCAACCAGGCCGCCCTCCTCGAGGCCCGGAACCAACGGACCGAGGCCAAACGCCGTGCCAAAGCGATGGAGAACTCGCTGAACCTGCCGACCACCCGACCGGCCGCCCTGGAGACCTACATCGCCCCGGTCCGGGCCGCGATCGCCGTCGAAGAGGCGGTGATGAAGGAGATCAGCCTGGAGATCGCGGCCCTCGAGGTCCGCGTCCCGTTCGACGGGATGATCCGCGAGATCTTCCGCCGACCCGGGCAGACCGTCCGCCGAGGCGAGCCGATCCTGACGATCGTCTCCGATCAGACCCAGCACGTCATCAGCTACGTCCGCCAGCACCACCGTGTCGGGCCGCAGGTCGGCATGCCCGTCGAGATGCGCGTCCGCACGCTGCCGGTCCGAACGGTCAAGGGCACGGTCAAGGAGATCGGGCCGCAGATCGTCCGCGTCCCGCGCCAGCACCTCTCAGACCCGCAGGTCGACGAGTGGGGCCTGCCCGTCCGGATCGCCATCGCCCAGAACCAGGCCCTCCGGCCCGGTGAGATGGTCGACATCACGTTCAAGCCCAACTTCGGGAAGTAGCAGAGCACCCGAACCGCCCGCCAAGTCATTGCGGCGATCGTGGTGTGCGCCGGCGCGATCCACCACTGGGCGGCGCGGGCCTTCAAGCTGCGAATCATTATGAAGTAACAATCTGCGCGACACAGAGACGCAGAGAGACAGAGAAGAGGGGCAGAGGAGGAAGACGGTTTTGCCGACTCCTCTGCCTCTCTGCGTCTCTGTGTCGCACCTCGAGACCGGCACCAGGGCAGACGCCGCGATAGGCCCCCGCCGTGATGGGTTCTGCGCCTTCGAGAGGGCTTGGCAAATCAGGCCGTCTATGGTACACTCGACTTGGTAAGGGCAGGCTTTACGGGTCCTGATGCAGTATAGCTGTGCGTTACAGGGCTGGGCATGTAGGTTAGCAGTGCGCCGGGTCCGTCCCGCCACACGCCAGGAGGAGCAGATGCGGCATCTCACCGATCCACGGTTGGTCTCTCACCCCAGCTTCGAGCCTCTCGAGCAGCGGCTGATGCTGTCCAGCCAGCCATTGATCAACGAGTTCATGGCGCTGAACACCACCACGCTCCAGGACGAGGACGGCGACTACTCCGACTGGATCGAGCTGCACAACCCCACCGCCGCCGCCGTCGATCTGACCGGCTGGAAGCTCAAGGACAGCGACGCCGAGTGGGTCTTTCCCAACGTGACGATCCCCTCGGGTGGCTACCGGCTGGTTTTCGCCTCCGACAAGGATCGCGACGACCCGGCCGGCGAGCTGCACGCGAACTTCAAGCTCAGCAGCCAGGGCGAGTACCTGGCGCTGATCGACGATACGGGCACGATCATCGACGAGTACCCCACCGGCTATCCCGACCAGCTCGCGAACATCTCCTACGGGCCGGGGCAGTCGTACGTCACCGGCAACTCGCTGATCGACGCGGGCGAGCTGCTGACCGTCCACGTGCCGTCCGACGGGAGCCTGGGCGAGACGTGGATCGATCCGGCCTTCGACGATTCGGCCTGGACGGTCGGCCACACCAGCGTCGGCTTCGACCTCCAGGGCGACTACGACCCGTACATCGAGACGGACATCGAGTCGGCGATGAGCGGCGTGAACGCCTCGGCCTACATCCGCTACACGTTCCTGACCGCCGATCCGCTGGCCCATTTGACGATGACGCTTCGGATGCGCTACGACGACGGCTTCATCGCCTACCTCAACGGCGTGCAGATCGCCGAGCGCAACGAGCCGGCCACGCCGGTGTGGAACTCCGTGGCCACCGCGAGCCACCCCGACCTCGACGCCCTCGTCTTCGAGGACATCGACGTAACCGAGCACCTCGACGCGTTGGTGTCGGGCACGAACGTGCTGGCGATCCACGCCCTGAACGCCTCGGCCGCCAACGACGACCTGCTGATCAACGCCGAGCTGATCGGCGACATGAGCATTGAGGGCGCCGAGCGATACTTCACCACACCCACCCCCGGCGAGCTGAACACCGAGGGGGCCCTCGGGCAGGTGGGCGACACGCGGTTCAGCGTCGACCGCGGCTTCTACGACGCGCCGTTCCAGGTGGAGATCACCACGGACACCGTCGGCGCGGAGATCCGCTATACGCTGGACGGCTCGGCGCCGACGTCGACGTACGGCACGGTCTACACGGCGCCGATCAGCATCACGGGCCAGGCGACGCTGCGGGCGATGGCGCACAAGCCCGGCTACGTGGCCACCAACATCGACACGCAGACATACGTCTTCGTCGACGACGTGCTCACCCAGACCGGCGCGGGGCTGCCCGACACGTGGGGACACGCCGGGGCCGACTACGAGATGGACGCGACAATCGTCAACAGCCCGACCTACAGCACCGAGGTCCGCGACGGGCTGCTGACGATCCCAACGCTCTCACTCGTCACGGAACTCGACAACTGGTTCGGCACCGGCGGGGTGGGCATCTATCCCAGCGGGCAGAACGTCGAGCGGCCGGTCTCCGTCGAGCTGATCTACCCCGACGGGTCCGAGGGCTTCCAGATCAACGGCGCCGTCGAGATCATCGGCGGCAGCAGCGTCAACCGGTGGAAGTCGGACAAGCTGTCGATGAAGCTCAGTTTCAAGGAGCCCTACGGGCCGACGAAGCTGGAATTCCCCTTCTTCGGCGAGGGCGCCACCGACCGGTTCGACAACATCATCCTGGACGCGAGGCTGAACAACGTCTGGCATTACGGCGGCAGCGTCAGTCCCGACGCCCAGCGGCGGCGCGGGCAGTACACGCGCGACCAGTACATGGCCGACCTCCAGCTCGCGATGGGCGGCTACGCCCCCCACGGCCGGCCCGTCCACCTCTACCTCAACGGCATCTACTGGGGCATCACGCTGACCCACGAGCGCCCGGACGACTCGTTCGCCTCGGAGTACTTCGGCGGGGCGAAGGAGGACTACCACGTCCTCAAGCACAACGACAACACCGTCATCGCCGGCACCGACGACAACTACGACGAGATGTTCTCCGTCGCCCGCGCCGGGCTGAGCAGCCCCGCCCAGTACGCCAACATCCAGACCTACCTCGACGTCACTGACTTCATCGACTACATGCTGACCAACTTCTACGGGGGCAACACCGACTGGGCCCACCAGAACTGGTACGCCTCGCGCAACATGGTCGATCCGAACGGCCGATGGCGGTACCACCAGTGGGACGCCGAGCACAGCTTCGAGGACAACGTCAGCGTCGACGTAACCGGCAAGAACAACACGGGCGGCCCGACCGAGCTGCACCAACGGCTCCGCCAGAACGACGAATACAACATGCTCTTCGCCGACCGCGTCCAGCGCCACCTGTTCAACGGCGGCGTGCTGACGCCCGCCGGCGCCGCGGCGCTGTACACGAACATCACCGACCAGATCTACGAGGCCCTGGTCCCCGAGTCAGCCCGGTGGGGCGACAACCAACGCACCACGCCGTACACGCGCAACAACGAGTGGCAGACCGAGTTTGACCGCCTCATGAGCACCTGGTTCCCCCTGCGGACAAACATCCTGCTGAACCAGCTCAGGATCGACAACCTCTTCCCCTCCATCAACGCCCCGACCTTCGCCATCGACGGCCAGCCTCAGCACGGCGGCGCGATCGACCGCGGCGACGCGCTGACGATGGGCAACCCCAACGGCAGCGGGACGATCTACTACACGCTGGACGGCACGGATCCGCGGTTGGCCGGCGGCTCGGTGAGCCCGGCCGCCATCGCCTACGGCGGCTCGATCACGCTCAACGCCAGCCCCCACGTGATGGCCCGCGTCAGGAACGGCGACGACTGGTCCGCCCTCTCGGAAGCGAAGTTCTACATCGAGGTCGCCGACGCCCTGCGGATCACCGAGATGATGTTCAACCCCGACGATCCGACGCCCGCCGAGATCGCCGCCCTCGCCCCCCTGCCCGTCGACAACGACGACTTCGAGTTCGTCGAGCTGAGGAACATCGGCGGCGACCCGATCCAAATGACCGACGTGCAGTTCGTCGACGGGATCACGTTGATGCTGCCGCACGTGACCGTCCAGCCGGGCGATTACGTGGTGGCCGTCAGCGACCCGGCGGCCTTCGCGGTCCGCTATCCGACCTTCACCGGCACGATCGTCGGCCAGTACACCGGCTCGCTGGCCAACGGAGGTGAGACGGTCATTCTCCAGTCGCCGTTGGGCGCCGAGATCCACAACTTCACCTACGACGACGACTGGTACGGCAACACCGACGGCGGGGGCTACTCGCTGACTGTCCGCGACGACGGGCAGGCCCTGGCCGAGTGGTCGTTGGTCACCGGCTGGCAGCCCAGCACGGCGCTGCACGGCACGCCGGGGGCCGGAGACGACGGCGTCGCGCCCGGCTCGGTCGTCATCAACGAGGTCCTCGCCCACTCCAACGGCGGGGTGGAGGACTGGATCGAACTGTACAACACCACGGGCCAGAACATCGACATCGGCGGCTGGTGGCTGTCCGACAGCAGCCTGGACCGGACGAAGTACCAGTTCCCCGCCGGCACGACGATCAACGCCGGTCAGTACCTCGTCGTCAACGAGGTCCAGCACTTCGGCGTCGGGCCCGACGCGTTCGCGCTCAGCGAGTTCGGCGACGACGTCTACCTCGCCTCCGACGACAACGGCGAGGCCGGCGGATACCGCGAGCACGTCGACTTCGGCGCTTCTCCGCCCGACAGGACCTTCGGGCTGTACACCAAGAGCACCGGCACGACGGACTTCGCGCTGCTGACTTCAGCCACTTTCGAGGGCGCCAACGCCGCGCCCTACGTCGATCCGCTCGTGCTCAGCGAGGTGATGTACCACCCGGCCGACCCGGCCGCGGGCAGCACCTACATCGACGAGGACTTCGAGTACGTCGAGCTGCACAACAACTCCGGCGCGGCGATCGACCTGACGGACTATCACCTCGGCGAGGGCGTGGGGTTCACGTTCGGGTGGTACGATGCGGACGACTTCGACAACGAGGTCTGGACGCTGGAGGCCGGCGCGACGGCGACGTGGGAAGCAAGCCTGACGGAAGGCTCGTGGGAGGTCTTCGTCAAGTACGCTACCGTCGACGGCGAGCTGAACGTCCGCAGCCTCGACACGGGCGCGCAGTACGAGGTCTTCCGCAGCGGCGGCTCGACCGTCGTCGGGCTCGATCAGAACAGCAAGGCGACCGAGTGGCATTCGCTGGGGACGTTCGCGTTCGACTCCGGCCCCGCGAGCGTGAAGCTGACGCGCGGGACGAGCAGCCCGAGCGAGTGGACGATCGCCGACCAGGTCAAGTTCGTCAAAGGCCCCACGACACACATCGTCGATGACGACGGCCCGGGCTTCTCGACGACCGGGAGCACCGTCACGAGCATCCCCGCCGGCGGGTACGTCCTGATCGTCAAGAACCTCGCCGCCTTCTCCACCCGCTACAACGCCGCCTCCATGACCGTCGCCGGCGAGTACTCCGGCGGGCTGAGCAACAACGGCGAGAAGCTCAAGCTCTACCGCGCCACCACCCCCGAGCCCGTCAGCGGGTTCATCCCCTTCTACCGGGCCGACTACGTCAACTACGGCGACCTGCCCCCCTGGCCCGACGAACCCGACGGGACGGGGCCTTCCCTCAGCCGCGTCGATCCGTCCGCCTACAGCAACGACGCCGGAAACTGGGCCGCCAGCTCCGCCAACGGCACGCCCGGCGCGCTGAACGACTACATCGACACGACGCCCCCGACGACCCCGACGGGCCTGAGCGGACAGAACGTCGACGGCCTGCGGATCGACCTGTCCTGGGCGCCTTCCCAGGACGCCCAGAGCTACGTCGACCACTACGTCATCTACCGCGACGGGCAGGCCGTCGGCACGTCCCCGGTGGCGTCCTACAGCGACGTGACCGCCCAGCCGGGCGAGGGCTACTCCTACCAGGCCTCCGCCGTCAACCGCGACGGGTTCGAGAGCTCCCTCTCGGTCGCCGCCGCCGCGAGCATCCCCGGCATCGCCCGGCTCGACGCGCCCAACGCCACGACGATCGTCCTGACGTTCTCCGAGACCCTCGAGCAGACCTCCGCCGAGACGGCCGGAAACTACGCGCTGACCGGCGGCCTCACCGTCCAGTCGGCCTCGCTCGACGTCGACGGCGTCACCGTCACGCTGACGGCCACGGCGATGCAGAACAACCAGGCTTACACGCTGACGGTCAACAACGTGGACACCCTCTCCGGCAGCGTCATGCCGCCCGACCTCCAGGAGGCGTTCATCTTCGAGCCGCTCGGCTCCGGCTCGATCCTCCGCCAATACTGGACCAACATCGGCGGCGGGCTGGTCAGCGACCTGACGGGCGACCCGGACTACCCGTCCAACCCCGACGGGCAGGAGTTCCCGACGCTCTTCGAGGCCCCCACCGACTGGGCGGACAGCTACGGCACGCTGATGCGCGGCTACGTCCACCCCCCGATCACCGGGCTCTACACCTTCTCGATCGCCGCCGACGAGCGGGCCGAGCTGTGGCTGTCCACAGACGACACGCCCGCCAACAAGGTCCTCATCGCCTCCGTCGACAGCCCCACCAGCCCCCGCGAGTGGGACAGGTTCGCCTCGCAGACCTCCGCCCCGATCGCCCTCCAGGCCGGGCAGAAGTACTACGTCGAGGCCATCCAGAAGGAAGCGGGCAACGGCGACCACCTCGCCGTCGCGTGGCAGCGGGCGGGCGGGCCCTTCGAAGGGCCCATCCCCGGCATCCGGCTGTCGCCCTACGACGTGGGGGCCGTGGACACGACCCCGCCGTCGGTGCCCGCCAACCTCGCCGCCTCCCCCGTCACCTCCGCGCGGATCGACCTGAGCTGGACCGTCTCGGCCGACCCGGAAAGCGGCGTCAGCCACTACGTCATCTACCGCGACGGCGGGCTGATCGGCACGTCGGCGACGCCGGGCTACAGCGACACGGGCCTCGACGAGACGCAGGCCTACGCCTACACCGTCTCGGCCGTCAACGCCGACGGCTTCGAGAGCGCCCCGTCGGCGGCGATCCAGGCGACGCCCAGGCCCAGCCTCCAGTCCGCCCACCCCCTCGACGCGTTGACCGTCGTGGTCACCTTCGGCAAACCCGTGGACCAGGCGACCGCCGGGAACGCCGCCAACTACGCCCTGGCCGACCTCGCCCTCCAGCCCGTGCCGATCGCCTCGGCGACCCGGCAGGCCGACACGACGAAGGTCACGCTCGTCCTCGACGCGCCGATGGTCGATCAGACCACCTACGTCCTGACGGTCAACAACGTCGAGGACACGTCCGGCAACGCCGTCCTGCCCGGCTCGCAGACGAACTTCCTCTTCGGCGTGCACGACCCCGCCCTGCTGGGCTGGTGGACCTTCGACCAGGACGAGGGGGCCGTCGCCTCCGACGCGTCGGGCAACGACCACCATATGGACGTCGGCGGCGCAACGTGGACCGCTAATGCACGCGTCGGCGGGGGAGCCATGGAGTTTGGCTCCGGCACGTACCTGGTCGACCAGGACGGCGAGGACTACATCAACGGCCTGACGGCCTTCACGTTCGCCACGTGGATCAAATCCAACAGCGACCACACGGATGCGGGCTTCTTCAACTGGGCCAACCCGGACGGGCATGACGACTATGGCATCCGCTACGATCTGGATATGGGTAGCGGTCTGCTGGACGGCCTCAAGGGTGGCGTCAAAACCACGGGCGGCTTGGTCCAGTGGGAGAGCCAGCGAGACGTGCAGACGACCGATTGGCAGCATGTGACAATGACGTGGCAATCGGGCTCGCCTATCGTCGTCTACCTGGACGGCATCCTGAATCCGCGAAGTTGGGAGACCAGCCCGGTAAGCGGCAGCATCAACTCGGCCAGCAAACTCCTGCTCGGCAAGGGCGCCAAGGACGACCGCTCATCGGAGTCCTGGGACGGGCTGATGGACGACGTCCGCCTCTACAGCCGCGTCCTGACCGCCGGCGAGGTCGCCTCCCTGGCCAACCTCGACCCCATCGCCGCCGCCGACGGGCCCTACGAACTCGACCAGGACACCACCCTGAACGTCCACGCCGCCAACGGCGTGCTCGCCAACGACTCCGACCCGGACAACGCCCCGCAGGCGCTGACCGCCTCGCTGATCGGCGACGTCTCCCACGGACAGCTCACGCTGAACTCCGACGGCTCGTTCGACTACACGCCCACAGGCGGCTACAGCGGGCCCGACAGCTTCAGCTACCAGGCCTACGACGGGCTGGACTACAGCAAGCTCGTCACCGTCAGCCTCACCGTCATCAGCACCGACGCGATCCCGCCGACCGTGGACATCACCGACGTGACGCCCGACCCGCGGGGCTCGGCCGTGACGCAGATCGAGATCGTCTTCGACGAGCCGATAGGCGGATTCGACCTGGACGACCTCGACCTGACCCTCGACGGCGGCGACGACCTGCTGACCGACAGCCAGACGCTGACCACAAGCGACAACGTCACGTGGATGCTGGGCAACCTCGACGGCGTCACGGCGGCCGACGGCACGTACGTGCTGACCCTGACGGCCGCCGGGTCCGGCATCACCGACGGAGCCGGCAATCCGCTCGCCGGCGACGCCTCCGACACGTGGGTCGCCGACACGACGCCCCCCGTCGCCGACGTCCTCGACGTCGACCCCGACCCCCGCAGCAGCCTGGTCTCGACCATCGACATCGAGTTCTCCGAGCCGGTCACCGGGTTCCTCCTCGGCAGCCTGACGCTCACCCGCAACGGCGGGGCGAACCTGCTGACGACCGCCCAGACGCTGACCTCGAGCGACAACGTCACCTGGACGCTCGGCAGCCTCTTCACCCTCACCTTCATCGACGGCACGTACGAGTTGATGCTGACGGCGGCCGGGTCGGGCATCGCCGACGGCCTCGGCCACGACCTGTCGGCGGACGCCTCCGATTCGTGGGTCAAGGACGCCGTCGCGCCGACCGTCACCATCGACGCGCTGCTGACCGGCGACACCACCCCGCGCCTCTCCGGCACCGTCGACGACCCCGACGCGACCATCTTCGTCGCCATCTCCACCGCCCATCAGTACGCGGCGGTCAACAACGGCGACGGCACGTGGACACTGGCCGACGACACCATCACCCCGCCGCTGGGAGGCGGCAACTACGACGTCCGCGTCTTCGCCACCGACGCAGCCGGCAACACGGGCAGCGACGCGACCACCGACGAGCTGGTGATCGATACGCTGGCGCCCGTCGTCACCGTCGACGGCCTGCTGACCAACGACAACACGCCGCAGTTGACCGGCACGGTCGACGACCCCGCCGCCTCGATTACCGCCACCGTCGACGGCACACCTTACCCCGCGACCAACAACGGCGACGGCACGTGGACGCTCGCCGACGACACGATCAACCCGGCGCTGAACGACGGAACGTACGACATCGCCGCCGCCGCGACCGACGCCGTCGGGAACACCGGCAACGACGCCACCACGAACGAACTGACCGTCGACGCGACGGCCCCGACGGTCACCGTCGACGCCCTGCTGACCAACGACAACACGCCGCGGCTGACCGGCACGGTCGACGACCCCGCCGCCTCCATTGCCGTCACCGTCGACGGCACACCTTACCCGGCGACCAACAACGGCGACGGCACGTGGACGCTCGCCGACGACACGATCAACCCGGCGCTGGACGACGGGACCTACGACGTGGCCGCCGCCGCGACCGATGCGATCGGCAACACGGGCAATGACGCGACGACGGACGAACTGACCGTCACCACGGCCGCCCCGACGGTCACCGTCGACAGCCTGCTGACCAACGACAACACGCCGCGGCTGACCGGCACGGTAGACGACCCCGCCGCCTCGATTACTGTCACCGTCGACGGCACACCTTACCCCGCGACCAACAACGGCGACGGAACGTGGGCGCTCGCCGACGACACGATCAGCCCGGCGCTGGCCGACGGGACCTACGACGTGGTCGCCGCCGCGACGAATGGCAGCGCCAACACCGGCTACGACGCCACCACCGACGAGCTGACCGTCGACGCAACCGCCCCGTCCATCACCGTCGACGCCCTGATGACCAGCGATCGCAGGCCGGAGCTGACCGGCACGGTCAACGACCCCGCCGCCGCCGTCGCCATTGGCGTTAACGGCAAGCAGTATGCCGCAACCAACAACGGCGACGGCACGTGGACGCTGGGGAGCAACTCGATCGCCCCGGCGCTGGGCGACGGGACGTACGACATAGCCGCCGACGCGACCGACGCGGCGGGCAACATCGGCCACGACGCGACGGCAGACGAGTTGACCATCGACACCCAGCCGCCGACCGTCACCGTCGACAGCCTGTTGACCAACGACAGCACGCCGCAACTGACCGGCACGGTCG
>Ga0180438_10001998_pt1 | contig 34544 bp, 28 predicted proteins | sample SS_ome_12_FD_132455 | JGI IMG/M metagenome (GOLD analysis project Ga0180438, IMG submission 132455) | Hypersaline lake sediment archaeal communities from the Salton Sea, California, USA - SS_3_D_2 metaG | ecosystem: Environmental > Aquatic > Non-marine Saline and Alkaline > Hypersaline >... | reverse complement strand
TCAAGGTTCTATGTTCAAGGTTCAACGTTGATGAGCTTAAAAGAATCATTAACTTTTTTAAGTACTTTGAAACAAACATTGAACTTTGAACATTGAACATTGAACACGAAATCCACCGATTACTTGTTTTTAGGTGGTGGATTTTGAGCAATTTAAACACTTGATTTACTTTATCCTTCGGTTTATAATGGTGGTATGAAAACGTGTAATACGAATTCCATAGCAAAATATATTAGAATTGCCCTTTCGCTGGTGGTTATTGGCCTGGGCATTTATTATCAAAACTGGCTCGGAATCCTGGGGCTTTTTCCCTTATACACAGCCCTTACAGGAAAATGCGGCCTATCACTGAGCATTAAGAGAAAGACCGATTTTAAGTTGAAGAGGTAGGAGATGCGTTAAAGTCTCAGTAGTTACTTCTGAGTAAAGTTTTGCCAGAAAAAGGGCAGAAATTAAAATTCCAAACCACAAAATACAAATTACAAACAAATTCCAAACCACAAATTACAAATCACAAACCTGAACTTAAAAGACCTCTTTGAAATTTTTTTTAAATCTTAAAAGATTTTTAATGGTCCGTCAGTGCTGTTTGTAATTTTGGATATTGGAATTTGTAATTTGCTTGTAATTTGGGATTTGTAATTTGTGATTTCCAGACGAGTCCGTTTTGGTTCCGGCTCGTCCGGGTTACGCAGTTGGCAATATGCAGTTGGCAAAATAAAAAATACTTTTGCTATCTGCTTCTTGATCTTATAACTGCCTAATGTAAACTGCCTACTGCCCATTGAGTTGAATACTTTGACACAACTCTGGATAAGAGGAGGATTTAGCATATTACATAGGGCAAAGCGCACAGCGAAGAAATGTGTAACAAAATGATACACTCCTCCCTCCTGGAATCGCTGAACCCATGCGGCTTTTCGCCCCTGTTAAAAAGTGTATCAGATTGATACACATGAGTGATTTCTCGTTGAAAGCGGCCTATATAAAAGGATAATCACCTTTCGGGCGAGGAAAAAGTGTATCTTTTCGATACACCTCCGAGAAGGATAAATGTGTGTTTTTCTCACCTAAAATTTTTGTAGACGATTGATAAAAAGGCGGTTTGGGGAATTCAGGGCAAATTGGAACGTTTCTTGCTATATATAATATAGAGTGGATCTTTTAATATTTATTTTTATTATTGAGGAATTATGAACGATAAAGCACTGCCCCTGTCAGAAGATGTCGTAGAGTTTATCATGACCTGTAGAGATGAGGAATTAGCCGCTATTACCGTATCGGATATAGCGCAGCGGTTTGACGTCGATCGGTTTAAATTGACCCGGCAATTCAAGACCTCCAAGAACACCACCCTTGAATTTTTTATCAACAGGGAGAAAATGATCCGTTCTGCTTTTTTGTTAGCCTCTCATGATGATATGACGGTGGAGGAAATAGCGGAGCGAATGGGTTTTTGTACCTCTTTTTATTTTGGCCAGGTATTTGAAAAATTTTTTGGAATCGTACCCGGGAAATATAGATCGTATCTCGAGCTGCGGTCCGGGATCATGGATCGACGAACAGGCCCCGGGAATCGCAGACAGAAGCCCCAAAAAAGCACATCCAGTCTCCCCGAGCGGCGCAAAGGTATAAAGGACAGGAGAAAGGATAACGAAGAAACCACAAACCGTGTCAGCATCCAGTACCTTTTAAGAATGATGAGTGACCATGATAGTTAGTACCTTTTGAGTATAGTTTTGCAAGAAAATGAAGAAAATAAAATTACAAACCACAAAATACAAATTACAAACAAATCACAAACCACAAATTACAAATCACAAACCTGAACTTAAAAGATCTCTTTGAAATTCTATTTAAATTTTAAAAGGTTATTCAAAGTCCGTCAGGGCTGCTTGTAATTTTGGATATTGAAATTTGTAATTTGCTTGTAATTTGGGATTTGTAATTTGTGATTTCCAGAAAAGCCCGATTTGGTTCCGGCTTGTCTGGCGTATAAAGTAAGAAGAGGAATTCTCATTTGCGTTTATCTGCGAAACTCATGCTTCGTAGCAAAGCTACTTCGCAGAGTAGCACTCATACTTCGTAGCGGAGGCACTCCGTGGAGTAGTATCTGCGGCTAAAAAATTCATTTTCAAAGATTGTGCAAAACCGGCAATCCGTGAGGCAAAAATCCCAAAAGCCCCATTATATCAACAAAAACCCCAACAAATAGCAGATCAAATAACATTTCCTTTTCCATCAGTTTTCTGGGTCCAATCAGGTATGAAAGCCCTATCAAATAAGTATTTCCACAAAAATGTTATTAATCCACCAGCCTGCGCACCATTTTTAGTATTTACAATTCATTTTTTGTGTGGTATCCATAAATTTTGGATTTGGATTAAAGATGGATTGTCCGTTTGGAACGGTGAATTGGTGAAGTTGGTGTGAGGACTTTTAATTAATCCGAAAGATGGGCAATACGCTAAAATTTTTAGATTGCCTTGCAAACCCTAATGGCGGAAGCCTATTCGGAGGGCTAAAGTTGGCAGGGAAAGGAAAGTTGGCAGTGGGCAGTTGGCAGTAGGCAAGGAAAAGATAGCATTTACCTTGAAACACCAATCTTCTGTGTGCTCGTGCTACGTAGCGAAGCTACTTCGCAGAGTAGCATTCTGTGGGCCCCTATTATGTATTCTGTGGGCTTTTTTTTGTGGTTTGTTATTATGAATGAAAAATGAAAGAAGAGACTATTTCGGATCGGGTGATCAAATTTATAATGACATTGGATGATGAAGCGTTTGCCTCACTCACAGTGACGGCATTGGCACAGGAATTTAATATCAGTCGGTTTAAATTGCTCCGGACCTTTAAAGCTGAAAAGAGGATGACTTTGGAATGCTATTTATTACAGGAGAAAATGTCCCGGTGTGCGTTTTTATTGATGTCTGACAGCGATATAACCGTAAAAAAAGTAGCGAAACAGATGGGTTTTTGTACATGTGATTATTTCATCCAGGTATTTAAGAAGTATTTTGGACTTTTACCGGGTCAATACAAAGAGTATAAGACCCGGCGATCGGGTGAAAATCGTCGATCAGAAGAGGTAGATCGTCGAAAGAGTACTAGAGAAAAAACTTCGGGAAGTGAGGATCGGCGAAAAGGCTTCAATGACCGCCGTAAAGGGCCAAAGGATCGAAGGAAATCTTCCTCAGTACTGAAAAAAGCAGCCGCAAAGAGCGCGAAGAAGCGCAAAGGAAAAAATAGAAGTTTTTTATGACGGCGTTCGCCGTCGCCCGGAAAGTTATGAAAATAATACTTCTGTGTTTTCTGTGTGTTCTGTGGGCTCCTATTTTCATGGTAGCAAAAAAGAAAGAAAATGAATGAGTTTCAAAGATTGTGCGGAACAAAAAGCCAATTAATGAATTACAGCTCAAAAAGAACGTTATAACTGAAAAATACATGATAAAAATCACCTCAAAGATGATAACCCCTGGCAAATTATGTATGTCATAGAGAGACCTCTAAAAGCGCATCAAATAATCATTTTAACAAAATTGCCAATTATCACTGACATCCGCACCATTTTGGGGATTTACAAGGCGTTTTAGTTATGCTAATGTAGGATTTGATGGATATTAAAAAGCAATATAATGAACAATTTGTTGAATATTTTGCTGGCCTCCAAAAAGGGAAGGGGAAAAATTGGGGGCTTGAGGAGCGGAGAGCCGCGTATGAAAAATAATAGATATATTTTATTTATATGTTTATTATTTGAAAAACTAAATGGAAAATCTCTTTTAAAAGAATTCTTAGAGGGAATAGTGGGAATAAAAATTCAATTTAACGGTGAGGTATGTGATGGATCTTTAACAACCTCAATAGCGGGAGGATTAAAGTGACTGAACGAGTATGGCGGGGGCAGTACGAATTGATATACTCACATACCGCTTTAAGAGAGGCCGGTGTGATATTTCCCGGTCTATTTAACAGTTTAGGGAGGTAAATGCTTATGCGTAAATCTAAAAGTTCAGGAAGCACTTTTAAAGTTCTACAAACAATAGGGATAATTGCAACAATAATAAGCGCAGTTATAGCCATAGCAACGCTTATTTCTCCAGATTCTGTATCTAATTTAACTAAACAATCTATCGGTTTTAACAGCCAGTATAGAACTCCAGATGGTGACGTTCGCCCGGCGGTGGTTCCGGCTCAAACAACCGTCTTTATTATTTCTGCTGTGGTCTTCATTATTGTGCTTGGAGGAACCTGGTCAATTTATTACTATGCAGGTACCGATAAAGAAGCCAGATTAGCAGCGATTGGAAAAGGGAGGAATAAAATTTATTATTTTTTATTAACTCTCCCTTTTTTGATTATTTTTTTATTGTTGGGAAATGCGATGCCCAGGGGGATATTCAATCCAACCCATGCGAGAACACTTGCTTTATATTTTCCTTTAGGTGCCTGGGCAAAAAATAGCATCCTTGGAGGTTGTGTGCTGGGATTTATAGGCTTAGGAATATCAGGATTATTTGTGTTAGCTACTAAATTCCTTTTGTTATTTTCCAAAGAATCAAAAGAGAAAAAAATGCGACAAAAATTAAGATTATCCTAATTATGGAGGGAAATTATGGCAAATCCAGTATTTATAGGCGTAGGTGGTACAGGACAAACAGTACTTGCTGCTTATTTGCGTTTAGCGGAATTGGCAGGTTTTACCCCGGCACCGTTTTATATAGTCGATTCGGACAGATTGGGTCCATTGAGTGGTTCAGTTACAAAATTAAAAAGTCGACTCAAAAGGACGGTTGGCGGAGAAATGGCGCATCGCTGGATCATCGACCCATTCCCCACCGCCGATGTAGAACGAAGAACGTTTGGCTCCTTGTTTGGAAATTTAACAGGCGAACGAAGAGAATTGTTCAATTGCCTTTTCTCGGAAGATGCGGAATTCACCCAGATCAGGGCCGGTATGTACGGCAGGCCGTCGATAGGAGCAACCAGTATTCGCTATAAGTTGCTAAAGAACGACGATGATCTCAAAGAGATGAAAAACACACTTCGCGGCGGTGAGAAGCATATTATATTGGTGGGTTCCTGTTTCGGAGGAACGGGGTCTGGTGGGGTACCGATGCTGGCCAATGAGTTCGCAAAACTAAACGAGCAAGAAGGTTACTCCCTAAAAATTGATGCGATGACGTTTTTACCCTGGTTTCGTCTGGTGCTGCCTCCAGGTGAGATGAGAACGGAAGACAAAAGCCTGCACGACCGGTTAAACGAGAACTTTGAACCCAATGCTGCCGCAGGTATATTTTATTTTAAAGACAAAATCCGTGACTATATAGATACCCTTATCATCATCGGTGTTAAAGACCCGGGGATGATTCATAGGATTAGTAATGAGGCAAATCAGGAAGAAGCCGTCCATATTTTAAATCTTTTTGCTGCCATCCTTATTCAAAATCACTTCACCGATCATTTAAACCCACCAAAAGGTATTGCAGGTAATTGGTATGAAGAGGAAGAGGGTATTATCCCCAAGTCTTTCACTATACGTCGGGATGACAATTCTGAACCCATATCCCTATTAAATGTGATTAAAAGAACAGCCGTCAAGAGGGAATGGTTAGAGAAACTGATAAAGTTTTTTGAGAACTATGGCCAGATTCATCGTTTACATAAACCGGTATTTCTGAATGTAGCACTACAAAAGTTGAAAGGCCCCATCAAAACAGAAGCACAGGTACGTGGGGAAATCGTCGAACACCTGGGCAAACTCCAAGAGAGTGTAAATGAGGGCTTCAAGTGGTTAGAAGACATGGAAGATGATATATTCTTCCCGCTCTCTCCAGGCGATAAAAAAGTACAGGCAGAAGACTATGAAAGTAAACTTAGTGATCCACTCCCTGTTATCAAAAAATGGTGTGACCATGAAGAGTTGCCAGGACAATTCGTAGACAAGGATTTTCAAGCGCCTGAGGTATTCTGCGAGAAGTTGACAAATCTGTTCTTTGATAATCTATTAATTAAAGAATTTAGACTGTAAAGATGATTTAGGAGGATTAAGATGGGATTTATACCTTTATTACCAAAGCCAAAAAAACAGGACTGGCCACCAAAAGATAAAATCGGTATACATGAAATTTCTGATCTCGATTATCAACGGAACCTGTGTGAAAACTACTATAAGGCCAGCGATTTTGGCACCCCTTCGCCATTAGCCTGGGCCATTGTATTTGAGCAGCGGTTGGATCGATATATCGAAGATCTTAGGAATAATATTGAGAGTGATTTTGAGGACGCTTTCGATTATTGGTCCCTGTTTCTCAAAGGCATCTACTTTGGATTCATCACTTTTAAAACTGTAAACTTACAAGAATTGAGAGATATCGGTAAGATTGTGGCTGCAGAATTACCAGAAGAATTTGACTTTCAATTTTTATACTATCATTCAGAAGACAAAGAGGAAGAGGAAGTCATTGGTTTTACATACCCAGGCATTGGTTTTGTCCCTAGTGTTCGTTTAAGGGGAAAAATTATCAAAGAACTTCACAAAGAAATAGAAAAAAAAGATGTTGAAAAAGCGTCCGAATACTTCGTAGGTTGGGTGCATACTTTTGATGAGAAAGACCAGGGAAATATTCTATTTTATACGTTGCTGTATCATCTGGCAGAGAAGTGGAAACCAGGCGCACCTAAAAAATTGCCTATTGAAAAGGAGAAACTATTTGGTCAAGGGCCTTGTCTGTGGCTGGCAAAGGGTGAAGTAGAAGATGTTATCTCTCGCCCGCAAATACCCCTATATATCGGTACTCCAATCATTTGTGACCAGTGTGGATATCAAATCGGTTTGGAAGAGGGACTGATCGAAGTACGAGATCCTGAGGACTGTCGATGCCCTCAATGTCAGAGAAAACAGGATTGGTTAGGGAAATACAGCAGTTGGCTTAAATATAATGAGAAGAGAGGGAGTTATTTAATTTACGCCTTCAGTAACAGCCCGGTTCGCAGGCCACCCTATACCAATTATGTTACCTATGAGGAGGATGGAGTCGCTATTCAAAGCGGTCATATCCGGTTGAAAGTTTTTGGCCTGATTTTGTCGGAAGATGCGCTTAAGTGTACTCGCTTGATATTTTTTAAAGATGGAGAACGGGAGAAAAGGCCGGACCTTCCAATACGAGGTGACTATTTTGGCCTCGTCAGTTTGGCAATGCGAGATCGGAATCCATACCTGGATCCAATGAAAAAGCATTATTCAGTTGTTCTGGATGTGGAGGGCTGGGATGAGCAAATCACTATACGATACGAGAGCCATGAATATGAATATGAGGAAGCACTGTTGTTAAGCTGGCCCAATTTTAAACTTGAAGGTTGGAATGTTTACTATTATTTACTTGAGACCACCCCACTGATGAACAAAGCAGGTATTGGACTTCGAACCTTAGCCCTGAACGGCCAACACCATCTCCTTGATGCTTCACGGGGTCAGCTTAACGAAGATTTTGATGCCTTTGAGCTTGTTTTTAAGAAGAAGGATGGGAAAATCCATAAACAGTCGGGTATTTTTAATGTATTCAGGAATGAAATCATGCGTGGCGAAACAAAATTGACTATGGGTGTAGATTTCGGAACCTCGGCATCTGCTGTTACCTATCAATTGGGAGATGGACCCATCGAGGTATTAAGATTTACAGATTTCACAGAAGAGGTGATTCCCAATGGTATTTTGAGCGACAGAGTACTCAACTCCTCAAATTGGCTTCCCACCTATAAAATTGACAATAATCAGACTGCGTTAGAATATTATAAGAAGCAGCTTGATAATGTAGATAGTATATTCGATGAAGGAGATGATATTGTTAAAAACTTGAATTATTTTATCCCTTCAGAGGTCATCTGTAACAACCCAATTTCTGCCGAAAGCTTGAAACACCCACTCTCAAGATTCCGTATCTGTCATGTTTATGCTGCCCGCCCACAAGGAGAAGTCATTCATGAACTTAAAATAATGGATGTCAAAGGGGATCCAAAAGGCCGTTATTCTTACGAACAAATCGTTTCCCGGTACCTGGAGATGTTCCTGATACTTTCTCTGGCCACCATTGTCCACAAGGAACAGATTGCCGGCTATTTACACATCAAGGCCTCATTCCCTCGCAATTTCGATAATAATAAAATAGAGAAGTATTTGGGGTGCCTGGAGAACGTCTTGGGCACCATTGACCGTTTAACCGGGTTTGAAGCCAAAAAGAAATCCTATTTAGACGAATCTCGGGCTGCAGCTTACTCGGTATCAGCGGAAGAGGGAGGTCTGCGAGTTGTCATGGATATGGGCGGCGGAACCACCGATATCGGTGTTTTTGAGAGAGTGGAAGGTCAGTTTGAACCCATTTATATCGAAAGCTTGTTGTACGGTGCCAATGGTTATTTGCGGATGTTAGCGGAAAGTGCCGAATTATTCCCGAAACCGGGTGAGAAACTTGATGACCGTTTGCTGTGGCTGTTTCGGGAAATCCGCCTACGGTCATTTAAAACGGTTGTGCAAACACACTATCGCGGCAATAAACACAGTCGAGACGTAGCCCTGGATTTATTGCTGCGGTTTTATAAACCGATTGCATATTTTATACGTTGCCTCTTTGAGGCCCTTAATGAGCATGGGGGTATTAAAGGAAATAAGGGTGATAAAAAGGACTACAAACAGGAATTAATTACTCTTTACCTGGTTGGAAATGGGTGGAGATTAGCAGATGCACATTCTCCTATTGAAGAATCCTACGGCCAGGATCATAAGGAAGTACTCAGATATTTGTTAACACATGAAGGCTTTACCAATTTAACCGTAACAAGTGAGCCTGTAGCGGATGATTCCATGGCCCAATGGCCAGGCCCAAAAGCAGCAGTCGGTTTCGGTATTATGAAAGCGCCGGAAAATGTTCTATATCAAAATATCCAGGAAGCTTGTAACGGGAAAAACGGTATTCGTTCCATATTGGGATTCGATGTTAAGTTTAACGATGGTTCCAACACCTTCCGAGATCATAATTGGCATGAAAAGGTGCCTTGCTCACTGGAAACCAATATTTACAAACCTGTGCTAGCAGATCTAAAAATTCCAGAGGAATGGAGTTTTATCGAATATAACAAAGGTAAACAAGTACCTTATCTGGAAGAGGTTTGTGGGAACGATGTTACCCGAGTGGAAAGGCCCATAATGTCACGCAGCATTCTGGGACGGTTCATTGAACACATTTATTTAAAACAGTTGGACCGTGATAGGAGAATCTAATATGGATTGTCAATTTTTCAGTTTGTTTCTTTTAGCCGCTAGCTTTATCCTCCTGGGGACATGTACAATTATGCTCTGGAAAAAATTAAGAACAATGTCCGCCAGAGATAATCAGGCTGTACAAACCTCTAGCAGCCATCTCCAATTGGAGGAGTTGGAATCTCGAATGAATGATAAAATCGTTTCCATGGAAAGATTGATCAACTCTCAAAGTACACTGATATCAGTTATCTCAAATAATCTGCGTATTGGCAGCCAAAAAGAGGTAGTTCCTGGAAAAGAAGAAGGGGATAAAACACGAGAAGACCAAGGGCAAACAGGAACTATAAGTAATATCAACGTAATTCCTCACATAGCGCCCGAAGATGCAGAAAAAAAACTGGATAATTTGTTAAATGGAGCAGATTTTACAGAAAGAATCTGGCAACAATTTAGTAAACCTTTCAATATATGCGCTGAAAAGTTAATCTCTTACCTGGGTGAGAACGGTTTACCTATGCCAAGGCTAGAACCCTATCCAGCCTTACAAGAGGATAATCCAAACTTCTGGACCTTTATGATTGTGCAAGCCCTGAATTGGAGAGCTGAGGGGAAACGGTTCCTTATTCCTCGAAATTTCGACCGCTATGATCCCTTGTGGCATGAGCATCTATTCGAAATACGTGGTAATACAAATAAACCGGATAATTATATCAATGGCCTGGTGCGCTGCGCTGCACTGAAAAACGGGATACTCACTGGCAACATCGATAAAAAGCTGGTTGAAACGAAAGGTATTATTGCAGTAGATTAATGGAATTATGATCAGACTTTGTTTGAAGACATCTAAAAGGAGAAATTAAATGAAGAAATTCGAGTCGATAGTATTCAATTCCATCTTCCTGCTAACTGTGTTAATTCTTTTTCACTGCAACGGAGAGAAGCCTCCTCTCAAATACGATGAATGTAAATATAAAGACATAATACAGTCAGTTCAAGGGGACCAGGAAAAAGAAAAGGTAACCAGCGGAGCCATTTATCTGGACCTGTCTAAAAGTATGCAAGGATATATAAGTGAAGAAGACTCTAACATTCCTTTTACTCTTTTGCAGCATGCAATACACAATATTTTACAAACCACCTTTCACCATGTCAATATATCGAAGCCTTTGTTAAAGGGTTTCAGTCGCCAGATAGTAACCGACATGGCACATATGAAATATTATGCTATCCCGGAGGGTGGCACGCAACCAAGATCACGCTTCAGCCATGGCGAGACCAATATTGTAGGCGTTCTATCCGAGATATCGGAAAATGAATCTACTTTAAGTGTCATCATAACCGATGGTTTGCAGGATGTTTGCAGCATAAATGGGGTGCTGGCTCCAGGCTTTGACCGGCCCGAGTTTATCCAGGCTGTTTGTAGGTGTCTTATTAACAAAGGGTTTGGGGTCTGGTTAATTGGAGTTATGAACGATTTCGACGGTTATTACTATAATATCATACCAGATAGAAATGGCAATATAAATAAGCCAATCTATATGAGAGGTAAGCGTCCGATATATTTTTGGGTTATCTGTAAAAATGAGATAAAAGGGAGGAAATTTGTTCAATACTTTTACGATGACTTAAGGAAACTTGCTGAAAGTAACTATAATAAACAATCAAGTGTTCAGGCAGTTGAACTTGCCCCGGGGATTTACCCGGAATTTATATTGATTGAACCAAACTATGATTATTTCAAAATTGACGACAAAGTTTCATTAAAGATGACTCATGTGCGGGATTGGGGAACCCATCAAAATTATAAAAAAATGGGTTGCATAAAAGTTGCCACGGCTGATTTCCCTATTGTGGGTGGGAATGAAGTAATATTTATCGTCCAGGGAAGAATGAAATTCGATTCTCAAAAATACCCTTGGAATAGCTTCCCTCCTCAAATGTGGCAAATTGCTGTAGGTAGATCGAGCTCATTCCCTGTTCACATTGAGGGTGAGGTACCCGGAATTCTCTATTCCGGTTCCGAAGACCTTCGTTTTATATTCTTAAAATTTCTGTATGACAGATTAATTGTATTCGATTCTAAAGACCGTAAGATTGAACTTCCTGTTTCTATATATGCAGACCTTAATATGGGGTTAGTAGGTAGCTGGTTAAAATCCTGGAGTACCCCTATTGACACTACTGAAAAATATATAAAAGGAAAAACACTATACCTGTATAATGTGATTTCTGAAATTTTAAAAAATACAATAGGGAAGAAGAAAGTCGTGGCTTGTTTGCATCTGGCTTTGATTAAGCGTAATCGATAAACATGTTAGTTTTTATAAAATGTGTCCAATTTTTGTATATTTTCAGTAAATATAAAAAAAGATCAAAAGAGACTGAGACGCATGATGGAAAGCTTTTTTAGATCATAAGAAAGGGGAATATAGCAATTGAGGTGAATAAACGATGCTTACTAAGCAAAATTTCTTTATCCTCCCTTCGATATTGTTACTTCTTTTAGGCGGATATAAAAACTATGGACAAAAAACAAATAGCATCACAAATAGCATCGAATCGATTGATATTATCTTGTTAATTGACTGTTCACCAAGTACAAAATATACCGACCCTTATAATCTCCGTATCAGTGCTGCACGTTATTTATTGGATTATTTAAACTCAACAGCAGAGATAGCGGCAGTAAATTATCGTGCAGGAGTTGCTAATTTCGGTAATGAATTGGGAGAAATAATACCTTTAAAGCCTTTATTAGGTGGTGAATTAAGTAAATCAATCCATAAAGAAGTTATTCCTTTTACAGATTTTAGACCCCCTTTGGAGTTTGCTCGCAACGAATTTCGAGAAAATAGTGATAGAAGTTACAATCGCCAGATATTGATACTATTTACAGATGGTAGTCCCCAACTTACAAATAAAATACTTTCGATTGATGAAAAAAAACAATACTTTTCAGGAGAAGAGCTCGAAACCGATTCGACTCGTTATAGAACTCAAAAATTGAATTTAATAGTTCAAGAATTAAAGGAAATGACAGTGGAACTTATCGTTATTGCAATAGGTGATGCATCAAAAGATGCTCAATTATGGCAAGATTTAATTCCTAAAAAAAATTATATTTCAATTAGCAGAATTTCAGAATTGACAGAAGTTTATCATAAGTTGGGAGCTAAAATATCAAAGCTTAGTACACCTACAACAAAAAAATATGAAAACGAGTTGTTGGATAAGGTTTTGATTCAGCCTTATCTTGTAAAGATTGTATTTACGTTTTTAAAAAATAATAAAAGTGTTCAAATTGATTTATATAGCCCGCTGGGAGAATGTTTAGAGCCAATATCAGGAGGCACACCAGAAGACCTGTATGAAATATATTACGTTCATGAACCGGAGTGGGAAAAGCCATGGCAGATAAAAATAATGGGTGATGGCGCTAAGCTAGAGATAAACCAATTGCTTCCTAAAATTGAGTCATGGAGGAAGCCTTCTGAAAACATACAATTGGGAGAAACCGTAACTGTTTTCGCCAGGTTAAAGAGAGGGAAGAAAGTTGTAGTTGATTCAAAATTACAACTCAAAGCAAAAATTAATGATATAATGAAGGAATGGAAAGTTTTAAATAATATCGGAGAAGGAAAATATCAGGTTAAATTTGAAAAGTTAAAACAATCGGGAAATTATGCTTCTCAAATAAAAGCTTTTTTTAACAATAAACCACTTGAAGCTGATTTTTCTGAACTCAAATTTGAAGTTCATGAAACAATACCAGTAGGAAAATGGTCAATTTTTGAGATAATTATTTTTGTTCTTTTGATAATTTTCATGGTTGCTTTCTTCTATACTTTTTATAGATATAAAATATTTAAAAAAGACAAAGTTGATACTAAAGCACAGATAGAAGAAGATGATAGTAAAGTACCTAAGGGAGAAGAGAAGCAGTATGGTAAAGCTCAAACAGCAGAAGATGAGGATAGTCAAGTTATTAAAACACATCAAACAGAATCAACCTTACTGGAAGACCAAAAGAATGAATTTGAGAAAATTATAGCTTTGAAGGAAGAGGGGCTTGCACTTTTTGAAAGTAATAATAAAAAAGCAGCTATAGAAAAGTTTCAGCTTGCAATAGAAAGCCTAAATGAATATTCTAGTCTAGGCGAAACCTACGCATCAAAAGAATTGGAGGCACTTATACAAATAATCATAGAAAAACCATTAGAAGAGGATTTGGAAAAGCAAAGGGAATTTATTTATCGGCAGTTACAAGATGATGTCCCAATGTGGAAAATAATGGGGATAGCTAGAGTTTTATTTAATCGTTGGCTTTGCCGGTCTGATTATATACAAGATGAATTGTTTGAAATTTGTAGTCAATCCAAAGGACTGGACGTAATTGAAGAGATAAGTAAGATTGAAATTATATCTGATTGGGGGAAAAAAAAGGTTGAACAAGGGAAAAAAATTGTTAATCTTGCACAATCATATAAAAAGTTGAGAAAAAAAATATAGAGGAGGTATTTCGTGAAATCAGAAATACCAAAAATATTGGAAGAAATGAAAGAAAGATGGGAATCAATTTCTACGAATGATGCCAGATTTTCAAAATGTTACGATTTTTTTTCCAAAATTTCCACCCATAATCCCTTGAGTATAATTGATTTTTGTCTTGATAGCCCAGAGTTAGATAATGTTCCAAAACAAATTAAAGAAATTATTGAGCGAGGGATTAAAGGATTTTCTTTGCGCCCTTACTACTCAATGAGAAAGGAACTAAATGATTTTATTAAGTTTTGTGGCGATAAATATCCACATCTACCTGAGTCAAAATTGTTAAAAAAAATAGCTCAAAATTGGTACGATCAGATTCAATTATTAGTAAATCAACATTACGAGCCCGCAATCGTCAGGACAAGCTTATCTCCTTCATTAGAGTTGGATATCTCAGCAGAAGAACAAAAAGAGAATACTTGTTTAAGAGACATAATTCTTCCTTTGGCGATAACTAATCTAGGCAAATTTCCTATTCTGGATGTAAGATTACATCTTTTTCTCGAAGGAGCTGTTCCAGTGTATGAGAAACTCAAAAGGTTAGATGATAGTACATGTGAAATAGATTTCAAATCAGCTATTGCTGCAGGGGAAACAGAGGTTACATACGTACATTTGTTGATGAGTGCGGATACAAAAGTAATTATTCACACCTATTATCAAGATTTCTTACAAGAATTTACAATTACAGAGCAATCTTTAGATTATCTAAAGGAAGAGAATGCGTCTGATGAATTGATAGAAAGATTAAGAAATTTTGAAAATAGAATATTTAGGGGAAGGGATAAATTCTCAGATATTCTTAAATCTATGATTGGGGACGATAAGAATTTAGGAGATAAATCATTAAGTACAAAGTATATTGAATTCTTGCTCTCACAATCATTCCCTAATAATATAAAATCAAGCAAATTCGAAATTTCGATACCAATTTCAGTACAACATGAAATTGAAAAAATAAATAATCCATATACACCAAATAAACCTTTAGTTTCTGAATGGCAAATAAAAAATTTGATGCAAGGAAAACATGATAAAGTTGCAAAAAAAATTATGTCAGACTTAAAAATTCATGAAAGTAAGGTTCATTTCATAAGAGGTCTCAATCGTTCTGGAAAAACCTCGATCTTACTGGAGTTAAAATATCTAATCAACAAAGAGAAAAGTTACCTTCCAATATATATAGATTTTTATACGTGGTGGAGCATAATTTTGAAAAAGAATCTAACAATAGATATTGAGGGTTTATTATATGAATTAGCTAATTCTGCATCTCAAGAAGCTTACTTGTTGGATTTGGATACTACAAGTGTAGATAATTATTTGAAAGAATTTGAAGAAGAGATGTGCATGTCGTATCAAGATTTTAAAGTATTTATAAAACGCTTGTCCGAAATTTCAAGTAAAAAATATTATATAGTCTTTTTGCTAGATGAATTGGATTGGTGGATTCGCGATATAGGAAAGATGCAGGATGTAACACATAAACTTGTTTCTTATATGAGTGGATTGATTCAGGAAGGCTTTTGCTCTGTAGTAGTTGCAACTATGTGGTCAAATCAAGAATGGAAAAGAAAATTACTGGATAGTAAAGTTCTTCTTATCCCGAATGTTATAGAATTCTTTGAGAGAGAAGATATAGAAAAATTAAGCTATGTAAATGTTGTTTCAAACAAGACTCATTTATTTTATACACCATTGTCAATAGAATTTATATGGCGTATATCTGGAGGTTGGCCAGGCATTGTGCAACTTATTTTTTATCGAATAATTGAAAAGTTGAAAGTAGAGGAAAGTTCTGATGGGATAATAGATATAGGTCTTGTAAGAAAAGTTGTAGAAGAAATTATTAATTCTGAAGACAACAGACCTTTCGTTGTTTACCATCTAAAGAGTCTTGAAATTTCAGAGATTAAATTTTTAAAGCAATTAGTGATTTTAGATCTGATCCGAAAGAATTCCGGAGAAATTAATCAAATACGAAAGAGTAAAGGAGAGGGATTTATTTTATTGGAACTAGATGCTTCGCAAATAAAACAAAAAGATATTAATGCGATCCTAACAAGTTTAGAGAGTAAGCAAATACTTGAACCAATTGGCAAAGAAAGTATTCGATTTAGACTCAGGGTTGGTCTATTATCATATCTAGTTGTATTAAGTTTACACGAAGGAGGGTTGTAAAAAAGTGCACTCAATTCCTGATGAAAATAAATTTATAGGACGAAATGGTTCTCGCAAAGAACCAGTAGAAAAACTGGTAAATTTTTTGAAAGATCCTCATAAACAGGGATTTATACAGGTTTTTGGCTGCTGGGAGATAGGAAAAACCACAGTAATTGAAAAAGCTATTTCAGAAATAAGAGAACAAAAAGAACCTAAAATAAAAAAGATTAAATGTTTCTTACCTCATCCGTTAACAATTGAGACATTTAAAGAAGCTGTTGAGAAACTAACAAATAAGAAAATAAAAAAATTTAGACCAATTGAACATAGATTTAAAGATGGTTATAATATTGCCGTTATTGTGAAACATGCAAATTCTTTTATTGATGAAGAATGTCAAAGATATGAAGTTGCATTAATTTGGTATCAGTCTACTGAAATTGATTACTCCTATATTGATCCTTCAAATCTATTTCTGCAGCCACATGTGTCTTCTCATGAAAAAAAAGCTACTCGAAAAGTAATTACTGAACAAAGAATTAATACTGATTTAGAATGGAGAAATGAAAAACCTTCTATTGAGGATGAAATACTCATTAAATGTTTTGATGAGTCAGAGGCTTATGAAAAGGATGAAGTTCGGGCATTTATTTCTCAAAAAATCCATAAGAAAATAAATAGGGATAGTACTCTATTCAATAATATTGTACATGCAATTCGAAAGTTCAGTGGACAACATCCAGGGATTCTTAATTGCATTTGCAAATATTTGAATGATGCAGCCAAATTTTCAGAGCAATCAATTGAATCATGTTTGGATAGTATAAAGGAGCTGTTGCCTGCTAGGAAGAAATCAATATTTGGGAAAATTGAAAAACTATTAATGTCTTTGTCAAATGAAGCCGTTAAAAAAATAAGATGTAAAGAGCCACATTCCGAGCTAGAATATAATGGCCTATTGACAAAAGATGAATCAGGAGAACAAAGCTTAATATTATTACTGGAGACGTTTTGTAAAAATTATAAATCTCAGAAAGACAAAAATAAAGGAGGAAATATGCCTATAATTGAACAAATTATTTCATCAGCTACAGGAGCTTTTGCCAAGTTTTTAATGGGAAAACTTATAGAAGCTTTGTCTGATACTAAGAAAAGAAGAGAAACAAAAATTCTCCAAAAAATTCAAGAAGAACTGGGAAAGTTTATTGAGAGGGAGTACTATACCATTGAGGATAAAGAAAAATTGGCTGAAATTTATACTACCTTGAATGATTTTTTTGAAGAGGTTGGTGTAACAATGATTTCCGAAAACGATCTGGAAAGGTTTAAAACTGGTAAAAAGGGAAAAGTTTTCAAAATAGATGAAGATTTAGCAGGTGAAATATATCAGTCAAATGCCAAATTAAAAGGTCGTATAAATAAGGGTAACCATGATGTCCTCTTATTTTACAAAAGTACAGCTAATAAAAGAGTAGTTCTCGCACCAGGAAAAGCTAATTTTGATAATAATGATAATCCGACCAAATGGGAATTTGACGTTGTTGGATTAGATGATCAGGGGATTTACACATTTAGGGCTATAATGGTTGATAGTGAAAGTAGTGGTAAGATATTAGGGATGTTTCCACATCCAGAATATTCCAACACTCGGATAAAAACATTTAGCCAATTAAATCAGTTTTTAGACAAAGAAGGTGTTTGTTTTGAATTTTCTAATGAGGTTAATTTTACTCGTCAATAGATTGTTTTTAATTATCCTTCACATTGCTTTATATAACATATGTGAATACTCACAGGGTCGTTGCGACAAGGTTACCTTAATCTAATAAAGGAGACATTAATATAACTTTAATGCATTCAGTAACAATTTTTCAGATTAAACGATCTATGTCTTAGAATTGGAAGAAAATGTTGAATCCATTTGGATTATCGGTCATTCAACTGACAAAAAATAGAATTTGAACAGAATTTGGAGGTAAAATGAGAAATGTATTCTTTTGGTTCTTTATTATTGGTTTGTTGGGTGTGTGCGGGTGCAGTAATACAACTAAAATCGAAGTTATTAAAAATGACCCTGAATATTTCTTAAACAAGGAATGTGTCGTCTCCGGATTTGTGTCAGAAGTCCTAAATGTCCCGGCACTGAATAATGACGCTTTCAAAATAGACGATTTAACTGGAGTGATATGGATATATACAACTAAAGGCGTCGTTCCCCCAAAAGATAGCAAAGTTAAAGTAAAAGGGATCTTTAAAAAACTCCTTAAAATCCCGCTGGTAAACTTTGAAGCAGAGTATTATATTGAACTCCAGGAAATGAATCTCTGATTGATGTTAAATATCATTCCCTTGAAAGGATAGATTCATGCCTTCGGCGACCAGTGGCTCTTTTATCCAAATGGTGACAGGTGCAGATTACATGTGCAGGTGGGGAAATGGAGAACGAAATAAAAAAGAAACATACTTTAATAGGCTCCCCTTGCCGATGGGCCCCTGGACCCTGCAAAACTTTTTGAATAAAAGGGGTGCAAAATGATGGGGAAATTATTAAAGGTTTTGATACTTATTGGCCTACTGGTAAGCACCTACAACTGTGGAAAGGTTGATGAAGCGCAGATCAGCTATATCGAGTGCTGCGAGGAAATTATTGAATTCTCACAAAACATTGATCCCCAATCCGCTTCAAACCCGGAAAAATTAAAACAAGAACTACTGCAAATATTCCAACGCCATGGTTACCAGGATTTATATGAATTTAAAGCCGCAATAAATAAGTATGAAGATGAACCCCAAAAAGAAAAATTAGCTAATATCCTGGAACAACTGACAGGTGAGACTTCTCTATCTGATATTAAATCATTTTCTTCAAAAGCATCTCAACGAAGAATAAGTGATTTCTTGAAAATTGGCGGCAAAGCAATATCCCTGAAAGTTCTTCAACAAAAATTACAAGAGAACCATGGCAAACCTTTACCCAAATCGCTCTCCCAATTGTGCGGGATCAATCAAATCCTTGGCTATCTCGTTGATGATAGGAATAAGGACGTGATTCTTATCGGCAGCGTTGATAAAACATTACCCCCCATGTATCTCGAAGACTTTGTCATTGCCCTCAGAAACGCCTGGTTAAAATATGCAAGATTAGAAGGAAATACCTATTACTATTCACATCCCGGGTGTACTATCGATCCTGATCCGGCAGTGCTTCAAAAACTTGATGATGTCGGAGACCAAATGAACCGCAGCCGGGATACCTGCGAAGTAGAAAAGGCCATCGATCAATGGAAAAAAATATGCATCTCTCCCCAAAAAGTTGGGGTTTTTGGTATTCCTTTTGATACCCGTTTCAGTTGGGTGATGCTAAAAGCGGATTATGATATGAAACGCCTGGTAAATGGTTCTGATCCACTCGATATAAAAGGCTTTTCAAGCCTTATAGAAATGGAATTGGAACAGGCTAAAAAAGATATACAAGAAGGAAAATCAATGTCTGTTTCAATTTCAGGATTGAATCGTTTTTGGTTTTACCCGGGAGAAAATCGCTACCAGGTGGATGAAAAGGAAAACCTGGTAATGATTGAGAAATGTCCGGTTGTACTCCTTACTGAGGAAGAACATCTTACCAAAAGTGGTAAAGTGGTGGGCAGCGGCCGGCCTAACCCATATGCGCAAAAATTCACAAAAATATTTAGTGCATTATATGCTGAGATAGCAAAGCAGCGCCCCATCTACCAGGAACTTGAAAACCTCTTCCGTTTTGTTGCCCTTGCCAGGATTTTAAAACTAAAATCTCCCCAGACAAGAGTTGGACTGAATATTGATTATCTTCTAAATCAATATCCTATTCGACCGACGCTGGTTAAGAAGTTTTTACCCGGAAGGTCTAACGTAAAAGGATTTAAGCATCAAACAGATTCCCTTGAAGGCTCTCATATCTATCAATTATGGCTCCCAAGCTGCGGCGGAGTAACCATCGCTGTGGAACCAAAAGAAGAAGATTTTTTAAAAGAACAAACCGATAATATTGCAAAGCTGAAAGAAAATGTCCTTGAAGCACGGCCCTCAGCAAATGAACTTTCCTGGGATTTTCCCGGGGAATCGGGCGGTTCTTTACCGGAACAGTCACCACCTGAAGGGTATCCTGTGAAAGATCAAACCATTTCTATTGATTTGATACCCTTGCTGAAAGATAATATCAATTTAAAATCCTATTCCAATTATATAAAATCAATATATGGTATTTAACCATGAAAACAATATTTATTTCATATGTTAAGGAAGATGAGTTAATTGTTTATTCAATTTATAACATGCTGAAAGATCAGGGGTTCTCCCCCTGGATTGATATTGAAGACATTTTACCTGGAAAAGACTGGGAGAAGGCAATTGAAAAAGCCATTCGGGGATGCAGCCTTTTTATTGCCTGTTTATCAACTAATTCCGTGAATAAACGCGGCTTTGTACAAGCAGAGTTCAAAAAAGCACTTAAAGTCTGGGAAATGATTCCCGAAGACCAGGCGTTTATTATTCCCGTTAGACTTGATGAGTGCGAAGTTCCTTTTCAATTTTCAAAATTCCACTATTTGGATTACTTTTCCAAAGGGGGTCCAACAAAACTGGTCAAAACTATCCACGCCTACCTGGGCACTGGATTGGATATCTTCCTGGATAAAAAAAATATTGTAATTGATGCGGCTCAAAAAGTATCTCTTGTTGAAATTGCAAAACAACCGGGTATGAAAGAAAAGGTAATCGACTATTTGATTAACAGCTTAGACCTTCGTGTTGATCCCACAGAAAGATATTGGAGCTATTTTACCCTGGGTGAGCTTGGTGGTGAAAAAGTAAAGGCGGCAGTATTAAAGGGCCTCAACGACAACAACGAATTTGCTCGCCAGGGTGCAAAGGATGCTTTAAAATTGTTAGAATAATCAGGAAAATGACGGTTATAGGAGAGAATCATGATAATGAAAAAAATTATAATGCTGATAGGGATATTGATGCTATCTCTTATATGCTTGGATTGTGGAGGGATGGATTCAATACCGCAAGATCAACATGAATATTCTGATGAACTGAGTATTGATAAAATTACACATACGGTATGTAGAGATGTTGGTATTGTTACTCGTATCTCAGGAGGAGATAATGGTCCCCTGGTTATTGTTCTCGAAGAAAATCATACGTCTATTGTGGGTCAAATCCAGAATGCACTAACCTTATTCCGCTTGCATGACAAGTACGGAATGAAAGATATTGCCCTGGAAGGATACTTAATTGAAGGTAAAAAAATAGATACTAATTGGTACAACAACGCTGCCGGTGATAATCAAGAAAGCAAAATCCAGGTGGCTGTTCGACTGCTGAAAGAAGGTGAGATCAGTTGTGCTGAATTCATGAAATTGATCTACGATGATATAATTCTGCATCCTATTGATAAAATAGACCAGTATTCGGTAGAGCTTGATGACGAAGCATCAAAAGCCCCGATGATTTACCTGGCCAAAATTGCTCAACTCTCTTTAAGGCAAGAGCATGTCCCCAAAATAGAACAGTTGCAAGCGGAAATTGAGAAGCTTAAAGGAGAACAAAAACAAAAAAAAGTCAATGAATTGTTGGATTATATACTTTCGGTGGATCCATGGGTGAAAGCAAAGGATAATATCTTACATAAGCAAGATATGAGGGGTGTTATGCCTCTCAGACAGATGTTACTGCTGGTTGAAGAAGTCAATGATCGTGCGAAAGAATTGGCTATACCACTTGGGCCTGGAGAAAAAGAAGCCATGGACCGTAATCTCGAATTTTGGCGCGCTCGTCTTAAAGCAAATGAAACAATGATCCGGGCGACCGGGAAAGTCGCCAATGAGAGCGGGGCGCCTGTAGTTGCCATGATTATCGGTAACGCTCACACCGAACAAATCTCGAAATTGCTAAAAAAAGCCAGCCGTCCTTTCGCGGTTGTGTCACCCCTTTCGTTAACCAGAAGTAAAAATACTTCTGATCTTACCTGGGATATGCTAAACCGGAAGTACAAACGACAGTCTGTATATACAGGAGGTTTCACCGGAGCACTTTTGGAAGCATTTATTGAAGAGAATCTGAAAAAGCCGGAACCAGTCCTTTCGGAGTCGTGGTTAAAGGCTAAAGCGGAACTCTATCTTTATACGGATAAGATAACACGTAAATTACTGGCAGTAGGAGGTCCTCCTGGTGGTGATAAGCCGCCATACGGTTATTCTTCGAATGAATTTAGGGGGGAACGGATATACATTGACCCGAATCGGATTGAGATTATTGATGACACGGAGAAGAAAAAGCATAAGGCGGTTCTGTTTCCTGTAATATTGAACCCTGATGATGAGAAAAAGCGTACTGAAATCTGGGTCAAGGCAATAAAGGATTTTTCTCCGGCGTCCAATGAGGAACGAGAAAATGTCGAATATTTGCTGAAGAAAGCCCTGGAAGAAGTTCAATCCGAACAAGAACAGGGAGGCGAAAAATCAAGAGATCAAGTTGAAGACAAAGGAGGTAGGGTCCAAATAACAGGCGTTACAAAGGCAATTTTTACATCCAATCGGCATGATGCGGTAACAAGAAGTGTTGCCGGAGGAGTATAAAAAAAACTGCCCACGAATTACACGAATTAACACGAATAATAAAAGAATCTGTGAACGTCTTGTGTAAGGTTGTGGTTAAAAAAATATTGGAGGAAGAAAAATGATTTTGAAAAGAAATTCGTTTTTAACTGTTTTTGTTTTGGTGATATTTTGCATCCAGGTTTTTTGTTCTTCGGTACCGAAAGATGAAAAAAAAGGACTGAATGAAAAAGAAAAAGAATTTTACCTGGCAGCCAACAAATCAATCGATGAAAAAGAATTTGGTGATGTAATAGCGTTGTCGGATGAATATATGAAGAATGATCCGGATAATGCCATGTATCACCAATTTAAAGGATTGGCATTGGTTTTGAAATACGCCGATTCCACTTTAGCAAAGATTCCCTTGATAAAGGCTCTTGCATCAAAATCAAACTTAAAAGAAGCTATTAAAGAATTCGAACTCGCGCAAAAACTAGACCCGGATAATGAAGACAGGGCTCTGGCAGCCATTGTTTTGGCTTATGTGGTATCGGATGATATTGAAAAAGCACAGGAGATATTTGAACCTGCTATAAAAAAATATCCAGATAGTATTCACCTGAATTATATTGGTATCAAGTATTATGAAATGAAAGAAGATAAGTCACGCAGTATGGTGTGTCAAAATTTTGTCGCTGAGAACAATCCTGAATATAATGGGAAACCCGTATTTGCAGGAGTGGCGTTGGTGATTTCAGTGGGAACTTTAGTAAAGGTGCTAACTGCTGCAATAATTGTTAGTTATATCACAGGATTTAAGATGGGATTGAAGATGGAAATATAATATTTTCCCAGGGTAATGATAGGAAAAAGGGTATATTGAATCTAATACCCATCAATCGTATGAGGAGATCGATGAAGAAATTATACGTTTTTTTAATGGCTTGTTTATTGTTGTTTGGCTGTGGAGGGGATGAGAAGCCAAAAGGCTCAGAATCAATACTGCAAAAATCCCAAGGACCTGTTGTGGTATCGGTGGTTTCAGAACCACCTGGTTCTAAAACAGCCGCTTATGGCTCTGGAATCGTTGTCGATAAAAATAATGGATTGATTCTAACCGCCCGGCATGGTGTCTATCGTGGTGATGTACTCAATTATAAAAATGAAAATTTGTTTAAAAATATAATCGTTACAGATAAAAACCATACAGAAGTAATGCCAGGCTGTGTGGTTCATTTATCCCTCAATTATGACCTGGCTGTCATCAAGGTGGATCATCAATTTTCGTATGAGGCTGTCTTTATCCCCTCTGATTCTTTAAAGATTAGCGATGAGGTGGAATTTCAAGGATTCCCTGATGGCCAATATGGTGTCTATAAAGGGTACATTGCCAATGTGAAAGAAAAGTATTTAAACCTGGATATGAATATTGTAGAAGGTATGAGCGGTGGACCGATAGTGGCACGTAATAAGGGTATTGTTGGAATCGTGCTGTTGAAGCAAAAGATTGGGGGAAATGCCCTGCGGGCAGAGAATATTCTTGAATATCTTTCCAAAGCATTACCCCAGGCTAGAAAGGTTCGAAAGGCGACGTATTCACTATGTCTGAAAAAAATACGATTTAATGAAACAAATTCCCAATATAACAGGGCAAACGAACCGAACCTCTATTTCCGGCTGTCAGTTAATGGTAAAAAAATATTGGAAACGAAATCAATTGAAGTGACAGGGAACGAACTGCAGTGGAATGATTGCGCCAACAATAGATTTAGACTGACATTACTACCTGGTGACAGGATTGAATTAAGGGTGTTTAGAGAGGCTTGGTCGATCTTAAAAGACCCTGTTTTTATCGAGAATATTTTTGAGAAATTGCCACAGGAAGGTTTGCCGGATTTGGAGTCAGAGATGGTTGTAGATGGTAATTCATTTTTTTTTGAGAGTATCGAATAAGTAAGACGAGCCATAAGGGAATCCTATCTTAAAGTTCTAATTACCCAAATTATTGAAGCGTTGTAGGGAATTCTTCATAGAAAAAATATTCAAGCAATAAAAGGTCAAATCAAGAAGATAGAAGAGTATATCAATTTCCAAAAGAAAATTAAATTGGCCTTATTGATTTTATAATTTGCATATAGGGATCGATTGATGATTAAATGCCACAGGAGGATATAGAAAAAAGAAAGTATTGAAAAACTTACGCCTAAGATTTTTTATCCTGGCGGTAGTATTTGGTATGTTGATGGGTTGTGGTTCAAGAGTATCACAACCGGAGGCAGATAAAGAGGAAGGGTAAATCCAGGAAAATACAGAGGATGAGCAACAAGTCCGACAAGATACAGGCAATTATATTAAAGAAATACCATTTAAGGTTACACCTCTTCGTTTTGAGGTATATTCCTATATTGTCACAATCTGTGATACTCTAAATCTTGAGGATTTAAAAATTTCTCCTAGCGATTTGTTGGATTATAATATTTATCTTTATGTTCACCCTCTTGATCATCGTACCTATTGGGAACGTCAGGGGCAAGCCCCGGCCACTGTAAAATGGATGGCGCAGGCTAATTTAAATTTAGGAGTACGATTTATTCCTATAAATGATGGGGATGGTTTCCAAATTATTGCTGTCCTGGTAAAACAGTCATCTTCAGTCACAATATCTGAAGCAAAGAAAAATATCTCAGATACGTTACCTGAAAAAGTGAGAAATCTGAGAGAGTTAAGAAAATTGGAAGGTGTTCATTTTGTCTCAGAGATTCGTACTGTGATATTTAAAAGATAGTTTTAGATATGAATAAATAGGAATTTGAGAAATTGCTCCAGTAAGGTTTATAGGAGGTTTGACATGTTTGGCAAAAAAAACATCGTTATAGGTTTTGTGGTTTTGTGCATACTTTATTTTATTTTTTTTAGCTGCTCGTCAAAGGATACAAAGACAAAGGATACAAAAACAAAAGATACAAGGAGAAATGCGGAAATGAAAATTGTTATTACTCATCCTTCCAATGATTCAGAAGTCGATTCAAAGTGCCTTGTTCGTGGGAAAGTATCGAATTATACCGGCGGAAATGTATATGTTTTAGTGCGACCCATAGACGTAGATTTAGGGCGGATACAGCATTGGAAGGTACAACGAACACCTTCGGAGATTAATGAGGATGGCACATGGCAAACATTGTGTAAAATTCAAGGTGTACTCTTTGGAGATAAATATTCCGAATTGATTGCCATTGTGATCAATGGGGAACTGCATGAAGGGCAGTTATTGTTAGAATTGCCTAAGGATATAATAGCAAAATCACCAATAATCGCAGTGAAAAATTAAATTCCATAGGGCAACTAGGACAAGAAAAACATTCACGTGCGATAAGTGGACATAGATTCCCGGGAAGTGTTTCGGACAAAGCCGGGAAGAAGCACAAGCGTGAAGCCTATATTGGTGGTAAAGCGGCTGCCGATTGTATTGAGAAATTCCTGGAATCCCTGGGGATTCTAAAATAAACCACCGGAGGAGAGGAAGTTAAAAAAAATGAGAATCTTAAAAATTTAGGAGGCGGAACCATGACAAAAAACAAATCGAAGGACGTTTCAAACAAAAATTTAACAAAACTTGTGGGTTTGATGATAAGTTTTATATTTATAGCGTTTGGAGCATTTATGATGCCTGCTTTGAGTTCGAAGGTTGATAATAATGAAAATCTAACTGACGAAATAGTTAAACTGAAGATATTTTTGTCAGAAAAAATCGCAGAATCCAACTGTTGTTGGGAAAAAATAAAAGATGAATTTGAAAATTGCAATACTGAAAAATATCGTGACCTTATTAATAAGTATGCAGAAAATACTGCCAAGGACAAAAAATTAGAAGAGCAAATCAAAAGAATAGAAGAATACATCAATTTCCAGAAAAAGGTTAAGTTGGCTGACATATTTTTCCAACATGTTTTAAAATTAATATTTATTTTGAGTGGCATATTAGGGCTATTCTGGATTTCTATCTGGATATATAGAGAAGAAAGAGAAGATGGGAAAAAAGATCAAGATTCAGAAAACAAAACAGATGAAACGTCTAAAGAGAAAGAGTGAATTGGAAAGCTAATAAAATAACTAATTGGTAACTAACAGCACTTTAAAAAGAAAGTTTAAAAATTTAAAAATAAGGATGAAATTAAAATGGGTACACAAGGAAATAATGAAAAAAATAGTGAAAAGGAGATTAGAAATACAGTTTTTCAGTTCAGGCTGGAAGCCACCAGGGATGCTCAGAGAATGTCCAGGATTGCTTTCCTGGTTTCAACAATTGTATCTTTAGCCATCATTATAACAACATGGAATGCTTACTATTCCTGGAATGTTCACTTTCCCCTTCAGGAAAAGTGGCATGAAAGTGAAGTGACCGAAGAAGTTCAACATCAAATTATAAAGGAATGGGTGGAAAGTTCATTTATTAGTGTGCCGATTTTAGGAATAAAAGTTGGTATTTTTGATGGCTCTGTTTTTGGTTCTATTGCACTTCTCATTATCTCTATATGGTTCTTTCTAAGTATTCGCCGGGAAAATCATGTGATTAGATTCCTTCTAAGGGATACGAAAGGAAAATCCTCCAGAGTGAAAAAGGAAATATATCATGGGATAGCTTCATATATGCTTTTTGCAAATATTACCAGGGAAGACCAACCGATTGAAGATTTAGATGAAAAACATAGGAAACATAGACCAGATTCACTCATGAGAATGGCCTTCAAAATCCTGGTATTTATTCCATCTTTTGCAATCACCTTTCTCATCATTTCCGATATTTTTACAGTTTATATTTTACCCGCTTATTACCGATTCCCCCATGATCCCCTATTTGAATATTTTGGGTTTGATGATGCAGTCAAATTAATTATTATGGAAGGATTGGCCTTTGTTCTTCTTATTCTCATTACTATAATTTGTAGGAAAACATTGTCTTATGTAGAGAGTACGACAACGATTCTTAGAAAATACTGCCCCGATTAAATAATTTTTAACAAATATGGAAAATTGGACCGGTGCTTTACTTTTTTACTTTTTCTTTAATACCAGGAAAAAAATCACAAAAAAACAATATTTTCACACATAAATAGCACAGAAAAACAAAAAAAGTTTTCCATTCGTTCATCCTGGTCATCCTATAATCCGGTAAATCCCGGTTCTGACATTTTTGTTTACCTTTTTCTAATATCCAACTCTTCTATGCCATTTTAAATTAAACCAGGAAGTTGCATTTTGACAACTAAGTTCTGGGAAACTCAGGAATCAGGGGCAAGTGCATTTTTCTTTTTCCTCGTACAGCAAAGTTTTAATTAAATAAATTAAAAATATCGCCCTAAAATATTAACTCGTGCTTCGTAGCAAGGCTACTTCGCAGAGTAGTATTTATTTAAACAAAAAATCAAGAAAATTGATTTTTTAGGCTATAAATATTAAAAAAATTAAGGGTGAGATTACTAATTTCTCCCGATGCCTATAAAGGAATGGTATTCTCTACCTTTTTATTTTTTTATCCGTGTTTATCCGCGGCTTTATTTAAATCTCAAAGGTACCGAAATCCCTGGTCAAAGAGCTTTTTCGACCCGAAATTTTATCTTCTTTTAAGAATTCAACATCCTTGAACACGTTGCTCTGAAAAATAACCTTATCCTCCTCGAATAATTCAAAATAGAGATCCGGCTTCCTTTCTGCGGGTGAATCAGGCGAGACAGCTTTACCCAGGTCGGCTAAAATCTCGACAATCCCTTCATTGTTCAGCTTGCCTTCCCCTATAAAGTCATCGGAAACAATATCATTGTCATATAACTTAACCTTATACTTCTCACCTGTCACAGGTTTACCGGTTTTTTTGTTAACAAATTTTGCAATCACTTTAATAAGTTGTGCCATTGTAAACTCCTTAATATATATTATCTAATATATTGCCAAACCTTTCAAGGTTTTGGAATTTTTCCCGGATTTTTTTTATTTTTATTTGTATTTGACTACCAGGTCACAAAGGCACAAAGCCCCCGGTGAGGGGAAATGCTGTTGAATTAAGGTTATCTTTTTAGGACTATAACCGAACGCCTCCCAAGGAGGAACTACGTTCGGTATCTTTACGGTTGCGTGGATGGGCAGGAATAAAAGAACTTTTATGACCTTTTGTCCTGCCCATCCGTTTTATATTTCTTTATAGAACTATTAATGCCTCCGGCGGCCAGGAACCTTTTTGAAAAAAGGTTCCTGGACCTCCAAAAACTTTTTATTATAGGGTCCCCACGCCATGGGGTGCACGGCACGGGCATTTTGAGATTATTGATGCATCTGTTCCCATCGTTGTTTCTTCAACGTTTTTTATTAACAATTGACAATTGAACATTGACAATTACTTTCCTTTATCCGTGTAAATCCGCGTAAATCCGTGGCTAAATCTTTTTTCGCGTATTTTCGCGTGTTTCGCGGGCATCTTACTATTTGCTAACCACATAAAACACCTCATTGGAATATTCCAATTTGAAATAATCCATGGATAAAGATGACCGTTCCAGGATTTCTAAAATAAATTGATTGTAATAGGTTCCCATCCCCTTCTTCTTCCCTGTAAGACTCTTTGAAGGAAATGAAAGAACAATATATTTCGATTTTAAAATTAACGTCTTTATTATCCTTTCACTCACTCCTTTCTCCTGCTGCTCCAGACAGGGTATGGTTTTAAAAAGAAAAACCACATCCGCTCCTATCTCAGGGATTGAAACAAGTATGTCTCCACAGGCTGCTCTATAAGGTCTGTTTATACAACTGAAAAAGGTATTGATAACCGAAATCAATCGTGTATCGATGTCAAATGCAGTATATTCTGCCTCAGGCTCTAATTCCATCCATTGAACGGCAAACGGATTCAATCCGCAGCAAAAATCAACCACTCGCCTGGGTTTTCCTATTCTTTTGAACAAATCAATGTAAAGCTGCTCCATAAAAGGAATGCGTTCGGATGTGGAGGCGTGATATTTTAAAATTTCCATTGCTGCGGATTTGAGGGTTTCTGTATCTGAATTATTGGATAATCCATTGAGCCGCTTTTGAATTTTATTGATATTCATTTTTTCAAAATAAGCACCGTAAACCTGGTGAAGCTTATTCTTTGCTGCTTTTACTGCCTTTTTGGGCTCAAACCGCTCAACTGCCCATCCGGAAATTCGATAAAGGGTCTCATCACAGAGGTATTTATATTTTTTACTCTCTTTAAGTCTCTGAAAAACAATATCTCGATTAATCATTTGAACTATTGGAGAGCCCACAAAACACACAGAAGAACACAGAATTTAAGGAAAAGCATTTTATGTGATCTTCTTGTGATTCATTTTTTATTTTTTTTCTGTGTCTTTCTGTGTGTTCTGTGGGCTCTTATTTATCTCCTGAAGCTTTTTCATCAACTGGCTGTAAAATCTGAGATTATGGATGGTTGCCAGACGGTTCACCAACGGCTCTTCAATCTTTAATAAATGGTGAAGATAAGCCCTTGAATAGTATTGACAACAAAAACAATCACAATAGGGATCAACCGTTTTGGTGTCCCGTACAAATTTGTTGTCATGGATATAATGATATTTGTAAAAATCCTTTCCCGTTTCATAGAGATTCAAATTTTCTATTTTATCATTAAAAACATATAACCGCCGATGACGCGCATCACGCGTCGGTAACACACAATCAAAAAGAGTAAAACCCATTTTAAAGGCTTTAACAATATTCTCGGGTTTTCCAATCCCAAGACCGTGCAAAGGGAATTGACTGGGAACGAATTCAGCCACTAATTCTACTGCTTCCATTAGAATACCGTTTTTATCCACCGGCCAGCCGCCAAAGCCATATCCGTCAAAACCAATCTCAAACAGGCTTTCAAAACACATTTTCCTGAGTTCCCTGCTGTTTCCTCCCTGGATGACTGCAAAAAGAAGGGGGCGTTTCTGCGGGTTTTTCACGTTTTCTAATTGACGATCAAACTCCTGCCTGCACCTTTCAGCCCAATGGATGGTGATTTCTACACTCTTGCGCTGTAAATTTTCATCATCAGCAGCATCGGGATGGGTACAGTAATCAAGACAGAACATAACGTCTGCACCTATTTGAAATTGCTTCTGAATACTTTTTTCTGGTGTTAATGTCCTCTTTTTACCTCCTTTTTCCAATCGATAGATAAAACCACGGTTGGTAACACTTCCCATTTTGGGTGAATTTTTTATCAAAGAAAAAACCTGGAATCCACCAGAATCGGAAAAAATGGGGCCATCCCATGACATGAATTGATGAATGCCGCCGTGCTTTTTAATGACCGAAATCCCAGGGTGATTGGATAGATGAATGACATTCACCATTAGAGACTGAATGCCGCTTTCTTTAATATCTCTTGAATCTATTGTGCGAACAACGGCCTGGGTGGCATCAGGCAAAAATGCAGGCAAAGGTAAATCACCCTGTATAGTTTTAAGGAATGTTAAATTTAGCATCTATTACGCCTTCGGCGGCCAGGAACCTTTTTGAAAAAAGGTTCGCCGGTTCGGACCTCCAAAAACTTTTGTTTTGTATATCCGTCTCATTTTTCGATGTTCGACCCTTTTATGAATTTAGGATTGTTGCCTGCAATGACTACTGTTACTTCACCTTTTATTTTTTTGCCTTTCAGCTTTTGAAGGAGTTCGTGCAGGTATCCTTTGTGAATTTCTTCGTACATTTTGGTTAAATCAATACAAACAGCTGCTAAACGATTACCGAGGATTTCGAATGCGTCGTTTATTAAAACCTCAACACGATAAGGTGACTCGAAAAATATCAATGTGTGTGGGGTTTCTTTTTCCATTTCTAAAAATTTCTTCCGCGGTCCCTGTTTCTTTGGAGGGAATCCTTTAAAGGTGAAACTGGAGGTGGGCAGTCCTGATGCTAAAAGAGCGGACGTGACAGCGCTGGGCCCGGGGATAATGTCGATAGGATAGCCGTGTTTAATGGCTTCGGAAATGATGCGGTAACCCGGGTCGCTGATGCCTGGGGTTCCGGAGTCTGTGCAAAGGGCCACCTGTTTGCCCTCTTTTAATAATTTTAATATTTTTTCCCCGGCGATTTTTTCGTTGTGTTCATGGTAGGAAAAGAGAGTCTTTGGCAAGGGGATTTTATACCTGGAAAATATCTTCCTGGTTTGCCGGGTGTCTTCACAGGCCAGTGTGTCAATGCTGCTTAGAATTTGAATGGCCCGGTATGTAATGTCCTCTAAATTGCCAATGGGTGTTGAGATGATGGTTAATGTTGCGGATGTGTTATTTGGTTTCATCGCTTCTATTTTAAAACATAAGGGGAAATTGTCAACCCCCTGCAAAACAAAAGTTTTTTGGGGGTCCAGGGGGCGGTTTTACAAAAAAGCCCCCTGGTCGCCGAAGGCATCATCTTTAAAAAATAACCGCGACATCTACACTCTTTAAGTTCTTATTGTCGCGGTTAAAAAAACGCCGCAGCGCGAGCCAGAGAGAGATTATACGGGCATTCATGCCCCTATTGTTCTTAAAGTTATTTTTAGTTATCTTTTACGAGCTAAAAACCGCACGCCGCCCAAGGCGGTACTCCGTCCGGTATCTTTCCAGTTATGTGGATGGGCAGGAAAGAGAGAACTTAAAAACTTAAGATCTGCCCATCCATCTTTTTATCTTTTTTGTACTATTAATGCCTCCGGCGGCCCACCTTTTTGAAAAAAGGTGGGTCCAAAAACTTTTTAAGAAGGCCCTGACGGGCCATCTCAAAGAGCTTCTTTCATGCACCTTTTTTTATCAACAACACCTTCTCCGTTTGGAATTCCACTATTTGAAAATCCCAATTATTTTCCTTTATATTAGATAGAATCTCTTCTTTATAATTGCCAAATATATCCGATTTTCGATTGGCCAGATTGCGGGTAGGGAAGGATACTACCATCCACCTGGTTGGCGTGTTTTTTATCACCTCCCATCCCGCACCCTTTTGCCGGTGTTCTAGACAATGATACATTTTAAATAGTAACCCAATATCAAAGAAATCTTTCAATGGATGACAAAGAATATCTCTCACCTCTGCCAATGCATCAATATTCTCAAGCTGAAAGTAGAGGTTTAACAGTTCAATGTTTTTTATATTGTTGTCAAAGGCAAAATAAGCAGTGTTCTCAGGGAGTCCCATCCATCGATAGGAAAAAGGATTCAATGCACATGCCAGGTCTGCTAGTTTTTTAGGCTCGCCAGTTATTTTTAATAACCTCGGATAGAACTCCTCAAGGATATCAAGCCTCTCCCGGGTGGAAGCATGTTTGGACATGATATCCAGACAGGTTTGACGTATCGTTTCGCAGTCTCCTGATAGAAACGCTGCTTTCAAGTCTTTCTCTGCCAATGCATAATTCAACTGACTCAAATAATCAGCCAGGATCAGATGTAATTTTTTCTTTGAGGATTTTATCGCATTTTTTATTGTTTTATGCTTTTGGATTTCTAGCATTACCACATTCGTTATGGTGTCCAAAGACAAAACCTTGTATTTTTTGTTGGATTTAATTTCATTAACAACGGTTTCAATTGATTTATTATTCATCATCTGCAGTTATACCTTATTTAAATCACCCGCGAAACACACGAAAAACACAAATAAATCTATCCGTGTCTCCGTGTTCCCGTGCTCATCCGTGTTCATCCGCGTTTCTCGTGCTACGTAGCGAAGCTACTTCGCAGAGTAGCAATCCGTGGCCAATCTTTCCCCTGCCCTTAGTTTAGCAGACCGGGCCCTGGGATTTCGTTTTTTTTCATCTTCTCCAGCCGTCACTGGCTTTTTGGTCAGGATTTTCATGATGTTGCTATCTCTGGCCTTTTTTAATGCCGATTTGACAATCCTATCTTCCAGGGAATGGAAAGAAATAATGACCACCCTGGCACCTGGTTTCATTCTACTAAAGAGTCCCAGGAAAAATTCCTCAAGACCGGTTAATTCTTGATTAACTTCAATCCGAATGGCTTGAAAAACTCGTGCCAAAGGGTCCATGGTTTTTTGTTTGGGAGAGATTTTCCTGATGATTGTTTTTAAGTCTTCAGTGGTTTTTATTTTTTTAATTTTACGGTGGTAGATGATTTGTTCTACGATTCTTGCCGGGTTTTTGATTTCTCCGTATTTTTTAAAGATATCAGCTAGTTCTTCATAATTGTAATCATTAACGACATTATATGCGGAGATATCTTGATTTTTATCCATTCGCATATCCAGGGGTGCTTTTTGGGAATATGAGAATCCTTTCTCCGGGTTGTCTAGCTGGAAAGAGGAGACGCCCAGGTCGAATAAAAATCCATCTATCCTGGCGATATTGATGGGAAGAGAGTTTAGATTTCTAAAATCTGAATGAAAAAGAGTAAACCTGCTTTTAAAGGGTTCAAGATTTTTCCTGGCAATAGCCAATGCTTCAAGGTCTTTGTCGGCGCCGTATAAATAGTTTTTGGGACAGGCATTTAGAATAATGGAGCTGTGGCCTCCCATCCCGACTGTACCGTCGAAAAAAGTGCCTCCTTTCGATATTATTAGAAATTCTTCGACTTCGTTTTTTAGTACCGGTATATGCATTTGAGAAAGTTTTATCAAATTAAGGTGAATAAATCAATAGGATGAAAAATTATCTTTGTGACTATTATGCCTCCAAAACAGCGCGGCCCCCCTTTTTGTAAAAAGGGGGGTCCAAAAACTTTTCATTAATGGGGACAAATGATTCAAACATCATACCACAGAACAGCCCTGCAAAACAAAAGTTTTTGGAGGTCCAGGAAACTTTTTTCAAAAAGGTTCCTGGCCGCCGGAGGCAAACTATCATTCTATCTGACAGCAATTCTAATTTTAAAAAATTGAACCTCCGGTAGATTTATATTTTAGAATATAAGACATATTCGAGCGAAATATTTCAATCACTTTTCTCAAAAATATCAAAAAAAATTTAAATTTAT
>Ga0180438_10001997_pt1 | contig 34554 bp, 36 predicted proteins | sample SS_ome_12_FD_132455 | JGI IMG/M metagenome (GOLD analysis project Ga0180438, IMG submission 132455) | Hypersaline lake sediment archaeal communities from the Salton Sea, California, USA - SS_3_D_2 metaG | ecosystem: Environmental > Aquatic > Non-marine Saline and Alkaline > Hypersaline >... | reverse complement strand
CGAAGCACGAAATCCGAAACAAATTCAAAATATAAAATGACCAAAATTCTAAACTGTTTAGTCCGCCAGCTGGCGGATGAATTTAGAATTTGCCTGCCCGCAATGCTTTTAGCATAGCTTTTGCAGGCGGGAATATTGTTTCGAATTTCGATATTCGAATTTCGGATTTATAGTAATTATATAACAAAATTTATTTTTATTCCTCTCCCTTTTTTTCCTCCTCCACTGGTGGTTTAAAAAATTTAAAGACCTTAGACTCAGTAATCTTTTCTACAATTATAATCCCAACTGTTAAAATTTCAAAAACAATTAGGGAAAACTCAAAACCTGAAGGCACCCACATAGTGATAAAATAAGCGCCTAGGGGAAACATCACCAGATACATCAAAAGATCTTTTCTTCTCGTTTTTTTATGGAAAGTCACTTCAAAAATACCAACTATGAAAGCGCCGACTGCCGAAAGAAAGTTTAAGGTCATATTTATTTTTGTCAAATCAGCCATACCGACCAAGGGAATATAGCTTTCAGTAGTCATTGGAAACTTAGGCACTAAAAAGTCAAAAAGCACGCCCTGGTTAATCCGCGCCTGGGTAAAGGGCTGAAGAAAAATCCAACCGACAACAAAAGCGTTCATTGAATAAAAACAAAAGTAAAACCAGTCAAAAAAAACAATCTTTTTGTTGCGCGAAAGCCATTCTCTTCTTAGCTTATCTTTTAAAAGCGGGTTGTTTGTCAAGCGGGCTTCTTTTCTAAACTCTTCTTCAGCTTTTCTGATTCTTTTATCAAAAGTTCTTTTGACATAACCCAAGGGGTAAAGGAGTATTCGCAAAATCACAGCAAAAAAAATCGTCGCTCCCCGAAGCTCACTAAATAAAAAATAGCCAGTCATTATGGTGTTGAAGCAAAAAAGCATCCAATATTTGAAGGTAAAGATTATAAATCCAAGGATAAGGGCTAAAACAATAAACGACCGCCGGTCCTTTTTAGCCGAATAACTGGTAGGGGGGGAAGTAGGAACTGCTGTTTGAGAATCCATGTTGTTATTTTAAGTTTAACCCCTTTCCGGAAGTTAAAGCAATGACTAACAAAAATTAAGTACAAAATATTAAGGCCAATAACCAAATGCCACAAACCTGCCTGCCGGCAGGCAGGTAATCAAGTTTTAAATCAATGATTTAATTTCAAATAAACAAATAAATTAAGATTTATTATTGGATTATTTAAATATTTATTTATTGATTTGGTTATTTGGTTATTTAATTATTTTTAGGTATGTGTTTTTGGTTTTTTATTTTTTCTGATAAAATATCCCTACTATGCCAATTCTAGCCAAACTTTCCGACAAAGAAGTCAAGCGGTGGATATACAAAACTACTCCTCGTGCGAAAACAAAAGAAAAAACGTCTGCCTGCATTACCCTCTCACGGTGCAGCGGCAGCGGCGGCAAACTAGTTGCCAAAAAAGTCGCCCAAAAATTAGGCTTTAAATTTTACAACAAAAAAGTAATAAGACTTATTGCCAGGCAATCTAAAAAAAGAAAAAGCTTGGTTGAGTCCCTAGATGAATCAAGCCAGGATCTAGTCAATAATCTATTAAAAAGCTTGATAGGCGAGGATTATTTGTCCGGCAGAGCTTATATCAAATACCTTTGCCAGGTAATCTTAACACTTGCCAAAAGGGGTAATGTAGTTATCTTGGGCCGGGGCGGTAATTTTATAATTCCCAAACAAACCGCTTTAAGAGTTAAAATAACTGCTCCTTTTGAAATAAGAGTAAAAAACACCAGAAAGTTTGAGAAAATGTCTGCCGAGAAAGCCCGGGATTTTGTGCTAAGAGTTGATAAGAAAAGAAAGAACTTTGTCAGCAACTATTTTTACAAAAATATCAGAAATGCCAATTATTACGATCTGGTCATAAGCACTGAGCATATCACAGTTTACCAAGCAGCCGATATTGTCATCAAAGCCTTTAAGGAAAAGCTTGGGTAAAAATTTAATCAGGAACGCCGGCGGGGGAGAGCTTTGGTTTTCTCGCCCTCTTGCGGGCAATCTTTAGGTCAATAAAAGACCGCCTGAATGCCTTTTCAATCGGGATTAGGTCAACGTCTTTTGGTTTTTGCGCTAAAATTTCTTTGGCTTTTTCCATTGCCTCCTGGGCTTTTTTTTCAGAAATCTCATCAGTTGCTTTTGCATCTTCTATCGCTAGAGTCGCTTTGTTTTTGGCAACTTCTAAAATCCCTTTACCGATTGAAAAATACAAAAGCTTGCCGGTTTCAGTCATTAGTTTTACTTCCCCCATTTCAAGAGGGGTAAAAAGAGGGATATGTTTTGCCAAAACAGTTATTTCGCCGGTTAAGGTCGGCACGGAAAGCTTTTCTACCTTTCCTTCAAAAACCCGCCTTTCTGGAGTAATGATTTCTAAGTAAAACAAGAAATTTCGTAATATGTAAACCGTAATATGTAAACCGTAATTTTTTATTTTTATTTTTTACGTATTACGTATGACGAATTACGGATTACGAAGTTTTAGATTTTTCTAGTTCTTCTATGCCTCCAATCATGTAAAACGTGTCTTCGGGGATTTTATCATGTTTCCCTTCCAAAATTTCTTCAAAGCCGCGGACGGTCTCGCTGATTTGAACGTATTTGCCTGGCCGGCCGGTAAACTGCTCGGCGACAAACATCGGCTGGGACAAAAATTTCTGGATTTTCCGCGCCCGCGAAACCGTTAGCTTATCCTCATCAGACAACTCCTCAACCCCTAAAATGGCAATAATATCCTGCAAGTCCTTGTAGCGCTGGAGTACCTTTTGCACTTCCCGGGCCACGCGGTAGTGTTTTTGACCGACTATCTTAGGATCTAAAACATCTGAACTTGAAGCTAAGGGATCAACAGCCGGATAAAGGGCTTGCTCGGCAATTGATCTTTCCAAAGAAATCGTCCCGTTTAAGTGGGCAAAGGTGGCAACCGGCGCCGGGTCTGTGTAGTCATCGGCCGGTACGTAAACCGCTTGGACAGAAGTGATTGAACCGGCTTTGGCAGTTGAGGTAATCCGCTCCTGCAGGGCACCCATCTCGGCCGCTAAAGTCGGCTGGTAGCCAACAGCTGAAGGAACTCTCCCCAAGAGTGCTGATACTTCACTACCTGCCTGGGCAAAACGGAAAATATTGTCAATGAAGAGCAAGATATCTTGGTTTTCCTCATCCCGGAAATACTCAGCGATTGTAAGGGCTGAGAGGCCAACCCGCAGTCTTGAGCCGGGCGGCTCGTTCATCTGGCCGAAAACTAAGGCAGTTTTGCCCAAGACCCCTGATTCTTTCATCTCCTGCCAAAGATCATTGCCTTCGCGCGAACGCTCGCCAACGCCGGCAAAAACTGAGTAGCCGCCATGGACTTTGGCAATGTTACGGATTAACTCCATTATAATAACAGTCTTGCCAACGCCAGCCCCGCCGAAGACAGCTGTTTTGCCGCCCTTGGTAAAGGGAGCAATTAAATCGATAACTTTAATACCGGTTTCTAAGATCTCAGTTTTAGTCTCTTGATTGGTAATTGGCGGTGATGGCCGGTGAATCGGCCAACTTGTCTTTGTTTTGGGCGCTGGCATCTCATCAATTGGCTCGCCTAAAACATTAAACATCCTGCCTAAGGTTTTTTTGCCGACCGGCACAGAAATCGGCTTGCCGGTGGCGATAATTTCTTGGCCGCGTTTTAAGCCATCGGTTGGTCCCAAGGCAACTGCCCTGACACGGTTTTTACCGAGAAGCTGTTGGACTTCTAAAGTCAAGGTCTCATTTTTAGCCCGTTTAACAATCAAGGCATCATAAATCGCCGGCAGCTGACCCTTTTTAAACTCAGCGTCTATGACCGGCCCGATTATTTGGATAATAACCCCCTTTTTATTTTTCATAATTGTTCAACTATTAATTGAATAGTTAATTTTATATTTATCTTGTTATATATATACACAAAAAGGTCTGCTTTTTTGTGATCCTATCCTGCTCTGGTGCAATCTTACATAAATATGCTCTTCTGGGGCATTTTTTGTTCTTCTGCTAATCTAGGAAAATTTGCCGCCCACCACCTTTCTATCGAGCGGTATACTCTTGGCCTTTTTACTGTTTCTGTTTGTGCTGTTTGGTTCATTTTCCACCTCCCCTCTTGGGCGAGAAATTTTTTACCCGTCAAACTTTCAGGCAATATCACCTAGAAAGTTAGTCGGGTGAATTTCTTTACGTATTACGGTTTACGTATTACGTATTCCCCATTGTTGTCTTCGCCGTCGCAATATCTGCTATTTCCGATGTTATTGATTGCTGGCGCAGTTTATTATACTCCAAAGTCAAATTGTCCATTAAAACATTAGCGTTTTCCGTTGCATTTTTCATCGCTATCATCCGCGCTGAATGCTCTGAAGCCTCAGCTTCCAGAATGGCATCGCGCACCTGGGTTTCCAAGTAAAAAGGCAAAAGGGAATTTAAAATCTCCTTGGCTGAGGGTTCGAGCAAATACTCAAACTTTTCTTGCAAAACTTCCTCTTTTTTAATCTCTTCAATCGGCAGGATTTTGCGGAATTTTGGCTTTTGTTTTAAGGCATTTACAAAATCATTGTAAACCAACCAAATTTCCTGATAGCGGTTTTTTAAAAAAGCCCGGGTTGCCAGCTTGACTAAAGCGGGAATATTGTCGGCAAAAGGCACTTGATCAGAAAAGTCAGCTAACAATCCCCCCTCGCTTGAGGCGGCATAAGATTGTCCTTTTTTGCCAACAGTTGCAAAATCCAGTTTAAAACCTTTGTTATTTTTCCATTTATCAAGCGCTCTTAAAAGGTTTGTATTTAAACTGCCGCAAAGACCTTTGTTGGTTGTAATTACAACTGCCAGAGCTTTTTTGATTGTTTCATGCCGTTTTAAAAGCCGGTGTTTACTAGAATCCGTTCTTTCTGCTAACCGGCTGGTTGCCTGATAAATCTTTTCAGCAAAAGGCTTGCTTTGGACGGCCAAGTTTTGCGCCCGTTTCATTTTTGAAGCGGCTACCATCTGCATCGCCTTGGTAATCTGAGCAATGTTTTTAGCCGACTTGATTCGGCGTTTGATAAGCTTTGTTGTCCCTGAAGCCACAAGTATAATGCAAAATTAAAAATTGTAATTTCAATTTGGCATTTGACATTTGTAATTTGAAATTTTATTAGAAATTAGGTATTAGAAATTATAAATTTACTTTTTATTCTCAGTTTCTCCTTCGCTTTCTGCTTTAAGATTATTTTCCTTGATGAATATTTCCTTAAATCCCCCGACTGCTTCTTTAAGCTGTTCTTCTGTTTTATCAGTTAGGTCTTTTGTTTTTTGGATTGTTTTGGCAATGCCGGGATAGCCTTCTTTGACAAAAGCTAAAAACTCTTTTTCAAATTTTCTAACTTTATTTACCGGGATATCATCTAAATAGCCGCTGGTTGCCGCCCAAAGGATTATTACCTGATCACTAACCGCCATTGGCTTATCTTGGGCTTGTTTTAAAATTTCCCTGATTCGCGAACCGCGCTCAACCTTTTTCTTGGTTGCCGGGTCAAGATCGGTAGTGAACTGGGCAAAGGCGGCCAGCTCTGTGTATTGGGCAATGTCCAGGCGCAGCTTGCCAGCCACTTTTTTCATTGCTTTAATTTGCGCGTCTCCGCCGACCCGGGAAACAGAAATGCCGGCATTTATGGCTGGCCTGATACCGGCAAAGAAAAGATCCGGCTCCAAGTATATCTGGCCATCGGTTATGGAAATAACGTTAGTTGGGATGTAGGCTGAGATATCGCCGGCCTGGGTTTCAATAATCGGCAAAGCAGTAATTGAGCCGCCGCCGTGCTTGTCAGAAAGCCGGCAGGCTCTTTCAAGAAGCCTTGAGTGAAGATAAAAAATATCGCCAGGAAAGGCCTCGCGGCCAGAAGGACGTTTTAAAAGCAGAGAAAGCTGGCGGTAAGCCCAGGCATGTTTTGAAAGATCATCGTAGATTACTAAAACGTCTTTACCTTTTTCCATAAAATACTCAGCGATTGTGCAGCCGGAATAAGGAGCAAGGTATTGCAATGAAGCCGGGTCAGAGGCAGAAGCATTGACAACTATGGTGTAAGAGAGCGCCTCAAACTCTTTTAGTTTCTCTACAATCTGGGCGACTTTTGAAGTCTTTTGGCCGACAGCGACATAAATGCAGATCATGTCTTCGTTTTTTTGGTTGATAATTGTATCAATAGTGATTGTCGTCTTGCCGGTCTTTCTGTCGCCTATTATCAGCTCTCGCTGGCCACGGCCAATCGGGATCATTGAATCAATTGCCTTAATGCCTGTTTGGAGAGGGGTGTCAACAGACTGGCGACTGACAACACCGGGAGCTATTTTTTCAATCGGCAGCCGCGCCTTAGGTTCCAAGGTTTCCTTATCGTCCAATGGGCGGACTAGCGGATCAAGTACCCGGCCGATTAACTGCTCGCCGACCGGGATAGAAAGCACCTGGCCGGTCGTTTTAACCTCATCGCCTTCTTTTAAATATTGCCAGTCGCCCAAGATAATTACCCCAACCCTTTTTTTTTCTAAATTAAAGGCAAGGCCATAAGTGTTTTGGGGAAACTCTAAAAGCTCGTTGTATTTTGCCTCAGGCAGGCCGGAAACATAACAAATCCCATCGCCGATCTCCAAAATCTGCCCGACGCTATAAACTTCCGTTTTGGGATTAAACTTGGAGATTTGTTTGGAAAAATCAGCAAAGTTTGGCATAAGCTTACGCCTCTATTTTCTTCAAAAGTTCTTCTTTAATATTGATTAGTTGTTTTTTAAGGGTCGAGTCAATCACTGTTGAACCGATTTTTATCCTCATCCCGCCTAAAACCTTTTTATCTACCCGGTTTTCTATCTCGAAGTTCTTACCCATCAAAAACCCCAGCTCTAAAGCTATTTCTCTTTTCTGCTCATCGGTTAGCCTAACTGCGCTTGTCACATAGGCAGTCTTTGTAATCTGTGCCTTTTGAAGCTTTTCCAGTTTTAAAAGGGTTTTGGCATTTAAAGCCTGCCCTTTTTGCAGCTTTTTTAAAGCAGTGTTTAAGGATTTAAGTGAAGCATTCATATTACACCCTAATCTTTTTTAAACTCTTTGTTGCTTGAAAAATTAAAGTTTTTTGCTCTTTTTCACCCAAAAACTCATCAATTAATTTCTCTGTTAAGGCAGTTGCCAGCTTGATTGCTTGCTTTTCTGTTTCTTTTCTGCTTTTCTGCTTTTGTTGCATTGCTTCCCTCTTTGCCCGCTCAAGTGTTTCTGCGGCTTCTTTTTTAGCTTTTTCTAAAATTATTTCTTTTTCTTTTTCTGCCTCAACTTTGGCTTGTTTTATGACCTTCTGCGCCTCACGCCTGGCTCCAGCTTTTTTATTCTTAATTTCTGTTTCCAAATTTGCCCATTCCTTTTCTATCTTTTCTTGTAGAGCCTTTCTTTTAGCTTCTTTTTCCTGCTTGTTTTTAAGCGCTTTGATCAAGGGGCCATAGACCAGTTTTTTAAGTATTAAAAACAAAATCGTAAAATTAACGATTTGGCCCAAAAGCAAAACTGGTTTAACGCCTAAGGCGGCTAATCCACCTTCACTCATTTTAGATCACCTTCTTTCCCGTGAGACTTCGAAGCCCCGCACCTTGCGGGGCGAAGAGTCTTTATACAAATTTAATAATTAAAGCAACAACCAAGGCATAAATAGCAATAGCTTCAGCAAAAGCAATTGACAAAATAAGGCTGGTCCTTATTTCGTTTGCTGCTTCCGGATTTCGGCCGGTTGCCTCCATTGCCGATTTGGCCATCATGCCAATTGCCGCTGCCGGCATCATACTGCCAAAGGCAATAGTTATGCCGGTCATTATGACATTAACGTCAATTTCCATAAACACCTCCTTCCAGGGTTAAATTCGAAATCCTAATACTGTGCCCGACTCGCTGCAGACGCAGCTGCGTCGAAGCGGGCGGGTCGAAATACTAAACAAATCCAAAATTATAAATTTAAAATTTTAAATAAGAATGTTTTAAGCATTTGATATTTGAATTTAAATATTGTTTCGGATTTCAGATTTAGAATTTCGGATTTCCAAATTTGGCTCAAGCCAAATTTGGGTTTACTTCTATTTTATTTAAATCTCCTTCTTTTGCTACTCTGTTTTTTTCATGATTATGGTTATTATTGCCGTGAGCCTGAGTTGCCAGATTCATAAAAACCAATGAAAGCATCGTAAAAACCAAAGCCTGGATAAAACCAACAAAGACTTCAAGCCCTAAAAATGGCAGGGGCGCAAAAAATGGCAGCAAAAAACCCATTACTGCCAAAAGCACCTCGCCGGCAAAAATATTGCCAAAAAGCCTGAATGAAAAAGATATCATTTTAGAAAATTCGGAAACGAGTTCCAAAAGCCCGACAAAAAGCATTATAGGATTTGAAAAATCAAAAAACTTTTTAAAATAAGAAACACCCAAATTTTTGACTCCAAAATACTGGATTGCCCCAACAGAAACAATTGCTAAAGCAAAAGTCATATTTAAATCGGCTGTTGGACCCCGAAGAAGATGGTGGTGGAGCTTTTCTCCATGACGGATAAGGTCAACACCGATTGAACCAAAGCCGGGAAGCAAACCCAGCCAGTTTGAAAACATGATATACAAAAAAAGGGAGGAAAGAAGAGGGAAAAACTGAGTTGCCTTTTCTCCAGCAACTGACTTGAAAAATGAAAGAAGCCCCTCAAGAAGCATATCTACTAAAAGAGCCAGCTTGCCCGGCTCTTTTTGAGACTTTGATTTTTTATACAAAAGGCCGATTACGATAAAAAAGGCCATCACAATATAGGTGCAAAGAAAAGAATTGGTAATTGGAAAATTACCAATGTAAAAAACAGGCTCAGCAGCTACTGATATTTGGAGGCCAGCGTCAGACATTCCTTTTAAAACGCAAGCAACAAATCACCATGAATAACCATTAATAACTAAAAATAACGGTTATTAGTAGTTATTTGCTGCGCGTTATTAGGTTGTTATTTTTTGTCAGTTTAAGCCTTTTAAAGATTCTCTCTAATAAACCTTACCGCTCCATAAACGCTTGCCAAAATTCCTATTATCATAAAACCCAAGGTAAATAAAGGTTTTGCACCAATCTTGTTGTCCAAAAACAAACCGGCCAGGATTCCAAAAACAATCGGTATAGCGATTGTAAAGCCTAAGCCTGTCGCTAAATTAAAAGATTTGCCTAAAACGCACCAGTCAACTCTGCCAAAGGGCGCAAACATTGGTTTTTTGATCTTTTTGGCAATCGCTTTTGGCATTTACCTTATTTTAAGCTTATCAAATAAAAAAAAGCAAGCCCGCACCATCTGGCAGGTTTAAAGTTGGTTTAATAATACAAAAAAATTTTTACAGACGCAATACATATTTTATTAGAATATATAACAGAGTTATAGATATTGTTAATTATTGATTGCTAATTGTTAATAGCGAACAAAAAACGAAAAACCTAATGACTGCTCAAGCCAGACCTGTCAGATATTTTTCAGGCCGGCTTGTAAGCATTGAGGTTAAAAACTAATTTTTCCCCCAACTCCAACCTTGTTTCTTTTGCACCAACCGCCATTCACCTCCAGCACATAATCCACTGGTCCGGGAGATGGGTAACGAACTAGATCTTTGTCCAAAACGCCTGACTCAGGCACTGGTACGCTTTCTTCAATGCCGACAATTTTACCATCGGCAGCCCAAATGATATCAATTGCAAAAAGCATATCCTTCATCCAAAAAACAGCTGTCTCGGGCTGATTGTAGGAAAAAAGCAAGCCGGTATTTTCCGCCAAACTTTCTTTATTTGATAAGCCTTGTCTTTTTTCTTCCGCAGTTTCCGCTATCTCCACCCAAAGCTCTTTATTTCCGACTTGAATCTTAATCAAACCCTCTTTTTCTTCATCATTCTGAGATCGATCCTGCTCTACGGAAAAATCTCTTTGTTTAATAAACGAGCTAGTTTTCCAAACAAAAAAACCAACAAGACTAATTATTATTAGTGTAGCAGCTAATTTTAGCTTGCTCTTTACTCTCATTTTTAGCTTGTGCCGCTAAGGGGAATCGAACCCCTCTTTCTACCTTGAGAGGGTAGTGTCCTAGCCGATAGACGATAGCGGCTTTTTTTTAATAAACAATATTATATCAGTTTTCTCTCTTCGGTTCTTTTTCTCCTTGACACAGCTTGCCAAATTCGTCTTTAATCTATTTTTAGTCAAATAGCATAACAAAGTCTAACCTTGGCGGATGCCAAGGTTAGACCTTGCCGAGCTATTGTTGACAAGGAAATGATTTTCTCATAAAATAACGAAATTATGTCAAAAGTTAATGACCAGATTTACCTAACAAAAGACGGCTTAAAAGAGCTGGAAGATGAGTATAAAGAATTAACCGAGAAAAAATTGCCCAAGTTAATCAAGAGAGTAAAAAGAGCTCGGGATTTTGGCGACCTTTCAGAAAATGCCGAATATGCCAATGCCCGCGAGGACTTAGCTTTTGCCAAGGGCCGGGCTGACGAATTAGAAGAGGTTTTAGCCAAAACCAAGGTTATCAAAAAGCCAAGAAAAGGAAGAAAAAGCATTACTTTAGGCAGTAAGATCAAAGTCAAAGTTGACGGGCAAAAGCGCGAATTGACTGTCGTCGGCGAATGGGAAGCAAACCCGATGGCCAAAAAGATCTCTGCTTCTTCTCCTTTAGGCAAGGCTCTTTTGGGCAAGAAAAAAGGGGATGAGGTAAAGGTAGCGGTGCCAGCGGGCAAAGTGACTTATACGATTTTGAAAATAGACTAAAAACAAAATCAAAACTAAAAAGCCCCGCCGAAGCGGGGTTTTTTAGTTTTCCGCTAATTGATTTTTTCAGAGGAAATTGATATTGTACAAGAAGTGATCAAAAACTTGTCGCGTGATGTTCCTGAATTGGAACGTTAGCGAACAAGTCAGGAACATTTTACGCGATGCCAAAACCTTTAAAGCAACTCCGCCAGATCAGGATTGACAAATTGGCCCAGATTAAAAAGCTGGGTGTTAATCCTTATCCCGCTGAGTGTCAACGAAAGCAAGTTATTATAAAAGCCCGGAAAATGATGGGCAAAAAAGTTGCTGTTGCCGGCCGGCTGATGGCCTATCGCGGGCACGGCCAGATCACCTTTGCCGATTTAGTTGATCAAAGCGGAAAAATCCAGTTGGTTTTCAAAATTGATGATTTAAAAGATAAGCAAAAAAAACTTCTTGAGCTTTTAGATATTGGCGATTTTTTACAAACTTCAGGCAAGGTCACCAAAACCAAAAGTGGCGAGATTTCTGTTGAAATCGCTGATTTTAAGCTTCTTGCCAAATCCCTGCGCCCCCTGCCCCACAAATGGCATGGCTTAAAAGATATTGAAGAGCGCTATCGCAAGCGCTACCTTGATTTTATCCTAAACCCTGAGGCTAGAAAAAAAATAATCATCCGCACCAAGACAATTCATGCTATACGGGAGTTTTTAGTTAAAGAGGGCTTTTTGGAAGTAGAAACACCGATTTTAGAAACCGATGCTTCAGGTGCTTTAGCCAAACCTTTCAAAACCCATATAAATGCTTATGATATTGATCTTTATTTGCGAATTTGCATGGGTGAGCTTTGGCAGAAACGATTAATTGCTGCTGGTTTTGAAAAAACTTTTGAGCTTGGGAAAGCTTTCAGAAATGAAGGGGTCAGTAAAGAACACAATCCGGAATTTACCATGCTTGAGTATTACTGGGCCTATGCTGACTTTCAAAATAATATGAAGCTTCAAGAAAAATTAGTCAGCTTTGCAGTCAAAAAAGCAACAGGAACCTCAAAAATAAAATATAAAGGTAAAGAAATCAACTTTACTCCCCCATATCCGCACAAAAAATACCGCGATATAATCTTGGAAAAAACAAAACTTGATATTGAAAAGTTTAGAAGTTTAGCAAAACTTAAAAAAGAAGTTAAAAAAAGAGGCTTGAGGGTAGAAAAAGGTTGGAGTTGGGGCCGGACAGTTGATGAATTCTATAAAGAGTTTGTCCGGCCGAACTTAGTCGGCCCAATCTTTTTAACCCACCATCCGGCAGAATTAAAGCCTCTTGCTAAAAAAGATCCAGAAAACGAAAGCTACGTACAAAGCTTTCAGTTAATGGCCGCTGGTTTTGAGCTTTCAAACAATTATACTGAGTTAAATAACCCTCTTGACCAAAAGAAAAGATTTGAAGAACAAAAAAAGCTGGCTAAAAAAGGCGAGGATGAAACTATGGCCGCTGACCTTGATTTTGTCAAAGCCCTGGAATATGGCATGCCGCCAACTACCGGCGCCGGCATTGGCATTGACCGTCTGGTTGCTCTTTTAACCAATTCTCACTCTTTGCGAGAAGTGATTGCTTTTCCTTTGATGAAACCAAAATGAAACGAGATAAATTAGTTGAGTTTATTAAAAAAACCGTTGGTAAAGAGCTGCTTGAAAAGGCAGCAAAAGTCGATACTAGAGCTAATGGAGTTCAGATTCATGGCAAGGATGAAATCAAAAAGGTCGTTTTAGGAGTTTCTGCCAATCTCGACTTTTTTAAAGAAGCTGTAAAAGCTGGCGCTGATTTTTGTATTTTCCACCATGGGCTCAGCTTTGTAAATAACCAGCTGAATCAACGCTTAAATCCAGCAATACAAAAAAGGCTTAAAATTATTTTTGACAATAATTTGACGGTTGCCGGTTATCATTATTGTCTTGATGCCCATCCTACAATTGGAAATAACGCCGTAATTATTAAAAAATTAGGGGCCAGAAGACTAAACGAGCCATATTTTGAATTAGAAGGAGCTGCTTGGGGTTGGATAGCCGAATTTAATAAGACACAAGATGTCAAAAAATTGGCTGAAAAGTGTTCAGAGGTTTTTTCCCATGATGTTTTTGCTGTTTATGCAGGGTCTAAAAAGGTTAAACGAATTGGTGTTTGCTCTGGCGGAGCCAAACCATATAAAGAGTCGCTTTTTGAAGTAATTGACAAAAAGATTGAGCTTCATATTTCTGGTGAAATAGTTGAGGGTAGTTCTTCTTTGGCAAAAGAAATTGGTTTTAATTATTTTGCTTGCGGGCATTATGCAACTGAGGTTTTTGGGGTGCAGGAGCTGGGGTTGAAAATTAAAAAAGCATTTCCGCAATTGAAGGTGGAATTTATTGATATTCCAAATCCACTATAAATTTAAAATTTTTAGAAACTCTTACCAATTTTGAATTGCAATTTTGCATTTTTCATTTTAAATTTAAAATTTTTTTGTGCTCTCAAGAAAAAACGCCCTACAACTTCTCAGAAAATATATAAAAACCGAAAATACGATCAAGCATATGGTTGCGACCGAAGCAATCATGCGGGCATTGGCCTGTAAACTTGAACGGGAGAAAGAAGAAGAATACGCAATGGCTGGACTGTTGCACGATATTGATTATGAAGTAATTGATCAGGAAATTTACAAGGGACACGGAAAAAAATCTGTTGAAATTTTAAAAAAAGAAAAAGCCGATCTGCCAGAGTCTGTTTTTCAGGCAGTTTTAGCACACAACTATGATAAGTTGGGTAATGAGTACAAGCCAAAAAACAAAATGGACTGGGCCTTGTTTATTTGCGATTCTTTAACCGGCCTCATAGTTGCTACTGCTTTAGTGAGGCCCGGCAAAAAACTAGTTGATGTCAAAGTAAAATCTGTAATGAAGAAGTTCAAACAGCCCTCTTTTGCCGCCGGCACGAGACGAGAGGATATTGCTCTTTGCGAAGAAAAACTAGGAATACCGCTAAACGAATTTGTGGAAATTGGGCTGGAGGCGATGAAAGGGGTGGCGGGAGAATTAGGACTTTAAATTGGTTTTCAGGGTTCAACCCTAACAGAATCTTTATGCAAAAAACCGCTTTTATTACCGGCATAACCGGGCAAGATGGGTCTTATCTGGCCGAGTTGCTTTTGCCCAAAAAATACAAAGTGGTTGGTTTAGTCAGTCAGAAAAATGATATTGGCAATCAAAATATCCGGCATTTTAAAAAAAAATTAATTTTAGAAACCGGCGATCTTTTAGACAAAAAGTCTTTAAAAAAAGCGATCTTAAAACATAAACCTTCAGAGATCTACAACTTAGGCGGCATCACTTTTGTACCAACTTCCTGGGAAAAGCCGGTCTTAACCCATGATGTCAATGCTTTGGGCCCCACCAGAATTTTGGAGATCATAAGAGACTATTTGCCAAAGGCGAAGTTTTATCAGGCAACCACTTCTAAAATTTTCGGCAGGAGCAAAGCCAAAATTCAAACAGAAAAAACGCCAATTAATCCGGTTGACCCTTACAGCATTTCAAAAGCAGCTGCCCACCTGACAGTTAAAGTTTTTAGAGAAAAGTTTGGCATTTTTGCCTCCTCCGGCATTTTGTACAACCACGAGTCGCCAAGGCGCGGCCCACAATTTGTCACCCGCAAAATCACCCAGGGGGCTGTCAAAATTAAATTAGGACTTGCTAAAAATCTAGCGCTTGGCAACTTAAATGCCCAACAAGATTGGGGTTGGGCGCCTGATTATGTTGAAGCAATGTGGAAGATGCTGCAACAAAAAAGGGCTGACGATTTTATCATCTGCACCGGCAGACTGCATTCAGTAAAAGATATTTGTAGAATCGCTTTTTCACACCTAGGTTTAGATTATAAAAAATATGTCCGGCGCGACCCCAGGTTTTATAGAAAAATCGAGGCCGGTCCTAATGTCGGCAATCCAGCAAAAGCCAAACGGGTCTTGGGCTGGAAACCTAAGACCAGTTTTAAGAAAATGATTAAAAGAATTGTGGAGAACGATCTCTATCAAGGTTAAGCCTTGATAAATATTTGTTTTTGACACCACAAAAAGAGAAGCCCTGGGGCCTCTTGGCATATGGGCAGAACTTCTCTTTTGCTTATCTCTCAACAGTAATTGGTTCTGTTGTTAACTCACCGCTGGCTGAAGCAACAACACGGCCGTTTTCATTAACATGAATTAAATACTGTGTGTTGGCTGCTGTTCCTGTTGACGGGTCAGTTGGAATATCGGCTATATAGGTCGGCACTATTGTGTCGTCAGCTCCATCACTCCCTCCATCGACCTCTCCGGCATTTGCCAGGTCAAAACAAGACCCACCCGTTCCTACACAAGTAGCAGTTGTCGGGAAATTGTGTTCTGTCAGACTGTCGTCATCGCCCGGCAGGTTGCCATCGTGCTCAGCAGCAAATTGGTAAATAGCGTTGGTTATTGAGTATAAATCGCTTCTTCTTTGGGTATCCCTGGCCTGGGCAAACTGCCTACCCGGGTTAACAGCAACTAAGACAATGGCTGCCAAAATACCGATTACACCAATAACAACCAAAAGCTCAATTAAGGTAAAACCTAAAGATCCTTTTTTCATTTTTTTATTTTCTCACCCCCTCCCTTGCCCGCCTAAATTTCTGGCAGCGATACCGACTAATGATCGTGTGAGCGCGCCATGAAAATTTGGTGGGTCTATCTAATTTCGAACTTGCACTTTTAATATTTATCAAAAGTGTTCCTTAATTTAAATCTACACAACCTTACCTTGCTAAGTCAAGAGATATATTTTGTTTTTCAAAAACAGCCTTGTAGGCCTGGTTTAATTTGTCCAAGTCAACTCCTATTTTTGGTCCTGTCAGGCTTTTGTCAATCTCCGCGGCTGTTTTAACTGCTGAAAACACCCCTTTTAAAGTAAAAGCCAAAAGAAAAAGTAATAAAACTAAAGTGCTTGCCAAAATAAGATAAAAACGGTCAATTGCTGGCAAACTTTTCATCAACATATAAAATCCCTCCGTACTTTAGGCTAACTGCTCCTTCAGAAAGCCGGCTGATTTCAAGATTTATAGCTCGGACTACAAAAGGCAAACTCTCAAGTCTTTTTAAACCCCAGTCAATCTGGTTCCAGCTGCCTCTAAACTCAATTATTATTGGCAAACCGTCAAAACCAGTCCTGTCCTTAACCGGCCGGTTGCTGGCAAAAGAAAAACTGGTTACCAAACCCTCATTTTTAAGTTTATCAATCTCGTTTATAAATTCAAGAAGGTCGGCCTCGCCAGCCGGAAAAAGGGCAAAAAGTTTGTCAAGCTTGACTTTATGGTTAGCAAGTTCGATTCTTAGAGCGTCGGTATCCAGTTGCAGGCTGGCAAGGCTGGTATTTCTTAAAATCTTGACCTCTCGGGCTTTTTCAGGAAAGTTTAGCAAAAGGAAAAGTAAAGCCCCGAGACAGGAAAGATTAGCAAGACTCAAGATAGCGACTTTTATAAACAAACCCTCTTTATTTTTAGGCTTTTTTTTGACCGGCTTTTCCTTTGCTTGGCTTTTAGCTGGCGTTGGCTGGCTTTCAACAGTTTTAGGTTTTGGCATAACTCTTTAGGTTTTTAATTTAATTGGTTTTTGTTCGTTTGATGAAAGATAAGTCAAGCTCATGGTAAACTCAAAATCGCTTACCGCCTCAAAGTTTGAAATAGGAATAGTTACCTGCGAAAAAGCCTGGTCTTGCTGGAGATTATTTTTAAAACTAACAAGTGTTTCCCGGCTGCTGGCTGTGCCTTTTAGAAAAACCTTGCCGGTATCCAAATCAATTTTATAATCAGAAAGCCTAATGCCCGGCGGCTGGGAAGCGCTTAACTTATTAAGCAGGTCCTGAGGCCGCTGGGATTTTTCCTCAATTTTTAAAATCTTGTCGGTTATTTGATTTGCTTGGGCAACTTGCTGGTCAAGGTCGGCCGGCAGTTTTGTCTGCTGTTCAATCTTTTTTTGAAAAACCTTAGTTTGCGTCTCAAGCCACAAATTGGTAGCCAGACTTGCTAAAAAGCACGTGCTTGTAAAAAGAGAAGCAATAATTGCCACTGTCCAAACCTGGCGTTTAAGTTTTTTTCCTTCATAATGTTTTGCCCAAGAAAGAGGCAAAAGATTTACTGTTGTCTCGTCTCTTGGCTCGGCCGGGTCTTTAAACTGAAGGGAAAGCGGCACTAAATACTCCTGGATTTGGCTTGGCGAGAGGCCGCTAATTTTAACATCTATCTGGTGGGCCGGCTTGCCAATAGTCTGCTGCAGTTTGCTCATCAACCCTTGGGTTAGTTCAAGCCCGCCGACTTCTATTCTTTCAACCGGCGTTTTTTGATAGTGGGATACCATGTTTTGCGCTGTCCACAAGACGCCATTGGGGTCAGCCGAACTGACAACAGAGCTTGAGAGAATCTTTTCTCCCTGGGCCAAAGACAAGACTACTTCGCCAAAGTTTGCATAAACTACCAGTTTGGTAGTTGGCTGGTGGTCAGAAATCCTTACTAAAGAAAGGGAGGGTGTCTCAATAGCCAAAGGCATAAGGCCGGCAAAACCAACGGCGTCAACATAGTTTGAAAGAAGAATCTTAGGAACAGCAACCGCTAAAATCTGCTTGGCTTTTTTTTCATGGTTTATGACTTTCCAGTCAACAACCATGTCTTTTTCAATGCCGGGCAAAAGGTCGCGAAGTTGCCAGCGGACGGCCTCATCAAGCTCTTTTTCTTGCAATGTTGGCAAGGTAAGCGATTTAGTAAAGGTGGAAAACTCAGGAATTGTCAGGGCAACTGATTTTTCCCTGAAGCCGAGCTTTCCCCAGGCGTTTTTTAAAATCTCAGCTAAGGTTTTTTTGTCCTGGATTAAGTAGTTTGATATTAAGCCCTTTGGTAGATCAATGGTGGTAAAAGTCTGAACCTGAGTTTTTGCAGAATTTAGCTTTAAAATCTGGAGTTTTTTTTGGGTAAAGGAAAGTGAGACAAAGGGTTTTTTCATGGGCAGCAAGAGTTGCGAAGCAACTCCAGTTAATTAGTTGATTAGTTAATTAGATTATACAAGGAAAGGGGGAGGAAAATAAACCGGAAGGTGATATACTGGAAGTAAACCCAAAGTTTAGAATTTGAAACAATAAATAACAATAAATAACCATTAATAACTATGAATAACAGTTATTAGTAGTTATTTGCTTCGCGTTATTAGATTGTTATTTAATGAAAAAAAATTACAGTCTTGGGCAAAGTTATCTTGATATCTTAATTACCATCGGTGTTTTTTTGATTTTACTTCATGCCATCTTTACATTGGTAAGCGCTTCTTACCAGTTTATAAACTTTACCCGCGCCAGAACGGCAGCCAAACACTTGGCCAGCGAAAAAATCGAAACTGTCCACAATATGCCCTATGATGAAATAGGAACAGTCGGCGGTATCCCGGCCGGGCCACTGCCCCAAACAGAAACTGTTAAACGCAATAACTTGAACTACACTGTCAAAACAAGCATTGTCTATATTGACGATCCTTTTGACAGCTCAGCGCCCGATGATCTTTTGCCGACTGATTATAAAAGAGTTCGGGTCAGTGTTTCCTGGGAAGGCTTGGCTGCCTCAAAAACAAATCCGGTAACTTTAATAACCGATATTGCCCCCCAAGGAGTGGAAACAACAGCCGGCGGCGGCACCCTGTCTATCTTGGTTTTTGACAGTCAAGCCGAGCCGGTTCCCCAGGCGACGGTTAGAATTGTCGCCGAAAGTCTTACTCCCACCGTTAACCTGACTTTGGAAACTGCTGACAATGGCCGGGTGATTTTGCCGGGAGCAACAACCTGTTCTAACAACTGCTATCAAATATCTGTCACAAAAGAAGACTACAGCAACGATAGAACTTATTCGACAGAAGAGATTGCCAACCCAAACAAACCCCACCAAAATGTCCTAGAAGGTAATTTAACAGAAATAAGTTTTGCTATTGATAAAACAAGCAGTTTAGCAGTTATCTCGACCCAGGGTAAAGAAACAGATTTTGCTCCCCAGCCCAATGTTTCTTTTTGTTTGCGGGGAAGCAAAACCTTAGGTGCGGATATAAATGATGAACCTGTCTATAAGTTTGACCAAGAGCTTACCACCGATAGCTTGGGCCAGCTGACAATTGAAAGCCTTGAGTGGGATAATTACGAGTTTTTCCTGCCGGATGGCAGCAACTGGGATATTGCCGGAACCAACCCTTTAACAATTCCACCGGGGCCAATAATTGTCTTGCCGGACCAAAGCCTGCAGCTTGGTTTTGTCGTCCAAGCCCACACTAACCATAGTTTGCTGGCAATCTTTAAAGACAGTTCTTCAAGTCTTATTGCCTCGGCAGCCGCCAGACTTTCTGCAAGTGGTTTTGAGGCAAGCGGCTCAAGCGGGCTTTCCGGAGACCCTGACTTTGGCCAGCTTTTCTTTCCTGGTTTGAATGCTCAACTTTATGCCCTTGAAGCCACAGCAACCGGGTTTTTGGATTACAACGGTAGTGTGGATATTAATGGGGTAACTACCGAAGAAATAGTACTGAAAACAGAATGAGAAAAATTTCTAATTACTAATTTCTAATATCTAATGAAGTGTCAAATTTCAAAGCTCAAATGTCAAATCAAATCCAAAGCTCAAATGATTAAAAATTAATTTAACATTTAGTCATTTAGTCATTGAATTGTCATTTGGATTTTTGGTGAGGATTATAAATCTGAAAAAAATTACCTATTACCTATTACCTATTACGTATTACTCTCGCCTTCGGCGAGAAGGCTTTACCCTCATTGAAGTTTTAGCAGCCACCATATTAGTTATCGGCCTAGGCCTGGGCATTGTCGGCCTGCAATCAATGGTAACGCAAAACCGGCTGGTCGTTTGGCGAAGCTATTTAAGCCTAAACGATGCCAATTCTAACTTGCAGTCTTTGGTAAAAGAGCTTAGGATGGCCCGGACAGGTGATAATGGCGCTTATCCTTTAGAAACAGTAACCGATCAAGAAATTGCCTTTTACTCAGATATTGATTTCGACAGGCAGACAGAAAAGGTAAAGTATTATTTAGACGGCTCAACCCTTTACAAAACGACTACTGAGCCCCAGGGCTATCCGGCTATTTACCCAGCGGAAAATGAAAAAACAAAACTTTTGACAGAAAACGTACAGAACGGCGAGGAGCCGGTTTTTTACTATTATAATGGCAGCTGGCCGCAAGACACAGAGAATAACCCATTGCCAATTGCCGACCGGTTATCAGATACTAGATTAATAAAAATTTATTTAAAGGCAAATCCCGAGGCCGGTGTCCCGGACAAAGACTATATCCTGCAGTCTTTTGTGCAGGTGAGGATGCTAAAGGAAAATCTTTAGAAAACAACCAATTTCTAATTTCTAATGTCTAATAAAATGCCAAATGATAAATTTCAAATGTCAAAAATCAGAAAAAAATTAGAAATTGGGTATTTAAGAATTAAAAATTTCATTAGAAATTAGGTATTAGAAATTAGAAATTTTTATTCATGATCCATTATCCATTATCTATTATCTATAAACAAAAGGGCTCTATCACCCCACCCTTACTCATCATCACTGCCTCTTTCATAGTCATAATTTATGCTCTTTTATTTATGCTGTCGCTGCAACTTGACTACTCCCAAAGACAGGTAGCAAGCGAGCAGGCTCTGGCAATCGCCGAAACAGGCATTAATTATTACCGCTGGCACCTAGCTCACGCGCCCGAGGACTTTCAAGACGGCACTAGCGCGCCTGGTCCTTATGTGCATGATTATCTTGACCCTCAGGGCGCCAGCATCGGCAAGTTTAGCTTAGAAATCATCCCGCCCAGTGCAGAATCCTCAATTGTAACAATTGTTTCAACCGGCTGGACAGAAAGGTATGAAAATATCAAAAGAACCATCAAGGCCCAATATGGCAAGCCGTCTTTAACACAGTTTTCTTTTCTGCAAAATGCCTCAAGCTGGTATGGCAGCGGCATTACTATCCATGGCAAAGTTCATTCAAACAACGGCATCAGGATGGATGGCACTAACACTTCTGTGGTTTCAAGCGCTAAAGAAACATATATGTGTGGTAGTGAAACCGGCTGCCATCCACCTGAAGCTAAACCCGGGGTTTGGGGTGCAGGCGGCGACCAGGGCTTGTGGCAGTTTCCAATGCCGGCCATTGATTTTGACTTGATTTCTTTTGACTTTGCCTCAATGAAAGAGTCAGCTCAAACACAAGGGCTTTATTTAGGTGAGTCGGGAAAAGAAGGCTATCATATAATTTTTGAAAATGAAACATTTAGGGTCTTTAAAGTCTTAAGAACTGATTATATTGAAGGCTATAGCGTCCCTGGCCAAGGTTTGGGTCAGGAAGGCAAAGGCGGCTGTCGCAAGCGCTACCAGTTAATCGCCAGCGAAGAACTTATTGATAACTATAATTTGAGCAATACGCCAATTATCTTTGCTGAAGATTATCTGTGGGTAGAAGGAGTAATTGATGGCCGGCTGACAGTAGTCGCCGCTCGTTTTCCAATAACTTCTAATAAAATAAGCATCTGGATCCCAAATAGTTTGCATTACGCCGCCTATGACCATACAGACTCGCTTGGCCTAATTGCCCAAAGCAGCATTATTTTCACCCGCGATGTCCCTGATGATTTTAAGATCGATGGCGCTTTGATTGCCAAAGCCGGCAATATCATGCGTCATGGTTATTTTTGGTGGTGCGGAGGGGCTGAAGGAGCGGTAAAAGACAAGCTAACAATCAATGGTTCTTTGATTTCCTATTTTAAATCCTACTGGAACTTCGGATCAGAGCCGGAATCCGGCTTTATCACCCGGGAAATCACTTATGACCCCGACCTTCTCTACAGCCCTCCCCCCTTCTTCCCCACCTCAGGGGAGTATGAGTTTATCTCCTGGACAGAAGAATAGCTTTAAATTTCTATTTCTCTTCCTGTCTTACACAGAAAGTGTTTGAGATGATTGCTTTGGTGGTAACCAGTGAGTCCCAAACAGTGCAGTCGGCAGCTTCTTGGATTTGCTCATCCATAACCGGCGGAGGGCTGGGACTGGGGCTTGGTTGAACACCTGGAGACGGGGACGGTGATGAGCTGGGGTTTGGAGACGGACTTCCCCCCCAGCCTGGGGGATAAACACAATAGTTTAGCCGCCAAAAAGGGCAATCGTCAATGCTGCTGCCGGAATCGCCGCCTGTCCCACCGCCATCATCACCCTCATCATCACCAGTATCACTAGGCCAACCGCCATCATCACCGCCGTCCTCTATCGAGTCAAAATAATCACTTAAAGACTCGGCTCCTTCTGTATCAGTTAACTCATTTATCAATTCAAAAATGTCATTTATTTCCTCGCTGTCTTTTTCTATATAAATTGTTACCTCTTGGCCGTTTAAAAGAAAGGTAATTTGATAGCTGTCGCCTTTTTCTTCAACTAAAGCTAAAGAAAAATCGTCAAAACCAGCTGTTTTTGCCTTTTTTTTAAAAAAATCAAGGATGTTTTCTGTTTTATCCTTATCCCACTGCTGCTGAAAAATCTTTTGTGGCGTTTCTATCTCGCTTACTCCACCTTCTTTAACAGTTAGGCTAGTGTTTTCGTCTTTTAACTTAATCTCTCGCTGAGAAATCCCTAGATCCAGTTTTTTTCCGGAAAAAACGACTACCAAAACCAAAATCAACCCAACAATAAAAAAGGCAATTAAGAGGTTTAGAGAAGTTATGTAAGGTTTAATAAGTTTGGTGAGCTTTTTAGAAAAGTCCATGGATTAAATTTCTAATTATTCTAATTGACCTAATTAGGTCAATTTAGCTTTAGCGCCCAATCGTCTCCTGCAGGCCGCCGACAATACTGTAGATTGGCGCCACTACCATAATCACCATCACACCAACGGCAATACCAATCACCAGCATTAAAACCGGCTCAATAAGAGAAGTTAACCGTTTAAGTCTAAAATCCACCTCGCTTTCATAAAAATCAGCCAGTTCTTCTAAAACTTGTTCTAAAGCACCGGTTTTTTCGCCGGTTTTAATCGTCTGGATCATAATTAAGGGAAAAACCCGCTTGCCTTTGACTAAAACCTGTGAAAGCGACTCGCCTTTAGCAACACTTGAGCTAAACTGCCTAGCTCTTTTGAAAAGCTTGGGTTGGGTAAGGCTGTCTGCAGACACATTTAAAGCATCAACAATTGATACCCCGCTTTTTAAGAGAACTGATAAAGTTCTTGAAAAACGGGCTACGTCAATCTGATCCATGATTTTTTTGACTGCCGGAATCTTGCTTAATAAAAGAAGCAACGCCCTTCTAGTCTTAGGATTAGCAATAATGAATGTTGCTAAAATCAGAAGCCCAAACATCGCGCCGAGGGCCAAAAAAAGGTTCTCGCCAACAAAACTGCCAAAAGAAAGAATTATGCGGGTAATCGTCGGCAGTTTAATATTCATCTTTAAAAAAACCGCGGAAATCTTTGGCAAAACAAAGCCGATCATTAGAAAACCAACGCCAACCATAGCAGTTATAATAACCAGCGGGTACATCAGAGCCCCTTTTATTTTTTGGGAAAATTCATAGCTTCTGGATAACTGTTTTGCCAGATAATCAAAGGCCTTTTCCAAACTTCCTGACTCCTCGCCAGCCTTAACAATAGTTAAAAAAACCGGATCAAAAACCTCTTTGTATTGGGAGAGGGTAACGGATAAACTTCGCCCCTTTCGAATTTGCGAGCTGGCGTCAGCTAAAACTTTGCGCATTTTTTTGTTGTCAGACTCCTGCTTTATGATTTCTATTGCCTCATGCAGGGAAAGACCGGCCCGAAGCATCGTTGCTAAAAACCGGCAAAAAGCTGCCTTTTCGGCAATGGAGATTTTAGCGTCAAACAAAGAAGAAACGCCCTGTTTTACATCCTTTATAGTCAAAACCTGAAGCTCTTCAGCCCGAAGCAAAGAAGCAGCCTCTTCACGGCTTGAAGCCTGGATCGTTTCCTGAACAACCTTGCCTTCTTTATTTTCGGCTTTGTAAGTAAAAAGTGGCACAGAATAATATCAAATATCAAAAAGCAAATAGCAAATATATAAATCAAATATAAAAAAATGAAGAAAATAAAATATTTAATTTTTAATATGTATTTTTGCTCTTTTATATTTAATTTTTAATATCGCTAAAATTGAGGCAATTTTAGCGTTACTTTTCCCTCACCGCCCTTAGCGCCTCCTCTAAGGTTGTCAGGCCGGCGGCAATTTTGTTCATCCCATCCTCAAACATCGTTATCATTCCTTCGGAAACTGCCTGTTCTCTTATAGTATCGCTTGAAACTCTTTTGACAACCAGTTGGCGGATTTTATCAGTAACAGCCAAGAATTCATAAATGCCGACCCGGCCGGAATAGCCGCTGCCGTGGCATTTATCACAACCTTTGCCTTTATAAAACTTCTGGCCCGGTTTGACAGAAATGTCTTGAGCAAGCATTTTCAAACTTTCCTGGCTGGGAGCAGTCTCTACAAGACACGAAGTACAGATTCTCCTAACCAGCCTTTGGGCGATAACGACATTTATAGTTGAAGCGACTAAAAAACCCTCAGCTCCCATGTCTAAAAAACGAGGAATAGCACCGGCGGCATCATTGGTATGAAGGGTAGACAAAACTAAGTGACCGGTCAGAGCGGCGTGAATAGCAATCTCTGCGGTTTCCTTATCACGAATCTCGCCAACCATTATAATATCCGGGTCATGGCGGAGTAAGGAACGCAAACCTGTTGAAAACTTAAGGCCGACTTTGGGGTTAACCTGAATTTGGTCAATTCTTTTAATACCGTATTCTATCGGGTCTTCTATCGTGCAGATTTTAACTTTCGGGGTATTTAAGATATTTAAAATCGAGTAAAGGGTCGTTGTCTTGCCTGAGCCGGTCGGCCCGGTTGCCAAAACCATGCCATGGGGTTTTCTGATATTATCTTCTATAAGCTCTAAGTTTTGGCCGGTAATTCCTAACTCTTCTAAACTTAAAGGCCGCCTGGTTTCAGGCAAAAGGCGCATAACGACATTTTCTCCGTAAAAGCCGGGGATTATAGAAATCCTAAGACCAATAACATCACCATCGACAGTAAACTTGTACCGGCCGTCTTGAGGAATGCGATGTTCATCAATCTTTAAATTGGAAAGAATTTTAATACGAGCAACAATGGCATTTTCTATGCCGCGGGGAAGTTTTAAAATATCGTGCAGTACGCCGTCTATGCGAAAGCGGATTATAACTTCCTCGGCAAAAGCTTCTATATGAACATCTGAAGCCCGCTCGGCAGCGGCGTATTCTAAGATTGTATCCAAAACCTTTATAACCGGCAGTTTCTCGGCTGCTTTCTCAAGGTTGACCTCAGCCTTGGCCCTTTTAACGTTTTCAGCAATCACCTTTTCAAAATCTGCCCTGATGTTTTTTTTATACTGGCCCAGGGCTTTACGGATGCTGTTTGAGGTTGCATAGTGGGGAATGATTTGCATGCCGGTCTGGCGGCGGGCAAATTCTAGGGCCTCAAAGTTTGTCGGGTCTTCCATTGCCAGCTTTACAGCATTGTCTTTTTTCTCAAAAGGAACCATCCGGTAAGAACGGGCCAGCTTTTCAGGAATGGTTTTTAAAATCTCTTCGGAGAGAACTTGCTGGCTTATATTGACAAAGGGGACTTTTAAATGCTCGGCAATCAGCTTGCCTAAATCTTCTTCGTTTACGAAACCTTTAAAAACTAGAATGTCTTCAACTTTTTTGCCTAAGTAAGCGGCCGACTCGGCGGCTTCGTCAAAGTCAGCTTCTCTTATAAAGCCGGACTTGACTAAGATTTGTTTAAGGGTTTGTGGGGGCAGCTTCAAAATCCAGTAATTAGTAATAGGTAATTAGTAATAAGTAATTTTTTTCTTTTACGGTTTACGAATTACGATTTACCTATTACGAAGTTTAATTCATTATAGCAAGTTTTCAATGGAAGCAATGGAGTAATTGAGTGATCTCCGCCAAAGACGGACCAGCCTTTGGCTGGAGTAATTGAGGAACTTAAGAAAGGCAAGCGCTTTCAGGGTCCAATCATATTTTCTGAAAAAATCCTCTCGGCGATTTTTTGGGCGATGAAGGCGTGGCCGGAGGCGGAGGGATGGATGTGGTCGGCTTGGTTAATATAGGCCTGGTTGCCTTCGCCATCAGAAAGCAAGGTTGGGTGATAGCAGTCAACTAGGGGAACGCCAAGAGTTAAAGCAAGCTTGGTAGTGCTTTCCAAATATTGGCCGATTTTTTGCGCGTGCTGCCAGCTAGTGTCCTGCGGCCAGTTAATGCCATTTTGACCGGTGCCAAACTCTGCTTTGGCCGGGGCGTTTTCCGCCAAAAGCAAAACCGTTTTGCCGGAACTTCTAACTCTATTCACAAGCTCTGCCAGCTTGGTCCAGTAATAATTTATGTCGCGGTCTGAAAAGGGATTGTAAGCAAAAGAGCCGATTATGACAATGTCGGCCGCGCCGGCATTGGTTAACGCCGGGTAGTTTCTGTCATGGTAAGAATAAGATTGGTCAACACGGTTCAAGCCGGCCTCGATATTTTGAGCGCCAACGCCGTAGTTTAACAAAGCAAAGTCAACATTTGGGTAATAATTTGCAAGAACGGTTTTTAAATAAGGCAAACCTGTTCCCATCGTATCAACCATTGAGTCGCCAAATATGGCAATCGTAGCCGTGGAAATTTCCTCTGGACTTTCTTCCTGAAAAGCTTGTAAAGGACCGTCCTTGCCCTCAGCAATGCCCTCAGCAAAGACGGTCCTTTCCGGAATTGCAGGAGAAATTGCTCCTAAAACTTGAGGCAAAGGGCTTGGGCTGGTTACAGCTTGCGGCATATAAGCTAGGGTCGCCGGAATCGGCGCTTTTAAAGCCTCTTGCGGCCGGGCATTGGCAAATGGAGAAACACCAACTCCCACAAGGAGGCCGAGTAGGAAGATAAAAATACTATGTTTAAGTTTCACTTCTGATTTTTATAAAAATCTTTAAAAATAACCCAATAACCCAATAATCAAATTTCAAATCAATAATTGAATAAACAAATATTACAAATTCTTTTATTTGATTATTTATCCGCCAGCTGGCGGATTGAAATTGATTTGATTATTTGAAATTTGTATTTATTTGATTATTAGGATTACTTATTAGGAATTGTCTTATCCTCCTCACCGCTCTTGCCCTATGACTAACTTTATTTTTCTCTTCGCGTGTCAACTCGGCAAAGTGTTTGTTTAAACTTTGAACGACAAAAACCGGATCATAACCAAAGCCGTGCTTGCCTTTTGGTTTTTTGGCAATAAAACCCTTGCACTCACCATGCCTTGTAATTAATTTATCATTTTTAGGACTGTAGAGGGCAACTGTACAAACAAATTTAGCGCTTCTTTTCTTTAGGGATAATCCTTTAAGCTCTTTTAAAAGCTGCCGATAGCGGTCTTTATCTGTGCCTTTTTTATAACGCTTGCTTTTAATCCCTAGCTTGCCGGGCAAGGCCCCAACAAAAAGTCCACTGTCATCAGCTAAAGTCAAAAAACCTGCTATTTTTCCAAAAGCCCTGGCTTTTAAAATGGCATTCTCCTCCAACGTTTTGCCAGTTTCCTCAACATCAAAATCCGGCGGGATTTTTTTAACCTCATCTAAACTTAAAAGCTTTGCCGGCAAATCTCCTAAAAGCTTTTTTATTTCCTTAAGTTTTCCTCTACGTCTGGTGGCAATTAAAAGTTTTCTCACCTTTCTTATCTTTCATCTTTCCTTCTCTTTTTTTAAGCCATCTTTTTCTGGCATTTTTGAGGCGCTTGTAGTCTATAATCAACTCGCTTAAAACAGCAAAGGGGAAAGCGACTATGGCGGCGACAATGATTATATGGGGAGTTATCTTAGCATCGGTTGCCAGCTCTATGGCAATCAGGTCCTCGGCAATCCCCATCAGAAAACCGATAAAGAAAAACTCGAGAAAGTGGTTAATAACGGTCTTTTTTAAACTCACTACACTTCCTCAAATAGAGCCCTTCTGTATTTTTTGGCCTTTTTATCATAAATAAAAATCCGGCCGCACTTGCAGATTATTTTTTCCATTCCTCCTTTGGCTTTGGACTTTTTGCCCTTTGAAAGCGGCATGCCGCAACCGACACATTGACTGCGGGAAAGCAACCAAGCTTGAACCGGAGCAATGAGATTTTTGAACATGTAAATTAGAGAATTAGAGAATTAGAGAATTAGAGAATTAGTTTTTGATTTCTAATCTTTTAACCTCTGGTTTTCTAATCCACTAGTCTTTATTTATTATTTTGTATGACTTGACTCCCAGTTTAACAGGTTTTTTTTCTTTCATCAAGAAAGTTTTGCAGGATTAGGGCAGCAGCGGCCTGGTGGATTTTTATTTGCCTCTTTTTTTGCCTAAGCCCTGCCTCGACCATTCTTTGGGAAGCCTCAACAGAACTTAATGTTTCGTCCTGATAAACTACAGGGATGTTTGTTTTTTTGGAAAGTTTTTTGCCAAAAGCTTTTGTTTCTTTAGCCATCTTGCTTTCAGAAATGCCAAGAATGATTTTTTTAATTTGATATTTTTCAACTAACTTTGCCAGCTTTTTGATAAGCTCATTTTTCTCCTTGTATTTAATCTGAGTTAAAGGTTCAGCCAAAACATTATTGTAGCTTATGGCTACGCCTATATGTTTGAGGCCGAAATCGATGCCTAAAATTGCCACGCAATTTAATTTAAAATTTAAAATGCAAAATGTAAAATTGCAATTCAAAATTCAAAATTTTTAATTTGTAATTTCAATTGGAATTTAATGTGGAACAAGATTCGCCCTTATCACACCCCGCCTCAAATAGGTTCCCGGCGGGACACAGGTTACCAGGCTTAATGTCCGCCGGTCAAACCGCTGCTCAAGCATTTCAATGTCATCGGGCCTTACCTCTTTATATTCTTCAACTTTGTATTTAAATTCCAACCCGTCATAGTTTATCAAAATCTCGTCGCCTTTTTTCAAGGTAGGCAGGGTAGAAAATATCGCATGATAGTCTTTAGGATTGTAAAAAGCCGGCAGAACCGAATGGCCAAAAATCACTGCATTGCCATACTCCCCGGGCAAGCTGGTGGCGCTATAATGGATCAAACTCTCATCTAAATCATCGCCGCCAACTATAACCTTGGCATCTTTGATCTTAAGCTTAGGAATACTTAAGTAATACTCGCCTTCGTTACTTTGGTTTTTTGACGAAGAACTTGTGGGAAACCAGTTGCTCAATTTTGTATAGTCTATCTCTATAATCTCCGGTCCTGTTTGGACAGGCAAGACTTGAGACACTCTGTTAACAACCGAATCATTTACTAAAGGATTTATAAACCCTCTCGCCTCAGCAACGGCAATTTCGGGAACCGGGGTAACAAGGGTGCTGCCGGCCCATCTTTGGGCAATAACTTGATGGGAAAATAGGGGATAACCAACAGTCGTCAAAAGAGTCGAGCCTAAGATAATTAAAACGTTGGGTAAAGAGCGGGTAAAAAAACCTTTCCAGTTTACGCTTTTTTCTGAGTTTTTCAAAACCAAATGGGCTTTGCGGTAACGATAAAGGGTCATGCTTCCATTTTGGCAAATTTTTGCCAAAATGGAAAGACGCCATTATTCAGCAATTTTAAACTCAATCTCAATATTTTCTTTAAGCCTTGGGAGGGTGCCGAGCTTGCCGGGGAGTTTGGGGGAAATTTCAATTACTGCCCGAGCAAAGTTTGGTAAGGAAGAAAGAGTTTCTTCAGCCACTTGCGGATATTTACCAACTAAACTTTCAGTCAGTTCATCAATATCATACCGGGGTAGTAGTTCTGCCTTAACCTGGACTTCAAACTCCGCCTCCTCGTCGCTGGCCTCAACATCCTTGATTTCCGTTTCAAGGTCGGTTGGCCGAAGCTCAAAATTGTCCGGTACCTGGTCAGACAAAACATAGAAAAGCAAACTATCCAAATCTTCTTTGGCAAAAGAAAGGGCGGTTAATTGTAAAGATAAATCAAGACTTAATTTATCCGCCTCATCATCTACATCATGGTTAAACTCTTTGCTTTTCACCTTCTTTTCCATGCCTTTGGCAAAAACTTTTTGGCCCGGAGGCAGTTTTTCTTCTAATTTTTGGGCAGCTTCGGCTTCAAGTTTTTCTGTCAGTTTGGCAAGGAGAGCCTCTTGGTCTTCTTCAGAAACAGCTTTTATTTCCCGGCTGGTACCGCCCGAGAGGCCGCTTTCGGTTTTGGCAGAAAAACTGCCGGTACCAAAGTCTTTAAAGCTAAACTCTGTACCCGCCTCAAGATTATATTCCGGACCGATAGAGGCTGCTTCCAACCCAACAGTTGCCTTACCATAAGTAATTGTCTCTCCTTCTTCTGTTGTTTCGGCGCTTTTGGAAGCAACTTCAACATCTTCTAAAATTTCAAAACTTAAGTTGTTAGGACCAACCAAAACAGTTCTTTCTTCAAAACTTTTAACAGAGTCTGTTTTGTTAAAAATTGTTGCCTCGCCATTGGCCTTATCGCCAACTAATTTTTTACCGGAGGTAGAAATTGTCTCAGAACTTGAGGCCTCAATTGTTTGCGTTTTTCCGGGAATTATTTTGTCTTCCTTATCAAGAAAGGCAGCAGCGCTGGAAACCGTCAGACTGATCTCTTTTTCTAAAATCTCCGGCTTGATAAAAACGATTACCTTGGCTTTTGGCAAACGCCAGTAAAGAACGAGCCCGCCAACAAAAAGGCAGATAAAAATAAAAACTATAAAGCCAACAGTTGCTGGAAGTCCGGAAAAGGGAATTCCCGGTTTTTTAAACTTTGGAAGCCGCGGCCGGATACTAAAAAGACTTTGAGGAACTAGCTTTACCACACTAAAAACCCTCCCCAAAAAACCTTCCCGCTTTGGCTGAGCAGAAGTCTTGCGGGAAATCTCCGTACCTGACACAACATCAGGGCCTCGCATTTCCCTAATTACAAGCTCTTCGTGTTTTTTACCCTTCTCTGCTACTTTTTCTACTGGCGCCCGCCCCAAATCGTGCTTGCTCTGGTTCAGGGCTACCGCTACCCTTGCTGCTTTCTTTTCTACCTTTTCCTTTCCTAGCTTCTCTACCTTTCCTACTTTCTTCAATACATCCCCTCCCGCCACAAATCCCAACTCTTCAGTATTATCCTTTTTAACCTCACTATCTTCAACTTTTAATTCCTCTTCTTCTTTATCTTCCACGACCCCAACCTCTTCAGCCGCTCTCTCCCTTGTTTCTTCATCTCTATCTTTCTCTTTTGATACTTCTTTCTTTTCCTCTTCTATCTCAAACCCCAGGCTTTTGGCTACCTCACTGCCGCCGGCAACCGCTATTGCCCTGATGGAAGTCTCAACCGCTAAAGACTCAACTTTGGGAAAGTGCAAAAAGGGCAACTCTTTGTCCCACTCATAAGATATCAACTGTTGTTTGGCCTCTTCAAAGTCAGCCAAGCTGTCAAACAAAATCATCCTGGGAGGTAAGTTTTCAACCTTTTCAAAACGGGCCAAGCCTTCTTTAACATCAGCAGCTAAGTCCTCACTTCGAACAACCGTTTGGCTGCCAACCACTTTGCCTAAAACCACAAGGCTTAAGCAAATTTCTGTCTCCGCCATCCGGATAAGGATCGCACTCGGCGGCGTACCTTGCTTTTTTTTCAAAAAAGTCACCAAAGCCTCTATTGTTGCTACAAATCCTAAAGGTTTAAACTCTAGGTTTCGGCAAACTTGCTTTAAGGTCCTTTTTTTGTCCTTTGCAATTTGGTCTTTTACTACCCAATCTTCAGGCAAACCAAAAATAACTGAGTCAGGTTCAGGCGTGATGCCGGCAGAAGCAGAAGAAATTGTCCGGTCGCAAGCCACTAAAAAAGAGCCGTCTTTTTTTTCATCCCACTCTTCAACAGTGCCGATTTTAACCACCTCAGCTTTGCCTTCAACAACCTCCCAAACAGCAGACTTTAAAGTATCGCTTTCTATTTCCAAGGCAAAAAAGGTTTTTCTTTCCTTTTTTTCTGAAGTTTTGATTTTTCCTAAAATGTTGGTTAAGGCCACTTTAAAACTAGTAGCTAGTAGTTGCTAGCCAATAGTTAGGCAAGTTTGAAATTTTTATTTGAGTACACCATAAATTCTACGTTTTCCTGCACCGCAAGACTCTTCTTTTTCAATTGTAAACTGCCCTAAACCCCCTGTAAAGTCTACATGCGGCCCAGCGCAGACTTCCTTGCTGAAAAAGCCAATTTTATAAACATTTACTTTCTCGCCATAACGCTGGCCAAAAAAGGCCAAAGCGCCCTGTTTTTTAGCTTCGGTTAAACCCATCACCTTTTTAGTAACCTTTAAGTTTTTCTTTATTTGTTCATTCACCAAATCTTCAATTTTTTTGATCTGCTCATCAGTCAACTTCTCGGGATGACTAAAATCAAAACGCAGCCTCTCTGCCGTTATATTCGAGCCGACTTGCTGGACATGCTCGCCTAAAATCCGACGCAGGGCTTCATGTAAAAGATGGGCGGCAGTATGTAATTTAGCAGTCTCTTCTGAATGATCTTGCAGACCACCGGCAAACCTTTGTTTAGCCCCTTCTCGGGAAATCTTTTGGTGTTTTTTCTTAGCAACAAGATAGTTTTCTCTATCTAGCTCATAAGTATCTTTGGTTTGCATTGTTAAAAGTTCTTCTAATATTTCAGGCTTAATACCATGAGTTTGTTCTAAATCAAAAGCAATTCTTCCGTCAATTACTCTTTTCCCATTTTTAATTTTCCCTCCTGTTTCTAACCCGCCTTTTCTTTTTAAAAGTTTCCTTGATTTTTCCCAAATTGTTTCAAACCTTTCCTCCTCTTTTTCAAATTCTTTGAATATTTTAAGTTTGTTTTTTCCTATTTCTGGATAAAATTCTTTATAAATGTCAATAGTTTCATTAATTACTCTTTTATTATTAAAATCTCCTAATTTGTGTTTATTCATCATCATTCTAGTAATTAGTTTTCTTAAAACATACCCTCTATCTTTATTTGAGGACTCGATCCCGTCGCTAATTACAAAAACTGCCGCTCTTAAATGGTCTAAAATTATACGAAATTCTTTAGGATAATTTTCATATTTTTTCCTTGATTTCAGTTCGATGATTCGAATCATCGAACTGAATAGTTCTGTTTGAAAGGGGTCAGGGATTTTAATTTTTCCATCAAGAAATTCCATGATTGCTACTACTCTCTCAAACCCCATGCCAGTATCAACATTTTTTTGTTTTAAAGACTCAAAGCTGCCATTTGCTTTTTTATTAAACTGCATGAAAACGTCATTCCAGATTTCGACAAATCGGCCACAGTCGCAATTTGGATGGCAAACCCTGCCAAATTTCTTATCATGAGGTAAACCGGTATCGTAAAACATTTCCGAATCCGGACCACAAGGGCCAGTTTGGCCAGCCGGCCCCCACCAGTTATCTTCATAAACAAAAATTCGACCGCTCTGCCATCCTTTTTTGGCATTTCCAACTTCTGCTTTTATTCCTGCTTTTTCAAATATTTCTTGCCAAATTTTAATTGACTCTTTATCAAGTGGAGCGTCTTTGTTGCCGGCAAAAACGGTTGCATAAACTCTTTTAGGATCAAGGTTTAACCATTTTTTGTCTGTTAAAAATTCAAAAGACCAGTTGAGAGCTTCTTTTTTGAAATAATCGCCCAAAGACCAATTGCCTAACATTTCAAAAAAAGTAAAATGCCGCATATCGCCAACTTCTTCAATGTCATCGGTGCGCAAACATTTTTGCACAGAAGCAAGTCTTTTACCTAGTGGGTGAGGTTCACCCATTAAATAAGGAACTAAAGGGTGCATCCCAGCGGTGGTAAATAAGACGGTTGGGTCATCTTTAGGAACTAGAGGCGCGGAGGGAATAATCGCATGGCCTTTTTTTTGGAAAAAATCCAGATATTTCTGCCGAACTTGTCTTGAATCCATGAGAAAATTTTAGCAAATTATAGAAAGGTTTTGAAGATTAACCTATTTCCTCAAACTTTTCCCTTTCTTTGTGAAGTAGCGCTTTTTAACAGCAGTGGTAGTTTTGGTGAATTTCTCCTTTAAGCGTTCTGCTTTTTTCTTGGCGAGAGCTAACTCTTTTTCCGCCTGCCTTATTTCGGCAACGACTTTTTTCTGGGTGAGGTTGGCTTTTTTTTCAAACTTGGCCTTTTTAACAGCTGCTTTTTTAGAAAGTTTTTTGCCTTTTTTTTCCAAATCTTTGGCAGTCTTTTTAAGGTCTTCAAAGGTCTTTATACTCCCTTTTTTCAAGGCTTTTTTGACCCTTTTCCCTTTTTTAGTGCCAAAAAAGAAATAGCCGGCCGCACCAACGGCCGCACCGAGGAGGAGACCATTAAAGAAAGATGGGTGGTTTTCCTTTATCTGTTTTTCTTCGTTTTTCATCTTGGCTTCCGTTAGTCTAATCAGCCTATTTCTAATCTTCTTCTTCTTCTCTAAAAAAACTGGCAATAAATTTTATAACATCAGTGCCTTTTTTAAGACCGGAAAAAAAGTGGGCTGCTTCTTCGATCGGCTTGCTGACAGAATTGGTCAAAACTTCAATATCATCAAGGATTTTATTGGCCCGGGAAAGCGTCTTTTTGACCTCT